>Ga0334894_1002071_pt1 | contig 14568 bp, 7 predicted proteins | sample GraSluR3_MG_6_FD_207225 | JGI IMG/M metagenome (GOLD analysis project Ga0334894, IMG submission 207225) | Sludge microbial communities from methane-producing bioreactor in Wageningen University, Netherlands - Granular Sludge_12_05 R3 | ecosystem: Engineered > Bioreactor > Anaerobic > Unclassified... | reverse complement strand
ATGTCCTCGCCTCGCAATAGCTGAAGAACTACTTCAGCTTTTCGCTTTGATGTCCAGTAACTGTTCTTTTTCATACCGTCAGAAATTTAGCAATTTTTCTGCTCGGTTTTAATTGGGGCTAATATAAATAGAAGAGAAAAAAGAGGGTATGTGAAAAGAGGTATTACAAAGGGATAGCAGCCATAAAATAATAGCTACAAAATGTTAACACAATGCGATAAGCTAAAAGAATATAAAGCTTTATGGTGCTATCAATTCGAAGATGTGATTTGATAGCTCCACTCCATCTGGTACATTCATTTTCTTTCGTAAACGACTTTTGGCCACCAGAATGCTTCGGTGGTTTTGCTTTAATATCCTGGCAATCTCTTTGGTTGAGAAGTTTAGGTACATAAGGGCAGACAACCTTTTTTCGTTGACCGTTAGCCCAGGGTAAGCTGCAAGCAAAACATCATAAAACCTGCTGTTTACCAAAGAAAAACGGATTTCGAACTCCTCCCATATATCATTATTCTTACTCTGTTCAAGTTGCTGTATTACTTGCTGTATTTTTTGTTTTCCTTGTACTCCAAATTCAGCTTTTAGCTTCTCTAGCTGTTGTATGGCGTAGGATATCTCTGAATTCTCATTGCCTAGCCTGAGGGTTTTGCTAAGCAACTCCTTACCCTGTAATTGAATCTCATCCTTCTGAAGTTCAATTTCGTCCTTGAGCTCAGTGTTTTTCTTTTTATCTAGTTTCGATTTGTTAATTTGGATAATAATTACAATTGTTGTAATCAGAACCAGAATTACCAATGCGCTAGAAAGCGAGACGAGTCTGTATAGCGTGCTTTTCTCTTCTGCATTCTTTAGTTCGGTATCCTTCAGCTGCAGGTAGTTAAACTCTTCTTCGGTATACCGATGTGCGTTGTTTGATAAGTACAACTCTTCGGTTAGAACTCTGTGAGTATTGAGTAACTCATAGGCTTTCTCTATGTTACCCCTTTTTAAGCATATTTGGCTGAGTTTTAAAGCAACATTAGCTTGCAGCCCCTTAATATCGAACTCTTGGGAAAGTTTGTATGCTTTTATCAAGTAGTACTCAACAGAGTCAGTTTTGCCCAACATTTCGAATAGTTGCGCAAAGCTTTCATAGGAGTTGGCTAACCTAACCAAGGCTCCAGATTTTCGATGACCATCAATGCATTGCTCAAGGTAGTGACGTGCTGATGCGAAATTTCCTAGATAGGTGTAGGCTAGGCCGATATTGTTGTAGCGCGTTAAGATCTGACTTGCGTTGCCAAGGTCTGTTTCAATTTCAAGGCTTCTTGTGAAGTTTTCAAGAGCATCCTGATAGTTACCTTGCTGCAGGTATAGCGTGCCAATGTTATTCAGAATTGTTGAAACTCCCTTTTTATGATCAATACTTTTATAGTAGATATGGCTATGGTTATAGTAGTATAGGGCTTTTTCAAAGTTATTAAGCGTTTTGTATGTAATGCCTATGGTGTTGTAAAAGTTTGCAATCTGGAGGGTGTCAGATGTACTTACAAAATATTGCAACGAATTGAATGCATTGCGTAATACCTCCGCATAATTTCCGGTACTTCGGTAGTATGTTGATAGTATTTGTCTGGTTGTGTGAATGCCGCGCTCGTCGCCATTATCTTTCCTGATAGCCAGTGATTTATTAATGCTTTCGAACATTAAGCCAGCATCCCCTCTGCTCATATATATCCTCGCCAAGTTGTCGTATATATTAGCAATATTTAAAGGCGACTTGGCATACCTTGATAGAGATAAAGCCTTGAAATAGCTGTTTATTGCATCGTCAAATTTATTCTCTCTCCTCTGGATATTTCCCAGTGAGAGTAAAGAGTGGAAAAGTAGTTCGTTATTGTTCGTGCTGTTTGTGAGGCTCGCAATCTTATCTTTGTAAAAATCTATTTCCGAAGAGTCATAACCTACTCTAGACGTTGTTGTCATTTGCTCGAAATACCTCAATGAATCAAGCGAATTGTCGTGTTGAGCATAAGTGTTTTTCGAAATGAATGCGGAAAGGATTAAAAGAGAACAAATTGTACTATATATTAACTTCATTTTACAAGCAGTTTGCTAGAGTAGAATAAATGGTAAAACTAAGGGTATTAAATGATATTTTTATAGGACTTTTGTTAGTGTCATAACGTTTAATGTGGTAATATATATCATTATCACCAATCCTTTTTATTGATGCTTCTATGCAAACAACCCTAAGGCATTTTATCCCCAAACGGATCAACTGAACAGTATGGTTTTCTCCCGTGGCAATTGCCATTGGAGCATTAGCACTAGCTGATGGTTATACTGATATTGCAATGGGATCAATCGCAGGCGGATGTTTGCTTATACTGCTATACCTTATGAGTAAATGGCTGAAGGCGAATGCAACCAATCGCCAATCGAAATCATCGACCCCCGAGTAGTTTCATAGATTTCCCCTTAGTCTCACAGATTCCAGCAAGGTGCTTTTCACAATTTTTATATCTTTGGGGCAAACCCTATCGCTATGAAGCAAGCCATACTCTTCCATCTTCTGTTTTTTTGTGTAAGTATTTCTCTCAACGCCCAAGTTGTTAAGCCCGATAGCAAGCAGAGCTTAACGCTTTTCTTTATTGGCGATGTTATGGGGCATGGCCCACAGATAGAGAGTGCATTGGACGAGCAAACTGGAGAATACACATACTCAGATGTTTTTGCCCCAGTCTCGGAACTCTTTGGGCTGGCCGATATTACCATTGCAAACCTCGAGGTTACTCTAGCTGGTCCCCCATACAAGGGGTATCCGCAGTTTAGCTCCCCCGATGCGCTGGTTGACGGACTGCTTGAGTCGGGTGTTGATGTGCTGGTTACTGCCAATAACCATACTGTGGATAGATACAAAGCTGGAATTCTTCGAACAATAGAGGTGCTAAACGCTAAGGGTGTGCCATTTGCCGGCGCTTATAAAGATCAACAGCATCGCGATACAACCTACCCGCTGGTGATTGAAAAGAATGGAATCCGACTCGCCTTGCTAAACTACACCTATGGCACCAACGGAATTCCTGTGCCCAAGCCCACGGTTGTTAACCTTATAGACACCGCCCTTATACGTGCCGATTACAACAGAGCCACAGAGCTAGGTGTTGATGATGTAATTGCTTTTATGCACTGGGGCAACGAGTACGAGCGGAGTCCAAATTTAGCGCAGCTAAAGCTTACCCGCTTTATGCACGACCTAGGCATAAGGATTGTAATTGGATCACATCCACATGTAATTCAGCGAATGGAGGCATCGTTCGATACCGACTCAACCGAGGGCCGAGTGGCTGTTTTTTCGCTGGGCAACTTTGTGTCGAATCAGCGTCCTCGTTATCGTAATGGGGGAGCAGTGGCCGCAATTCAAATAGAGAAGGTGAACGGGAAAACCCGCATAGCCAACGCGGCACACGCCTTGGTTTGGGTTCATACTCCTGTTGTAAGTGGTAAGAGAAAGTACCGGGTGCTTCCGGTTGCCGAGTTCGAAAACAGGGTGAACTACTTTAGTCAGAACGACCAAGTCCTCTTCAATCAGTTTGTTACCGATTCCCGGCAGCTGCTCGATGTGCAGAATTACAACTTCCCCGAGATTGGTATGCGCAACAACCGCTGGGTAGTTCCGTGGATAGTTCATGATGAGCTTATCCCCGCACGCATCGTCCCATTGAAGTTTAAGCATAGGGGTGTCGAAATTCCCCCAATCATACTTAGATAAGTATCTGTAAACATTTCTTAATTCTAAATCAGGTTATTACCTTTAGTGCGAATTGTATGAGCATCTAATAAATAATGGAGAAACAGTTCGAATCGAAGGCTCTTGAGGCCAACCTTCAGCAAACCAGCGATGTCAACATTGTAATTCCCAATGAGCATACGTGGCTTGTCTCTCTTTCCCATGAGCAGTTTGGCCTCAATCAGCGCGTATCTGAATTTATTCGCGAGCTTAACCACCCCTATCACAACCTCGATTATCTTTGCGATAATCTGAAAAAGATTGCAATTTCCGATTTCTGGTTCTACTCGAAGCTCTCCGAGTGCTCAAGAGCATTCAATATATTCCTTGGTATTTTTGATGATTTACTCCAGGTCGCAACAAAAAGAAGCCATGTCGATATCCTTTTGCAGAGCCTTGCCTCGTATCTCGAGCTGCTGCTGCAGGAGCATCCGCTGCTGCTAGATATTCAGGCAAGAGGTATCGCAATTCTCAAGAACGCCTACTCGTTGCATCAAGACCATATGCTAGCCAATGCCAACAGCCTACGCAAACGGCTTAATGCCCATGGGCATCACAGCTCTTTAGGCAACGAGGTGTTTGAGCTGTTCCGGACCATTGCCTACGATACCATAAGCCAGTGGCAGCAAGCTTCAGAAATCGATAAGTGGGCCATGGGCGATTTACGCTTCTTCCCCGATGACAACATCATGGTGGTGAAAAGGGTGGGCGCAAAGTTCTACACGCAGCTTAAGCGTCAGGTTACCCAGGCCAAGAGCTGGGGTGAGTTTGTTGATAAGGTTGCCCTCTTCTCCGATATTGCCGACTACCATCGCCAGCTAATCACTCAGTTCGATAGCCCCATAAGCCAGTTCCATTACATTATCTACCTGCTACGGATGCCCACCATGGAGCATCAAAAGGAGTACCTGATTTGGGATATGAACAGGCTGCTTGCAGGTATACTTAACGATGTGCCAAACCATGAGATAGGCGATTTTGTGAATGGAATCTTCAAGGTTTTCGAATCCCTTCTTCAGGATCATCGGTCCGTAGTGCTCGACTGTATTGCCACCATGGGCAAAGAGTTTGCGCTATTCTTTAGCAAGCCCCTGTTGCAGCAGTTCGAAGGGCATGTTATTCGCATTGGGTATACCCCTCCAGGCAATACCTATATGAGCTCCGATTGGCAGCTCCGTGTCGACCCCAACCACTTGAAAAGTATAAGGGTTTGGCTTGGCCTAATTGAAGTGGCGCCCCAACGTTTCGAGAGGTTGTTGTCGGCACTTATAGTAAATCTCAAGCTGGGCGGGGTACTTATTTTCGACACCGATCTTTTTCAGCGCAATATTTCAAATCTGCTGAATGCAGATATTGAGGCGGTGTACAAGCCCGTGAAGGAGCTCTGCCGACTTTTCCCCGTTTTCTTTAAAGAGATCGGCGCCGAGGGGGAGCTTCGCGATGTGAGCACTCAGCTCGACACCCTATCCAATAGGCAGGACAAGCTTATGCATTTCTTGCGTAAGCAGATTCATGTTGATGGGAATAGCACTCACCTTAACTTTCTTGAAAGGATTTTGGCTTTTTGGGCCAGAAACGACTTTACTCAGGTAGAACCCATATTGCCCCCCGACCTTAAGGATGTTGTGAAGAAAGCGGATTCGTGGAATACGCCCATGCATAAACTTGTGCTTAGGGTTTCCAGCATAACGGGTGTTCCTCCCGATGAACTTCTAGCCTTACCAATGCAAAAGCTTCAATCTACCCTCGACCAGATAGAAGGCATTGAAGACTTGCACAAGACCAAGCTAAAGTATTTTGTAAAGGTTGCCTATCTACTTAAAGAGAAGTACTTTGCCGACGCAATAGATGTGGTTCAGGAGATGAGGTTGTGTAGCTGCCTCGATAACGAAAGAATTGATTCATTTATAGCCGCTGACAAGCAGGGTGACCGCGTGTCCATGCTAAACATCATTTTTGAGTGTATGACCAACCTTAACCAGGTGGTTACAAGTAAAACTAAAACCGAGGGGTGGGAGTCCATATACTACAAACGGCATGTTGCCTTTGGCATTCCATCAATGTACGGTCAGTACCATGAGCCCAAGTTCGAGGCGCTGGGGCATATTTTTAAGCTCGAGAAAGCTGCATCAAAAATTATGCGGCAGCTGGTTAAGCAAATTAACCTTTCGTACGTTATGGCCAGTAGCCTAAGGGATATTGTGGAGGTGTTGGAACTTTTCTATCGGGGTCTTAAGCTCGATGGTATTTACAGTGGGACCTTCGAGGCGAACCTTAGCATGCTGCGCTATAGTCTCAGCTCATTTAGCTTTTCGCTGAGCCAGTACATTAATATCTTTCAGTTTATAGGCGATAGCGTAAAGGAGATAATTAGGAGCACTTTCTACATGCCCTTTGATGGAATACTTAGGGAGGTTATTCCGCAGTACCTAAGCGATGAGGAGAAGGAGAATCTACAAATTAGCATCCATAGGCACTCCGAAACGTTTTATCGCGATATGCTTTCGGGTTCGTTTCTTTTGCAAGATTTAGATTCGTTTGTGGCGGCAGTGCTGACGAGCCTTAATAACATGGGGCAGCTTTACTCCGATCAGAATATTAAAAACATTATGGATATTGATGTCAATCTGCTGATAACATCATTCCACGAGAAGAGCGATAAGGCAGACAATAGAGTGTTCCTCGGATCGAAAGGTTTATTTCTTAAAGTATTATACAACAACAGTTTCCCTGTTCCTCCTGGTTTTATTCTTACCACTGAGTTTTTTCGTAGGTATAATACCATAAAATCATACAAACCCATTGAACAGGATTACCAAAAAACAGTGCTGGGCTATTTGGCACAGGTTGAGCGGCTAACAAAAAAAAGGTTTGGCGATCCTCAAAATCCCTTGTTGCTATCGGTTCGTTCGGGTGCTGCCATTTCGATGCCCGGGGCAATGAATACATTCCTGAACGTGGGGATGAACGATGATATTGCAAAAGCCCTTAGTCGGACCAAGAATATGGCTTGGACTGCGTGGGATTGCTACCGCCGTTTTTTGCAAACCTGGGGACAAGCCTATGGCATTGAGCGTACAGCCTTCGATGAGATAATGCATAGGCATCAAGGCGAAAAGGAAGCCACGGTGAAAGAGCAGTTCGATGCAAATCAGATGGAGCAGATAACCCTAGAGTGTAAAGCGCTGCTGGGCAAGAGAGGTGTGCCATGCTTTAACGATCCCAAGGAGCAACTCTTTGCTGCCGTCGAGAGCGTGCTCAAAAGCTGGGATGGGCCAAGGGCACAGCTCTATCGAAAGCATCTTCAGATAGCCGACGAGTGGGGTACTGCCGTAATTATTCAAAGCATGGTTTTTGGGAACCTACACCGCACTTCGGGAACGGGAGTAGTTTTTACCAAGGACTTGTCTGTAGATGATCCAGGCGTTACGCTTAATGGCGAGTACTCCTTGCTTAGTCAGGGCGATGATGTGGTGGGGGGTGTGACCAATGTTCTGCCCATATCGGAACATCAGGAGAGAGACAGGAAGTGGGATAAGCATAAGTCACTGCAGGCTAAGTTGCCTCGAACGTACCAACGCTTGTTCCATTTGGCCGATCAGCTGGTGAATAAGATGCAGCTTGGGCATCAGGAGATAGAGTTCACTTTCGAGTCGGATAACCCTTACGACCTGTACATCTTGCAAACTCGCGAACAGCAAATTTATACCCCCGAGGCAAAAATTCATTACCAGTCGCCACCGCCTAAGTCTAAGCTGCTTGGCAAGGGCATTCCCATTGGAGCGTCAATTCTAAACGGGGTGCTTGTGTTCGATTTGGACGATTTGAATAGGCAAAAGGAGCTGAACCCCAATGGACACTTTGTGTATGCAAGCGCCGATACTACCCCCGACGATCTACCCATTATATTCCAATGCCACGGGCTGGTTACCTCGCGTGGGGGTGCAACATCGCACGCTGCTGTTACCGCTGGCCGATTAGGTAAAATTTGCGTGGTGAACTGCTCCGACCTATTCATACTGCACCATGAGGGCAGATGCCAGTTTGGAAAGGTCAACCTTGGGCCCGGCGATGCCATATCGTTGGATGCACACACGGGTAGCGTTTACTTAGGTCACTTTCCGCTTCAGCAACCTTAAAAATCCTCAAAATAGATGTTGCTTAATACATACTTTTTTAGGCAAACATACATTCCATATAGCTAATTTTGTGGTTCAAATCAAAAGCAATGAATAGAGTTAGGGTTGGAATAAATGGTTTTGGCCGGATTGGTAAGATGTTTTTCAGGATGCTGGTTCATCATCCTGAAATTGAGCTGGTGGGAATTAACGATTTGATGGACGACGAGATGCTGATATACCTCTTGAAGTATGACACGGTTCACGGAAAGTTCAGCAGGGAGGTTAGGGTTGAGGACGGCAAGCTGCATATCAATGGGTCAAAGGTGCATATTAGCCACCACGCCAACCCGTCGCATATTCCGTGGCGTGAATGGGGAGCCCATGTAGTGGTAGATTCATCGGGGATGTTCACCACCCGCGAGAGCCTGCAACAGCATATAACCTCGGGGGCTAAGCGTGTAATCCTATCATGCCCACCTTCGGACGAGTTGGATCTAACCGTAGTGATTGGCGTAAACGAACATAAGTTGCTTCCCGAACATCAAATTATATCCAATGCCAGCTGCACAGCCAACTGCATAGCTCCAATTCTTAGTATCCTTAATAGGGAGCTAGGCATTGAGTCGGCCTTTTTAAATACCGTTCACCCTTATACAAACAATCAGCGTATTATCGATTCGCCTCACGCTGATTTTCGCCGCTCGCGTGCTTCGGCCGATAATATTATACCCACATCCACCAGCGCCATAGGCGCGCTGCATAGCATTATGCCCGAGCTTACGAGCAGGTTCAATGGAATTTCCACACGGGTTCCCGTTGCGTGCGGCGCACTGTCGGAGCTAGTGTTAACTTTTAATCAGGCAGTTACGGCAAGTTCAATCAATGCCTTAGTTAAAGGATATGCACAGGAGGACCTGAAGGGAATTGTGGAGTATACAACCGATCCCATAGTGTCGAGCGATGTTTTGGGGAATACTCACTCCTGCGTATTCGACTCGTTGGCCACAAAGGTGGTGAACGGTAATACAGCGCAGATCATTCTATGGTACGATAATGAGATTGGCTACTCCAACAGGTTGGTCGACTTGGTGCTGATTATGGCTAAGCAAATGGCATAGAGCCCAGTTAAGATGTTTCCTAACACCACGGGTTGTTTGCTTCTGTTAGATAATTGGATGATATTTGATACCAAAATAACACTAGTAGTTAACTTCAAAAACAGCTAAAATAATGGAGCCACTTGTAAAAGGAAAGAATTACCTTGGAATCAACAGCTTGGGGCGCATTGGTAAGCTAATGCTATGGAACCAGCTAGTAAATCGAAATTTCGATGGTGTGGTGGTTAACCTTGGCCGCGAGGTAGGCAAAAGGCCCGAGGACATTATCGGTGCGTTGGAGTCCGACTCGACCTACGGTAGGCTCGATCACTTTGTGTATGGCCACTCTGGCAAAAAGGTGGAGTGCAAGGTGGTGGATCCCGCTAATTTTGTTTTCGATATCGATGGGATGTACGTTAAGGTGCTAACCAAGGAGCGTAACCCCAAGAACATCCCATGGGCTAAGGAGGGCGTGCAAATTGTGGTTGATTGTACGGGGCAGTTTCTCGACCCAACTGCCGATGTCGATTCGGCCAAGGGTAGCCTTAGGGGGCACCTGGCGGGGGGAGCCAAAAAAGTGGTGGCCTCGGCTCCATTCAAAATCAAGGATTCATCAAAAAAGATGCCCAACGATAGCATCATGATGGTGTACGGTATAAACCATATGGATTTCGATCCGCTTAAGCATCACGTGGTTTCGGCAGCCAGCTGTACCACCACAGGTTTGGCGCATATGATTAAGCCACTGCTCGAGAATCCTGCCACCTCCAATATTCTTACGGCTTCCATGTCAACAGTGCATGCTGCCACCAATACCCAGTCGGTGCTCGATACCATCCCAAGTATGGGGGCAAGCGATTTGCGCAAAACCCGCTCGGTTTTCAATAATATCATCTTGTCAACAACGGGGGCGGCCAAGGCGCTCGATTCCATACTTCCCCAAATTCAGGAGATAGGCTTTATGGCCGATTCGGTTCGTATTCCCACCACAACCGTTTCGCTTATCACCCTAAATCTCACTTTCTACAGTGAGGTTGACGACAAGGGAAACCCAACCATCAATAGAGAGGTGATAAACAATATCTACCGTGATGCAGCCAACGGAGCGCAGCGCGATATGGTGGTGTTCTCCGAGAAACAGAACGTATCGTCCGATTTGGTTGGCTACCGTGCCGCCACGGTTATCGAGGGGCACGAGACACATACCCGCACGGGTTTTATTAGGCTTCCTGTTGAGTCGCTTGCCAAGTATGGCGTGCAGGCTAGCAGCGAGATAAGTATCCCCGTAACACACCTAAAGGTGTTTGGCTGGTACGATAATGAGTATGGTAGCTATGTGAATTTCCTTACCCGATTGGTAAACCACGTAAACCTGTCGCTTCGGTAGGGTTAGTGCAACTATAACGCGAAAAGCACCTCCATATAGGGGTGCTTTTTTGTTTCGTACTTGTTTACCTGTTCAAGCGTAAATTACCTGTCAATGCGTATGCTTGCCAAACCACTTTTTTAGCTTATCGGCCCAAATGATTGTCTTAATTTGTTTAATTCCACTATTTTTGCAGATGTTTTTCAAAATCAATGGCCTAAAGAAAATATTATTACGGTAATCTTTGTGGAATATTTGTTTGGCTTGAGATTAATTGATTAGAAGACTGAGCTAAGTAACATTCGGTCTTTCGGCTACGGACTTCGGTCTTCCGACTTCCGTCTTCTAGCCAAATCATTACATTATTACAGCATATTTCAACTAAAGGCAGGTAGAACCAAGAGAATAATCAAAATAAAATCAAAACACATGACCCAAGAAGAACTATTTAAGAAGCTAATTGCGCATTGCAAGGAGTATGGATTTGTTTTCCAGAGCAGCGAGATTTACGATGGCCTTAGCGCAGTTTACGATTACGGACAGAATGGCGTTGAGCTTAAAAATAACATCCGACAGTACTGGTGGGACTCAATGACTCGTCTTCATGAGAACATTGTGGGGCTTGACTCTGCCATCTTTATGCATCCAGATGTATGGGTTGCATCGGGGCATGTGGGCGCGTTTAACGATCCGCTTATCGATAATAAGGACAGCAAGAAGCGCTACCGCGCCGACGTGCTTATCGAGGATTGGATGGCCAAGCAGGAGGAGAAGATTGCCAAGGAGGTAACCAAGGCGCAGAAACGTTTCGGCGATAGCTTCGACGAGGCTATGTTTGTAAAAACCAACGGCAGGGTGCTGGAAATTCAGGCCAAGATTGATGCTGTTCGCACCAGAATGGTAAAAGCTTTGGATGATAGCGATTTGCCCGAGGTTAAGAAGATTATTGAGGATTGCGAAATTGTTTGCCCCATTTCGGGCTCGCGTAACTGGACAGATGTACGCCAGTTTAACCTTATGTTCGACACTAAGATGGGCTCCGTTAGCGACGACGCCAACACCATATACCTTCGTCCTGAGACTGCACAGGGAATCTTTGTAAACTACCTAAACGTGCAAAAAACCGGGCGTATGAAGTTGCCCTTTGGTATTGCCCAAATTGGTAAGGCTTTCCGCAACGAGATTGTGGCTCGCCAGTTCATCTTCCGTATGCGCGAGTTTGAGCAAATGGAGATGCAGTTCTTTGTACGCCCCGGTGAGGAGATGAAGTGGTTCGAGTTCTGGAAAGAGAAGCGTATGAGCTGGCACAAGGCCATGGGGCTGGGCGACGAGAAGTATCGCTTTCACGAGCACGATAAGCTGGCGCACTACGCCAATGCTGCCTTCGATATCGAGTTCCAATTCCCATTCGGCTTTAAGGAGGTTGAGGGCATTCACTCCCGCACCGATTTCGACCTGAGTCAACATCAGAATCATTCAGGTAAAAAGTTACAGTACTTCGATCCTGAGACCAATGAGAATTACGTACCATACGTAGTGGAAACATCCATTGGCTTGGACCGCACGTTCCTTTTGCTGCTCTCATCGGCATACAACGAGGAGAAAATAACCAAGGAGGATGGAAGTACCGATGAGCGCGTTGTGCTGCGCATACCACCAGCCTTGGCTCCCGTTAAGCTGGCCGTGTTCCCGCTTACCAAAAAGGATGGCCTGCCCGACAAGGCTCGTCAGATTATGGACGACCTTAAGATCGATTTTAAGTGCCAGTACGAGGAGAAGGACAGCATTGGTAAGCGTTACCGTAGGCACGATGCCATTGGAACACCTTTCTGCATCACCATCGATCATCAGTCGCTCGAGGATAATACCGTTACCATTCGCCACCGCGATACCATGGAGCAGGAGCGGGTAGACGCCTCACGCCTCCGCGAGATTATGGAGGAAAAGGTGAGCATGAAGAATCTTTTAAGAAAAATATAGCGTTTAATGTTTAATGTTTAATGTTCAAGGTTTATGGTTCAATGTTTAAGGCTTAATGTTTAAGGTCTAAGGAAAACCCTAAACCTTTACCTTCAGAAATGAAATGGAGGTAGGCTAAACTATAAACTATAAACTCTCAACCAATCAACCAATCAACCAATCAACCAATCAACCAATCACCCAATCACCCAACCAATCAATCACCCCCTATGCCCAAACGCTTACTAATACTAACCTACTACTGGCCACCCGCAGGTGGGAGTGGGGTGCAGCGTTGGCTAAAGTTCGCAAAGTATTTGCGCGAGTTTGGTTGGGAACCTGTTATTTACACACCCCAAAATCCAGAGGTGGCGATGGTTGATGAGACCTTGAGCGCCGATATTCCCCATGGGGTAGAGGTGTTAAAGCGAAGTATATTTGAGCCATACAGGTTATTCCGGTTGTTTACTCGCCAAAAGGGTAAAATGGGGGTTGGTTTCACATCCGATGAGGGTAGCGTAAAAGGTATATTCGGACGACTTGCCCTTTGGGTGCGGGCAAACCTATTTATTCCCGATGCTCGAATGTTTTGGGTAAAGCCATCGATTCGGTTTTTGACCAAATACCTAAAACAGCATCCTGTAGATGCAGTGGTGTCAACAGGCCCTCCGCATAGTATGCACCTTATTGCACTTGGGCTAAAGCAAAAGCTTGGCATAAAATGGATAGCCGATTTTCGCGATCCATGGACCAATATCGACTATTTTAGCGATTTACCCTTAACTGCTCGCGCGCTAAAAAAACATCGAAAGCTTGAGCAAGATGTGCTGATAAACGCCGATGAGGTTGTGGTGGTTGGCTCACAAATGCAGGAGGAGTTTGAGCAGACGAGTGGCCGAAAGGTACGCGTTATAACCAATGGGTTTGATGAGGCAGATTTTCCTGAGCAATCCGCAGAGCCTGACCAGTACTTTACCTTTACCCATGTGGGTACTATCCCTCCCAATAGGAATTGCGAATTTTTTTGGCAAGCCATGGGCAGTCTGATTGGTAGCAATGAGGCTTTTGCCAGTAAGCTCAGAATACAGCTGGTGGGTACAGTAGATAAATCGGTTCGCGATCAGCTTGAAAAGTACGGGTTGACTGATTACTGCACTTTTTTTGGATACGTTGATCATGCCACAAGCGTTCAGCTTATGCAGCGCTCGCAGGTGTTGCTATTGCTGGTAAACAATACGCCCAATGCCAAGGGGATCCTCACGGGAAAGGTCTTCGAATACCTTGCGGCCAAGCGGCCCATACTCGCCATTGGCCCCTTGGGTGGCGATGTGGATAATTTGCTAAAGGAAACAAGGGCTGGTGTAATCGCCAATTTTTCAAATTACACTGATATATTGACCAAACTTACATGGCTTTGGGGTGAGTATGAGCAGGGATTTCCCTCTCTTCAGAGTATCGATGCCACTACCTACAGCCGCCAAAATCTAACGGGGAGATTAGTTGAAATCCTCGATAACCTTTGCTAATTTTGGCTTACGCTAACTCGAAAGATCAAAAAATCTTCAGATAATGAGCATAATCACAATTGTTGGAGCTCGACCCCAGTTTGTAAAGGCCGGAACGGTTAGCCGTGCGCTCCGTAGCGCTGGGCTTAAAGAGGTAATTGTCCACACTGGGCAGCACTTCGATTACAACATGTCGCAGGTGTTTTTTGACGATATGGAGATCCCCAAACCCGATTACAATCTCGAGATTCACAGCCTATCGCATGGCGCAATGACCGGGCGTATGCTTGAGGCTATCGAGAAGGTTTTAGTAACTGAAAAACCTAAGGTAGTGCTGGTTTATGGCGACACTAACTCCACACTGGCTGGAGCATTGGCTGCTCAAAAGTTGGGCATTCCTGTGGCACACGTCGAGGCCGGGCTGCGTTCGTTCAATATGGCTATGCCCGAGGAAACCAACCGCATACTCACCGATAGAATTTCGACCTATCTATTTTGTCCTACCCAAGTGGCTGTTAACAATTTGAAAGCCGAGGGCTTTGATAATTTTGGCTGCAATATTCACATTGTGGGCGATGTGATGCTCGATGCTGCGCTGTACTACGGCGAACGATCAGCCCAAAAATCAAAAATTGTTCGAGCGCTAAACCTTGACCCCAACTTTGTGCTTGCCACAATGCATCGTCAGGAGAATACTGACAGCCCCGAGAACCTAAAGGGAATTATCGATGCACTAAACACGATTCAT
>Ga0334894_1002055_pt1 | contig 14662 bp, 8 predicted proteins | sample GraSluR3_MG_6_FD_207225 | JGI IMG/M metagenome (GOLD analysis project Ga0334894, IMG submission 207225) | Sludge microbial communities from methane-producing bioreactor in Wageningen University, Netherlands - Granular Sludge_12_05 R3 | ecosystem: Engineered > Bioreactor > Anaerobic > Unclassified... | reverse complement strand
CGGTATTCCACGACGGGGCCGCGTTGACTTCGGCCCTGGCGCAGCGGCTTCCCGAACGGGCCAGGATCGCCGTTTTTCCCTGCGCGCCGACGCAGCAGGCGGACCCGATTGAGCGACCCATCGCGGGGGATCGACGCGAGCGATGAACACCTTGTGTGAGCTATTTCGCGAGCAGGTCGAAGCGGCCCCGGGCCGCGTGGCCGTGCATTGTCGCGGCGTCGACACGACCTACGAAGCGATTGCCCGGCAAGCCGATTCGGTCGCCGGCTGGCTCTTGCAGGAAGGGCTGCAAAAGGGCGATCGCGTGGCTTTGCTGCTCGACAACTCGGCCGAATACGTTGCCTGCTACCTGGGCATTCTGCAGGCCGGCGGCGTCGTGGTCGCGTTGAATCCCGACACGACGGTTCGCGAGTTGGCCGGCACTTTGGGCGATGCCTCGCCCGTTGCCGTCGTGGTCGGCAGAAAGGCGGTGCGACCATTGGCCGAATGGGCGGCGACGTCGCGGGCGTCGAACGGATCGGGCCGGATCCGGTCGTGGATCCACCTCGACGGCGCGCGTCCCGACGCGGCATGCGCGGGCCCGCGCGTGGTGTCGTGGAGCGAAGTAAGCGGGCGCTCGGCCTCGGCGCCCTCGGTGAGGCCGGGATGGGACGACGTTGCGCAGTTGATCTACACCTCGGGCACGACGGGGCGGCCGAAGGGCGTGACCCTCAGTCACCGCAACCTGGCGGCGAATTGCCGGTCGATCCTCGATTACCTCGACTTGACGGCCGACGACGGCGCTTTCGTGATCCTGCCGTTCTTCTACTCGTACGGCAACTCGCTCTTGTTCACGCACCTGGCGGCCGGCGCGCGCTTGATCGTGGCCTCCGACTTCGTCTTCTGGAACCGCGCGCTGGATCTCATGGAGTCGCAACGCGCGACGGGGTTCTCGGGCGTGCCGTCGTCCTACGCGATGCTGCTGCACCGCAGCGATTTCCGCAAGCGACGTTTCTCCCATCTCCGCTACATGACGTGCGCCGGCGGCGGCCTCGCGCCGGCGGTGGTCGAGCAGCTTCGCGAAATCGTGCCCGACGTGCGATTGTTCTTGATGTACGGGCAGACCGAGGCCACGGCGCGGCTCTCGACCCTCATGCCCGACGAGCTCGACGCGAAGCTCGGGTCGATCGGGCGGGGCATTCCCGGCGTGACGATTCGCGTGCTCGACGAGGCGGGCGACCCCACTCCTCCCGGAGTCGTGGGCGAAATCGTCGCTCGCGGCGACAACGTTATGCTGGGCTATTGGAACGACCAAGAGGAAACGGCGCGGGTCTTGCGGCCCGAGGGGCTTCGAACGGGCGACCTCGCCTGGACCGACGAGGACGGATACGTGTACATCGCCGGCCGCAAGAGCGACATGATCAAGAGCGGGGCTTACCGGATCAACCCCAAGGAAATCGAGGACGTGATCCTCGAGCTGGAGGCCGTCGCCGAAACGGCCGTGGTGGGGCTTCCCGATGAGGTGTGGGGCGAGAGCCCCGTCGCGTTCGTCGTTCTCTCGCCGAACGCCCAAAAGCCCACGGCGAGCGAAATCGTCGAGCACTGCCGGCGGCACCTGCCCCGCTACAAGCGCATCCGGGAGGCGCGATTCGTCGACCGCCTTCCCAGAACGTCGAGTGGCAAGATCAAGCGGGCCGAACTGCGCGATTTGTCGCGGTCGGGCCCGGACGATGTATCCGTCCGGATCGGCGGAAAGGAGCGTTCACGGACGATTCTCGATCCTTAGCGGGCGGGACCTTGTGCCGCTCGCTTCCTTCACGTACCGCGTTCACCTTGCATCCCGAAGTAGCACACCCACGATTCAACCCACGGAGGAAGAAAGTGAAGGGCAAGACACGATTCCGCATCACCGGGGCCATGGCCGCGCGCATGCTGGCCGACGCCCTGATGATCAACGCCGCCCTGGTCTCGGCATTGGCGATTCGATTTCTCTTGAAGGTTGCCATGCACCGCCAGGCCCGCGCCATCGGCTACGAGGAGGAGCTGGCTTCGTACGTCACCGCCTATCTGCACAACGCGTGGATCCTGACCGGGGTTTGCCTCGTCGTCTTCACGGTGTGCGGGTTCTACACGTACGGCCGGGTTTACCAGAACCGCTACAAGGCGCTGGTCATCACCCAGGCCGTGCTGCACAGCTACCTGATCCTCGGCTTCGTCTCGCACGTGTTCTGGGACAAGCTGGGGCTTGTCGAGATTCCGCGCGTGGCCCTGCTTTTGGCCTTGCTGCTCAACCTGGGGTTGACGCTGGCCTCGCGGAGTTGGTCGTTCGTCTGGGAACGAGTGATCCGGCCCGAGCGAGAGGCTCGCATCCAGAACGGCAACGGCGACCGGGTGCGCAACGTGCTGGTGATCGGCGGCGCGGGCTACATCGGGTCGGCCCTGCTCCCGAAGCTTCTCGAACAGGGGTACCGGGTGCGCGTGCTCGACCTGTTTCTCTACGGCGAGGAACCGATTCGGGCCGTGGCCGACCATGCCCGCCTCGAGCTGGTTACGGGTGATTTTCGCGACGTGCAGAAGGTGGTCGAGGCGACCCGCGGCATGGACGCCGTGGTGCACCTGGGGGCCATCGTGGGCGATCCGGCGTGCAGCCTCGATGAAGACGTCACGGTCGACGTGAATCTCGGGGCCACGCAGATGATCGCCCAGGTCGCCAAGGCATCGGGCATCCGGCGCTTCGTGTTCGCCAGCACCTGCTCGGTCTACGGGGCGTGCGACGAGATCCTCGACGAGCGGTCGGAGGTCAAGCCGGTGTCGCTGTACGGTCACACGAAGCTGGTTGCCGAGCGCGGGCTGCGAAGCATGGCCGACGAGCGCTTCGCCCCGACGATCCTGCGGTTCGCCACGATCTATGGGCTTTCCGGACGCACCCGCTTCGACCTGGTCGTCAACGTGCTCGCGGCCAAGGCCAAGGTCGACGGGCAGATCACCATCCACGGGGGGAACCAATGGCGGCCCTTCGTCCACGTCGACGACGCGGCCCGGGCCGTGCTGAAGATGATCACCTCGCCCCTGTCGCTGGTGGGCAACGAGACCTTCAACGTCGGCTCCGACGAGCAGAACTACACGATCCAGGAGATCGGCGAGCTGATCCAACAGCAGGTCTTCACGGCCGAGCTGATCTGCGAAGACTCGGCCACCGATCACCGCAATTACCGGGTCAGCTTCCGAAGGATCCGAAACAAGCTCGGATTCGAGCCTCGGTGGACCGTCGAGCAAGGCGTGCAGCAGGTGCTCGAAGCGGTCGCCGGCGGCGACGTGCTCGACTACCGCGACCCCCGGTACAGCAACGCGCGGTTCTTGAGCGAGTCGGGCGTCATCAACATCATCAAGGCCGACGAGGACTGGACGCGCGAGCTTCTGAAACCGCAGCCATCACCTGAATACGCCAATTAGCCCGCCCGAGGGCCGGACGGCATTTGCTGGGAGATTATCTTTGAGAGACTCTGCAACATCGACGCTCAAGCAGCATACCATCCCCTTTTTCCGTCCCACGATCGGCGACGCGGAGATCGAGTCGGTCGTCGAGACGCTCCGGTCGGGCTGGCTCACCACGGGCCCCAAGGTCAAGCAGTTCGAGGCCCAATTCGCCGATCGCGTGGGGGCGCGCCACGCGATTGCCGTGAATTCGGCCACCTCGGCCCTGCACCTGGCCCTGGAGGCCGTCGGCGTGTCGCCGGGCGACGAGGTGCTCGTGCCCACGATGACCTTCGCCTCGACGGCCGAGGTCGTCGTTCACCTCGGGGCGACCCCCGTGCTCGTCGATTGCTGCGCCGACACGTTGAACGTCGACCCGGCCGACCTCGAGCGGAAGATCACCCCGCGCACCAAGGCCGTCATGCCCGTCCACTACGGGGGGCAGCCCTGCCAGATGGACCGCATCCACGCGATCGCCCGCCGGCACGGCTTGCACGTGATCGAAGACGCCGCCCACGCCCTGCCCGCCCGCTACGGCGACCAGGTCGTCGGCTCGATCAGCGACGTGACGTGCTTCTCGTTCTACGCCAACAAGACGATCACGACGGGCGAGGGCGGGATGATCACGACCGACGACGACCGGCTGGCCGAACGCATGCGGATCATGACCTTGCACGGCATCAGCAAGGACGCCTGGAAGCGGTTCAGCGCCGAGGGGACGTGGTACTACGAGATCCTGGCCCCGGGGTACAAGTTCAACATGACCGACGTGGCCGCCTCGCTCGGCATCCACCAGTTGGCCCGATGCGACCAGTTCTGGGCGGCGCGGCAGCGATGCGCCGAGCAATACGACTCGGGGTTCGCCGACGTGCCCGAGGTGACCGCCCCCTTCGTGGAGATCAACGTCCAGCACGCCTGGCACCTCTACGTGATCCAACTCGGCCTGGAGCGGCTTGCGATCGGGCGCAACGCGTTCATCGAAAAGCTGAACCGGGCCGGCATCGGCACGAGCGTCCACTACACGCCGTTGCACCTGCACCCGCTGTACCGCGATCGGTACGGGTATCGGCCGGGCGACCTGCCGGTGGCCGCGTCGGTCTACGAGCGGATCATCTCGCTGCCGGTCTATCCGACGCTTGAGGAAGGCGACGTCGAATACGTCATCGACACCGTCAAGGCGATCGTCGCGGAGAACCGCAAGTGATCAAACGAGGCTTCGACGTGCTCGCGTCGCTCACCGGGCTCGTGCTGCTCAGCCCGGTGCTCGCCGTGGTGGCGCTGGCCATCAAGCTGACCTCGCCCGGGCCGGTCTTCTTCCGGCAGGAGCGCGTGGGCCGGGGCTTTCGACGGTTCGAGATCCTGAAGTTCCGGACTATGGTGCCCGACGCCCCGAAACTCGGCGGGCAATTGACGGCCGGAGAAGACCCGCGAATCACCCGCGTCGGGCGTCTGCTCCGCAAGACCAAGCTCGACGAGCTGCCCCAGTTGATCAACGTGGTCAAGGGCGACATGAGCTTCGTCGGGCCGCGGCCCGAGGTGCCTCGCTACGTGGAGATCTTCCGCGACGACTACCGGGAACTACTGACCGTCCGGCCGGGCATCACCGATCTCGCCTCCCTGAAGTATCGCGACGAGTCGGAGGTCCTCGGTCGGTCGTCCGATCCCGAGACGACTTACGTCGAGCAGGTGCTGCCCGAGAAGATCGCGTTGGGCAAGCAGTACCTCCGCCGATCGTCGCTGTGGTTCGACGTGGGGCTGATCTTCAAGACGCTGTTTCGACTGGCCACGTGAAGCGAAAATCGCCGTGCGGATCCTCTTTCTGAACAAGCGAATCCTGTTTCCCGCTGATTTCGGGGGGAGAATCCGCACCCTGAACGTGCTGCGCCATCTTGCGCGCTGGCATGAGGTGACCTACCTGTGCAACCTCCAGCCGGAGGAAGGACCCCACCTGGCCGAAATGCGCGAGTTGGGGCTCCGCCTGGAGACGCTCCCTTGGCGAGAGACGCCTCGGGAAAGCCTGCGATTCTACGGCGCGTTGGCCCGCAACGTCCTTTCGCCCTACCCGTTCAACGTCAACAAGGACTACGATCGCCGCCTGCGACGCCGGGCCGCGGAGCTTCTGGCGTCGGAAGCCTACGATCTGCTCATCTGCGACTTCGTGCAGATGGCCCGAAACGCGGTCGGCTTGAAGGCCCCGGCCAGGATCCTGTTCGAGCACAACGTCGAGGCGCAGATCTTCCAGCGCCACGCCCAGTCGGATCGAGGCCTGCTTCGGCGGGCCTACATGCGCCACCAGTGGCGCAAGATGCGCCGCTTCGAGGGCGAGGCCGGCCGGCGGTTCGACGCGGTCATCGCCGTGAGCAGGCAGGATCGAGAGACCTTCGAGCGCGAGTATGGCTGGCGCCACGTCCAGGTGATCGGCACGGCGGTCGACGTCGATTCCTTCCGTCCGAACGCAACGGCGGAGGTGCCCGAACGTCTCGTGTTCGTGGGCTCGATGGACTGGCTGCCCAATCGGGACGGAGTCGCCCATTTCGTCGCGAACGTCTGGCCGGCAATCCGCGAAAAACGGCCGCTGGCGACGTTTCAGATCGTGGGGCGCAATCCGTCGCCGGCCGTGCGCCAGCTCGGCCGCGTTCCGGGCGTCGAGGTCGTGGGCACGGTGCCCGACACGCGACCCTATCTTGCCCGGGCCGCGGTGGTCGTCGTTCCTCTGCGGGTCGGAGGCGGGACGCGCATGAAGATCTACGAGGCGATGGCCATGGCGAAGCCGGTCGTCAGCACGCCCCTGGGAGCCGAAGGGTTGGATCTCAACGACGGCGAGCACGCCCTGCTGGCCGAGAGCCCGGCCGAGTTTGCCGGCGCCGTCGTGCGCCTGCTGGCCGATCGGCCTCGGCGCCGCGCGTTGGGCGTCGCGGCCCGCCGGCTCGTGGTCGAGAACTACTCGGCGGAAGCCGTCGCGCGGCAGTTCGAGGCGATATGCCGAACGACGGTCGAGTCTGTTTCGCGCGGCACCGTGGATCGCCCGAGCCGCAAAGCACAAGAAGCGACCGTAGGATGATGTTTTCCGTGTCTCGCCATTTCGCCACGACGCGGCTTGCGTGGGTTGTCGCCGCGGTGTACGCCGCGGCGCTGACCTATGGTCTGGTCGCGCCGCATCCGCTGTGGCTGTTCGGCGCGACGGGGCGGGCCATCGAGGAAAGCGTCGACCGCACCATCGTCGGGCACGTGCAGCACGCGGCGGCCTACGCCCTGTTCGCCGGGCTGCTTCTGTGGGCGCGCCGTCCTCGGACCTGGTCGGGCCATCTCCGATGGCTCGGACTGGCCGTGAGTCACGGGATGGTGACCGAGGCGATTCAGATGCTGGTTCCCGCGCGATACGGCGCCTGGCCCGATGCGTTCGCGAACGCCCTCGGCGCCGGAGTCGGCTGGATGGCGGGCGCGTGGGCGATCGGCTTCGTGACGTCCCGCGCCTGGAAGGCGAACCGCCCGGTTCCACGCAAAGAAAGTCAATCCGGCTCCGCACGCGTGCGGGGGTTCGCCGGGCTGGGATGGGAAGGCGAAAGTGATTAACCGGGAATCATCCAACAAGCATCCTGGTCCGCCGGAGCCTCGCTCGATCGACGGCACGCCGGAAGAAAAGGCCGACGGCCGCGCGCGCCCCGGCGGCGCCAACCACGCGGATCGCGAAATCGTCGATCGTTGCCTCGCCGGCGACGAGCGCGCCTGGGAGCTGCTCTACCGTCGATGGCATCCGCGGCTCGTCAAGGCGATCGAATTCATGTTGGGCGCCGAGGCGCACGACGGCCACCTCATCGAGGAAATCAGCGCCCGCGTGTGGTATGCCGTGCTGCGAAACGACAAGCGCCTACTGGCGAGCTACAATCCCGAGCGCGACTCCGGTTTCGACGCTTTTCTCATGGGATTGGCCCGGATCGAGATGATGCGCCACAACCGCGAGGAGCGTCGCCGCCAAGCGCACGAGCTTCGCCGAGGCCGCAATAAACTGCAACGGAGCGACGCGGCCGACTGGCAGCTTGCCGCCATGATCGGCGAGTTTGCGTCGACGCTCAGCCCGATCGAGCGCGACTTCTTCGAGAACCACCTGACGGCCCCGGTCGAGTTGCAGAGTCCCTCCGACGCCGCCGACCTCTCGGCCAGCAGCATCTGGCAGCGGCGGCGGCGAATTCGCCTGAAGCTCGAGGACTTTCTCAAGGAGCCGTGAGCGGCTCCCGACGACGAGGGTCACACGTCGACCCAAGGCCCCTCGGTCCGCAGGATGAAATCGACGGCCGCGGCGCGCTTCGTGTCGGTGCCGCCTTGCGTCGAGTAGCCGTACACCCAACGGAAATCGCGGGCCAGGATCTCGACCAGGTTGCCGTTGTTCTGCAGGATCGCTGCATTCTTGCCCAACGCCTCGAGGGCGTCGTCGCCCGCCGTGTCGTAGAGGTAGGCGACGTCGCCGCCTCCCGGCGTCGCGTTGGCGATCACCCGGTCGAAGCCGTGCACGTCGACGCGGTACCCGCCCCCGACGCGGTCCATGTAGGCGCCGGACGAAAGGGCATGGAACCTCTGGGTCGCCTCGGGCGACGCATCGAGCATCGCGGTATCGCCGCTGCCGGCGGTCGCGTAGGCCTTGATGCGAGAGAAACCCCAAGCCGTGTTCCAGAAGCCGGCGCCGGTCATCTTGGCGTACCCCGCCGCGGCGTCGGCCCTGAAATCGTCGGCCCCCGAGGCATTGTCGTGAAAGGCCGCGAAGTCGTTTCCTCCGCCCGAGTGCGCCCGCACGTAGTCGAACCCCGTCGCCTGACTGAAGAAGCCGGCGCCGTAAAGCTGGGCGTAGGTCGGCTTGGCCACGAGGGTATCGTTGCCGGCACCGCCGTAGAGATCGGCCTTGTCGTAACCGTCGGTCCCGCCGCTGGCCAGCACGCGGGAAAATCCCTCGGCCACGATTCGGAATGACCCGTCCGCCGCGCTGAGCCTGCTCCACAGCGGGCCCGCCGCGAATACGTCGTCGCCGGGCGAGCCGGACAGCTTGGCCTCATCGACACGCCCGTTCTGCGACGCCCGCGCGGTCACCGTCGGGAACCCTTTGGTTCGGACCGAGAAGCCGGGACCGCTCATCAGGCTCTGGGCCGGCGTGCCCGTAAACGTGTCGCTCGTCGCCGCCGAATCGTACAGGACGGCCGTGTCGCGGCCGCCGTTGACGGCAAACGCCGAGACGTCCCGAAATCCGACCACGCCGTAGCTGAACGCCTGGCCGGCGAGCGTCGTGCCCCAGAGCCGCGTTCCCACGGGGCTCGTGGGGCCGCCGTGGAACGTGTCGTTGCCGTCCGAGTCGACGAGACTTGCCGTGTCGGCAAACCCGCTGCCGGCCGACGCATACCCGGTGACCTCGGCGAAGCCCACGGCCGTGTTCTGGAAACCCGGGCCTTCGAGCCGGCTGTAGGCGACTTTTCCCGTGAAGTGGTCTTGGCTGGCCTTCGAGTCGTACAGATGAGCCACGTCGCGCCCGCCGCTGGTCGCATAGGCGATCACGGTCGGAAAGCCCGCCACGGAATGGGAATAAGCCCGGCCGGCCGCCGTCGTCCCAAAGAGCCTCGTGCCCAGCGGGCTGGTGGGCCCCGCGTAGAACGTGTCGTTTCCGTCCGAATCGTACAGCTTCGCCAGGTTGTTGCCGCCGGCCGAGGCGTCGACCGACACCGATCCGAACCCGTAAGCCCGATGCTCGACGCCCGTGCCGCACGATAGCACGGCCCACTCGGGCAGGCCGGTGAACGCGTCGTCCAGCGCCGATCCGAACAGCCGGGCCGTGTCGGTCCCGCCGGCGTTGGCGTAAGCGTCGACGCGATCGGCGAACTTGACGCGATTCCAGAACCCGTCGCCGTAGAGGATCGCGTAGTCGGGATTGGCGAAGAACGTGTCGTCGCCCGGCGAGTCGTAAAGTCGGGCCCGATCCCAGCCGCCCCGGTCGAGAACCGCCGTCACGTAGCGGAACGACTCGGCCCGCCCGTAGAAGCCGTTGCCGTACAGGTGGGCATAGGCCGGCTCGCCGCCGGCCCGCGGGCCCGCCGCCTCGAACACGTCGTCGCCGGGCGAGTCGTACAGCGCGACCGTGTCGTCGCCCCCCTCACCCATGAGGATGATCGTTTCGGTGTTCGCGACCCGGGCGGTGTAGGCGCTGCCGCCCACGGAGCCCTTCAGCTCGGCCTTGGTCGGCCATATTCTCGCGTTGTCGACCGCCGCGGTTCCCATCAGGACGGCCTTGTCGTCTCCTCCCAAGCCGTCGAACTTCACCCAGGCGACCTCGGCGCTGTCGAACTCGTACTCCACCTCGTTGACGGTCACCTGGTGATACTCGGCAGCGGCGAAGTCGAACCGGTCGTCTCCGTCGGTTCCGTAGACCGTGACCTTGTCACCGCTCTTCTGGACCAGGTTGGTCAGGCGCAGATGAACCTTGGCGTTGTCGCCGCTTAGACGCAGGCGATACTCGACGCCGGCCGAAACCTGCCAGTCGATCCGCCGACCGCCGTCGACCGGGGTGCAGGTCGCCAGGGGCGTGCCCGCGGCGTTATAGAGCGTAAGGGCCGCCTGGCCACCGGCCCCGTCGAACAGGGCTTCGATCGTCAGGTATCCCTGGCGCGTCGTTTCGAAGCGGTACGCAAGATCGCCGGCCGACGGATCGCGGTTGGGTAGCGACGTGTTGCGAATCGCTCCCAGCCACACTTCCTCGGGGTTGATCGTCAAGGTCGCCGACGAATCGGTGTGGGTGTGGTCGTCCGACACGCGCAGGGTGATCTCGTACGATCCGGTCGACAGGCCCAGCCCCTCGAGGACGCTCCACGAGACAATCGGCGTCGCCCCCGTGGCGTCGCCGAACGTGCCGTCGCCGTTCAGGTCCCAACTGAACCCAAGGGCCGCGTTGTCGATCGGGCCCTGGTCGCTGCCCGAGCCGTCCAGCGACAGGGCGCCACCCACGTCGATCGTATAGGGCCCGCCCGCGTCGGCCGTCGGCGCCACGTTGCTCACCGTGACCGTGGCCGTGGCGGTCGCGGTCTGGCCCGTTCCGTCGGTCACGCGAAGCCCCACGATGAACACCCCATCCTGCTGCGGCCGGAACGTGGGATTCTGAACGTTGGCATCGTCGTACTGCCCGTCGCCGTCGAGATCCCAGGCATAGCTCAAACTCGTGCCCGTCGACCCCGCCCCGCTGAGCACCACGCTGCCTCCCTCGACCGCCGTGTAGGGCCCGCCGGCGTGGGCGATGGGCACACTCTCGCCGCCCTCGGGCGAGCCAAGGCGCGCGTCGACCGTGATGGCCTGGTTGCCGGCCTGATCTTTCACGCGGATATAGAAGTACGTGTCGTCCGCGTGCTCCGGATCGAGATGCGACAGCGTAATCGAATGCGTCGTCGCGTACTCTTCGGCGATCTTCGAGTTGAGCCCGTAATTGGTCGTTCGCCCGTAGTGCACCACGGCCACGGTGGGCTCGCTGGTCTGGAACGTGATCCTCCGCGTCGTCGCGTCGACCTCGATGACCTGGACGTTCGCGATCGCCGGCGCCGTCTCGTCGGCCAGATCGTCCCAGAAACCCGCCTCGTGCAGGTTCTGCGCGATCTGCCCCGCGTCGATCACCTGGGTCTTGCCCTCGAGCGAGTGCAGGCGGATGAAGTAGATCATCGCGGCCAGATCATCCCCCGTCAGCTCCGGCCGCGCCACCTGCCCGCCCATCCCCCCGCGGATGTACTCGGCCAATTGGGCATCCGTCCAGCCCACCATGTCGTCGAAATTGAGCTGGCCGATGTAGTTGTGGCCTTTTCTGCCGTGGACGGCCGCCAGGGAGGGCCTGTCGTTGTTGGGATAGAACTCGCGGATCGTGCCGGCGTAGTAGTTGTCGCGGCCGCGGTTGGAGAGGCCCACGTCAACGTCGCCCTGAAGCGGATCATTTGCCGTTACGGGGCGGAGAACATGGACGCCCCATTGGTACTGACCGGTCTGGATGATACGACATTCGTCGTCGTCAACGGCTACGGATATGGCGTATGCTCCGGTCGTGCCGTTATTGGCAAGGCCGCTGTCGCTTTGATACGTAACCAATCCCCAGTCCTGGGTGACCAGGGACCTGTCGCCATCTGGTGTAATTCTGCTGATCCCATGGTCATCCATCCTAACATAGTTTCCAGCCGCAATGATGTGGTCAACCGGACCTACGTTACCGCGCCAGTCGACGTCGAAAATATAAGATCGCACTGAACTGGCGATAGCATCACTGATCGTGCCAGCGACCGGATCGAGTCGTTTTATTCTACCACCTCCTTTATCAAATTCCCCGTTGTCCATAATAGCTAGATCACCGTTTGAGAATCGGCGTATCCACATCGGTGTAGTCAACTGTGCCGAATCCATGATGGTAACCACCACGCCTGTGTCGAGGTCGATTGCGCGCAGAGCATTGTTGCCGCGATCTGTCACATACAATACCCCATCAACGATCTCGACACTCCACGGACTGTGGAACAGAGCACTCCCTCGTGCTCCGTCCTGAAATCCTATCGTTCCGATTGTCCCGGCGAACGTGGTGATGTTTGCTTCTTCTCCACTTAGGTCGACCTTTCGAATTACGCGATTGCTGGTGTCTGCAACATAAATGATGCCGGGATTATCGGGGTCAACTACCAAGTCGTTGGGGCTATTGAAACGGTTCTCGCCATTGAAGTTACCGACGATGTCCCACTGATTCTGTGCATATTCTTCCAGTGTTACGCCGATACCTTGCCAAGGCGGCACGTCCCACGGAGTATAAGGTACGACGTCTGATCGGGTTACGTGACCCGCAAGTGTCGTGATGCCTTCTGTTGGATGCAGTCGGAAGAGCCGACCCTCATAGCTGATACCAATGAAACCTGGGCCTGTTGGGTCGGGCCGGAAAGCGGTGCGTCTGTTGAGAGACGCTTGATTGTATTGACCGTCTGTGAATGGTAAGCGAAGAGGAAAGTCCTTCTCGTCAGAAAGCGCCTCGGAATATCCGACGATGAAACGATGGCCCTCTTTGGTTTGACTGAGCCTCCCTTCTGGGTCATATCTAGCATTCCATACCTGTAGCCACGTTTCAGCGAAGAAGGTGTCATCGCCGATCAGTGCCTCGCGATCTTCCTGGGCAGTCGGCGCCACAAGGTACTCGTATGGGTACTGATAAGCCGTCGGCGAAAGAGGTGTCTCCATTGAAGACACCCAGTCCACCGCAAACGATTCGGCCCAACGACTTCGTGTACCCATGTAGCCGATTGCGGGTAACCATTGATCGCCGGTGACTGCGCCAGGCACGTTGTCAACGATGAGCACGAGAGGGACAGACTTGAATCGGTCAATGGCGGCGTCCGGATCCGCGCCACCGCCAACCAGTTCGGCCGAGATGGCATACGTGCCGTCGGGAACAGTCGTAGAATCCCAAATGACCGTCTGTTGTCCCACGAACACCTCGCTTAATGCTATGCGGACGTCGCTTCCAGTCTCGCTGGGCGTATGAAGGATATAACGGTAGCGAAGCTCATCAATGGTTCCGTCGAAGCCGGATGTCCATGCCTCGTATGCGTCTACATTGAACGTGACTTCTGTACCACTGACAATGGCTGGTTGTGACCCTTGCGTGTTGGGGATTCTCACAAGCCCACTTTCGACCGAAGGGCGCACAAGCCCTAACTCTTGTTGGTGCCAAGATCGGTCATTCCACCACCTCGGCACGCCTCCTTCCGGCCGGACGATGCTGAGCAGCTCTCGCGGCTCCAACTGCTCGATGGAAGCCAGCCGACTGGGTGACCGCCGCGAGGCGGTGGGTTTTCGTGATTTCGTGGATTGTTTGCCCTTCCCCTTCAAGCTGTTCCGGCCAAATAGCATACGGTCCCCTTCCGAAGCCTGGAGGCCGGGTGGCGAAGCGCAGTGCCACCCGAAGAGAAGAAAAAACGCAAGAAAAGCGCCGAATGGCGAGATTGCCGAGAAGACTCTTCGCACGGTATCTGCCAAGTGCAGATGCACGGTCTGAGGCGCGCCCTCATCGCCTGCTCGCGTGTTGAGCCGCAATCGTAACAAATCCTGCCCGATAAGCAATGCCGAATTCGTAGAATTTACCGGATGCGGCGAGAGGGGAAACCGGCTCCCTCCATAGAGCGGTCTGCGGCACTTCGGCCTTCTGCCATCGGACTGCCCGCTATTGACAACCTAGCTTAAAACTGCAGCCGATGAAGCCGGAAATCGCCCTTGGTCACGACGTTGTGGCAGAAGTGACTCGGCACTGGCTTGCGTGCGGGCGTCGCTTTCCGCGCTTTCCGCATAGTCTGTTCTTCGACCACGAAGGGCCTCGAACGTTGATCGCACACCCAGGAATCGACGCCCAAAATGGCCGGCTGGACGCTTGGACAATGATTTTGCACGACGCGGGACGCCGGGGTAGCCTGGGTATTCTGCGCCTCCGTTCCGTGGAAGTTGCGTATACTTCCTGGCTTGCCAATCCCCACGCCGTGGTGTGGGTCAAGAAAGCCCGGCCAGGGGCATGGTCGCCAGGGCCGCGATGGATCGGCACACCGCGCACTACCCCGCCGGCTATCGGTGGGGGTTGGGGCCACTTCGGTGGAGGATCGCGTTGCCGAATTCCGACGGAATGCGCCGGCTCAGATGCTCAACCAGTCGCCCGGCGCGCGCAGGACGGAATCGATGGCCGACTCTTCCTCCTCGACGCTCGCCGTCGGGCCGGGCGGCTCGATCGAAATGAAATCGTGGGCCGGCAACGGCTGCGCGGGCCGTGAGGCAGTCTTGAGCGTGCCGCCGTCGAAAGCGGACTCGAAGAGGAGGTCGTAGAACGAACCTTCGGCAGCCGACGTGGTGAATTCCGGGCCCACGGGCTCGTCGTCGAGCAACGCGGCCAACGGGGCCGGGCCGGGTGGGTCGACCTGCTCGATCCGAACGGCGTCGGCGCATACCCAGGAGTTCGTGGTGAAATCGTCGCTGAGCTTGACCACGAGCGTGCCGCTGGTAATGGTGTACTCGCCCAGGGTCTCCCAACTCCAGCCGTACTCGGGATCGACGAAATCGTCGGGGGCTTGGGTCTGGTCGACCGACACCTTGGCGAGCAGACCCACGGTGCCGTCCCAGATTTCGTAAGGCGCGTCGGTCGCCCGGTTGATGTAGGCGACCCACGTGGTCGCCACCTGGTACG
>Ga0334894_1002053_pt1 | contig 14677 bp, 9 predicted proteins | sample GraSluR3_MG_6_FD_207225 | JGI IMG/M metagenome (GOLD analysis project Ga0334894, IMG submission 207225) | Sludge microbial communities from methane-producing bioreactor in Wageningen University, Netherlands - Granular Sludge_12_05 R3 | ecosystem: Engineered > Bioreactor > Anaerobic > Unclassified... | reverse complement strand
CTTTCTATTTCAAGCCCATCTCTATAGCGTTTCATGAAAGCCTCAAAACCGGCAACATCATCCTGATCGGGAGCAATTGTCATCTCTTGTTTTCCTGCAAAAACCTTGTTTGCAAGATAAGCCTCCAGAAGCTCACCTTCTGTTTTATGGATCATGTAAGCGGCAAGTAAAGCCATCCCCCAAGCCCCGCCCTCGCCGGCAGTCGCCATGACAGAAACAGGGACCTTCATTGCTGCCGCCATCATCCGCTGACCCACCAGCTCAGTTTTGAAAAATCCACCATGACCAAGGATTTGGTCAATCTCTACTTGCTCTTGTTCAAAAAGGATATCCAATCCAATCCTTAATGCCCCCAGTGCAGAAAAAAGATGCGTACGCATAAAGTTCGCCAGTGTGAAACGGCTTTCGGGCATCCTTACAAATAATGGACGCCCCTCCTCAAGGCCAAGAAGGTGTTCTCCAGAAATGCTGTTATAAGCAAGCAACCCCCCGCCATCCGGATCACCAACAAGCGCTTGTTGATACAGGGTTTTAAACAATTGGGATTCAGTAACTTTTGTACCTAATAAATCAGAATATTCTTGGAACAATCCAACCCAGGCGTTTAAATCAGAGGTGCAGTTATTACTATGCACCATTGCGACCGGTTTTCCAGTGGGGGTCGTCACCAAATCAATCTCGGGGTAGATCTTTGATAGGGGGTTTTCCAATACAATCATGGCAAATACGGATGTCCCAGCGGATACATTCCCCATTCGCTCAGCAACACTATTGGTGGCAACAATACCCGTACCAACATCACCCTCTGGTGGGCAAAGTGGAATGCCGGATTGCAGTTGGCCCATAGGATCTAAAAGTTTGACTCCCGCTTCGGTCAATAACCCGGCAGCCTCCCCAGCCATAAGGACTCTTGGTAGGATTTCCTCGAGTTTCCATGGGAGATTTTCTTCAACGATCCGCTCGTTAAACAGCTTTAACATGTTGGCATCGTAATCATCGGTTTTACTGTCGATTGGGAATACCCCTGAAGCCTCCCCAATCCCCAAGACCTTCTCACCGGTCAGTTGCCAATGTACATAGCCCGCCAAGGTGGTCAGATGACTGATATCCCTGACATGAGGTTCTTTATTGATAATCGCCTGGTACAAATGAGCGATACTCCAGCGTTGAGGAATATTGAAATTAAACACCGCCGTCAATTCTGATGATGCCTGTCCTGTAATCGTGTTACGCCAGGTGCGAAACGGGACGAGCAAATTTCCATCCCGATCAAACACCAGGTAACCATGCATCATCCCGCTAAAACCAATCGCACCAACGGTTTGGAGGGAGGTGTGATATTGATCTGACACAGCTTTAGAAAGGTCTTGAAAACAGTCCTGCACACCACGCCATACATCATCAAGGCTGTAAGTCCAGACCCCGTTTTTATATTGGTTCTGCCAACCATGGCTTCCCGAAGCAATCGGCTGGTGGTTTTCGTCAACCAACACCGCTTTGATACGCGTTGAGCCTAACTCGATGCCAAGTATGGTATTGCTTTTTTCAATGGCGTTTTTAATTTCATTGTGACTCATTTTCATAATCAACCTTTGTGTGATAACTACTATAATTAGATCTGCACACATTACCTTTTGTATTGATTCAAGTTATGCTTAACGCCCTCAGTGGGAATATTCATTTTAACGTTAATCGATATCTCCGTGTTAACATATCCAGGCACCAATATTGAACTTCTAAACAAAACAAACATGTCAATTTTTGGTGTGTGAATACCTAAATTATGAAGATGATCTTTTCTTGTTGTAGACATCAAACAAAACGGCTAACAACAAAACAAAACCTTTGATCGCTTGCTGCCAGTCGATCCCAATACCTAAAATCGACATGCCATTATTAATCACACCAATCATAAATGCACCAACAACTGCGCCAATGATTTTCCCCACACCACCAGTCGCTGATGCCCCGCCGATAAAGACAGCTGCGATGACTTCTAATTCAAAGCCATCTCCCGCTTTGGGCGTGGCGACATTCAATCGGGCAGCAACAATTAAACCTGCCAGGGCTGCAAGCACACCCATATTTACAAATGTCAGAAATAGTAAACGTTTTGTGTTGACACCAGAAAGCATTGCAGCTTTCACATTTCCACCCATGGCATAGATTCGCCTGCCGATCACAGTTTGACTGGTAACAAAAGCATACAAGATAACCAACACAAACAATATGATAAGGACAGTTGGCAGACCTTTATATGAGGCCATTAAATAACACAAGCCCATCACAGCACCGACAATAATGATGTCTTTAATAATCATCAAATAAAACGGAATGACTTCAAAGCCATACCGTTTTTGCTTTTTTCGATTTATCAGATCAAAACCTACAATAAAAATTGAGAGCAACAGACCAATCAATATTGTTGTAAGGTGGACCCCCTCATAGTCAAAGAAGTCAGGGATAAAGCCCGAACTTAACCTCTGAAACGGGACTGGAAATGGTCCCACAGCTTCTCCTTGAAGCATCACAAGGGTCAAACCACGGAATACTAACATGCCAGCTAAGGTAACAATAAAAGAGGGAATATTTGCATAAGATATCCAATATCCTTGAAATGCACCGATCAAACCACCCAGGATAAGTGAAAGTAAAATGGTGATAAACCAGTGGATGTTATATCGAACCATAAATACAGCTGCAACAGCACCGATAAAAGCAGCAATCGAACCTACAGACAGGTCAATGCCCCCAGCCACAATGACTAATAACATACCCAAAGCCATAATAACAATGTAGCTATTCTGTAGAACCAGATTTGTGATATTAATCGGCCTTAACAAGATGCCACCGGTCCTATTTTGGAAGAATACAATAATCACAATTAATGCGATTAAAATGCCATAATCCCGAATGTTTTTCTTTAAGAAAGTTAACAGTGTTTTCATGATTAGTTACCTCGATTGTTGTTCATGATATATTTCATAACTTTTTCTTGGGTTGCTTCACTAGCCTGAATTTCAGCAGCGATTTTGCCTTTACTCATGACGTAAATTCGATCACAAATACCTAATATCTCAGGTAGTTCAGAAGATAAAAGAATAATCCCTTTACCTTCGCTTGCCAATTGGTTGATGATGTTATAAATCTCGTATTTGGCACCGACATCAATGCCTCGCGTTGGCTCGTCAAGGAATAAAATATCCTGATTGGCAAATAACCATTTGCTGAGGACCACTTTCTGTTGATTCCCACCTGAAAGATTCAGTGCTTTTTGCAGGATACTGGAGCACTTGATGTCAAGCTTACCCCGAAATTCTCTGACCATGGAGAGCTCTCTGGGTTCATCAATCACCCCTCGATCAGAAACCGCTTGTAAATTAGCAATCGAAATATTATCCTTGATCGGGTGAATCAGTACCAATCCATAGGCTTTTCGATCTTCTGTTGCATATGCCAGGCCGTTAGAAATTGCCTTTTCGATAGTGCTCACATCAATTTCTTTACCATATTTATAAGCCGTTCCACTGATATCCTTTCCATAAGAACGGCCAAAAATGCTCATTGCCAATTCCGTTCTTCCAGCGCCCATTAATCCGGCAATACCGACAACCTCACCTTCACGGACAAAGATATTGATATTATCACAGACTTTCCGATCATCCTGAAGTGGATGATACGTATTCCAATCTTTCACTTCGAAAATGGTTTTTCCGATATCTACATTGCGTTCAGGGAAGCGGTCTGTCAAATCGCGCCCTACCATTCCCCGGATAATACGGTCCTCATTGATTTCATCTTTACGGCAGTCTAAAGTTTCGATTGTCGCACCATCTCTTAGGATGGTGATTGAATCTGCCACTTCTAAAACCTCACTAAGCTTGTGCGAAATTAAAATTGATGAAATCCCATTTTTCCGAAATTGGCGTAGTAGATTTAACAGCTTTTCACTATCGCTATCGTTCAGGGAAGCCGTTGGTTCGTCCAAAATTAACAGTTGTACTTCTTTTGCTAAAGCCTTAGCAATTTCAACCAATTGCTGCTGCCCGACCCCTAAATCCTTAATCAAAGTCGAATGGGATTCTTGCAACCCAACTTTTTCTAAAAGACCTTTAGACTTTGAAATTGCTTCAGTCCAATCAATGACGCCAAAATTTCCTTGCTCATTTCCAAGAAAAAGGTTTTCGACAATTGAAAGGAAAGGAACAAGTGCTAACTCTTGATGAATAATGACTAGACCAACATCTTCAGATTGTGTAATATTCCGAAATTGGCATTCCTTTCCCTTAAAATAGATCGTGCCCTCATATGTACCATAGGGATGAACACCGCTTAGTATCTGCATCAGCGTTGATTTTCCAGCGCCATTTTCACCTACAAGGGCGTGGATCTCTCCCTCACGAACACCAAAGCTCACATTATCAAGCGCCTTCACGCCGGGGAAAACCTTAGTAATATTACGCATTTCCAAAATAACATCTGACATAGTGTAATCTTCCTTATTACGTGTGGAAAATTGATCTATAATCCAAATTAATGCTATGAATTTATCAAGCGTTAAGATATTTTTTTCATTTATGGTTAGGAAAAGCGTGTGAGAGCAAGATGCTCTCACACGCTAGAAACTTACAGCTTATTGTAGATCGGCTTCCGTGTAATATCCACTTCCAATCAGAATTTCATGATAGTTGTTGATATCAACACTGTGTGGAATTAACAAATAGGAAGGAACGACTTTAACGCTGTTGTCATAAGTCGTGGTGTCATTGATCGGAACTTCCTCACCCTTCAAAGCAGCATCCACCATCATAGCAGTTTGTTTTGCAAGATCACGAGTATCCTTGAACACGGTGTAGGTTTGTTCGCCAGCAATCATCGACTTAATTGAAGCAATTTCTGCATCCTGTCCAGTCACAACAGGCATTGGTTGATCTTCCGTGCCATAACCAACACCTTTGAGCGAGGAGATAATCCCAATGCTCAAACCATCATATGGCGCTAAAACCGCATCCACACGTTTGTCGGTGTAGTGAGCACTCAATAAGTTGTCCATACGAGCCTGGGCAACGATACCATCCCAACGCAGGGTGGACACAACATCCATACCCATCTGGCCGCTTTGAACTATCAGTTTTCCGCTGTCAATATAGGGCTGAAGAATTGACATGGCACCATCATAGAAATAATACGCATTGGTGTCATCAGGCGAACCGCCGAATAGTTCGACATTGAAAGGACCTTCAGCGTTCTTAAGATCAAGCCCTTCTTCAATCTGTTGACCCATAATTACGCCAACACCAAAATTGTCAAATGTTGCGTAGAAATCAACATTCTCGGTATTGACAAGCAAGCGGTCATAAGCAACCACGAGGATGTCATTGTCCGCAGCCTGTTGGAGCACATCTGTCAATGTTGCACCATCAATTGCCGCAATCACGAGAACATCGGCACCTTTGGTAATCATGTTCTCAATCTGGTTCAGCTGATTGGGGATATCATCATCAGCAAATTGCAGGTCAGTGTCATAGCCCATTTCCTCGAATACTGCAACCATGCTCTCACCGTCCGAAATCCAACGGGAAGAGGTTTTTGTGGGCATTGAGATGCCTACCAATTTGGTTTCTCCAGATTCATCTGATGCCGATTGGCCGCCACATGCAGTAAGAGCAAGGGACCCGATCAGGATCAATGCCAGCATTACAAAAAAGTACTTCTTCATTATTGTTTTCTCCTTTTGTAGGCAAAAAATGTCTTTGTGATTTGATTAGATTTCAAATCACTTCAATTTTTGATGCATCCAAATGTAAATCCAAATAAATGCACCAGGTGAGATTCTATTAGTTTAGTAAGTGGGCATCACCTCCATTCAATATTGCTCATGAATTAAGTGAGCTGCGGCGGATTATCAGTGTGGGCTCAATCAATATCGTTTTTGGAGCAATGGTTTCCAAGCCCTGGAAATCCAATTCGCTTATTCTTGCCAGTTCTTCAACTGCTGCAATTGCAGCTTTTTGTTGATCCTGATGCACACTTGTCAAAGGCGGCAAAAAGTACTCTGATTCTGGTAGATTGTCAAAGCCTACAACCTTGATATCATCCGGGACCTTTTTACCCATCTCATTGACTGCTTGCAGCACACTTAAACCCATTTGGTCGTTACCAGCAAAGACTCCATCAATTTCTGGATCCTGTTTGATCATCTGAAGAAATGCTTTTTTGCCACTTTTTGATGACCAATTACCTTCAAAACACAGATGGTCTGATACACTTAAGCCTGCCTCTGTGAGGGCATCCTTCCATCCCTGCTTACGCTGACGTGCTTCCCACCACTCGAGTGGACCTGAGATATGGCCGATTTTTCTGCACCCCTGCTCGATTAGATGTTCTGTAGCAAGCCTTCCACCTTTATAATTATCAATTGAGACACTTGAAACATTTTCTCGTTTTTCCATGGTCAAAAAAATAATTGGAATATCGTTTTCTTCCAATAGATCTTTGAGCCAGTTTCTGTTATCTTCAATTTCAGGCGCAGCCCACAGAATTCCTTCAACTTGATGGGATTGAAACCACTGAAACAGAGGTTGTACATCTTTATTCGTGAAACTTGCCAGCTCCTTAAGCAATAAACCATAACCCATTTCCTCAGCTTTTTGGGTGATCCCACTCAGCGTTTTCGAAGGCCCAAGATAATCAAGCCCTGCGGTGACAACCCCGAAAAGGTTGCTTTTTTGACGGCTTAAACTTTGCGCTATCGCACTGGGTTGATAGTTAAATTCCTTCATGACTTGTTGGATTTTTTCACGCGTATCAGAAGCAACATCCGGACGGTTATTGATCACCCTTGAGACAGTCTGGCGGGAAACGCCTGCTGCCTTAGCAACATCGTAAATCGTTATCTTTTTATTTAAGGTCATCTATTACCTGACTTTTTGAATTCCAGATACTGGTAGAAGCAAAAATAGTGAGCGCTCCCGTGAGCGCTCACGGGAGCGCTCACAGCCATATTAGCATGATTTATTTTTCTCGTCAATAGTTTTTTTCAATCTGACATATCGGGTAAATAAAGTTTATAATCAAAGCTATTACAGCTTTAAGGCTTTTGGTCAAGTGTTATATAATCATTCCTATGACGAGGAAAATCCTTCATCTTGACCTCGACGCATTTTTCTGTGCGGTTGAGGAACACCATGACCCTTCCCTAAAGGGAAAACCGTTTGCAGTCGGCGGGAAAGCTGAACAGCGCGGTGTGGTCGCCTCCTGTTCATATGCCGCCCGGATGTATGGCGTTCGCTCTGCAATGCCCATGGGGCGCGCACTTCAACTCTGCCCTGACCTGATTGTTGTTTCCTCCCGGCACGGCAATTACAGCGAGGTCTCCAAAAAGGTGATGGCTTTGATCGAGATCTCCCCTTTAATTGAAATCATCTCAATTGACGAAGCCTTCATTGAAGTCACCGGCCTGCCCAATCCCCTGATCGAAATCGCACAGGATCTGCAAAAACGCGTTAATATGGAACTGGAACTTCCTATTTCAATTGGGGGAGCCTCCAACAAACTGGTAGCGAAGATTGCCAACGACTGGGGAAAATCACAAAAGAAAGGCCCCAACCCGCCTAACGCCATCACCATTATCCCGCCTGGCGAAGAAACCGCTTTCCTGGCCCCCCTCCCCGTTCGATCCCTCTGGGGCGTTGGCCCAAAGACCGCAGAAAAACTTGAAGAAATTGGGGTTACCACCATCGGCGCCCTGGCGGATGCGCCGGCTGCCACACTGAAAATGCTCTTTGGCCGCTTTGGCCCCGATTTGCGTCAACGCGCAAGAGGAATTGACAACCGTCCCATTGAAACAGAGCACGAGGTCAAGTCCGTCAGCAACGAGGTGACCTTTTCAAAAGACCTGACCGATGAAGTGCAGCTCCTTCAGGTTTTCCGCTCGCTCTCCGAACAGGTCGGCAGGCGCCTGCGGAAAGCCTCTCTGGCAGGGACAACCGTCCAGGTCAAACTCCGCTGGTCGGATTTCACAACCCTCACCCGCCAGACGACTCTCCCTTCTCCGACCAACCTGGATCATGAGATCTATGAAACCGCGCAAGCTTTGTTCCAATCCAACTGGCCAAAAGGCAGACCCGTGCGCCTGATCGGCGTTGGCATGAGCGGATTAGGGCCGCCAATCCGTCAACTGAGCCTTTGGGAGGATAATTACCAGAAGGAAGCTGAGCTCTTGAGCGCGGTTGATGAGCTGTGTGAGCGCTTTGGCCGCGACATTATCCAGCGCGCCCGCCGGATTGACCGTCATCAAAGTAAAGACCCCAATGAGAACTGACCTCTCTTATCCTTCAACCATTTGAGTATAAAGATTCGAGATCTCCTCGGTGATCCGCTCCCACCGGAATGCCCGGGCATAAGCAGCGGCCTGTTCTCCCATTTTTGCCCGCAGAGGGTGGTTAACAAATAATAGCCTCAATTTTTCCGCCAACGCATCCGGGTCCTGCGCCGGGACGAAAAATCCGGTTTCGCCATCTTTTACAAGATAGGCTAATCCGCCAACCCTGGACGCAATGACGGGGGTGCCGCAGGCCATCGCTTCCAGAGCCACCATCCCAAAGCTCTCATAATGCGACGGCATCACAACAACCTCCGCAGCGGAATAATAATATGGCAGGGTATCCTGCCCGCGTTTTCCCAGGAAAAGCACAATCTCATCCAAACCCAGCTCTGCACAAAGCGCCTGGAGGCGCATCATCTCATCCGTATCTCTCTCCGGGTGTCCCTCGGGATCGCCGCCAATGATCACGAGGTAATCAGGGCAGACAAAGGATTTGCAGTCCCGCTTCAGGATCGCCATGGCCCGGATCAGCGTATCCACACCCTTCAACGGCTCGATCCTGCCAACAAAGAGCGCCATATGTTCATCAGGAGCAATCCCAATTGCGGCCTTCGCTTCATCGGGTGGAATAGGATAAAAATGATGGATGTTTACTCCGGGCGGCACGATTGTTACCCGCTCGTGATTTAGGTCATAGAGCAATTCAAGCTGGGACCGCTCAGCTTCTGTGGCTGCAACAACTCGATCCGCCCCGGCCAGCACCTTTTTCTCCCCTTCAATTCTTTCTGGTCCTTCGCGTTCTTCCTCTGTCTGACCAACCCGCTGCTTCATCAGACCCAGGGTGTGGAACATCTGCAAAAGCGGGAGGTTCCATTTCTGTTTGAGAATCAGACCAACCATACCGGACATCCAGTAATGACTATGGACCAAATCGTACTTGAGTCCCTTGTTTTCTGCGAATTCAATGACACCCCGGGCAAAGGTCTCAAAGTGGGCCGAAAGCTGATCCTTGGGAAGAAAGACTTCCGGTCCAGCGGGGATGTGCACAACCCGATTAAAATACCCAAGGTCATGGGAGACATGGGGCACATGCTCATCCATGGATCGCGTAAAGACATCTACGTGAACCCCTGCCCTGCCGAGAAAGCGAGTCAATTCACGGACATAGACATTCATCCCGCCTGTGTTCTTGCCGCCCAGGATCGCAAGCGGACAGGTGTGATAGGAGATCATAGCGACATTCATCCGGATTGGCTCCCTTCATAATCTTGCATCATCTCTGACCTTACTGGTATAATTTTCTCCACGCCAACGTAGCTCAGCGGTAGAGCAGACGCTTCGTAAGCGCCAGGTCGAGGGTTCAAATCCCTCCGTTGGCTCTCAGCCGGAACAGCACCAGGATAACCGGCTGATTTTATTTTAAGGGACAATTTCAGGTTTTTCATTTTCGTTGTTATAATAATATCCTGAATTCTCAACACCCTGAATTATAATCACCTCGAAGGAGTGTGTATGGCGAAAATCTGCGTGATTGGAACTGGCTATGTCGGCCTGGTCACAGGTACTTGTTTTGCGGATATGGGCCACCAGGTCACCTGTTTGGATATAGACGTAAAACGGATTGAACTGCTCAGACAAGGGGTCATGCCCATCTATGAACCCGGCCTAAAACAGCTCGTGGATCAAAATGTGGCTGCCGGTCGCCTTGATTTTACAACCAGTTATCCTGAAGCCCTTCACGATTCTGAGTTCGCATTTATTGCTGTTGGCACGCCATCTTCGGATGACGGTGAAGCGGATCTCCGCTATGTAAAAACAGCCGTTGATTCGATTGCGGTGAACCTGAATGATTCCATCATCATCGTCAACAAATCAACTGTCCCTGTCGGCACCGGGGACTGGGTGGCTGAAATCATTCAGGATTTAAATGGTCATGACACCCCTTCATTCAGTGTGGTTTCAAACCCTGAATTTCTTCGGGAGGGCTCTGCAGTCAATGATTTCATGAAGCCGGACCGGGTTGTTCTGGGATCATCAGACCTGGAAGCCGCGCGAAAAGTTGCCGAGCTGTATGAAACTTTGCGCTCTCCCATCATGATCACAGATCTGCGGACAGCCGAGATGATCAAGTATGCCTCCAATGCCTATCTGGCGACCCGGATTTCGTTTATCAATGAGATCGCCAATATCTGCGAATCACTCGGCGCAGATGTGCGTGAGGTCGCCCGGGGAATGGGCATGGACAAACGCATTGGCCCTGCATTTCTGGATGCAGGTCTGGGTTGGGGCGGCAGCTGCTTCCCCAAGGATGTCAAGGCGCTCACGCACATGGCAGACACCCGCGGGGCACACCCGCAGCTCCTTCAGGCCGTGATGGCTATCAATCAGAACCAGCGCTTACAGGCTGTCAAGAAACTGGAGCATGCGCTCGGCGGGCTGGAAGGAAAAACTATTGGCGTTCTGGGCCTCAGCTTCAAACCCAATACCGATGACACGCGGGACGCCCCTGCCCTGGACATCATCAAAAAGCTCCTGGAACGGGGCGCAGCCGTTCAGGGGTTCGATCCGCAGGCAATGGAAGCCAGCAAAGCGGAAATACCCCAACTAACCCTCTGCCAGAACCCCTACGACACGGCCCAGGAAGCGGATGCCCTACTCCTGGCGACCGAATGGAACGAATTTACATCCTTGGATTTTACAAAGATCAAACAGAACATGCGCGGCAGGGTGATCCTGGACGGGCGGAACATCTGGGACGGACAGGACCTCCACGATCTCGGGTTCACTTATATGGGGATTGGCCTTCCCAACCCCTGGGATGATTGACCCAATTAAAGCCCAGGATGATCAAGAGGCTGATGAAATGTGTCAGCCTCTTTTTTTCCTCTTAACGTGTTCCTTTAACAATTCGGTACAGGGGTCTGTCTGACAGGGATGATGTCCATGTTTTCTCAGGCACTCACGTCTTTCGGGTTTTCAATGAATTCGAATGCCTTCAGACGATAAAGCAGGTAAATATTCCCTGCCATCAGCACAGCTGAGATCAGGATCACCCAGCCATACGGCAGCCCCATTTCGGCAAGTCCCACAACCAGACCGTTGACCAGCAGCTCAACCCCAAAGGCGGCTGCCAGGTAGAGGATCTTATCTTTAATAAAGGCCTGCAGGATTACGACTGTCACGGTGATATGCATGACCAAAGCCGACAACCGCTCAAGTGAGCCCGCCAGAGGGACATAAGCCGGAATTCCCCAGAGTATCTCCAATTGCGCCACCACATCGGGCTCAAGCGCGGCTGCTGCGGCTTCCAGATTGAGGTTGGAGATCATCGTGATAAAGGTCATCAGGAGAGGTATCCCGACCAGCATAATGCTTTCCACACCCCCGTAACCAATCCCTATCCCATAAGCCGCATTCAGGGTTTGCAAATCGTCTTTCAGGTACTTCATCCCGGCCCAGCGTACAATGACCCCCAGGAGCGCAGCGAATGCAATACTGAGAAAGATCTGCAGGATACCATAACGCTGATCGGTCAGAACCAGCGCGCCATTTTCCACCAGGGCGTTTACACCGCTCAACAACAGGGTGATCAAAGCCTGCACGATAAAATAAGCCAGCGCCCCATAACTAATAATCCGCCATGAGACACTATGCTTTTTATTAATCCAGATTCCAGCAACGATCGGCAGGACAATCGTGATCAACAACGCAAAAACAATTGCAATACTCAGCAATACCATTCATTCCTCATTTCACTTAGAAGACAGGATGATCCTGGCGTCCAGAACCAGTGCCCCGCCATTACCTGGCTGCACCAGCAAAGGATTAATTTCAACCTCGGAGATGGAAGGGAAATCAAGCGCAAGCTGGCTCAAACGCCCAATCGCATCCACAACACCTGCCACGTCATAAACCGGTCCTCCCCGGTATCCACCCAGCAGCCGGCCCGCTTTTGTCTTTTCAATGACCCGCAAAGCCCCCTGTTTTGACAGGGGCGCAACACCAAATCCGACATCCTTGAACAACTCGACGTAGACTCCGCCCAGGCCAAACATCAATAACGGCCCAAATGTAGGATCACGCCGCATCCCAATGATAACTTCCATACCCGGCGGCGCCATTTTCTCGACCAAAAATCCTTTAATCACCGCATCAGGATGGGCCTCACCGATTTGTGACAGCATCTCTTCCGCAGCATTTTGAAGGGCATCGGCTGTATTAAGATGGAGCGCAATCCCACCCAGATCGGATTTGTGGAGAATCTGTGGTGAGACAATTTTAAGTGCAACCGGATAACCGACCTTATCAGCAAGCACGGCCGCTGTTTTGACATCCTCTGCCACCCCGCCCGCTATCAGATCAAAGCCATAGGCCTTCAGGATTGGGCGTGTTTCGGCTTCGCCCAGGGACATCCCAGCGCCATAACCCACAAGCGCTTTTTCAACAGAATCGCGGTCGATCTGCGAAAATTTGAATGCTTCTTCCCTCCCCCTCGCCAGCCATTCTCTGTACCGTTTCATCCCGCCCAGGACCTGGCCTGGAACCTCGGGGAAATTGCTCATCGGCACTTTGTTCTCGTGCAGGATTTTCCGGGCTTCAGCCAAGCTCCGTTCACCCACCAGACAAGCGAGAACGGTTTGATCGGTTTTATCTGCATTCTGAACGATTGCCCGGGCGACATCGCTGGGGTTCACCAGCGATTGCGGGACGAGCATCGGCAGCAGGACATCCACAGCAGGATCGTCCAGAAGGGTCTCGAGACAATGGGAAAACTCCGCCGGCTCAGCCCCACCCAACATATCCACCGGGTTTGACACCTGTGCGCTCGGGTTGAGCTTCTCCGCTATTTTCCTCTGTTTCGCCTCAGATATTGTCGCGAGCTCGAAGCCATTTGCCGCCAGCGAGTCGGACGCCAAAGCGGCAGTACCACCGGCATTGGTCAGAATTGCCACCCGGTCGCCTCTGGGCAACGGTTGGCAGCTCAACGCCCAGGCAAGGTCAAACAAACTGGGCATATCCGGCACCTCGATCACGCCAGTCGCTTCGAATGCGGCTTGATAGGCCGTATAGCTACCGGCCAGAGAACCAGTGTGTGAGGAGACGGCTTGCGCGCCTGCCTCCGTGCGTCCCGCCTTCAACATCACAATTGGCTTCTTCCTGGAAACCTCACCAGCAATCCGGATGAATTTCTCACCATCCTGGATCCCTTCAATATAGGCAGCAATGACCCTGACTTCTGGATGCTGACCAAAAAATGCAATCATATCCGCTTCGTCCACATCCAGTTCGTTCCCAAGACTGGCAAAATGCGAAAACCCGATCTGTTTGTCGGCGATATAATCCACCACGCCTCCGCAGACGGCGCCGGACTGTGATAGGAACCCGATCGCACCGGTCGCCGGAACGCCTTCAATAAAGGTCGTGTTCAAGCCGGTATGCAAATCAAGCGTGCCCACGCAATTCGGGCCGATCAGTCGCATCCCAAAAGAACCCGCAATTTCCTTGCAGGCCACTTCAAGAGCCAGTCCATTGCCCCCCACTTCCCGGAACCCCCCGGAGATGATGATGGCAGCTTTAATCCCGCGCTCTCCGCAGGCCCGCAACACCTCCGGCGTCAGCGGTGCCGGCAGGACAATCACGGCCAGATCAACCGGGTCGGGGACATCAGCGATGTCGGCATAGACCCTGAGGCCCAAAATCTCATCCGCTTTTGGATTGACAGGGTAAATACCTCCCTGATAACCATAAAGGGTCAGATTCTTCAGGATGCCGTGGCTGAGTTTAGTGGGACTGGTGGATGCGCCAATGATAGCGACACCTGCTGGTGAGAAAAATGAGGCCAGATCAGAGACCATAAAACGCAAATCCTTTCCATAGGAAGCAGTTTCAGACCGTTCGGATATTATACCTGAGTTGCCAGGGCATATTCCGCCACCCTTTTGGAATATAATAACCGTATGGACTTAACCGCCGAACAGCACCAGCTGCTGGAACTTCCCCTCTCGTCAAAGCTATTCCTGAGCGGCCCTGCCGGCACGGGGAAAACAACCGCCGGAACCCTGTGGCTGAAAAAACTGCTCCACGCTGGGATACCCGCCCACCAGATCCTTGTTTTCACGCCGCAGCGGGCGCTCGCTGAGCCTTATGAAGCGGTTCTCTGGGATGAAACCGAGTTGTCCAACAGCCTGCTCACGACCATGACTCTGGGTGGACTCGCCAGGCGAATGGTGGATCTCTTCTGGCCGGCGATCAGCCGAAAAACCAGTGTCGCCCATCCTGACCGACCACCACATTTCCTGACGCTTGAAACCGCGCAATACTACATGGCGCATATCGTCAGGCCGCTGATCG
>Ga0334894_1002045_pt1 | contig 14721 bp, 13 predicted proteins | sample GraSluR3_MG_6_FD_207225 | JGI IMG/M metagenome (GOLD analysis project Ga0334894, IMG submission 207225) | Sludge microbial communities from methane-producing bioreactor in Wageningen University, Netherlands - Granular Sludge_12_05 R3 | ecosystem: Engineered > Bioreactor > Anaerobic >... | reverse complement strand
CTGCAAGACCCTATTCTGATTGCGAAAAATTTTCGTTTGGGGCTTGTTCAGGAGCTATTGTCGCCAATGTTTGTTCGATCGAAGTTTTCGAACAAAAAGCGGTAGTGGCCCTTATTTAAGAATTTAAAGGGGGGATTGAGTGTTTACACTCTCCCCTTTTTTGTAATAATACAAATTTTCCTGCCTACTTGTTGTTCTGGTCTTTGGTAGATTTCTGAAATACTTTTTCGTTGGTATTCAAGGTTTTCTACTGTTTTTTGAAAATGTTGTTCGTGAGAATTATCGTGACCAATATACCATGGAATTGTACAGACTATAGTAGAAAATAAATCAGATTCTAATATATTTTTGAAAAAATTAGTATAAAGTTTAGTGATTTGTTGTTGTGCCTTTTTGATATCATCAGAATTGCTTTTTTTGGTGATAATTGGTCCGAGTCGTCATTCTGTAATTATTATAGGTGGATTAGATGGGTTGGATAGATTAGACGGGATAGGTTTGGTGGTGTCGTGGTTGAAAAACGATATAGAGGCATTTCTATTGTAAAAAGCATGAGTTTGTCGCCAAACAAGGTTTTGTTCTGAATATTTAATATTTATATCGGAACCAACTGTGTTGTAGCCCATATAATTTGCTAAAAAATTTGTGGTTCCAGATCAGCAGAAAGGATCGTAAATTGATAAATTATGTATTGTTTCATTTCCATTCGCAATGACATTTTGGATTCATAGATTGATGAGGATGTGTGTAAGCTTTGCTGGCATCATTCACATAGACATACTGCGTCATGGTTTTTCGAAATCTATTGTTTCGTATAAAGGGATATTTTGGTAATGTTCTACTATTCCATATTTTCCATTATCAAGATTGATGATTTCTTTTCCTTTTTCTTTGATTTCTCTGTCGGTATGATTGATTTTTACTTTTTTAAATCTTTTGATTCCAATAGTTCTTTTGAAGTGTTTACCAATAGCTTCTTCTTGGATTCCTATGATTTTGGTATCTTGTAAAATTGTTTGGAGGTCTTTTTCTGTTACTACTACGCCACTTTTTATAGATCAACCAAGTGTTTTTAATAATTCTGGTTTTTTGGTTTCAAAAATAATTATTCCTTTTTTTGTACTAGGAAAAAATACTGGTTGTACCTTTTGAAGTTCGGCTAGGCTTATTTGTGGGTGTTTTCATAAAATAGCAAAATACATATTTTTTTAATCAATGATAAATAGTTTTTGGTATGTATAGTAAAATGGAAGAGAAAAACAAAAGAAAAAATCTGACTTTTTAGCCAGATTTTTCTCGTTATATAGGATTAGGTTAATTATTTATTTAATGATCTTCTGATGAAGGCAGGTGTTTCTATATCTTCTTCTACAGTATCTAGATCAATTTCTGATTCTTGGTTGCTTGAATTTGATGTTTCTTCTTTTGTTATTCTTGTAATGAAATTTTCAGATTCTCTTTTTATTGATCTACCAAGCATATCTCTTTTTGGGGTTTTGAGAATTGTTTCTTTGCTTTGTTCTTCGAATCCTGTAGCGATAATAGTTACTTTTACTTCATCTTCCATGCTTTCATCAAAGGTCATTCCCCAGAAGAAATTAGCTTCAGGGTCTATAATTTCTTCAACTATGGAAGCAGCTTCTCTTACTTCGGTAGGAGTAAGATCATGTCAACCAGAAACAGCAAAGATTATTTTTTTAGCTCAATCAAGATTTGTTTCCAATAATGGATTTTCAATAGCTTTTCTAGCAGCATCTACTGCTCTCTTTTCTCATGCTCCATAACCGATTCCAAGTAGTGCATTTCCAGAATCTGTCATAACAGCTTTGATATCCGCGAAATCGATATTAATATCACCTGGTTTTACTATAAGATCAGATATTCACTGAACTCCCAAGAACAAAATCTTGTCTATCATAGTGAAAGCTTGTTTGAAAGTAGTTTTCTTGTCGATAACAGTGAAAATTTTATCATTTGGGATAACAATAAGTGTATCTACAGATTCTTTCATTTTTTTGAGTCCTTCTTCTGCGTTTGTTTCTCTTTTTCTTCATTCAAAACTAAATGGTTTAGTTACAATACCGACAGTTAATATTCACATATTTTTTGCTATATTTGCAATAACTGGTGCTGCTCATGTTCCTGTTCATCATCACATACCAGAAGTGATAAATATCATATCTGTGTCTTGAAGAACTGCTTTTATTTCCATTTCACTTTCTTCGGCAGATTTTCTTCCTATTTCAGGATTTGCTCCTGCTCAAAGTCCTTTTGTAAGATTGAGACCAATATTTACTTTTGTATCAGCAAGACTTCTTGCTAAATCTTGAGCATCAGTATTGACAGCAACAAAACCAACACCTTCTAAACCTTCAGTTATCATTCTATCTATAGCTTTGTTTCCGCAACCTCATACTCCCAAAATTTTGATTTTAGCTCCTGGAATAAATTCTGGATTAACTTCTTGTATAACCATTCTTTGAATAATTAATAATTAAAAATTTATAGCGTATAATTATTTTTTTGTTTGTGTGATCTTGTTAGAACAAATCTTTGAAGAATTTTGTAATACTTCCTATAATATCAAAGTTTAGTTTAAATGAAGATTTTCTTCATTCTGTATATTTATTTGATCGTAGGTAAGCTCATAATACGTTTGTAAACAATTGATTGTTTGATATATCTCAAAGATTTAATACGTTATCTTTACCATAAAAGGTTGCTAACTTAAAGATATCTTTGGCTAATACGTCAATATTACCTATTTTTGAGCCTCCTCAAATTAGGATAACTCATCAAGCTAATCTTCATTCTTTGTCTAATTTGTGAAGGTGTGTGTTTATTTTATTGAATATTTCTTCATATCTAGCATTTATTATGTCTGATAAGAATAATATATCAAGACCACTATCGTCTTTTATTTTATCTTTGAATACAATTGCTGATCAATGAGATTTCTTTATGCTTTCAGCTTCTTTTATGTCAATTTGCATTCCTATTGAAATATCTTTTGTTACATCTTCTCATCACATTGGTACTACTCAATATCATAATGCATATCAGTCTTCATAAATTACATAGCTTGTTTGGTTTTTTCAGATATCAATAAGAATGGTTCATAAATCCTTGTGATCATAATCTAATGCGATTTCGCTAGCAGAAATAATATTTGGTATTATGTCTGTTATTTTTACTCAGATTCTTTCAAAAGAATCAATTAATCAATTGTATAAATTTTTGGGTATCATAAATACATCCGCAACCAGTTCTAATTTTTTTCATTTCATTCCAATTGGGTCTTTTTCTTTTTTTGTTTCATCTATTATTCGATTAACTGGAACTATTTTTATTGTTTCGTAATTACTTTTGTGAGAAATTTCTGTGATAACTTTGGATAAATGGTCTACATCTTCTTCGCTAATTTCATCTCTCATAACTCTTTTTTGTTCTACCACTCTATTGATTATAAGTTCTGGGTGAGAGATGCTAACAAAAAGTTCTTCAATAAAATCTCATCATATTTTTTTAACAAAATTTTCGAGTATTTTGTTTATTGTTGTAGTAAATCATTCTGAGTCTAGAATCTTACCTTTACGAAGTCATTGTGTTTGTTCTATTTGTTTTGCAAGAACAATTTCTTTTCATTCATCGTTTCCGATAACAATTGCTTTTATACTATCGTTTCCGATATCAAACACAGCTTTGATGTTTCTCATACCTTTACCAGTGCTAAAAAATAAAAATTGGTCTATATAAATTACACATGAATCTATCTTACAATCTGCTTTTTGTAAGTAGAAAAAAATTGTTTCGTTTTTAGATGTATCAATATAATAAAAAAAAACAATCCAATCTTGTTGGATTGTGATATACAAAGGTTATCTATTGATTTTTGGGTATATAACCTTTGGTTATCGGTGGTTTTGTGTTGTTGTTATCTAGGATTTATTGGCTCTATATAGTAATGAAATTTTTTTTCTTTTGTCTTGATAAAATTTTAACATAGTATCATTGAAAACTATATCTTTTCAGATTTCTTTTAGTTTTTTGGTTTTATAAACAAGAATTGGTAATCGAATTGTTTTTATCATAAATTCTACAATATGTCAAATTATTCAAGAGAAATATTTTTCTATCCAAACTTTTATTTTTGATTTTCCTGTAAATATTTTTAGTCATATATTTATAATATGTTTGTGTTTTGGTAAGTTTGGCAATAAAGAGAACAATCGTTGATTGTGTTCATATATTGTTTCTTTATTTTTTGTTTCTTGATATAAAGGAATTAGATGTGCTAATCGATATGCTAGATAAATATCTGTATTTTCGATATTTATTGGATAAAGGTTTTTGGCTTCTTCAGTTATATAAAAGCTTAAACAGTATTTTTTTTTGATATTAGATTTTGTTCTTTTTAATCATAATAGAGAAAATATAATAACACTCAAAAATCTAGCACGTCGTAAACATTTTTTTTGGGTTACTATAAAAAGATCTATATCAGAATCTTTATTTAATTTATTGAAACTTATAGAATTACAAAGATAAATTTCTTTGACCCAAGGTAATTTTTTGAATATGTTTTGATGTTTTTTTATTTGTTCACGATATTCTTGCATAAAAAGATCTTCTTTTTCTCGTGAGAATACGTTTTCCTTTATATCAGGAGTGTTATTGTTTTTTTCTGTGCTAAAATATTCCCAATTTTTTGGTATTGGGTAATTCATAATTTCATAAAACAATAAGTCTGATTTTTTCATTTTTTTATTGATCTCGTTGTAAACAAGTTGTACCCTCTTTATTTATGAGTGTACATCTTTTTTTTTGGATTGTTTGAGTTCTTATATCGGTTATAAAATTAGCAATTTCTTTGCAGACGTTTCATGTATAACATAAATAAAATTCAGTATTTTCCAAAAAATTTTCTTCACCATTATTTATTGTAAAGGTTGGTAAATTTTGATCTTCAAGAGATTCTTTATTGATAGTTATATTGAAATTATTTCCGCTAAGTTTTGTTGTGTAATTTTTCATTTTACAATAGTTTTGGCTTAATTCGTTGCTAGATAGGTCGTTTTTTATGTATGTTCATGTTGTATTGTCTTGATTTTTGTACCAAAGATGAATTTCATATTCTGGATTTATTGATATATTATATTGTTTTGGAAAAATTGTTCAGCTTGTGGTGTAGAGTCATCTGCTTGTCATAGCAGAATAAATAAAATTATTCATGTCTCCATGAATTTTATTTACACAAGTTTCAGCATAAAGAAAATCTTTGTTGGTGTTTTGAAACATATTTCTAAAACTTATGATAAGTATCAAAATGATTCCTATTACCATTATTAGTTCTAATATGGTGAATCATTTTTTTTTCATAAACATTTTTGATGTGGTAAAATTTAGTTGTTTATAAGAGGTCTAATAACGTATTTGTAATTTTGTTCGTTTTTTTCACCTATTATAAGTGGCTTTTGTCAGTCAACTATTTGGAAAAGAAGCTCATCTTCTTTCATTATTCTTATAAAATCAGTAATATATCTTCAATTTATACCAAAGGAAACTTGTTCTCCTTCAATAATTGCAGGTATGCTTGTATTAGCAGCTCATTTGTCTGTTTTACCAGAAGAAATAATAATACTATCTTTGTTACTTTCTATTTGAATAAAATTATTTATATCTTTAGTTAGGATTCCTATTTTTTTAATAGCTTTTTCACAAATAGTTTTATCTACTAGTATTTTTGTATTGAATTGTCTTGGCATAATTTCTTCTCTATCGTACTCTGGAAAACTACCTTGAATAAGAAGAGATGTAGCTATTATTTTGATATCGTTGATAGTAAGTTCAAATGCAATTAAATTTTCAGAATAAAATATTTTCATAGTATCGCATTCTTTGCTAATACCGTATTCAGTTATTTTTTGAATATCATTGATAGAAAGTTTTGGAACAATAAGAGAGAATTCATTTTCTATAGTGTTTCTTGTTTTGTATTCAGCCAATCTAAATGAATCAGTACCAACGAACATTAATTTAGATCAATCTTCATCTTTTTTTGATTTAATTAAAACTCAAGTAAGAACAGGACTAAAGTTTTTTTCTGTTACAGCATATTCTACTTTTTCAACTCATTGAGCAAACATTTGTGTATCTAGATCTATAGTATGCTCTCTTGGTACTTCTGGTAAAGCAACATATTCACTAGCAGATATTCAATTAATATCAAAAGTATCTTTTGCTCATTTAATAGTAACTACTTGTGTTTTTTGGTCTGCGGTAATTTCTATTTGTTGATCTTCAATACTTTTTATAATATCAAGAAAAGTCCTAGCATTTACTGTTACGGCTCATTCTAGACTAACTTTACAAGGCAATTCTATTTCTACGTATTTTTCCATATCTGTTGCTCTGATAATTATATTATCAATAGAAGCTTTTAGGTATATATTTTGTAATATTGGTAATGTTGCGTTTTTTGCAACAAATCTACTAGATACATCTATAACTTCTATTAATTTTGAGGTTTCGATATTAATTTTCATGAGAATATAAGATAAGGAAATAAATATTTATTTACCGAAATTACGTTTTTCTGCCATTTGATCAAACCAAGTGAGTGCCTCTTTATAAGTTGGAATACTTAATTCTGGACATCTTTTTGCTGTAAAATATAGTTCTGCATAGCCTATCCACCAAGACATAAAACCAGAAGTTCTTTGTGCTTGATCTCATTTTGTTCTTATTACTAATTCGATAGGAGGTATGTGTCAAAGATCTAATGATTTGGTTATATCTTCTTCGGTTATTTTTGTTAGGTCTTTTCAATCTGCTGCTAATTTTTGGATTCATCTCATTATTTCATCTCTTCACCCATAATTTACTCAAAAAACGAATCGTTTATCTGTCGGGTATGAAAATCTTGTTTTTTTTTCGTTGAGATAATTTTTGAATCATTCTGTTACTCATGCAGGATTTCATATCCACATAAAATTAATCTGATTTTTTTCTAATATTTCATCAAGTTTACTATCTATTTGTTTGTACATATTCATAAGGAAATCGTATTCTTCTTGAGGTCTTTTTGCCGTATTTTCTGTACTTAATCACCATAGAGTAAAAACTTTTACATCGGTGTTTGTAAATGTGTATTCCAACAAATCAACTCATTTTTGATAAGATACCCAGTAGGCTTCGGGAATAGTTACGTTGTTTTCTTTGGCTCGAGTTCTATTTCAATCTGGAATAATAGCAACGTGTTTGGGATAAATCATTAATTATGTTTTTTAATACGAACTTTTGAAAAAAGCTCTTTATATAAAAAAGACTGTCTAACAGAATGTAATTATTTGATCTATTGTTTCAAGTCAAAATTCTTTTGAGACTTGTTATTTTTTATTATTAATTAAAAGTCTGAATATCTTTTTTTTGAATATGATCTTTGGTTTGACTTTTCTTTTGAAAAATTACTTCTTCATTCTTTTTCTCATTTATATCATGATTTACTTTTCTTATTATCTGATCTATATCATCAGCTTCTTCATCTATCGTTTCTTTTATCTCATTTATCAGCTTTTGCTTTTGAAGCTGTTCATTTAAATGTTTTGAGCATTATTTCTGATTGATAATCAGGAACTGTTATAAAAGAAAAATCATCTAAAACCCTTACATCATCAATTTCTCTTGATGGAATTCCTGTTTCTTCAACAATAAAATCTACCATAGTTTTTGTATGATATCCAGCCTTCTTTCAAAGTGCAAGAAATATTCTTGTTTTGCCTTGGCCTTTTGAAACAGAAAAATTTTCTATTTTGTTGTAATGTTCTTCGTTGAATTCATCGGCATAAGTTATTTGAAGTAGTGCAGCAAGAACGTGGTCAGCATCTTTTTCTTTTAATAGTTCTTGTGCTATAGGTAAATATTTTTCGTGAGAACCTGTTTCCAGCATATTTTCGATATTTATTTTGAGTTTCTTTTTTTTACTTTCTATAACATTTGCAATAGCTGGTATTTCTATTTTTTTAACATTATTATTTGTTACTTTTTGGAAAAAAACGAATTTTCTAAATTCACTAGGTGTAACAAAAGTTATTGCTGTTCCTGTTTTTCAAGCCCTTCCTGTTCTTCCTATTCTATGCACATAGCTTTCTGGATCTTGAGGTAATCAAAAATTAATGACGTGAGAAATGTCATTTACGTCGATTCCTCTAGCCGCTACATCTGTTGCTACTAGAATTTTTGTTTTCTTTGTTTTAAATAATTTGAGAATATTTTCTCTTTGTTTTTGTTGTACATCACCGTGAAGTGCTTGTGTGCTATATCCCTTTTCATGGAGCTTAGCAAAAACATGGTCTACATCTAGTTTTGTTTTACAAAATACAATTCAGTAAAAATCATCTTCTTTGTCCATAATTCTACATAGCGCCTCTAATTTATTTCTTTCGTTAATTTGAATATAAAATTGTTCGGTAAGTGCAGTTATATTTTCATTTTTTTTGATAGCAACAAGATCGTATTCTCCCATATATTTTTTTGCAACAGAAAGAATTCCTCTTGGCATAGTTGCAGAAAACAATAATACTCTTTTTTCTGGATTTGTTTGTTTGAAAATTGTTTCAATATCATCAACAAATCACATATTTAGCATTTCATCTGCTTCATCAAGGATGAAATACTTGATTTCTTCTATTTTTAATGTTCTTCTATTTAGATGATCCATAATTCTACCAGGAGTTCAAACGACAATATCTACACCTTTTTTGAGAGCTCTATTTTGGATTTCATATGACTGTCCTCCATAAATAGCTACAATACTTAAGTTCTTGGGATATTGTAATGAATTTATTTCTTCAGCAACTTGGATTGCAAGTTCTCTTGTTGGTACAAGTATTACTGCTTGAATATGATTTTCGTGTTTGAGATTTTCTATTAATGGAACACCAAAAGCAGCAGTTTTACCCGTTCAGGTTGCGGCTTGTCATATGATATTTTTTTTGTTTGCAATCAATAAAGGTATAACTTCTGCTTGGATAGGAGAAGGAATTTTAAATCCTTTTTTTTCTAATCATTCTAGAGTTCTTGAAGACAACCCCAAATCTTTGAAAGTAATTTCAGTCATTGAAAAAAATACATTATAAAAATGGTTTCTACTTTTTATACCAAGAAAAAAAGACTTATAAAGAACTTTCTCTTTCGAGAGAAAATATAGAAAACGCGAGTCAAAGCCAGACAAGGGCATATGTTCTCCGTTTTGTGAGAAAAAGAAAAATCCTTATCAACTTTGATTGTTATGTATATAAGGATTTGTTGTTTGATTGCTAGGGATTTTTATTTTCTTCCAAAATCAGCTGGTATTTCTCATCGTTCTTTTGTGTTTCGTTTGAGGATTTTTGTGGTGTATTTGGTTTGACGGAGTCGTTCCTCTGATTGGTTTATGGCATCAAAAATCCTCTCTGTTCATGGGATCTTTTCTAATTTTGTTTTACATTTTTTTTGTATAACTCGATTGATAGCGTGTTTGGAATCTGAATAAACATATTGATCAGAATTATTTTTTTGTAAATATTGTAAACCATTTACTAAAGCTAAAAATTCTCATATATTGTTTGTCCCTAATTGAAACTTTTTGTGAAAAATAATTTTTCCAGTAATAAGATCTATGCCCTGGTATTCTACCTCACCAGGATTTCAGCTGCAAGCAGCATCAACAGCGATGCTGTTTTTTTCGAAAGCGAAACTTCCCGTTTTCCAATCTTTTTTTTCTTTTATTTCATAATATTCGGTGTATGGTCTTTTGAAAGCCATTTCAGCATCTTTTTTGGTTTTAAATGATTTGTATTTAGCTCATGAAAATCAAGAAACATTTGGTAAACAACTATCTCGAGCATTGTAGATTCAAGGGTTTCTTCATTTTCGTACAACATAATATTTTGTCATATTTTTTTGTTGGAATAAATATTTTGTTTTTACAAAAAATCCCTTTCTTATCAAGGGATCTTATCTAATAAATTTTTTATGATTTTTTCTATTTCATCTAATCATTCTATTTTAGTTGTGTTTTGGCTTGTTGTAAAATGTTTATCTTCTTGGTTTTTATCCATAGTAACAGCAAATTTAAAAGGCTTTCAATCTACTGTTTCAAGTTGATAAATTATTTTATCATTTATAGTTTCTTTATCCAATATCATTACATCATAAATTTTATTGCTTGTTTTTGTTTTATATTGGAAAAGATTGTTTTCGGGTTGATTTATGAGTGTTTTAAATAGACTGCCATTTATAAGATTTTTGATCGACCTTTTTTTTAAACCCCAAATACAAGATTGTTCTACCCTTCTTCGTTTTTCTTCAAAACTTTTGTACTGTGCTATTTCTTTTTGAATTTCTTTTGTTGTTTCTTTATTATTAGAACTCATTGTAAGTTTGTTTTTTTTGTGTATAGAGTAACTTTTTGCTTGTTTTGCTATATTTTGAATTGACTTTCGTAAATCATTTATTATTTCTTCTTCTTTTTCAGATGTTTGTTTTCGATTTTTTATATTAGTTTTTGCTTTATTTATTTGTTTTGTTATTTCATTTTTACAAAAAATATAGTTGTTTATACCACTGTTTGTTGTTTTATCTTTTTCATAGATAGAAATAGTTTCTAGTGTCATTTTATCTATTATAAATTAAAACATAATACAAACTAATATATAACTATTTGGTTTTAAAAGTCAATTATTCTGTTATTTGTTTTTGTATATTGGCTAGTTCTTCAAAATTTGCTTGTTCCCCTACTTCAGTTGTGAGATATCCTGGATATTCTTTAAAAAAGACTTTTTTCCCTCAAATGTTTTGTTGCCGTTCCCCCTCTATTCCATGCATGGGATATAGTTTTATATGTAAGTGATTTACTCACATTCATTCTATTATTATACCAACTCTTTGTACTTTTAATTTTTTCTTTAGTAATTGTGTAATTTCATCTGTTGCTAAAATAACATCTTTATAAAGTTCTTTATCATGAAGTGAAAACAAATCAGAATCATAATGTTGTTTTGATATTAATAATGTTTGTCATTTACAGTTTGGAAAAATATCCAAAATTGCTATAAATTTATCGTTTTCCCATATTTTATAAGACGGTATTTCTCCGGAATTAATTTTGCAAAATATGCACATTTTTTGATTAGTTAATATTGTAAAGTTATCTCACAATTTATTGCTCGATTTACTGAACCTAAAAGCTAACTATTTTTTATAATATATGCTATTTATTTAAAAAATCAATAAAAAAAGACTGTAGGTACAATAACACTACAGTCTAATCAAATTTTTGATATCTTTTGGTGGTATCAGATTCTGATACACTTACCCAATCCTTTTTGTGTGGATTACCTTATAGATAGCAAAATTTTATGAAAGATATGTATTGTAAGTGATGATCTATCTCACTAATGGAGATAATCAGATTTTGATTAGTATACCTAATACGTAACTTTGAAATATTACTAGAGAAATAAATTGTTGATGCCACTTATCTAAGGAGTAAAGATGATTTTGGATTTTGTTTTTGTTTTTGGTGGCCAATTTATTTTAAAGTAATATCAGGAAATTCGTATCATTTACATAATATTCTGATATCCTTACATTCATACTTTCATATAAAGTATATATAGGATTTTTTTAAATGCAAATTTTTGAAAACTTTTTTATAATCGTCATTTTTCTTTTAAATTTTTTTCTACTTCTTTTAGGCATCATTCGAGTAAATCTGGTATAATATTATATTTTATATAATAAGGGTGCTCTTTTAAATATTTATGATATAATTTTAAGGCCTTTTCTTTATTCTTTAATTCTGGAATTTTTGATATATTTCTAAACCTATCAGCAGCTTTTGTTATTTTTCTTTTTAGATTTTTTTTGATATTGTTGTAGTAAACTGTTTTTGTTTTTTTTGTTCAATTTGGTTTTTTTATACTTAAAGCTTCGCAATCATTAGCTAAAATTTTTCAATATAATTTTTCTATATCTTCTTTTTTTAAGTCAGTATCTTCTATTGCGTCATGTAAGTCACATAAAATTTCTATATCTTTTAGTTTTTTTCATTTTATATTAAATAACAAAGCTAATTCTTTTCAGGTTTCTTTTACTGGTTTTATATGTCATTCATAATAATCAGATCAATTTCAATATATTTGTCACTTGTGAATTGTTTTTGCAATAAATTCTGAATCTTTTCATATCAATGAATTTATCATTTTGTTTTTTGATAAGATAAATATGCTTTTATTATACATATATTTAATTTAAAGACAACTTTATTTTATTGTTTTTTTTTGAAATATATGCTTGAAACTTTGGGTGAGTTTCTTATATTCTAAACAATATTTAGCTATTAATGAAAATGTTTTTATGGAGAAATCATTGGACACGATTGTTGCATGGGCAAAAAGAAGAGGTTTTGCGTATCCAGGGTCAGATATTTATGGTGGATTGGCAAATGCATGGGATTTGGGACCTTATGGTACAGAAATCAAAAGAAATATAGAAAATATACGATGGAAATATTTTGTCCAAGAGAAGGATGATGTAATAGGACTTGATAGTCAGATTTTGATGAATCCAAAAGTATGGGAAGCTAGTGGTCATGTATGAGGGTTTTCTGATCCCTTGGTAGATTGTAAAAAATGTAAGAGTAGAGAAAGAGCTGATAAGTTGATTGAAGATTATATTCATACTAAAAAGCTTTCTTTAGAAGATATAAAGGCTAAATTATTGGTAGATAATCTTACTCCTGAGGCATGGACTTTTGAGCAACAAACTAATTTCCTTAATGAATACAAAGTAAAATGTCCAAAATGTTGAACTTGTGATCGAACTGAACCAAAGAAATTTAATCTTATGTTCAAGACAAAACAAGGTATCGTAGAATGAGAAGGTACTGATATTTACCTCAGACCAGAAACAGCACAAGGAATTTTTGTAAACTTTAGAAATATATTGGATACGACAAGATCGAGAATTCCATTTGGAATTGCTCAAATTGGTAAGTCCTTTAGAAATGAAATCACTCCAGGTAACTTTATGTTTAGAGTGAGAGAATTTATGCAAATGGAAATCGAATATTTTGTAGAAAATGATGAGAAAATTGGTCTTGAAGCATTTGAAATGTGGAAAGAACTTAGTAAAAAACGATGGAAAGAAGAAATAGGTATCAAAGAAGAACATATGAGATTTAGAGATCATGACAAAGATGAATTGAGTTTTTATAGTAAAGGAACTTGTGATGTAGAATATCTTTTTCCACGAGGATGGTGAGAATTACAAGGTATTGCTTATAGAACAGATTATGATCTCAAACAACATATGGAGCATTCTGGTAAAGATATGCAATATAACGATCCTTATACAGGGAAAAGGTATGTTCCTCATTGTGTAGAGCCAAGTTGGTGATTGACGAGAGCTATTTTGACAGCATTGATAGATGCTTATGATGAAGAAAAATATACTGATGGAAACGGAGCAGAACAAACAAGGATAGTTGCCAGATTTCATAAAAATGTTGCTCCAATTAAATTTGCGATTATCCCTTTGGTGAAAAAAGATGAGAAAATAGTTTGATTTGCTGAAGATTTGTATAAAAAGCTAAGTAAACAATATATGTGTGAATTTGATGATAGTGGGAATATCTGAAAATGTTATCGTAGACAAGATGAAATTGGTACGCCATATTGTATTACAATAGACCATCAAACTATACAAGATGGTACAGTAACAATAAGAGATAGAGATACTATGGAACAAAAAAGAATTAAACCGGAGGAAATCTCATTATAATAAGTTTTAAGCGTTAAGTTCTAAGTGTTAAATTTGCTTAGGATTATAATAATTTAAAATCTAATATTTATTATATAACATTAATAATAATGGATCCTATACAACCAAACCAACCTATACAACCAAACCAACCAGAAAAGAAACAAATTCCTAATCAAGTGCCAGAAACAAATCAACCAACTCCTCCACCTCAAGATTCAACATCTTTGGAATCTTTTATTAGACAATCTTCTGCCGAACACCCAGTAGAATCTACAAACCCATCGGTTCAATGATGAATCCAACCTCAGCCACAAATTATTGAGAAAGTTGTTTACAAAAAACAAAGAGTTCATGGGTTTTTTAGAACTTTGACTATTTTGGCTTTGGTGGTAATTGGTTTTTTGATGTTATTGGAAACATTGAACGTGTTTTCTCTAAATATAAATGGTTTTAATTTAAACTTAATTTATCCTATTTTTATTCTATTTGGTTCTGTAGTTATTTGGAGTTATAAAGGTTTGTTTGGGAAAATATTTGGTTTGCTTTTGTTTTTGGTAGTCGTTGTTGGGTTTTTTACAATTTGAGTTTATACATCTCTCAATCCTTCTACAGAAACAAAATTTGGTTCATATATATCATATCCTTTTTCATCATCAACTCAGTATAGTAAACTATATATAAATAATTTGATAAGTGATATTACACTTATAGGTAAGGAAACAGATAATTTTTTGGAATGAAATTATTGATCTGATAGAAAATTATTGGTATTTTCTGGATATAAAGACAATTTTCAATACTATTCTATTAAAGAAGAAACTAATCTGAATTTACTTCAAAATTATTATAGTGTATTATCTTTGGGGGTATCCTCAACACAGTCATTGTATTTATACATGAAGAATCTTTTGTCTT
>Ga0334894_1002034_pt1 | contig 14792 bp, 17 predicted proteins | sample GraSluR3_MG_6_FD_207225 | JGI IMG/M metagenome (GOLD analysis project Ga0334894, IMG submission 207225) | Sludge microbial communities from methane-producing bioreactor in Wageningen University, Netherlands - Granular Sludge_12_05 R3 | ecosystem: Engineered > Bioreactor > Anaerobic >... | reverse complement strand
TAATGACACCTTCGCGATCACCCACGATGCAATTGCGAGGGACCTCGGCACAGCTCGGGAGGTGGTCACCAGAATGTTGAGCCGCTTCCAAGAAGAACAGTTGGTTCGTCTCAGTCGCGGCGGCATCACACTGGTCGATCGCGAGGGGCTCTACGCACTAACCTAGTGCACCCCTCGACTCAATCTATTCCTAGCATGGTTCGCAACATGTTCTCGTTGCGTACCCCTACCGATTTGTTGAGAATCTTACCATCTTTGAAAGCTATCATGGTCGGTATACTCATGACCTGATACTCATAGGCCAAATTCTGCTCCGTATCTACATCTACTTTACATACCTTTGCTTTTCCTGGTTCCAAATCCTTATCGAAGGCATCGAGAATCTCACCTTGAATCCTACAGGGGCCACACCACGCAGCCCAGAAATCCACAATGACGGGAACATCGGATTTCAATACTTCCTCTTCAAATGTCTTTTCAGTTACATGTGTAATCATCTATCTACTCCTTGATTATATTATGCAATACGTGGCTGTACTGTATCTGAAGTTTGCATATCCGTCTGTGACAATATCACTGCCAGCGTCTTATCGTTCAGTAAAGGTGAACCAATGAATTTAAAACGATTACAAATACTTATTGACATAATTAGTAATAGTTACTATTATTGATTTATTACCTAATCCAAGGAGCATAACACATGGAAGATCTACAAAGAAATCCGATGCCACTGATTGGCGATCCCGCACCCTCGTTCACCGCTACCACCACACAGGGTGTCATCAACTTCCCGAAAGACTATGAAGGAAAATGGGTCATTCTGTTCAGCCATCCGGCCGATTTTACCCCAGTGTGCACCACCGAGTTCATGACATTCGCGAGCATGATCGACGAATTCAAGGAACTGAACACCGAACTGATCGGACTCTCGGTCGACTCCCTCTACGCCCATATCGCATGGCTGAGAAAGATTCAGGAACTCGAGTGGAAAGGGATGAAGAACATTGAAGTGACTTTCCCACTGATCGAAGACATCAAGATGGATGTAGCCAACAAGTTTGGCATGATTCAACCCTCCCAATCCAATACCCAGGCAGTGAGAGCTGTGTTCGTGATAGACCCCAAGGGCATGATCAGAACCATTCTCTACTACCCGCTCTCAACGGGAAGGAACTTCGACGAGATCAAGCGAATCATTCTCGCACTGCAGAAAGCAGACAAGGACAGTGTAGCTACACCCGCCGACTGGAGGCCGGGAGACGATGTTATCGTTCCCACAGCAGGATCCTGCGGTACAGCCAAGGAGCGCATGGAGACCAAGGACGACGACACCTACTGTCTGGACTGGTTTATGTGTTTCAAGCGCGAAAGAACAAAGTAACAACGCATTATCCATGATTCACTGGCTGTTGCGCGCCATCGAATGGGTGCAGCAGCCCCTCTTCTCAGCATCCTCTTGCACAGAGGAGCATGCATCGATACCATACAGCTATGAACAACCTTATAGACAGCCATTTCCATCTACTTGAACTGAAAAAACGCGGCATTGAACCTCAGAACCTGTTACAGGAACTAGACGGTCAGGATTTCGCAGGAGGCATGGATATCGGCGTGTCGGAAGACGATATCGACGAGCGACTCAGCCTCACCGCCCCCTACCCGCGAATCCGTTGCGCTGCAGGTATCGGACCCTGGGGGGCACAGGGCGATGAACCTATCGAGCCGATGGTCTCACGATTTGCACACCGCCTGGAGGGGAACATGGTGGATAGTATTGGAGAGATTGGCCTCGACTACCACTGGAACTATGGTACTCCCGAACGACAGAAGGAGTTGTTTCGTCGCCAGATGGCGCTCGCAGACACCCGCTCGATTCCCATCGTCATCCACTCAAGGAGCGCTGACTGGGATATGATCGAGGAGCTCAAACGGGCACCGTTACCTCGTGGCGGCATTCTCCACTGCTTCTCCAGTTCCTGGGAACTGGCAAAGACCGCCCTGGATCGAGGACTGCATATTTCATTCGCTGGACCGATCACCTATCGGAAGAATGATGAACTCAGAGCGATACTTGCTCGAATCCCCTTAGACAGATTGCTACTCGAAACGGACAGCCCCTACCTCTCTCCTGAACCCTATCGTGGAAAAATCAACACCCCCTTCACTATGCGTGAGATCTATCAGAAGGCAGCAGAGGTGACCGGAACCTCGGTGGAGGCTTTGGCTGAACAGTTGATCAAGAATTTCGATCGATTAGTGCCGATACATCGGCATGAATCACACGAATCCCCGGCTGTTGACCAACAGAACGCAAAAGAAGTAGATTAAAGGAGATACAAAACCTACCTACAAAGGAGTGAAAACCCGTATGATTTCATACAAAGATCTCGGTTTGGTTAATACCAAGGAGATGTTTGAGAAGGCCGTGAAAGGCGGATATGCTATCCCAGCATACAACTTCAACAACATGGAACAGTTACAGGCCATTATCCAGGCTTGTGTAGAGACTCGATCCCCAGTCATTCTTCAGGTCTCGAAGGGTGCGCGTGACTACGCTAACCTGAATCTCTTGAGAAACATGGCTAAAGGAGCCGGTGAGTACGCCAAGGAGCTCGGTTATGAGATTCCCATCGTCCTTCACTTGGATCACGGCGATTCTTTTGAGACATGCAAGGAGTGCATCGATAACGGTTTTTCCTCTGTTATGATCGACGGTTCACACTTCCCCTACGAAGAGAACGTGGCATTGACCAAGAAAGTGGTAGAATATGCTCACAAGTACGGCGTGACAGTAGAGGGAGAGCTGGGTGTTCTTGCAGGAATCGAAGACGATGTCGTAGCTGAAGAGTCAACCTATACGCAGCCATCTGAAGTGATCGACTTCGTGAACAAGACTGGAGTCGACTCGCTCGCTATCTCGATTGGAACCAGCCATGGAGCGAACAAGTTCAAACCAGAGCAGTGCACCAGAAATGAAGATGGCATTCTCATTCCACCACCACTTCGCTTCGATATCCTTGAAGAGATCGAGGCACAGCTTCCTGGATTCCCCATTGTTTTGCACGGCTCCTCGTCGGTACCACAGCAGTATGTGAAGATGATCAACGAGAACGGTGGCAAGCTCAAGGATTCCGTGGGAATCCCTGAAGAGCAGTTGAGCAAGGCATCAAAGTCTGCCGTCTGCAAGATCAATATCGATAGCGATGGCCGACTTGCCATGACCGCTTCCATTCGGAAGTTCATGAACGACAATCCCGGCGAGTTCGATCCGAGAAAGTACCTCGGCCCAGCCCGTGCAGAGCTGAAAGAGATGTACAAACACAAGAATAGTAATGTACTGGGATCGGCTGGCAAAGCCTAATTCAGTATAGATCAAGAGAATCATGCAAAAGACCGGGTCCCCCTTTGACGCGTGTGGGGACCCTGTGCTATAGTTTTGCGGGTAGGAAAATTCCTGCAAAACCATCAATGCGGTTTCATTGAGACACAAGGAGAACGATTGGCTACGAAAGAATTGAGGATCAACAGACAGATTCGGGCACGAGAGGTATTCGTCATAGATGCTGAGGGAAATCAGCAAGGTGTCATGAACACCTTTGCCGCCATAGACCTTGCCGATGAGGCAGGAATGGATCTGGTGGAGGTTTCCCCAAACGCGAACCCTCCGGTGTGCAAGATACTCGATTATGGCAAGTATCGGTATGAGCAAGAGAAACGTAATCGAGAGGCTAAGAAGAACCAGACAGTTGTCAAACTGAAGGAGATTCGCATGCAGCCGAAGATTGAGCGCCATGATATGGAGTTCAAGACAAAGGCGATAGCGGAATTCCTCGGTGAGGGGAACAAGGTCAAGATTTCGGTACGGTTCCGAGGTCGTGAACTTGCCCACACAGAACTGGGAAAAGTGGTACTGGATACTATCTTGCAGATACTTACCGAAAAGGAAGTCAAATTCAACCTTGACCGACAGGCGATGATGGAGGGAAGAATGATGAGTCTCATCATAAGTCCAGCCAAGGGAACCGCAAAGAACAGTAAGCGTTAACGCGAAAACCATCCATACGGATGAGATTATACAGCAGCTCCAAGGGGATCTTGTTCCTTGTGGGCGCGAAAGAGGTACACTATGCCAAAAATGAAAACAAGAAAGTCCGCTGCAAAGCGGTACTCGGTCACCGGGTCCGGAAAAGTCCGCTATAAAAAGCAGGGTCTCCGGCACATCCTCACTAAGAAGAGCACCAAGCGGAAGCGGAATCTCCGCCATTCGGGTGTTTTGAGCGACGCGGAAGTCAAGAAGGCGAAAGTCTTGTTGCCGTACGAGTTTTAGGGGAGGATTGACGTATGCCAAGAGCTATAGACGGAACAAAACACAAGGACCGAAGAAAGAAGATCATTGAACAGGCAAAAGGGTATTGGGGACGCAGAAGCACCAACTACCGGACTGCTAAAGATGCGGTTACAAAAGCTGGGCAGTACGCCTATCGTGACCGAAGACGGAAGAAGAGAGATTTCCGCTCACTTTGGATCACCAGAATTTCAGCTGGTGTGCAATCTGAAGGACTCAACTATTCCCAGTTCATGCATGGTCTGAAACTCGCCAACATCGAAATCAACCGGAAAGCGTTGTCCAACATGGCTATCGAGGACAAAGAATCGTTCTCCAAGCTGGTTTCACAGGTGAAGGAAGTTTTAAAATAATTCTATCCGACACAAGGAGGTGTCAATATGACGACTCTTGATAAAGTGCAATTGCTGGAACAGCGGATTGTTAAGGCTACCGTACTGATTCGTAACCTCGAAAAGAAAATTGAGGAATTGAACGATGAGGTGGAAGTCCTCTCCGTTCACAATGAAGAGCTACAGAAGTATGCTGATAACTTCAGCTCAGACAGCAAGCTCATCGAAGAGAGTATCAACAACGCGCTCGAACATCTCGAGTCTATCGAAGGACTTGATGATATCGAGATCATGGACACCCTTGCTGGAGACCTCGAGACTGCCGATAATTTCACTGGCGGAACCGGGACCTCGATTGAGGAAGTCTCCCTCGACGACCTTGTACAGTAGAATTGGAACAACACCATTATTCTGCGAAACGGAACCAGAGATGGTTCCGTTTTTTTCGCAGCTATGGTAGCATTGAATCGAAATATATTGGGCCTGCGGTGTTCGTGAAGAGACAGTTCTCTTGGCTCAAACAACAACTATGGGAGACGGTATAGTCTGGTTGAATTGCTCCCGGGAGGTTCGCCCCCATTTGAGGGAACAGAATGCCAGACACCAAGTTTCCCCCTTGAACCTTAGGTTCAAGAGATTACCTCTGAACGGCACCGCGGGTCCTTTTTTACATAGGAAATCCAAATCCATGACAGACAAAGACACATTACAGGACATCGTCTTCATCACCCTACCCGATTCATTGAGGCAGGAACAAGAAGACTTCACTTTTAACCCCGATATTCCACTCCCGGTGCAACTAAGCGAAGGGCAGACATCCATCGATCCTGCTCAGGGAATACGCATCGAAATGATTGCCGCCGGTCTTATAAAGATCATTGCGCATCAGCCGGAGAATAGCCACTCGGAGTACTACCGAGCCATGCTCACTGCGTTGCAACCCGATGTAGTGAAAGAGCTTCAGCTAGCAGGGATAGCCAAGGCTAACACGGGAGAAAGCGATTTTGCCGAGGAGCTGTTTCTAGCTGCAAGCTATCTCAATGCGCATATTCCGGAAATCTTTGTGAATCTCTCAGTTCTCTATGGACAACAAGCTCGTACAGCAATGGATGCAGATCAGCATGATGCCTACGACAAGGCTATCGAGTCGCAGATAGCGGTGCTAAGAAGAGGCCTGGAACACAATCCTCTCTCAGAACTACTCCTCAGTGAATTCGGGCTATTGAACCTCTTCCTCGGAAATGACGAGATCGCCTATGATTATTTGAACGAGTATCTCAAGATCGCTCCCGAGGGTGAGAAACGAGACCTCATAGCATCTCGTGTACAGGAACTCACCGAACAGCTGGAGAACGAGCGGACACTCCACGAAGCTTTTGATGAGATGCAGTTGGGAAACGAGGAGCAGGTGTTATGACTGATCGAGAGTTTCATTGAAAACAATTTGAAATCGTGGTCCGGGTGGTTCATCAAAGGCTGGGCTCACAGACGCCTAGGTGACTACGAATCTGCACAGAAAGCCTTCATCACCTGTTTGGAACTTGGTGAACAGAATGCCGACATCTACAACGAGTTGTCGATATGCGCACTGGAGTTGGGAACCCGCGATCTGGCAAAGGATTATCTCGAAATCGCGTTGGAACTCGACTCTGAGAACGTAAAGCTACTGAGCAATCTGGCCTTCCTCTCTCTGCAGGATGAGCAGTTCAACAAAGCATATGAACTCCTTGAGCGTGCCAAGGTTGTCGATCCGGCGGATCCCGCCGTAAAACACCTCCAAGAGGAGCTCGCCAAGAGAACCGGAACGGAAACGGAGGACGATATCATCGATGGCTGAACCACAGGTCTATCACACGAATAGCGAGGCCGAGACGAAGGCTGTAGGGAAAAGACTCGGAGAGATGAGCTCTCCTGGTACGGTGATCTCCCTCCGAGGCCCACTGGGAGCAGGAAAGACTGTCATAGCGAAAGGTATCGCTGAAGCTCTTGGCATACAAGAGGCTATCGTGAGTCCTACATTCACCCTCATACAGGAGTATGCAGGATCAATGCGGCTCCACCACATGGATCTCTACCGGATAGATGGTGTTGAGGAGTTCGGTGGTATCGGTGGAGAAGAACTGCTTTACAGCGATGGCGTCACCCTCATAGAGTGGAGTGAGAAGATCGACGAGATCCTCCCAAAGGAGTGTATCAAAGTCGAAATTGTGATAGAGAGTCCGGAGTCCCGGAAGATCCGCATCGAGGGAGTCACCTTATGAACATATTGGCGCTGGAGACATCGGCAGATGTATTGCACCTAGCGGTGAGTACCGATTCCACCTTTCTCTCAGAAACGAGGACCGTGGGGCGTCGGTTCAGTGAAGAACTGGTTCCACGCATGAAAGCGATCTGTGAAGATGCTCACATCAGCCTCAGAGAACTCGATCTGATAGTCTGCACCAATGGCCCAGGATCGTTCACCGGACTGAGAGTCGGCATGTCTGCAGCGAAAGGCGTCTCCCTTGCCGCAGGTGTCCCTCTCGTGAGTTTGAGTACCATGGAGATCATGTACCAACCACTTGCATTGGTGCACGAGCCGGTACTTGCGGTCATGGACGCCAAGAAACACCGCTACTACGCTGCCCTCTTCCAGAAAGGTGTCCGGTTGACGGCAGACCGGGACCTACCGATTGACGAACTGTGCCGGGAAATCGCTGGATTCTCCGATATTATCGTCACAGGACCCGACTCGCAGGTTGTGGTCGAACGACTTCGTGACCAAGTCACACAGCAAGGCTTCAAGACAAAAATACACCTTGACCACCTTCAGTATCGCAGTTATGGCGAATCGATGATACAATTAGGTAAGAAATTGCTGTTAGAGCAAGGACCAGATGATATTGGATCAGGTCCTACCTATATCCGAAAGAGCGATGCTGAGGTATCTTTGGAAGAGCGAAATAAGAAATCAATACCCAAAGAGGTTCAACTATGAGTGATAAGAAGAAAGAGACTGAGAAACAACCCGATATGATCATTGTCGGAGGAGGCCCGGGGGGCTTGTCAGCAGCCCAGTACGCAGCACGAGCTGGACTGTCAGCCCATGTATTTGAAGAGATGGCTCCAGGAGGTCAGACACTCATCGTGGACGAACTGGAGAACTACCCTGGTTTCGATGAACCGATTTCCGGCTTTGAACTGGCTGATAAGTTCACCAAGCAGGCAGAACGCTTCGGCTCGGTGGTGCACTTCGGCTCGGTCGAGAGCATCGAACGAAACTCGGATGGGTCTTTCACAGTGAAAACGAGCGAAGAGACATACCAAGTACCTGTGGTCATCATGTCCACCGGTGCAAAGCGAAGAGAATTAGGTATTCCCGGAGAGAAGGAGTATCAAGGGAAAGGGGTCTCCTACTGCGCGACCTGTGATGGTCCGTTCTTCAAAGGGAAACGCATTCTGGTCGTAGGAGGAGGCGATTCGGCTTGTGGAGAATCTCTGTTCCTCTCGAAACTCAGCGGAGATATTGTCATCATCCACCGGAAAGACAGATTCAGAGCGCAGCGGAGCATAGCCGGAATGGTCGAACATGACGAACATATCGATGTCAGATTCATGCACACCGCCAATGAGATCAAAGGAGATGGTAAAAAGGTCACCTCGGTATCGTTGCACAATGCAGAGACCGGAGAGGATTACGAAGAGCAGTTCGATGCTGTATTCATCTTCATCGGAGCCGATCCTCGTACACAACTGGTTCCCTACGCTGAGACCGACGAAAGTGGTTACCTGGTGACCAATGCAGTCATGCAGACCAACATACCCGGATTGTTCGCTGTGGGAGACGTACGTGACACTCCATTTAGACAGGTGGTCACCGCTGCCTCAGATGGTGCAATAGCCGCTCATGCAGCAGCAGAATACATCGATGAGCTGAAAGGACAGGCATACGTATAGAGAATAGTGAATTAAGTCCAATTTCCAGTAAAAACCCGCGTTTCCAGCGGGTTTTTTCGCGATATCTCTACGATGAAAGTGAAGCGAATTCCCTTGACGTCACAACTGGAACAGTGGTCTAATTGGTATATGAGAATACTTATGGTCTCCAGTGAAGCAGTTCCCTTCTCAAAATCGGGCGGATTGGCCGATGTAGCATCGTCGCTCTCAGTGGCACTTGTCGCGCTGGGTCACGATGTCCGTCTAATCCTCCCTGCCTACGGCTCCACCGACGATGCCACGTGTGTAGCACTGCCCCATCGAGCAGAACTCACTCTGGGAGAATCCAGAGAACAGATTCGGTGGAAACATACCGAGTACCAGAGGGTGCAGGTCTATCTCGTGGATCATCCTTGGTTCTCCGAACGAAAAGGTATCTACGGGAAGACCTCATTCACCCCCTACCCCGACAACCTTCTGAGATACACCCTATTCTCCCGAGCTTCACTCGAACTGTGCGATGCACTGGATTGGACTCCTGATATCGTCCATTGCCACGACTGGACTGTCGGGTTCGTACCGACACTCATGCACACGCATCCGTCCGACCGTTTCAAAAAGACGAAAACCGTGTTTACCATACACAATCTTGCCTACCAGGGAGACTTTCCTCGCATGGATCTCCTACTCACCGGACTCCCGGTAAGCGACACGCTGTTCAGCGGCAATGGTCTGACTAAACGGACAAATATGTTGAAAGCGGGACTTGAATCGGCCGACAAGCTCACTACAGTGAGTCCAACCTACGCCATGGAGGTTCAGACCGAGGAGCAAGGGTGCGGACTCGAAGACCTGTTACGACGACGAGCCGACGATCTAGTTGGAATCCTGAACGGCATCGATACCGATGAATGGAATCCAGAGACAGATAGATTGCTCGAAGCTCACTTCACCGAATTCGATCTTACGAACAAGTGGACACTCAAAGAGGAGATGCAGCGTCGTTTCAATCTTCCTGTCGATGCATCGATTCCTGTCATCTCCATGATCAGCCGTATCGCAGATCAGAAGGGATTCGTAGAGTTGTGTCAGGGTTCACCCTGTGCGCTTGAGCAGATGGTGACCGACCTTCCTGTACAGGTTCTGATCATTGGAACAGGAGACAAGGCAATCGAGGAGAAGTTGACAACGCTGGATCAGTTGCACGAGAACCTCTCGGTGAATCTGATCTTCAGCAATGAAGCGGCGCATCTTGTGGAAGCTGGTAGCGATTTCTTCCTTATGCCAAGCAGATACGAACCGTGCGGACTGAATCAAATGTATTCATTGCGGTATGGTACTATACCGATTGCAAGAAAAACCGGTGGTCTTGCCGACTCGATTATCGATGCAAGCGAGGCTGATGGCACCGGAATACTGTTCGAAGAGATGTCTGGAAGTGCGATTTATAGCGCCGTACAGCGGGCTGTGAACCTGTATACCAGCGACAAGGAGACAATTTCATCCATACGGAAGCGCGGTATGGCGGTCGATTTTTCATGGATCAACTCGGCCGAAGAGTACATGAAAGTGTATAAGAGTATACACAAGGGGTAACTTGAATGGGAAAGAATAAAACTATCGCGATCGTATTGGGAGGAGGTAAAGGGACGCGGCTGTATCCTTTGACCAAGGACCGATCAAAACCAGCCGTCCCATTCGCAGGAAAGTACCGGCTTGTCGATATTCCGATCAGCAACTGTATCAACAGTAATATTCGGCAAATCTATATTTTAACTCAGTTCAACTCTGCCTCGCTACACAACCACATAGCGAATACCTACATATTCGATACCTTTACGAATGGGTTCGTAGAGATCCTTGCTGCTGAACAGACCTACCATAACAACGACTGGTATCAGGGAACTGCCGATGCAGTTCGCAAGAACCTCAAGCACTTTGCCGATCAGAACGCCGACTACTATCTCATCCTCTCCGGCGATCAGCTGTACCGCATGGATTATCAGGAGATGCTGAGAACTCACATAGAAAGTGGAGCCGTGCTAACAATCGCGGCAAAGACAATCAGCAGAGGGCAGGCAACTGGACTCGGGATCATCGGTGCAGATGAGAAAGGGATCATCAAGAAATTCTATGAGAAGCCAGCACCCGACTACGATATCAGCGACTATCAGATTCCCGCAAAACTCCTTAAGGAGTCGTTGAACCAGAAACCATCCGAGAACAATGAGTATCTAGCTTCCATGGGTATCTATATCTTCGATGCACGTGCGATGGAGGAGATTCTCGAGACAAATCGTTCTGCCGATTTCGGCAAGGAGATCATCCCCGAAGTCATCAAGAACCAGAAGGTCGCCACCTATGTCTACGACGGATTCTGGGAGGATATCGGAACAGTCAAAGCATTCTACGATACCAATATCGACCTCGCTTCAGTTACCCCGGCATTCAACTTCTACAATGAGGAGATGCCCATCTACACACATAGACGACATCTTCCTGCAACCAAGGTGAATTTCTGCAATATCAGCAGCTCCCTCACAAGTGAGGGCTCCATTATCACCAACGCCTATATTGTGAACTCGATCATCGGTGTTCGAACCCTGATCGAAAGCGGGGCAAGCCTCGATGGAGTGTATTGTATGGGAGCCTCGTACTATGAGACTCCCGAGGAGAAGGCAGAGAACGAGAGGAAGAAGATTCCCAATATCGGCATAGGTCGTGCAACAATCATTCGCAGAGCGATCGTGGATCAGAATGCCCGAATCGGAGATGGTTGTAGAATCGGTATCGATGATATCCAACGTGAAGACGGAGATTACACGAACTATTCGGTACACGATGGAATTATCGTGATACACAAGAATGCGATCATACCGCACGGAACGATTCTCTGATCGTATCTGAGCCCTCAGGCTAGCGAGAGCTCCTCAAGTTTTCTTCTGACAGGTAAGTCAGAGGGGACGAAGGGGAGCTCATACATTTCAGCGAGGGTTGCCCATCGTGCCTCGACATGTTCGTGCAATTCGTAGCGAATCGGATCTTCGGCTTCAACCCAGTATGCGAGCAGGTGATACCGTGTATCCCTATTGGTGAAGTCGTGCTCGAAGAAGCAGGTTCCCACGTGTACGGTCAGATTGAACTCTTCGAAGAACTCACGAGCCAGAGACTCCTCGGGAGTCTCTCCCCACCGGTGTTTACCTCCCGGGAACTCCCAAAGGCCTCCTACCGACCCGCCGCTTTTTCTCTTGGCAATGAAATAGTGTCCTGCCTCAAACAGGATTCCTGCTGTGGTAATTCGTTCATGGTGTGTACTCGTATCGGACATATGCTTCACCTCTATAGTAATACGGCACCGGGAAACAAGAAGTGCAATACAGCGATACCGATCAGAACGAAACCCAGATTCCTCTTGTGCGTCTCTATCAGAGACCCGGTCTTTTTCAACATATCCACTTCATCCTCATCTGAGTGCTCCTCTTCGGTAGAGAATCGTCCCTGCCTCTTGTATACTACCAATTGGGTGGTGTGATAGACCGTGAGCATGATACACCCGACTAGAGGGAGCAGATCTCCAATGAGCACTGGTCCCGGAGGAATCGGATAGGAAAACTTCGCTACAGAGAGCAGCAAGCCCAGTACGATCAGTAGCACGGAAACGATCAAATTGGAACGAACGGTTCTCCGCAACCGAATCAGCAGGATATACTGCCCCCCATACTCATCGACCAGTAGCAACCCTGAACCTATAAGCAAGTATCCGATCGTGAGAAGATAGACCTGCAGCATGATCTAGAGCTCCTCTGCTTGTCTGCAGACATTGCCTACATGGCTAATCAAGGTCTCGGCGTCGAACCACCCCTCTGCAGTTCGTGCTAAAGCACCCGACTCCTGATGAATCAGTACTCCGCTATGAGCTGCCTCATGAGGGTCGTACCCCTGCGCAAGCAGGCTGCCAATGATTCCTGTAAGGACATCGCCACTTCCTGCAACACCCAGCGCATTGTTCATTCCATCTACAACGATTGGAATCGCTCCACCATTTCGTCCATCTACGATCCAGATTACGTGACTCTTATAGACGATGACCGCCTCGAGTGCCACAGCGACTCGTTTGAGAGAGTCGATAAAGGATTCAGGCGAACCACTTGGTCCGATCTCCTGAGCCAGAAGCGGCATGTGCAGGGTTTCGAGGAGTGCATGCAGTTCCCCTGGATGTGGAGTGAGCACGAGCGAACCATGTGCTGTACTCTGTACACGGTGTTCCGAGACCACTTTTCCGAATGCGGCAATTGCATCGGCATCGAGAACTGCAGGCAATCCACTTCGCAGGATTTCGAGAACCTGTTCTTCATGCCCCTCTCCCCACCCGGGACCAGCGGCTATCGCCTGATAACTCTTTGCAAGCAGCTGCCCCGGTATCACCTCCTGGGACTCCAATGACTGGACAATGATCGATGGGGTCTCCGATGCAGCGACCGATGCAACATCCTTAGTGCAACACAATGTCACCAGACCACATCTACTGTGAAACGCACCACGTGCTGCCAGTCGTGCAGCTCCAGTGTATCGCTCGCTTCCTGCAAGGAGAGCGAGATGTCCCCGTTTGTGCTTGTATACATCCTCTGCGAATCGTTGAATTTTCAGATCGTTTCGATCGCTCAAAGTTGCACTGGCTACCGAGTTCTTGAGTAATGCCGGTGGAAACGAGGGGTTTACCCGCAGAATGGTGCCCCACCCCAACCGGCTGACCGGATGGTAGGAGGCTGCCTTTCGCAATCCCATGGTCACTGTGGCATGAGCCATGACGCGAGGCCCGGCGACACTCATGCTGTCGCTACACCCAGATGGTATGTCGACAGCAAGGACATACGCCCCCTGTGCATGGCGGGCATTGATCATTTTGACTATTTCCGCTGTGGTTCCGCCCAGCATACCTCTCAGGCCGGTACCGGCGATCCCATCGACTATCAAGTCGGCTTCTGCAAGCATACGACTGGCATCCGTTGATATCATCCCCTCCATGTTCTCGGCATCTGCCATGGTGAATCCCAGCTTACCGCAAATAGTTCTGTGAACCGAACAGGCATTCGAGACCCGAGAGCCTACAAGGAGAATGGAGAACGACTGGTGTCCTGAGAAAAATGCTTCGCGGGCCATGACCAGAGCATCGCCCCCATTGTTCCCTCCACCTGCTACGAATACGATATGATTCATGGCAATCTGATTCTGTTGCGCATAATCGGTGAATGCTCGCCACCCTTTCACTCCAGCCTGCTCCATGAGAACGAGAGCTGGGAACGAATAATCGCTCTGTGCCTTTGCATCGATACCTTCCATTGTCTGCGTACTTACTAACATTTCCATATCTGTATACTATCCCCCCTACGACGTGCGGTCAATCGGTCGAAATCTCAGAGAGAAGACAATCGACGTGGGAGAAAACCACTCGAGAAGCAGTAGCACAAATTATCTTATTCGTGTTACCATTCTGGCAATAACGAGGTGTGTCTATGTCAGAACTCGTCCGTTTCGGCGTCTCAATGGAGCGTGAGATCGTATCATTGCTCGATGAGATCACTGAAAAACACGAACATCCGAACCGATCAGAGGCCATTCGTGCGCTGGTGAGGCAACAGATGTTGGAAGAACAGAGCCTTGAACCGGATACAGAGGTCACTGCGGTTATTTCGCTAATCTTCCACTACACTACACAACTGCTACGCGTTCCATTGAAAGATTTTTCATCGCTGAAGCTCACCACCAATCTCCAGATGCACTTAGATGAGGATATCATCTTCAAGATGCTTGTTGTCACCGGAACTTATGAGGAGGTCACAATCTGGGCTAACCGGGTCACCGGTCAGAAACATGTGGTGGGAAGAATGCACATAGCAGCTACTGAACGCCTCTTCGAACAACTCCGAACATGACAAACACGATCATCCTTTCATTGCAGCAGGTATCGCTTGGCTACGGTTCGCACACGGTGCTCTCAGATGTGAACCTTACCGTTCACACCGGAGAACGAATTCTCATTACCGGTGTGAACGGAAGCGGGAAAAGCACCCTTTTGAAACTGATTTCCGGTAATCTCATACACAGAACGGGTTCGGTGCAGATTCTCGGAACCCAGATGGTACGAGATTCGGACCGACAATACATAAGGAAGCGAATCGGAGTACTCACGCAGGTCCAGC
>Ga0334894_1002022_pt1 | contig 14830 bp, 13 predicted proteins | sample GraSluR3_MG_6_FD_207225 | JGI IMG/M metagenome (GOLD analysis project Ga0334894, IMG submission 207225) | Sludge microbial communities from methane-producing bioreactor in Wageningen University, Netherlands - Granular Sludge_12_05 R3 | ecosystem: Engineered > Bioreactor > Anaerobic >... | reverse complement strand
TGAGGGAAATCTCGTAGTTCAAATCCACACCGGTTCCCGGGGCTTTGGTCATCAAATCTGCACGGACTATGTACGCAGGCTCCAGGGTGCAATTCAAAAGTATGGGATTGTTCTGCCTGATAAGCAGCTGGTCTGTGCACCGATTAAGTCACCCGAAGGGCAGGACTATCTGGGGGCAATGCGGTGCGGCGCGAACTATGCGTTTCTGAACCGGCAGTTGCTCACCCATAAGCTTCGCCAGGCCTTCGAATCAGCTCTGGCCGGAAAGGTGAAAGACTGGCATCTCACCCAGGTCTATGACATCGCCCATAATATTGGAAAATTTGAAAGCCATCTGGTTGATGGAGAGCAAAGGAGGGTCTGCATCCACCGAAAAGGCGCGACGCGGGCCTTCGGTCCGGGGTCTGCCGGCCTGCCTGAAGACTATGCCGATATCGGCCAGCCGGTTCTGGTGCCTGGATCCATGGGGACGGCTTCCTGGGTGCTCACCGGGACGGAAACCAGCATGCAACGTTCGTTTGGAAGCTCATGCCATGGCGCCGGGCGTGTGATGAGCCGGTCAGAGGCAAAGCGGGGCATTTGGGGTGAAGACCTTTTTAAACGTTTGAAGAAGCAGGGTATTGAAATCAGGGCGGGTTCAATGGCTGGACTGGCCGAAGAAGCTCCGGAAGCGTATAAAGATGTTGATCAGGTCGTCGAAAGCGTCGTTGGCGCAGGGATTGCCAGTAAAGTTGCCCGACTTCATCCGCTGGTGGTTATTAAGGGTTAATCCCAGGCATAGATCGGGTTGCTGAAGATCCAGCCCCGCATTTTATTTTTATAGGGGATCAGAACCTCCACACGGTAGGCGCCTTTTTCTGTGGTGATATGGGTGCATACATCGCGGTTTGTCCATTCCCGGATCAGGACGCCATCCTTGATGAGGCGGCAGGGGGCTTTTTGGGGCAAGCGGATCTGGAAAGTCGCACCGCCTGAAATGTTGGCACTTTGCCCCATTGTTGTGGTGCCTTCGTCTGTATTCACAGTGAACCGGAATCCATCGGTAGGCGCAGGCAGATCGTAGGCGACAAAGCAGTTTCCGTTACGAAAAGCGTTTATGACCATATTGCGATCTTCCGCGAAGTTGCCCGTGAGCGGCCTGGGGAGCAAAAGGTGATTGACGACGCTTTTGAAATGATGCAGATATGGGTATAGTCTGATTTTTATTGGGCCGGCACGTTTTATTATCTCGTGTGCATCCACGCCACCGACTGCGACAACCGGTCTTTTCCTTTCGGCAATTAGCTTGTCCCAGAGTTCCAGAGTCCGGTCAAGCGGCCCAACGGACATCCGTTTCGGGAAAAGGGCATTGACGAGTGCTGCTCTGAGCGTTGGAGAGACGCTTTTGAATTCGCTCATCTGGTTCCAGAGCTCAATACCGGTGAAGTTGCGGACTTCCCAGTCCCGCCATGAAAATTCTCCTTCATTAAACCTTTCCAGAGGGTCCTCGATGGGGTGCGCGAGGAAAGAAAGGCCATCAGTCCTGTTGATCTGGTCAATCAGGCGTTGCGGGTTTTCAGCATAAGGGGAAAGCTCACGGCCCGCACCGATAGCCAGCAGGTGATTGCCCGGCGGGTCCAATGTCCTGTCGTGGATTTCTTCGCCCACCATGAGCAGGGTCTTTTCAGTGCCCTCACCATAGTAGCCATCAAAACCATCGATCCAGATATTGTGGTCTGTTGTGATGATCCCATCTAGGCCGGCTTTATGGGCAATTTGGATCAGTTCAGAATGGCTGGCATTGCCATCGGAATAATGGGTGTGAATGTGTAGTACAATTTTGATTTCATTCATTGGGTTGACGGTTATTTGAAGTTATGGGTATAATCATCTCTGTTAAAGGAGGCTTGTGTGGCAGATTATTTTAGTATCGCATTAATTATAACGTCTATTGCACTGGTTGCGAGTATTATCATGCAAAGCAAAGGCGTTGGCCTGGGTGGATTGACGGGAGGCGGAATGGATTCCGGAGGCGTTTATAGCAAACGCCGCGGGGTTGAAAAGATTCTATTTTGGATCACCATTGTTTTGAGTGTACTCTTTTTTATCCTGACCCTCCTGACAGTCATAACTTTGGGATAATCCAGGTGTCCTCCGGATATCCCTGGCGATTTTATTATCTCACGTAAAGGAAGCGGGCAACTCGCCATTCTGGGTTGCCCCTTTTATCTTAACACTATGAAAAAATTTCGATGGCAATTACTTATCATACTCGTCACTGGTTTAGTGGTGGGGATTCTACTCATCCTGCAACAATCTCGTTCGGGCGATGAGACTGAAGCGACCCCCTCACCGATCTCAGGTGGGATTTACTCTGAAGCCTTGACCGGTGAATTTATGCGGCTCAATCCCTTCCTTGATATCTACAACCCGCCCGATCATTCGGTTGACCAGTTAATTTTCAATGGCCTGATCCGATTTGATTCAAAAGGAATCCCCCAGGCAGACCTGGCGGAATCCTGGGGTGTTTCCGGCGACGGGACAGTTTACAACTTCAGTCTCCGTACGGATGTTTTCTGGCATGACGGCGAACCTTTTGACAGTTCGGATGTCCTGTTCACGATTGATCTCCTGCAAAGCGGGCATGGGTTGATCCCGGAAGATATGCGCAATTTATGGGCGGAAGTGGAAGTTGTTGTTTTGTCGGAATCGCAGGTCCAGTTCCTGCTTCCTGAGGCTTATGCGCCCTTTATCGATTATTTAAATTTTGGGATCCTGCCTGACCATATCTTGGGCGGCCTTGGGCTGGATGACATCATTGATGATTCCTTCAACCTTGCCCCGATTGGCACTGGGCCTTTCCGCTTCCAGCGGATGCTGGTTGAAAATAATCGGATTGTCGGAGTTGTCCTTGAAGCATTTGAGGGTTATTTTTTGGGGCGTCCCTTTTTGGATGAGTTCATTTTTCGCTATTACCCGGACTCCGAAGCCGCTCTGGCTGCTTACCAGCGAGGAGAAGTTGAGGGTATTGGGGATGTGCACGAATCGATCTTAAGCGCTGTTCTTTCCGAACCAGGATTATCGATTTTTACCGCTCGTAAACCGCTGATGACCATTACCTATTTAAACCTCGATAACCCTGAAGTTGGTTTTCTGGATGATCCTGATTTTCGCAGGGCATTGATGCAGTCGATAAATCGGGACCTCATTATTGAGAAAGTTTATGGCGGCCAGGCTGTCAAAGCTAACGGTCCCATCATGCCTGGGACCTGGGCTTATTACCCGGACCTGGAACAGATCAATTATGACCCGAACGAAGCCCAATCCACCCTCGAATCGCTGGGGGTGACATATGATGAGGACGAGGGTCTTTTCACGACCCAGGATGGCCTGGCACTGGCTTTGACATTGCTTCATCCGGATACTGCGATCCATACAGCCATTGCAGAACGGATTGCGCAGGATTGGGAACGAATTGGGATTGATGTGACACTGGAGGCCAAACCCTATGACCAGGTCCTGGCCGACTTGACCGCGCGGACCTATCAGACCGCCCTGGTCGATATCAATCTGATGCGTTCACCGGATCCGGATCCTTATCCCTTCTGGGGGCAGGCCCAGATCCAAAGCGGTCAGAACTATGCAGAGTGGGACAACCGATCAGCCAGCGAGTTCCTTGAACAGGCCCGGATGTCTGTGGATATTGGAGAACGAGAACGACTGTATCGAAATTTCCAGGTCACGTTTATGCGTGAGATGCCCTCTCTGCCGTTACTATATCCCGTTTACACCTATGCTGTTTCGCAGGATATCAACGGAATAAGTTTTGGGCCGATCTTTGAACCCAGCGACCGTTTTAGGAATGTGCATGAGTGGTTCATCCTTTCTGGACGTGAAACAGGTACTGAGGATGGCATTGACATCACGGAGACAGTTGAGCCTGAAGAATAGGAAGGGATGATGGCGCCTTTTTTTACTGGAAAAGGTGATGCTGGCGATACAGGTTTTTTGGGAGAAGGCCGGATCTCAAAGGCTTCGCAAAAGATTGAAGCAGTGGGCAGCGTTGATGAGGCCTCGGCTGTATTAGGGCTCGCCCGTTCACTATCTGACAGCGAAACAACCAAAACAATAATTCTACACATCCAGAAACAACTTTACTGGTTGATGGCTGAGCTGTCTGCATCGGAAGCAACTGCGGAATTGTTTGATAGACTCAGCAAAGAAGATGTCGCCTGGCTGGAAGAACAGATTATCCAACTTGAAAACGCCCTAACCATGCCCAAGGACTTTATTGTTCCGGGCGAGACGCCTGCCAGCGGGGCCCTATCCCTGGCAAGGGCCATCGTCCGCAGGGCTGAACGCCGGGTGGTTGCTTTATATGAAACGGGGGATCTTCAAAAACAGGGTTTGATCGTTTACCTGAACCGACTCAGCTCCCTGATTTTTATTCTGGAAGTTTATGAATCGTCCCGGTCAGGAGGGGGCGTTCGGTTGGTCAAGGAAGAATAATCCATGCTGGGGACTTTTATCAATGTCGGGACAATCGTTTTGGGTTCTGTTCTCGGCGTACTGATCGGAACACGGATGCAGGTCAGGCTGCGGGAAACGATAATCGCAGGATTGGGCCTTTTTACCTTTGGATATGGTCTGATTAACTTTATCAACACAGAAAATCCGCTGGTTCCACTGGGCGGTTTACTGATCGGCGCCCTCCTGGGAGAGTGGTGGAAGGTCGAAGATGGACTGGAAAAAGCGGGGATATTTTTACGAGATCGTGTCGTGCGGAAAGGTCAGGATTCTGATACACAGAGCCGTTTTGTCGAAGGCTTTGTCACAGCTTCACTGGTCTTTGTGATCGGGCCGATTGCCATCCTTGGCTCGATTCAAGATGGCTTGACCGGCGATTTTGAGATGCTGGCGATCAAGGCCATTCTTGATGGGTTTGCCTCAATAGCCTTTGCTTCTTCTTTGGGAATTGGGGTGGCCTTTTCAGCTTTATCCATCCTGATTTACCAGGGGGCAATTACACTTCTGGCAGGCCTGTTCAGCCAGTTTTTTTCTGCTGCCATGATGAATGAAATGACAGCCGTGGGTGGTTTGGTCCTGATGTCGATTGCCATCAGCAGCCTGTTGGGAATCAAGAAAATCCGCACGGGCAGTTTTTTGCCAGCCTTACTGATAACGCCTCTGATCGTCTTCATACTGGAAAAGTTCTTCGGAGGGGTTTAGGGTGCAGAAACCCATCTATTGCTGAGAATGAGATTCGTGACCGGATTGAGACTTAATTATTGAGAAGTGCGTCCACAGTCGGGATCAACTCACTCGTGTAGACCAATTCCTCTCCGTTAATCAGAAATGAAGGGGTCCCTGTTAAACCAACGGATTGTGCGAATTGGAGGTCCTGCGAGATGGCCTTGGCATAATCGTCACGGACCAGACAGGCACGAAAGTCCTCGGTATCCAATCCGGCAGCATCTGAGTAAGAAATGAGGTTTTCTGTTGAAAAAGCGCCTTCATATCCGGCGTAAGTGAACAATTGGACCTTGTATTCATAAAACATATTCTGTTCGGCTGCACAATAGGATGCCGTTGCAGCCGCATATGATTCTTCGTTGTTCGAAGGGATGTTGACGTAGGTGAAATAGACGTCACCAGTTTCAACATAATCCCGGAAAAAGTCCTCTTGCAGTTCCTCCGAAACAATTTTGCAATACCCACAGTTATAACTCGAAAATTCGATGACCGTTACCGGCGCATTGGGGTATCCAACCGAAAAACCTTGGGTTGCGCCAAATTCTCTGTTTTGAACCAATAACTTCGGCAGTAAAGCGGCGGCCAAAATCAGGGTTACAACTGCAAAAACAATAATGACAAAGATCATTGTTTTCCTGCGTTTTTCCTGTTTTCTTTTTTCTCTTAATAACTCTCGTTTGTTGATCTTTTCACTCATCAACAGGCCTCCATTAACATTGCACAACGGGTCTATTCTCCCATAAGCAGCGTAATTTGTCTAGCAAATTTGTTGATTGCCCTAGATTATTGGGGGATCTGATTTAGAGAAATAATTCGAAGACTTTTATCTCTTCCTTCGTGCGGGAAAATCCAAATTTCTCATAAAGATTAAGCGAAGGAAAGTTATCGGACTGGGTGTTCACGGTGACCCGCCAGAGGCCCCGGTCCTCAAATTTCTGGAGCAAGTCATAAACCAGGGTATACGCAATCCTCTGCCGTTGATAATTCGGGTCAACCGCCAGCCGGGCAAGGTGCCCGCAGATGGTCATTGAGGTGCTGATCTGGTACCCCACCAGTTTGTCGTCAAGGATTGCCACAGTGCTGATCCCGGTTTGTTTGAGGGCTTTGGTTAAGCCTGCCAGAGAGTTTTGCCATAGAGGGGGGAAAGCCAGGGCATCAATCCGTTGAACTTCAAGCAGGTCATCACACGTCATAGGTCTGATGGTTATAGCAGGATTGCATAGGTTTTTGGGGGGTAATTGCCCCTGCCATTCCAAAACGTTGATATTCTGGCGGTTTTGGAAATCGGAATGGACCAGTAATGCTTCAAACCAGGAATGCAGGGCTAAGGCAGCCAAACGCCTCACGCCTTCGTCTCTGAGCTTCTGGATGGCTCTCAGCAGCAACTGCTGCCAGGGCTCATCAATTCCCCCAGGCTTGGCGACTGCAAAAACACGGATCCAGGCTGTATCTTTGTTTTCTGGTGTTGTACATAACACCCCCTGAATTGTATCCTCTTCATATTGGATTAAATAAGGGTGGTCGCCGATCCAATCCAGAGAAGAAAACCAGTCCAGGTGCCGGTGAGTCTGGATATTCTGGTTGAGAAACGCTGCTAGTTCCTGGTAATGTTCATGGCTGGCTTCAACGATCAACAGGTCATTTACAGATGAGGCTTCACCTTGAACCATGATCTCCCTTTCAAACTAAATTGTACTGACCGAAACAAAGGGTCCGGTGGTAAAAATAAAAGAACGGGTGGTGAAACCCGTTCAGATGGCTCTCAGTTTCTTCAGGAGGATTTTGGCAATTTGGGCCTGGTCCTCCAGGGGGACTCTTTTGAGGGCAGCCAATAGTTGAGGATAGGTATCCATCAAATCCTCTTTGGAATCGCCCTCGGGGTATTCGGGTTCCCATTCAGCATTATGGGGGATTGTTTCAGCTCGTTCCGAGGGATTGTGGACCTCAGGAAGAAAGGCGTTTATGAGTTTTCCCAAGTGTTCACTAAGGTTTTGAAGATCATCAAAGGGGATTGAAAAAGCACCGCTTTCATAACCCGTAAGCCTGTCCTGAGGGATTCCAGTGAGCTCTGAAAGCTCATCGAGCGATAAATGAGCTTCCTGGCGAACGAGTATCAATTTTGAACGGATCATTTTGTCACGGAGTATCCTGTATTGGTCACGCTTATTATTTTGCAATCTGAATTGATGGATGATTGCATTAATACTGCTCTCAATCATTTCCGTGATGGATACACCTAAATAGGATGCCAGGATTTCGAGATCTGGCAGGGATAGGGACTGATCGCCCTGCTCAAAACTAAGGTAATGCTCTTTGGATAAATTCAGAATACTGGCGCAATCGTGAATACTCCGTTGGGAGGCTTTGCGCAGAGCTCTGAATTTTTCGTTTATGATATCCAGTGTTTGGGCCATGAGTCGTTAACAGGTTTATGATCTGGCGTGACAGGTACGGGTGGTCTTATCCTGATTATGATTATAGTCGAAAGCTGGATAAATTTCTATTTTTATCACTGAGGATAGAGCTGAGCGCTGCATGCGAGATCCTGGTTAAGGCTTTAAATCAACGGATAGGGCTGGATCCTGATATACACATTTTCCCGCAATAAAAGTCGCTTTAGGTTTGATTGATGCCAGTTCCATGGGTTCCATGGCAAACGGGTCTCTGTCAAGGAGAATGAAGTCCGCGAGATATCCCGGCGTGAGCCTTCCGAGATGGCCGCCGCGGTTTGAGATTCTGGCAGGGGAAATACTGAATCCCTCAATCGCTTCGGTAAGTGAGAGGCGTTCTTCCGGGTGCCAGCCGTCATCACCGGGTGCGCCGTCGAGGTTCTGACGCGTAACGGCAGCATGAAGCCCCTGGAAGGGATTGACAGGCTCAACAGGTGCATCCGACCCAAAAACGAGCGTTGCTCCAGATGCTTTGAGCGTCCGGTAAGCGTAGGCATATCTGGACCTCAACCCGAGATAACGATCCGCCATTGCCATATCCGAGGGGGCGTGGACGGGCTGGACGGAGGCAATAATGCCGAGTTCGGCCAGCCGGGGGAGGTCTTCCGGGGAGATCACTTGAACATGCTCAATCCGGTGCTGGAAATGGGGGAGGTGATGTTCTTCTTCATACCTGCGGATTTTCCCAAAGGCATCGAGGACAACCCGGTTTGCCCGGTCACCGATCGCGTGGATGGCCAGTGCAATCCCGTGATTAACTGCATGCAGACCGATCTTAACGATTTCTGATTCGGTCAACAGAAGTGTCCCCAATTCCTCTGAATTTTCATAAGGCGCCAGCATTGCGCCGGTTTTCGGCCCCAATGCGCCGTCAGAGAAAAGTTTGAGGTTTCCGATATTCAGCCAATCATCGCCATGGTCAGTCCGAAAACCTGTTTCAATGAAGGTGTCCAGGTGGTCAAAGGGAATGCTTTTCCGAACACGCAATTTTAAGGCTTTAACTTGATGAAGCGACTGAAGGACTTCCCAGCAATCCAGGCCATCGAAATCGTGAACCCCAATCAGCCCCATCCGGTGCAGGTCCGGAATTAAGGCCTTGATCATGGCTCTGAGTTCGTTCAGGGTAGGTTTTGTGATTACGGATTTCACCAACGCCATGGCTTCATTCTCAAACAGGATGCCGGTTGGCTGCCCCTGTTCATCTCGCTGAAGGATGCCCCCAGGTGGATCCGGTGTCCGGGCATTGATGCCAGCCAGTTCCAGCGCTTTGGTGTTAGCCCAGGCGGCATGCAGCGATTTGGCGGTCAAATATGCGGGCCGGCCGCCGCAGACCTGATCCAAATGCGCGGCAGACCCAAAACCTTCTTTCCAAAGGTTTTGATTCCAGCCATGTCCGCGAACCCAGGCATTCTCAGGGAGCGTCCTGGCGGCGGATTCCACCCGCCGCAAACATTCGTCCAGAGTTTTAGTTTCGCAATCCACCATGGTGCGGCTTTCTGCAAGATGCTGCAGGTGGACGTGAGCATCGGTGAGCCCAGGCCAGATGGTCCTGCCATCCAGATTGACAATGGAATCTGCTCCGGAAAAGGAATCCAGGATCTCAGCATCTGAGCCGATGGCAAGGATCCGTTCACGGTCAACGGCCAGGGCTTCAGCCGGCTTGATACCAGGCGCGTAGATATTGGCGTTATGATAGATTTCCATATCAACTACTCTGGGAGGATCTTCTCAAGGATGGCGTTCAATTCCTCGTCGGAATAATAGTAAATGACCATACTCCCACCTTTTTTGCCTTCATTCAAGTTGACTTTGGTGCCGAAGAAATTCCTCAGGCGAGATTCAAGCGCACGTGTCTGAGGAGAGGGTTCCTCTTTTGGTCTTTTTGGCGGCCGTTCTCCGCTCATCTTCTTGACAAGCGCTTCCGCCTGGCGGACGTTCAACTCAAGATTCAGGATCGTGTTCAACACTGACCGCTGTGCCTGGGCGTTTGACAAGCCGAGGATCGCTCGAGCATGGCCTTCTGATATTTTCCCCTCAGCCAGGGCTTTTCGAACATCACCGGGAAGATTGAGCAGGCGGAGTGTGTTGGTGATGCTGGTGCGGCTCTTACCGACTCTTTCAGCGATCTGTTCGTGGGTCAGCGAGAATTGTTCGGCGAGCTGACGATATGCTTCGGCCATCTCCAGCGGCGATAAATCTGCCCGCTGAACGTTTTCAATCAGGGCAAGTTCAAGCTGTCCCTGTTCGGTTACATTCCGTTCAATGACAGGCACCATTGAAAGCCCTGCCATTCTAGCTGCCCGCCAGCGGCGTTCACCGGTGATGAGTAGATAACGGTCAGAGTCCGGGTCTGCTGAGACAACCAGGGGCTGGATGATCCCATGTTCAACGATCGATGCTGCCAGCTCCTGCAGCGCCTGCTCGTCCATGATCGAACGAGGTTGGTGGGGGTTGGGCGCGATCTGGTCAACAGAGACCTGGATGACACCTGGAGAAGACCCGGAAAGCGGTCTTGTTTCTCCCTGTTCCTCGCTTCCTGGGATCAGAGCATCCAGTCCCTTGCCAAGTCCGGGTCTGCGTGCCATCAATTCGCCTCCTGTACAACGGGTATTGGAACCTGATCGGATTTCAACAATTCTTTTGCCAGCGCAGCGTAAGCCTGAGCGCCGCTGGATTCCGGTGCAAAGACCGAAATGGGCATTCCATAGGATGGCGCTTCTGCCAGCCGGATGGAGCGGGGGATAACGGCCCTGAAGACTTGATTGCCGAAAAACTGCTGGACTTCTTTGACGACATCCAGCGCCAGATTGGTGCGTCCATCGAACATCGTGAGGATAACGCCTCGGATGACTAATTCAGAAAAAAGAGAGTTTTTAACTTTTTGAATGGTCTGCGTAAGCTGGCCCAATCCTTCAAGAGCAAGGTATTCACATTGAACAGGGATGAGAACGCCATCCCGGGCGGCCACCAGCCCATTGAGTGTCAGCAGACCAAGCGAAGGCGGGCAATCCACCAGAATGTAATCGTAACGGTCTCTGATAGGTTCGAGAACATGGCTCAGGCGGGATTCACGGTGCGAAAGATCGATTAATTCGATTTCCGACCCTGCCAATGCAGGGGATGAGGGTAACAGAGAAATTTTGAAACGGGGATTATGCAGAATTTGGGAAAGGATGGGTTGTGCCCCGATCAGGACATTGTAGGTGCCTCCGTCCACATCGTTCTTATCAATCCCCAGGCAGGATGTCGCGTTGGCCTGGGGGTCAATATCAATGATGAGTACCCTTTGCCCATAGTAACCCAGATAGGCACCGAGGTTGATGGCAGTTGTTGTCTTTCCAACCCCGCCTTTCTGGTTGACGATGGTGTAGATTTTTCCCAATCCCATAAATTAGTCCTCTATTGACCCAGCACTTCCGTTTTTGCCTGTTCAATGGCCTGTTCAGAAGGAATGCTGTCCAATCCTTTGTGTGCAACCGACCAGGAGGCAATCAGAACAGCGAACCGGCCCGCTTCCCATGGATCCTTTGTCTGAAAATAGCGGCAGAAAAAGGCGGCCGAGAATATGTCACCTGCACCGGTATCATCCTCATATTTTACCTTAGGTGCTGAAAAGAAGCGGGCATCATTATGCCAGTAGATCCGGGCGCCTTTATAGTTTTCAGTCACGGCAAAAACAGGGGCTGCCGAAGCCATGCCCGCGATCGTTTCTTCATCATATTGTACATCTTCAAGGCTGACGACCGCAGCATCAACCTGAGCCAGGATTTCTTCACGATTCGCCCAATCCTGAGAATGTACCTGGTTGTCAGAATTAGTTGTTCGTAACCATCCCTGAGGGGTCAGACATTTCATGCTTTGAGGGAAATTTGACAGAATCACAGGATTCACCTCATCAGCAACCGGCCCCAAATGCACAATAGCAGGGGGAGGGTTAATTTCGGGGATATCTTCCGGGTTGATAGGGGCCGCTTTCTCATAAAGGTATTGCCGGCGGTGAACGCCATCCGAGATATTTTTGAAAGTTGTGGTTGTTTTACTGGGTATCGTCTTCACCCATAAGTGCTGTAGGGGAGAAATGTCCAGATCAGGCTGGTGGGAGGTGATGATGCCAGTTCTTATTCCTAAAGCGGCTGCCGTTAACCCTGAAAATGTGACGGTCCCACCTAATTGCGTTCCTGTCTCCGTTAAGTCCGTCGTGACATGCCCGACGACAAGGTATTCCAAGGGGTGGGGTGATGTTTCAAGGTCCTTTGTTTTTGTCATTGATTCCTGACGATGCCCGGTGATTTAATGTGTTATCTATTCTAATCATGCTGCTCAGAAAATTATAGCATGATTGGATTCATTGAGGCATTGGCAGGGTGGATCTGTCTATGCGGCTTTAGTATTTCTTAATTATCGAACGGTTTATTCGCATCCGGGGAGTTGGTAGACGATAAATCCTTCGTTCTGATACACCATGGTCAGGTTATAAGGATGTTCTCTTTCGACAACGAGATAATCCGCTGAGAACCTGCAACCCAATTCCTCGAAATTTATCTCACTATTGGTATAGAATGCCTTTTCAGTGATTTCCAGAGACCTCATGTAGTCTCCATTGAAAGCATCGATGGCACCGGGAGCAACAGCCTCAAAACGTTCCTGGAACGAAGCGGCAAAACCCGGATCGAAAGGAAGTTCCATGATTTCTGGAATCGTCACAACAGAAGCCCGCTCAGAAAACACCCGCCAATCGGGGGTATAGTGCCAGAAGATATGAGGCGGTGAGATGAATCTCGAATCAAGTGGAGTCCTAGCTCTGGCCCATTCCTGAACATCCCGCCAGGGAGATTGAGGGCCGTAAATGTGCCATCCCGGTTCCCAGAGACCAGTCTGGGACGCAGCCAAAACCGTCACAGCCTGGATGATGATAACCACAGGAATCAGCCAGGCGGGGCTGAACCGGCTTCGGTTAAGAAGTTTCAATAAGTGCCATAAAAGAATTGTGAACAGCGGGGTTATAAATAGGATGAAACTTAAACTAATCAGGAGAAACCCACTGGTTTTAAGCCGGTGTTGCCGGTATTGTTCCCCGATAAAACCGCTGAGGTAAAGCATCCCGAAATAAAGCAGGAAGACGCCAGCCCGCAGGATCTGCATTTGCAGGATGATGGTGATCGGAAGCAGGTAGGAAGCGAGCGTCCCAACCGCTATCAGAACTGCAATGGCATAGACAAAATTGCGCATGGTGCGGTGCTGCTCGTTATTCGGAAGGTGATGATACCCAAGAATGAATCCCCAGGCTGTCGCAATGCCCGCGATCAGATTGCCAATTACATGAGGAATAGTGCTGACCGGGAAATAGACTGTGAACAACAGGCCCCGCGCGGCAAGATCAAGCATCTCAGGCCGAAGGGTCAGGTCAATTCCATCGCCGGTTCCCATCCGCCAGATCAGCACAGGCAAACCGGCAATCATAAAAATAATAATTTGAAGAACGGGCTTCTTCCAGAATTTAAATTGGAAACGGATGGCTTCGTCCAGCAGGAACATGCACAGGACAAAGACCGCATAGATGACATGCAGGTTGAACATCAACCCCAGCAAAAGGAATGCCCAGATTTTTTTGTTTTTCAGATAGAGCCAGATACTGCCCAACAGGAACGGAAGCACGAAGGTCCGGTTAAGTAATGAAAATTCAATTATTTGGAAGCCGGGGAAGCCCAGATGTGGAAAGACAAGCGCCAGGACAATCAACAGGTTGGCGGTTTGATTTTTAAATAAAAGGTTTGATAATTCCCAAAACATCCAGAGGGTCCCGTAGACTGTGAGAACGTGGACGAAAAACATCCCGATTTCAAGTAAACCGGCTTTAAACAGGGGAATGAACAGAAACCAGAAATAGGAGAAATGATACCAACGCAGATTCAGAAAAACATCATTTGGATAAAGTTCGGGGCTGACGAATTTCTTTAAGAAGGTCAGATGAAATACCTGATCAAAAGTCCCAAAATGATACCCATTGACGGCAATAGCCAGAAGCGCTAACCCCAGAAAGACCAGATGTCTTTGAAAAGGGTGCTTTTGGAGATAATGGGATATTCTTACAATCATCTGGATTTTACCAATTTCGCTGTCTTTTATTGAAGCTAATAAAGCCATGTTTAATATTTAGTTAATACCCCTTTATAAAAAGGGAGAAATAGGACATAATCGGTATTATAGACGAAAGATAAAAGAAGTGGAAAAGTAATTTACTTAGGAGTATTACCATGAATCCCGATCACAGCCAGGCTGAATTGGGGAGAGCGTTAGAAGACTTCCGAAAAGCCAGAGCAAAAGCACAATGGCAACGATTCCTCGCATCTATTACCGGTGAAACGCAGGAATTATTGCCGTATGATGAAATCACCCGCAAACTTCATGCCAGGGGGCTGTCATCAAAGGGGTTACAGGAAGTTCCAGTAAAGGCGATTGTTGGGAGTGTAAACCGTTACCAGGATTTCGACCGCAATTTTCTTCCCCTGCGGGATGGTGATATGGAACGGTGGGCCAGGGTTAAGGCGGTGATGACCTCTCCCGGCAGTGCCGGTCTTCCCCCAATCCGGGTGTATAAGCTGGGCGATGTCTATTTTGTTCTGGATGGGAATCACCGCGTGTCCATTGCACGCATGATGGATATTGAGACAGTTGAAGCCTATGTCACTGAGATACGGTCGAAGGTGACCCTTTCTCCTGATGACTCGCCGGAAGAGCTCATTCTCAAAGAAGAATATGCGGATTTTCTTGATGAGACAAAATTTGACCAGATAGTCCCTGATGTTGAACTGAAATTAACTTTTCCCGGACAGTACAATTCCTTGATTGAGCATATCCATGTGCACCGTTACTATATGGGGATTGAAGAGGAACGCGAGGTCCCCTGGGAAGAAGCTGTCCGCCATTGGTATGAATTCGTTTATCTGCCAGTTGTGAAGATCATCCGCGATCAAGGTATCCTTGATGTCATTCCTGACCGGACGGAAACGGATCTCTATTTGTGGGTCATGGACCATAAGACCTATATGCAGGAAGAATTTGGATGGTCAATTCGCCCGGATAAAGCCGTTTCCGATCTGATTGAAAGTAAAGACCCTCGGTTTTTCAGGAAACTCCGAAAAATTGGG
>Ga0334894_1002008_pt1 | contig 14917 bp, 13 predicted proteins | sample GraSluR3_MG_6_FD_207225 | JGI IMG/M metagenome (GOLD analysis project Ga0334894, IMG submission 207225) | Sludge microbial communities from methane-producing bioreactor in Wageningen University, Netherlands - Granular Sludge_12_05 R3 | ecosystem: Engineered > Bioreactor > Anaerobic >... | reverse complement strand
GTGTTCCTGGAGGAGCACAGCAAATGCTTCAGAATAAAATGATGCAAGTGGCTACTAACAATGGCTTAGGTGCAGCAATTGGCTCTCAGTTTGCTATGGTGCCAATGATTAGCATAATAAGCAAGGATGTAACTCCAACAGCACCTCCAATGGTTGCAATTAATATGGAGATAAGTTTTTACATTGTTGACATTTATAGCCAAACCATCTTTAGTCAAACGAGCATTGCTCTTAAAGGAGTTGGTAAAACCGATGATGCTGCCTATGCACAAGCACTAAAAAATGTAAACCCTCGTCACGGGCAATTCCGTGGTTTTGTTGAAAAGGGAAAAGAGAAAATCATTGAATTTTATAACTCGCAATGTGACGTAATAATTTCTAGGTCAAAAGCGTTAGCTGGCCAGAAAAATTACGAGGAAGCATTATACACCTTAATGTCAGTACCTGATGTTAGCCGTGAATGCTACGATAAGTGTATGGCTATATCAATCGACATTTACCAAGAGTTTGCAAACCAGCAATGTAACGAGTACCTATCAGCAGCAAAAGCAGCATGGGCTGGAAAAGATTTAAACAAGGTTGAGGAGAACCTAGGAAAGATAACTCCTGATATGGAGTGTTACCCTCAAGCAGAGCAGCTAATTGCTCAGATTACTGCTGCAGTTGAACAGGAAGGCGCAAGTTCATGGTCCTTTAAAATGAAAAGGTACGATGATAGCGTTGATATTCAGAAAATGAAAATTCAAGCAGGTCGCGATGTAGCAATGACTTGGGCTCATTGGGGTGCTGCTAAAGAATTTGATTGGAATTGGCTTTATAAGAATTAAGCATACGTAGTTATTACATTTTTACTAAACAGTTATTTTATTAACCTAAATTTTTTTGATTATGAAAAAGCTTGAACTAACTAAAACACTTTTCTTGGCAGCTGCATTCGTTGGTGCACTTACACTCTCTAGCTGTGGTGGCTCAAAAAAAACTGCCGATTATAGCGGAATGGGAAAAGAGGTTTCAACTCCATGTAGTGATGAGGAGTATCACTCAGATGCTACTCACTTTCGCGGTACTGGAAATGCTCAAAGTACAAACCTTAGCATGGCTAAGCGTAAGGCAAATGTTGATGCTAATGCCGTGCTAGCTGCAAGCGTAAACCGTACAATTAAGACAGTTAGCGATCGTTACTCTCAGGATATTACCGTTGGTGATGCCAGTGAGTTTGCGGAAAAATTTGAGGAAATGACTCGTTCAGTGGTTAATCAAACCCTAAACAACGTGTCAACCGTATGTAGCAAAACTTTTGAGAAAGAAGGTGTTTATAATGTATTTGTTGCTGTAGAGGTGGCTAAAGATGAAATGTTAAACAATATTTCTGACCGTATTAGCAAAGACGATAGGCTTCGCCTTGACTATGACAAGATGAAGTTTGAGAACATCTTTAATGAGGAGATGGAAAAGCTTGAAGCTGAACGTCCATAAACTAATTGCTATTCTGATAATCAGCAACCCAATTGGGTTGCTGGTTTCATTTTTTGTTATTGCCTTTTGCTAACCCTTTAGCTCAGCAATATTATTTTATGCATTACGGCTGAGGTTCTTGGGATACTAAATTAAAAACATAAACTAAGATGAAGCGAATTCTACTTTTATCGTTAATTCTTCTTCCTTTTGCAGCATGTTTTGCACAGGTAAAAGTGGTTGAGAGCAGTGCTAGGCGGGCTCCAGGCTGGGTTAATGGACTTGAAAAGGACTACATTATTGTTGTTGGTTCTGCTGCTAACATTCAGGATGCACAGCAAAATGCCTTGAACATGGTAAAGGAGCGGATTGTTAGCTCCGTTGCGGAAAATGTGAAAACATCCTCAGAGATGAAGATGCAGGAGAGCACCATAAACAACATTTCAACTTACCTCGAAAATTTTGCCACAACAACTACCACTACTTCTGGTCCGGTACCTTTTCTTCAAGGTGTTTCCCTATCGAAGGTAGAGGAGTTTTATTGGGAAAAGACAGAAAACAAGGCAGATAGATCGGTGCGCTACAATTACCACATAAAATATCCTTTTCCACATATTGAGATGTGGAAACTTGTAGAAGAGTTTAAAAAACGCGACAGAGAGCTTACCGAACAGCTTGATGAGCTGCTTGCCTCAGTTGATAATGTTGCTAGCGTTGAGGATATTGAGAGAAGTATTGGTGAGCTAAAAGTGCTTGCCGATTATTTTATGGATGGCCGAAAAGACAAGGCAGTTCTTGGGATTACTCGTTATAGTAGCTTATTTGACGGGATTGAACTCGTAGAGCTTGAAAGCGATTTAGGCATGCTGAAATATGCCCTGAGGTTGGGCGACAGGTATATTGAATCAACACGTAAACCTCAGGTTCGTTCGGAGTGTGCAAGGATAACCGGAACGATTAACAACAAGGAGCACACTATAATAAACTACGATTATTTTAATTGTTACGAGGATCCTGAAAACCACATAATGGTTACTTATCGATTCGGAAACAATACAGTTAGAAAACCATTCTACTTCGACATTACTGCTGATAAAGCAGCCATATTTGTTAACGAGCCTTTCCACTTTAAAGCTTTATCAACTAATGAAGGTTTAGTTGAAGGTGCAACGCTCGACATTGTTCTTGTATCGAAGTATGCCGCTCCTTTTACTGTTAACAAAGTGGTACTAGAGTTTCCGGGACAGACGCCTGTGGTTGTAGATAATATCAACGAAAGCTATCAAGGTAAAGGGAACCATGCGCTTAAGCTAATGATTAATGATCAAATAAACGTTGAGAAAACTTCCGCCCAAGGGAAAAGGATTACGATGTTGTCAGGGTATATTCATTTCAAATCGGATAAAACTGGCGAAATGAAAACCTACAGGATTTACAACCATAATTACACTACTAATTGGTAGTCGATTGTATAGGTATTACAGAAAAAAAGTTGGCTTTTGCCAACTTTTTTTGTTACTCTTTATAGGCTATCAGTTTAAATGGGATTTTCACATTTTCAGAGTAGTCGCCTCCAGCTTCTCGCATGTCAATGTCATCATCGGGGTAATACCAATGAACGAGAACTTTACTTTGCTCACTTTTCTGAATTCCCTCAAATTTTTTTAACAGCTGAAAAATAATTTTTGAGCTGGGCGTATTGTAATAAATCATCCTGAAGGAGATTATTGTTTGCTCGCATGGAGACTGAATGTAGTCGTCTATCCAATCAATGATGGGTTCAAAAAAACCTTTAGCATCTTCAGGTAAAGAGTTTCCTGAAAACTCTAAACTGCCCTTTCTTTTATCAAGCACTACCTCTGGGTACTGGCTTGTTCCTTTTATCGACAAAACATCCATAGCATGTTTTTTTTATGTTTGCATACAGTTATAAAAATACAAAAAAAATGCGCCCAGTACAGCATCAAATAAAATATTTCATCAAAAACTATTTAGATGCTGACACAACAATCATTTCGCAATTCGAACAGCTAAACTCAATTGGGTACACGTTGTTTTTATCTTTTAGAAACAGCTTTTGTTCAGTATTGTTTCCTTGGCACATCCCAAGCTCGTATGCAATGCAATACTTAGTTCTCATTGCTTCAATTTTTTGGGGTTTACTTTGCAGTTCGAAAGCAGGTTGAACCACGCTAACACCGTGCCTCTTGTAGAACTTTTTAGCGAGACTATTCGAAACATTGGTCAAATAGTTTAGTTCAGGCTCAGGATATGGATGGTTAGAGGTAGAAAATTCCCTTTCAAATCTTTTGTGTGCTTTAATTCTGTTCTCGCTATGTGTGGCAATAATTTCTCTTCTCCATTGGTTTGCCACTGACATGGGGACAAAGGGGAATGAAGTGTTTTGCAAAACCACGGAAACAGAGGTAATGGTAAACGCTGTATTTGATGATTTTGTTAGCTGTTTCTTAAGGGTTGCTTCAGCGGAACTGAAATTGTTTGCTAAGCTAAAAGTATTTTCCCATTTCAAAGTTGTTTGTAAATCATCGTCATCGATTAGGGTTAGGGTGATTTTGTTGTGGCTAATCTCAACATTTAATTTGCATTCGATAGTTCTTTTGGCTGTTTCGTCGTGCAAAAGCAGCTGCCTAAACTTATGATCGTAGTTTCTGTTGATAATTGTCCCTTTGCTAATAGGCATTTCGCTGTTGAGGGAAATTCTTTTACCAACCACGCTATTCACTTTTACTCCGTTTAGTATTTCATTATTATCAAAGTAGCATAAACCGTCGTTATTGTTTATGCTTTCTTTACTGTCAATTTCAATCCAGCCTTTACCCGAAGCCAACACTTTGCCAAGCAATTTTCCAATAGACTTTTGCGTGTTAACCGAAACTAAACCTTTACGCCTATTTTTGGCAAAATAGGTAGTAAAGCCACGGTTAAAGGATCGTTCCGGATCGGGTGTAAACATAAAATGTACTTGGCCCGATGATGCTTTTTTAGTATTACTATCGGAGGCAATTGCCGAGTCAATTGTTTTGCGGTAATGAGCCGTTATGTTTTTAACGTAATCAATATTCTTTAGTCTTCCTTCAATTTTAAGCGATGTTGCACCAGCATTAATTAGTGCAGAAATATTTTCGGTTTGGTTAAGATCTTTGAGTGATAGCAGATGCTTGTTTCGCACAATAGTTTTTCCGTTTTCGTCTACTAAATCGTAACGCGACCGACAGGGTTGAGCGCATTCACCTCTATTTGCGCTTCGTTTGGTAATTGCCTGACTAAGGTAGCATTGGCCACTATACGATACGCAAAGCGCACCATGAATAAAAACCTCAAGTTCAACGCTAGTATTTGCCTTTATTTTTGCAATGTCTGCTACTGATAGCTCGCGAGCCAGAACCACTCTGCTAAATCCGGCTTGCTCAAGAAATTTTACCTTCTGGAGTGTTCGGTTGTTTGTTTGAGTGCTGGCATGAAGAGCAATCGGGGGGAGATCCATCTCAAGGATTCCCATATCCTGAATTATTAATGCATCTACTCCAATTTCATAAAAGGTATTGATAAGGTGTTGAACTTGGTTTAGCTCGTTTTCGTAAAGAATTGTATTTAGCGTTACGTAAACACATGCACCATATACATGCGCATACTTTACTAGGGCTTCAATGTCGGTAATTGAATTTCCTGCGGCTGCTCGTGCACCAAACTGGTTGTAGCCAATGTAAACAGCATCGGCTCCATGGTTAATGGCAGCAATGCCAATTTGGAGGTTTTTTGCCGGACTAAGTAGTTCAACTTTATGCGCTGACATTTGCAATACCTTTAGACCCCAAAAATACGAATAAAAAAGGCGAGCATTGCTCGCCTTTGGTGAAAATAGAATTTATTCTAGTTACACTTTAGTACTTCTTTCATTTGGTATTCGGCAGCTGCAGTGTACGAACCCGATAGGGCATTGCTAAATGCATCGCAAGCTTCAGCATTTTTACCAAGGTTTTGGTAAGCAGTTCCCATTTGGTAATATATTCCAGCGGTATCAAGATTTCCGTTGGCATGCTCAAGAGCTAGCTTGCTGTTTTCAACTACTTTTTCCCATTCCTTTAGTTCGGCATAGTTTATGGCAAGTAGAAAGTAAACAGATCCATCAGTTTGATCAAACTCAATTGACTTGGCAAAAAATTCAATTGCTTCGGCATGCTTTTTCTCTTTTTGAGCAGCGTCACCAGTTCTAAGCAGATACCCTTTGGCTTTTTTTACAGCATCTTCAGCCTTGTTTTTATCGTTAACGCTATTTGCTATATCAAGCGTTTTTTTAAGGTATTCGAGCATTTGCTCTGCATTATCTTGTTTTTCGTACGAAAGAGCAATACCAAGATATGGGTCGGGATAATTGTTTTTTACCTCAATAGCTTTTTGGTAGTAATCAATAGCCTTCTCAAAGTTTTCGTCTCTGTATTCAGCGTTACCCATTTGGTTGTATAGCTGAGGGATAATGCGTTCAACACGAGCCAATGTTCCGTTGTCGCCATAGCTTGTTGCTGTTTCTTTTGCCTTTTCAAGCTGCTCAAGAGTTTCGAGCATTTTTTTCTCTTTGTAAAGCTGCATGGCGAACTGTTGGTGAGCTCGTGGTATTAGGCTTTGAGCAAGATCTCTTGTTTCTTGGCCATCGTAATCAAGCTCTTCGCTAATTTCGAGTGCTTTATAAAGCTGCTCGAGCGCCATTTCCGGATTATCCTTAAGTACTGATGCTCCGGCATTGTATGCATCAACGGCTTCCTTTACTGTTTGAGCGGCAGAGAAAATTGGTAGAGCAAAGACAAATGCTATTGCGATAATTGCTAATTTTAATTTGTTAGTTTTCATCTTGTTAATGTTTATTGATTATTTGTCTGTTTGTAATTGTAATGGTTAATCGCAGATTGAACTTCTGGTCTAATCGAACGGATACTCACAATAATTCAATCTTCAAATAAAACTTCTTTATTTAAGGAGTGAGACCTAAATTATTAAAGCGCATAAAAATAGTAAGTTAATAGTTTAGTATGCAAATATATCAATAATTTAAAATCAGTTTAAATTGGTTTGCCTGTTGTTGTTTTTGTTACAGCGATTTTGGCTATCTTTTGCTAATAAAAAAGTTTTTAATTAGTTCTTCCGATTCTTCACTCAGCACATTGCCAATAACTTCAGTTTTTGGGTGTAATAGTTTTCTTGAGATTGAACTATAACCTCTCTTTGGGTCTTGGGCTCCGTAAACAAGTTTACCAAGTTGACTCCAATAAATTGCTCCAGCGCACATACTGCATGGCTCAAGGGTTACGTATAGGGTGCACTGATTTAAATACTTCCCGCCTAAATATGAGGTTGCCGCTGTTATTGCCTGCATTTCGGCATGAGCTGTTGGATCGTTAAGGCTTTCGGTTAAGTTATGCGCTCGGGCAATAACTGTATTGTTGCAAACAACAATGGCTCCAATAGGCACCTCATCTCTATCGAGTGCCTTTTTTGCCTCTTTAAGGGCTTCGGTCATGTATTGGTTGTGATTTTCCATAATAGCAGCTAACGTTTTGCAAAAAAAATGCCACGAATTGCTAACAAAGCTATTTCTTTTTACCTTCGCAAACTAAAAAAAATGTTTGAATTATGTATAGAACGCACACTTGCGGCGAGCTTCGCGCTGTAAATATTGGTCAAAACGTTACTCTGAGCGGTTGGGTACAACGCATCCGAAACCTAGGAGGAATGACCTTTATTGACCTTAGAGATAGGTACGGAATTACTCAGCTTGTTGCCGATGAGCATATCGATGAAAAAGTTGCAAGTACCATAAATTCCCTGGGTAGAGAATTTGTAGTGAAATGTACTGGAGTTGTGTTGGAGCGAGCAAGTAAAAACTCGAAAATAGCCACTGGCGATATTGAGGTGCAGATACAGAAAGTGAAGGTGTTAAACTCATCGGAACTGCCACCGTTTACCATTGAAGATGAAACCGATGGAGGCGATGAGCTAAGGATGAAGTATCGTTACCTCGACATCAGAAGAAACCCAGTTAAGAATGCGCTTATGCTAAGGCATAAAGTGGCTCAGGCTGTGCGCAGGTATCTCGATTCGCAGAATTTCGTTGAAGTAGAAACCCCGTTTCTTATCAAATCGACACCCGAGGGTGCCCGCGATTTTGTTGTCCCCTCGCGCATGCATCCAGGCGAGTTCTATGCGTTGCCTCAATCGCCCCAAACGTTTAAACAGCTGCTTATGGTTGCTGGTATGGACAAGTACTTTCAAATTGTAAAGTGCTTTCGCGATGAGGATTTACGTGCCGATAGGCAACCCGAGTTTACCCAAATAGATTGCGAGATGGCTTTTGTTGAGCAGGATGATGTGCTCGAAACTTTTGAGGGGATGATTACCAGCCTATTTAGCGAGGTAGTTGGTGTTGATTTTAAGCAGCCTTTCCAACGCATGACATACAACGATGCCATGTCGCTGTACGGCTCGGATAAGCCTGATGTGCGCTTTGGAATGTGTATTAGAAACCTTAGCGAAAAGGTTAAAGGAAAAGGTTTTGGTGTGTTTGATAGCGCTGAGTACGTTGGGGGCATTGTTGCTGAAGGTTGTGCCGATTATTCGCGTAAGCAGCTCGATGAACTCACTAAGTTTGTGCAGCGCCCTCAGGTAGGAGGTAAAGGATTGGTTTGGGTTAAACTTGATGCAAATGGAGAGGTTAAATCGTCGGTTGACAAGTTTTACGCCAAAGATGATCTTTTGGCTTGGGGCGAGCACATGAATGCCAAAAATGGTGATTTATTGCTTGTTATGGCTGGAGGAAGAGACGCCACCCTCGAAGCATTAGGTACGTTAAGGCTAGAAATGGCCGATAGGCTGAACTTGAGAGATAAGAGCAAGTTTGCTCCTTTATGGGTTGTTGATTTCCCCTTACTGGAGTGGGACGATGAAACCTCGAGGTTTTATGCAAAACACCACCCTTTTACATCACCTGTAAGTACCGACATTCATCTGTTCGATTCGGATCCTGCTGCAATTAGGGCCAATGCCTACGATTTGGTAATTAACGGTGTGGAGATTGGAGGCGGTTCAATTCGTATTTTCGATAGCAAACTTCAGCACCAAATGTTTAAGGTGCTTGGCTTTACCGAAGCTGAAGCTGAGGAGCAATTTGGCTTTTTGCTAAATGCATTTAAGTTTGGTGCTCCACCTCACGGGGGAGTTGCCTTCGGTTTCGATAGGCTTTGTGCTGTTATTGGTGGCTCCGATTCAATTCGCGATTACATAGCATTTCCTAAAAATAATGCAGGCAGAGATGTTATGATTAGCACTCCCTCAATGCTAAGCAAGGAGCAGCTCAATGAGTTAGGTATCGACCTTAAGCCTGAAAAATAGGCGTCAAATTATAGTATACAGAAAGAGCTTGACGGATATGCCAAGCTCTTTTTTTTGTTTTATTAGAAAAGGGCTATTCTTCTACTTTCTCTTCTACCTTTTCTTCAATGGCTTCAACTTCCTCTTCAACTTCTTGCTGTAGAGTGTCAACTTCGGCCTCTGTTTGCTCAATAACTTCTTCTACTTCTGTTTTTACCTCTTCTGCTTTTTTCTCAGCAGCAGGGCCACAAGCAACAAATGCAAACATTGCTGCAAATACGAATAACAATGATAATTTTTTCATAATTAATTGGTTTTTTTTTGGTTGAACATAGCAAAATTACAAACAATTATTGTTTTTCAATGCCTTATGCTCTTTTTTTTCAATAAAAATTATTGCACTTTAAAATATTTACTGTTGTTATTCCAATTCAAAGTTCACTAATTTTTTTAAAATATATTTAATAATTAACTTTTTTCGTTTTGTAATTGATTGATGTTTAATAATTAAAACCATATATTTGCAATTAGTTATTTTTAAAAATATTAATTAAAACTTTAAACAATGAAAAAGTTATCCTTGTCAAATGCTGAGGTTCAACACTTAAGAGATATATATCAGGAAGAACTTGAAAAATCAATTAAGCGAATTGAACATCTTTCAGCAATTCTAAAAAAAATTGATGCTGATTTTGTTGCGCCTGAAGTTCCTGTAGTTGAGGAAATTGAAAGAGCGAAAAAAATGGCTACCGCTCCAAAAACAAAACCAGCTGTAAAAGCAAAAGCAAAATCAACCCCAACCTTAAAATCACCCAAAGCCCCAGCTGTTAAACCTAAAGTTACAAAAGCAAAAACCAAAACAACTCGAAAACCCCGAAAACCAATAAAAAGAGGAAGCGGAAAGAGTAAGGTAAAATGGAACGATTTTGTACTTAATACATTGTCAAAAGCTAAAAAACCCATTAAATCGGCCGAATTTGCAAATGAAGCTTTGGCTGCGTTTAAACCTAAAGAGGCCGATGTGCCAAGGCTTAAGCAAGCAATATCGGCAACACTTTCGAAGCTGGTAACAACCGATAAAAAGCTTTTAGCAAATAAGCTAGAGGGCACACGTGAAAAGACCTATGGCCTTAAGGAGTGGTACGATGACAAAGGAAACTTGCTGCCAGATTTTAAATAGCACAGATAATATTTAAACACAAAAGAAGGAGAGTCAAAATTGGCTCTCCTTCTTTTATTATCTAGTATGGGGCTATTGTTCCTTTACAATTTCCCCAATGAGTGTTGCTGGGGTTGCATCCTTAACTTCAATGTAAACGTAATCGCCAATTTTAGCATTTTGCTTTGGAAAAACTACCACTTTGTTTTGCGAGGTTCGGCCGTATAGCTGGTCGTCCGATTTTTTGGACACACCCTCAACCAAAACCTCAAAGCTGCGGCCTATATTGGCACTCTTGCTTTTCTCCGAGAGTTTTCCTTGCAGCTCAATAATTTCGGTTAAACGGCGAGTTTTTACCTCTTCCTCAACATCATCTTTCAGCTTACGGGCAGCCTTGGTGTTTGGGCGTTCGGAGTATTTAAACATGTAGGCAAAATCGTATCCTACCCATTCCATTAGCGATAGCGTTTGGTCGTGATCGACCTCGGTTTCGGTACAGAAACCCGAAATAATATCGGTTGAAATGGAGGCGTCGGGTAGAATTCTTTTAACAGCTTCAACCCGGTTCATGTAGTAATCTCTTGTGTAGCCACGATTCATAAGCTCAAGTATTCGTGTTGAACCCGACTGAACGGGTAGGTGAATATGGCTACAAATATTTTCGTACATGGCCATGGTGTAAAGCACCTCATCCGATAAATCTTTAGGGTGTGAGGTTGAGAATCGAACCCTAAGCCTTGTGTCAACCTTAGCTACCATTTCGAGGAGTTCGGCAAAGCTAGTTCGTTCGCCCTTTTCGTCAATCCAATTGAAGCTGTCAACATTCTGTCCCAGAAGTGTAACTTCGCGGTATCCTCCCTCGATTAGCTCATGTACCTCGCGAATAATTGTTTCTGGATTTCGACTGCGTTCGGCGCCCCTAACGTAGGGCACAACGCAATATGAGCACATGTTGTTGCAACCTCGCATTATGGATACGAATGCCGAAACGCCATTTTTGTCGAGCCTAACAGGGCTAATATCTGAGTATGTTTCCTCTCTCGATAGCAAAACGTTTATGCCTTTTTGCCCTTCTTCGGCTGCTCTAAGCAGAACGGGTAGTTCGCGGTAAGCGTCGGGACCAACTACAATATCTACAAGTTTTTCGCTTTCTAAAAGTTTATCTTTTAAACGCTCGGCCATGCAGCCTAGCACTCCAATTAGCAGCGATGGCTTTTTCTTTTTCTGCTGACGGAATACGTTGAGCCTGCCCCAAACCCTTGTTTCAGCATTTTCGCGAATTGAGCATGTGTTAACCAAAATAACATCGGCTTGTTCCATGCTTTCGGTTATGCCATAACCGTTGGCTTGCAGTATTGAAGCAACAACCTCGCTATCGTTTACATTCATTTGGCAGCCGTAGGTTTCAATGTAAATCATTCCTTCGGTTGCAACTTGTGTACTATTGTTTGTGTAAGTATTATTTTGCTCGTCACTCATTCCAATGAATTTTTGGCAAAGGTAATGGAAAATTTTTTTCATTTTTATTTGCTTTGGTTTTCTTTAACGGTAGGCTATTCACAAATCATTCAATGTAGTACGATATGTTGATATTTCAATTTCATCAATAAAAATTAAAATAAATGTGTAGTTTTAGGCGCTATTTATATTGATAACCAACAGATTTACAAATTATAATTTTAGGTATGAAACGATTTTTACTAAGTTTTGGATTTTTAGCCATTTTATTCGTTTGCCTTGCAGCAAATAATGTTTATGCAGTAACTGCTTATCCTCATCCGGTAGAGTATAAACTACCCGATGGTACAACTCTAAGCATTGTGCTCAAGGGTGACGAGAAGGTTAACTGGGCAGAAACTCTTGACGGTTACTCAATTTTACTTAACGACAAAGGTTATTACGAGTATGCCATTTTAAATGAGAAAGGTGATATGGAACGATCTGGGATTCGCGTATCGCCTGAAAATAAACGGAGTGCCGACGAGCAAGTTTTGCTGAGTAAAATTAAAAAAGGGATTATGTATAGCCCATCTCAGGTTTCAATAATGCAGCAAATTTGGGATATAAACGAGAAAGAAGCTAGCAAGGCTTTTCCCACCACTGGCGATAGAAAGCTAATTTGCATTTTGGTCAACTTTGCCGATGTGCAGTTTCAGAAAACGCAAGCCGATTTCGATGCGCTTTTCAATCAGATTGGATATAATGTAGATGGGGCAACAGGTAGCGTTAAGGATTACTACCTTGAGAATTCATATGGCCAGTTCAACCTTACGGTTGATGTTGCTGGTCCATATGCGGTTAGCCAAGATATGGTTTATTATGGAGGCGAAAGTGGTGATCCGAGACCAATGGTAACTGAGGTTGTTGGTTTAGCCGATGCCGATGTTGATTATTCAGACTACGATAACGATAACGATGGCTCTGTTGATGGGGTATACATAATTTTTGCTGGTTATGGAGAAGAGGCAGGAGCTAGCGAAGATGCCATTTGGTCGCATGCCTGGAGTATTTGGCCTGCAGTTAATTATGATGGTGTAGAAATATCTCGCTATTCGTGCTCACCAGAGCTAAGAGGGAATAGTGGTACCTCTCTTACCCGTATTGGCGTAATTTGCCACGAGTTTGGGCATGTGCTTGGCGCACCCGATTACTATGATACTAATTACAATAACACTGGAGATGGTCAGTTCTCAGGAACTGGTCGTTGGGATATGATGGCTGGCGGATCGTGGAATAATGGAGGCGCAACACCTGCTCACCATAATGCCTTCACAAAGGTGGTTTACTATAATTAGGCTGAGGCAACTGTTCTCGAATCTTCAACAACGGTAACAATGGAGAATGCCGCGGAAAATTCTGGCAGTTTTTACAGGGTAAATACCCAAACAGCAAACGAGTATTTCCTCCTCGAGAATAGGGAAAAGCACCTTTTTGATGCAGCAATTCCGGGTAGTGGACTCATTATTTACCATGTGCATAGCGGAGTTTTTAGCGTTGGCAATAGCATTAATGTAACACACCCACAGCGCATGTATCCTGTTGCACAGAATGCAACCAGCGACCCAACCAGTGACCCATCCTCATACGGTAATATTAACGATGCAACTTGCGCATGGACGGGTACTGGCAAAACGGAATTTACCGATTTCTCAACACCAAGCGCACTATCGTGGGCGGGTGTTAATACCGAAAAGCCAATAACTGGCATTACCCGCGATGCGGCAACCAAAACGGTTACCTTCCATTTTATGGGCGGAGCCCAAGGTAATCCGGCAAACTTTAACGCCGAGGCAATTAGCACCAGTCGTATTGATTTAAGCTGGAACCTTAACGATGATAGCAACCCAGTTGTTATTGCTTGGTCGGCCGATGGCCAGTTTGGTTCGCTCGACGATGGTACAACCTATTCTGCTGGAAGCAGCATTGATGGCGGAGGCACTGTTCTTTACGCTGGCACTAACTTATCGTTTCAGCATAGTGGCTTAAGTCCAAATACAGCATATTACTATAAAGCATGGTCGTTGCTAAACGATGATACGTATTCGCCTGGAACTATTACCTACACATCAACGCTTTGTGGCGTAATTTCAACACTTCCTTTTACCGAAGATTTTGATGCTGCTCAAACGCTACCTACTTGCTGGACAAATCTTGACAATGCAGGAAGCGGACAGGTTTGGCAGTTTGGTTCGCATAGCGATGGCTTATCGGGTTCAACGGGAAACTACGCATACTTAAATAGCGATGCCTACGGAAGTGGTAGTTCTCAGAATGCCGATTTAATCTCTCCAAACTTCGACTTGTCGAGTTATACCGATGTAACCCTTTCGTTCTCTCACTATTTCAAGGAATGGACTGGTTCTTCAGCATCGGTTTCATATAGTATCGATGGAGGAAATTCGTGGTCTCAAATCGATGCTTGGAGTAGCAACACAAGTAACCCAACAGCCTTTTCGGAGCTAATTCCTGAGGTTAGCGGACAGTCAAATGTTAAGTTTAAATGGAACTACACCGGTTCGTGGGGTTACTTCTGGGATATTGACGACATTGAAATTACAGGGGTAATAGCAAATCCTCAAACTCTTTCGGTTAACATTGAAGGTAATGGAACCGTGTTTGCCAACGGCAATGCTTATTCCGGACCAATATCGTATAACCAAGGTGTAAGTGTTCAACTTGAGGCCATAGCCGATGAAGGTTGGCAGTTTGCTGGTTGGAGTGGAGATATATCATCAACCAATGAGCAATACAATTTTACTATAAATGACAATACAAGCATAACAGCTACCTTTACTGAATTACCACAGTATACACTAAGTGTGAGTGTTGTGGGAAGCGGATCGATTGAGCTAAATGGGTCACCTTATAGCAATCCGGTTGTTTATACATCAGTAACGGAAGTTAACCTTGCTGCAACACCTTTGCCAGGTTGGCAGTTTGCTGGTTGGAGTGGCCATATTGAGTCTACCGAGCAGGCAATTTCTTTTGATGTTGAGCAAGATGTAGATTTAATAGCAACTTTTAGCGAGGCAACTGCAGTTAGCTCCGATGCCTTCAATGGGGTAATGGTTTACCCTAACCCATTTACCGATAAAATTTGGGTGACTAATGCCGAAGCGGTTTCGCGTATTACTATTGTGAACCTTATTGGACAAGTTGTTTTTAGCGTTGAACCTGCAGGTGATGATATTGTTGAAATAACATCAAAAAGTATGAGTAATGGCATATACCTAATGGTTATGTACAGCAATAATGGACAAAAACAGATTAAGAAAATAGTTAAGAATAATTAAGGTTCATTAGTGTCCGGTTATAAGTCAAACAAAGTCAATTGCTTAGAATTATCCGAACTAGTTATATTATTTTTATTGTTTGTAAGTAATTCATTAATAGGCACTTTTTCAAAAAGACTTAAGCTGAAAA
>Ga0334894_1001989_pt1 | contig 15015 bp, 9 predicted proteins | sample GraSluR3_MG_6_FD_207225 | JGI IMG/M metagenome (GOLD analysis project Ga0334894, IMG submission 207225) | Sludge microbial communities from methane-producing bioreactor in Wageningen University, Netherlands - Granular Sludge_12_05 R3 | ecosystem: Engineered > Bioreactor > Anaerobic > Unclassified... | reverse complement strand
TGGCGGCTTCGCCGCCACCAAGCCCCCCCTCTCTCCCCTTCAATTTATAACGCACTGTCATCCTGAACGTAACGCAGTGGAGTGAAGGATCTTATTTTGTAGCATTAATTTCCCCGGACAACAATGTTTTTTAAAATAATGACATCTGTATGTCTTCGTATTCTTTTATTATTTCGCCAAATTCTTCCCAGTCTTCAATTTTTAAGTCAAGAATTCTTTCCTTAGCTTCATTATAACAAGATAGATCATAAGCTTTTTTAAAGTCAATTCGCATTAAAGTGTCCTTGTTTATCGGTCTTTTGGCGTCAGAAAAAATAATTGATTTTAGAAACTTTTGAACAATGTCAGAATTTACTATGAAATGTGCTATTTGAGCCCTTTTTAATTGATTAAATCCAATAAAATAGCAAGTGTCATCAAGCATTATGGGTTTTGATTCATCAGGGTAGATAAGCGTAAAGTGTGTAGACTTATAAAGACCTGAAATAGCAACTTTATATTTTGTGAATGAGTACTCTCCAATACCAAAGATTGAAAATTCTGGTTTATCTTTGTAAATTGAAGATTTTCGTTGTAAGAAAAGTTCTTTATGTGAATTCAAATATTTGTATGTAAGAGGAAATTTATCTTGAATATATTTTGTTTCCTGACCTATTTTATGTTGTGTAATAATTGTTGACTTTCTATAAGTATTTGTTTTGCCCCCTTTTAAATCGGAACTTTTTAATAAACCGTAAACTAAATTGCTTTCAATGTTAACATGCTCTCCCAAAGAATTAATATAATGACCATTGACCTGTTCTAATTCCATAACTTTTGAACAATCATGTTTTACACCTGAACGCCATACGAATTTTGATTTGCCATCAATATTATTAGTTTTCTCATAATCTTCTACAGAATAAACAAAATTGTTTTTATACCAACCAAAAGTTGTAATATAACTTCTGTTGTAAAAATCAAATTCTTTACAGATGAAATCAGGCGAATTGTTAAAGTTTGTTAGGAATAAGCTTGCATTTACAGAAACATTAAATTCCTTTTTTGAATCAATATTTAGTTTTTCTGATTGGTTAATATTAAACCCATTGATTTTTTGTTCATAAATCAGATTTTTAATGACTGAATTTTTAATCAGAAAAGCAAACATACCCTCGTGATTTTGAAAACAACTAATCATCGTAAGAGAAATTGTTTCTCCAATATCAAAATTCCCCTTTCCGGTAATAGCTTCAAGCCCGCTGTGTTTTTTAAAGTTTGACTTTTCTGGTAAGTTTTTTGAATTAATTGAACCTAATTCTGAATTTGTGACCCAAGGAGGATTACCAATAACAAGAGTTTTAAGACTCTCTGTTTCTATTGCTAAATTCTCGTAAGAATATTCGAAAGCATTACCATGAATTATATTAATCTCAGGTTTTGAAATGGCCTGATGTGTTATAAAATAATCAAGAATTTTAAATTTTGTCTCCCATACATATGGTTTATAGATTTCTACACCTACTATTTTTTTTAGAGATTTAAATGTTTTTAATGAAGCAAGAATAAAATTTCCTTTCCCACAAGTTGGCTCTAACAAAAATTCAAAATCATTGCGTTTTAACAGAACATATTTTGACACTAATTCTGATAATTCACTATTTGTTTGAAAATCCCCATATTCTCTTCTATCTGGCTCAGAAACAATTGAATTAAATTCTTTAATATTCTTAAGTAATTCAGATGACTCTTCTTGATTGCTAAAAAAATAATTAATGCCTGATACCTCTTTAATTAAAGAGTTAACTTTTTCAAAGTTAGAAAGTGCATTCAAGTTTTTTTTAAAAAACTCAACAGTCTGTTTGGTAATATGTGCTTCAAAATAGGTCATGCTCAGAAATCTTTAATCATCTCTCTAATCTTAGCCATTTTTTGTGTTTCCTTATCAATATACCTTTCGTATGCCTTCTTCATGCCACGAAAAAAACCTCTTAAGTCTTGTGTTTTATCAATTTTTAAAGAACCTGACATTTGAATAACTCCCCAACCTTGTGCTTCTATTGTTAAGCAGTCCCAACTTAAATGCTGAACAGGAACTAATCCAGAGTCACTTATAACTTCTAAACCTTTATCCGTTTTTTTGTAATCAACAAATATGAAGTACAATTCATTACCATCCTGTTGAAGCCATTTAATTAACCTTTTTGCGGATATTATATTTGGCGAATAATTATTTTTTGAAATATTATTACTCTTAACATTAACTGGCTTTTTTAAGTCATTATTCAACAAAAAATCACCAATTGATTTCTTTGTTGCATTAGCAATAGCCCCATGTTTCTCTGCTGACCTAATTTCTATGGTTCTGTAATCATCCATTATACTATCAAATAGTTTTCATTTACAAAGTTACAATTTATTTCGGTTTTAAGTTATGCCTCGCCGCATATAGTATGACGCCCAACTAGTCAATATATCCCCCACACCATAATTAGGGAAACCATCCAAGCAGGAGTAAAAACATAACAATTACCTAAGAACATGAATTTCATCAACACTGACAAACATCATTTTACGTGATGCAAGGGAAAAGTAACTTCGCAAGCATAATTACTGAATCTATATCCATATTAAAATATACTACTATGCAAAAGATTAGTAAGCATCCAATCCTCGACGTACCAAATCCTGAGAAAGTAAAGTTTAAGTTTCAGGGAAAAATAGTTGAGGGTGAAAAGGGATTTACCATAGCAGCAGCACTGCATCAAGCCGGTTTTCCAGTTCATAGCCATAGCCTCGACAACCGCGAGCGTAGCCTGGAGTGTGGAATTGGAAAGTGTGGAGCCTGCGAGATGCTGGTGGATGGGCAGATTAAGCGAATTTGCATCACCACGGTTGACAATATCAAGGAGGTTGCCGAAATACCTACCGAGCATACACCATCGGTTAAAGCACCCAACAAGAAGCAATCTACCAAGGTATATAAAACCACCGTGGCAATTATAGGTGCTGGCCCTGCCGGATTGGCCACCCGCGAGGTGCTGCTTGAGCATGGGATCGAAAATATTGTGATTGACAATAACTCAACCATTGGCGGCCAGTTCAATATGCAAACTCACCAATTCTTTTTCTTTGAAAAAGAGAAGAAGTTTGGCGGAATGCGTGGCTTCGATATCGCCAGAACTCTTGCTGGCAAAAACCAAGAGGGAATATTCCTCGACAGCACGGTGTGGGATATACTGGAGGGGAAACGTATTGCGGTGAAAAATATCAAAACCGACGAGATTTACTACGTTGAAGCCGACCATATGGTTGTTGCAACAGGTGCAGTACCCTTTATGCCTACCTTCGAGAACGACGATGTGCCTGGGGTTTACACCGCTGCCGTGGTTCAAAAGATGATGAACCAGGAGTTCACCCTACTAGGCAAGAACGTACTTACCGTTGGCGCTGGGAATATTGGCTACCTAACCAGCTACCAGCTTATGCAAGCCGGTGCAAATGTAAAAGCTATTATTGAGGCCATGCCCCGCGAAGGCGGTTTCCCTGTTCAGGCCAACCGCGTTAGGCGCTTAGGCATTCCTGTTATGCTTGGTAAAATCCTTATTAAAGCCCTGCCCAACGAGGATAGAACCGGTGTTGTTGGCGCTGTGGTTGCCGATTGCGAAAACTTCAAGGCAATCCCAGGAACAGAGCAGGTTATTGAAGGAATTGATGCCATAAATATTTGTACAGGACTCGTACCCGACGACCAGCTGCTGATCAAGGGGAATGAGATATTTGGACGCTTTTGCTATGGAGCAGGCGATGCCATTCGTATTGGCGAAGGAACTAGCGCTGTGCTACGCGGAAAGCAAGTGGCCTACGAGATTTTACAGGAGATGGGTGAACGTTTTAACTACGACACATTCCTGTCCGTTAGCAAGGAGTACATCGACAGCCAGCAACACCCCGTAAGGGTTATCGAGGAGCCTTTCCTGCCAACCAACGAGCGCAAGGAGAAGAAACCCTTTGTGCAGATTGACTGCCTGTACGGATTTGCCTGCAACCCCTGCGAGTTTGCTTGCCCACACGGCGCCATTACCAAAACATCCACCAGCACCGTGCCTCACATCAATTTCGACAAGTGCATTGGCTGTATGGACTGCGTTTACCAATGCCCTGGCCTTGCAATCTTTGGGTATCACTACGGAAAGGATTGGCTATTCCTCCCCATTGAGTACGAGGCAGCCGAGGGAAGCGAGGTATTCCTAGTTGACAATAACGGCCAAAAAGTGGGCGAAGGGGTTATTGAGAAGATACTTCGCAAACCCAACAAAACCAATATTGCCAGGGTAAAAAGTAAGGACGTACATAAAGACGAACTGCTAAAGGTAAGAGGGTTTATTGTTAAGGATAAGTTCCCCACGCCGCTACAAATAAAACCCATTGAGTATAAGCCCGAGGTAAAAACATACGTTTGCCATTGCGACGATGTAACCCTCGACGAAGTGATTGAAACCATAGGAAACCGTAAGTTTATTTCGGTAGATGAGGTGAAGCACACCACTCGCCTAGGTATGGGAGCATGCCGTGGCAAGCGATGCATTAAACGTCTTAAAACGGCCCTTATTCCCAAGGGCATTCAGATTGTGGGCGATGCAACCCCACGCGGTCCGCTAAGCAATCAGGTGAGCATTGGCGAGCTTTACCCCAAGGATGTTCCGGAAACATACATCACTGGCATTAACGGCAAGAAAAACCAGGTTGAAAAGGTGAAAAACCTTGTGGCAGGAGGAGGAATTGGTGGTAGCGCGCTATTCCGCTACATGGCCGAGGCTGGCCTTAGCCCTGTGCTGCTGAACTACGGAAGGGGAGCCAGCTGGCGTAATATCGCTGGGGGCCGTACAGCCTTCTCGCTTCCCGAAATATCTCAAATTGCAGCCGAAAATCACCAAATATTTAAGGATCTTCAACAGGTTAGCAATATCGACTATCGCACCATAAACTACGTGAGCTTTGCGCACGACGAGGCCACCTACCAAGCCCTTGATGCATCAAGAGCCTGGAGCGAAGCGCGAATGGTTGAGCCAAAGGATTTCCGAAAAGAAATATCGCCCTACTTCAACCCCGCGATAGACACATACAAGGCTGCACTTGTTACAAGCAACTGCTGGCAAGCAACGCCCGGTAAAGTTGTTGACCTACTTCGCAAGATTGGCATTGAAAAAGGTGGTGTGGTTAAGGAAGATTGCGAACTCATTAGCGTTCACCGCAATGGCGATGGATACATAGCGCTGGTTCGCGATCATGAAAAGAATTACATTGAGTATCACGCCGAGAATTTTGTTAACGCACTCGGCCCAGCGGGCGATAAATTTTCACGCCAGCTAGGCATTAACACCGGCATTTACCCTGTAAAGCACCAAGCTTTCATTACCCGCCGACTGCCATGGATGGGCGTTAACAACACTCCGCTACCCATGCTAATTGATAGGCGAAACTACAAGGGTTTTGTGGCGGTATACGGGCAGCAGCTGGCTGAAACTGGCCAGATTATTGGCTGCGCATCTCCTGCAGTTGACCCACGGGAGACCGATAAAAATCTTAAGGTAAACTCACAAGATTTTATGGAGATCGCGTCAGAGGTTTTTGCCAACTGGATCCCAGAGCTTAGCTCGGTAGGTTACCAAGCGGTTTGGGCAGGATACTACGTGGAGCCACGTATGTTTATCGATCCCGAACACGGATTGTTCACTGGCCTTCGAGGACAAGGCTTCATGCTGGGCATGGGGCTAGCGCGTATGTATGTTGATGCCATGCTGGGCAAACCAGTCCCTGACTACTTTAGCCGATTGAGCCTTGCAGGCGATGGCCTACCAGAAAAGGCTTTTAAGTAAAGTTTTCTACGGATATAAAAAAGTAGCCAGATGTAACCCCTGGCTACTTTTTTGTTTGGGCACATTGTGCAGTATAGTTTCAATGCAGCAAAAAAGGAGTCCTGCAAAATGACCTGCAAAACCAGTAGCAATCAAATAAAAACTAATGATCACAAAAAAAGGATACGGGAGCGAACAATTCCAGTTTAATATTGATTACTTTAGCCATAGTATAACTAGGATTCAGATTTTCAAGTACAAATACACAATTAGCTAAATGTCTGATAGCTCGGAAATAACCAAACTACATAGCCGAATTGCCCAGCTTGAATCGGAAAACCATTTGCTTAGGAAACGTCTCGAAGAGTTGAGTAGTCCTGAAGCGAATGCCAAGAAAGAACTTCACGAGGTTCAGGCAACGTTTAAGCGACTGGTTAACCTATTACCCCAAACCGTTTGGGAAACCAACGAAAGAGGAATTTTTACCTACATCAACAAGTACGCCGAGGTTGAGTTTGGCTACACCTACAACGAAGTGGTAGGCAAACTTTCTATTGTAGACACTGTAGCCCCTCAGGATAGACATTTGGTACAACCGAGCACAAACGACAGCGGTATTGGCCAAGAATTTACCATGCTGCGTAAGGATGGAAGTACTTTTGCTGCACTTATTCATTATATACCCATCATACGAGACAACACCTATGCTGGTCTACAAGGAATTATCACAAATATCAGCGAGCAAAAGCAAATTCAAAATCGCTTAAAGGAAAGCGAAGAGAAGTACCGCTTGCTGGTTGAAAACCAGAACGATTTGGTGGTTAAGGTAAATCCCAAGGGCGAGTTCCTGTATGTTAGCCCCAGCTACTGTAAATACTTCGAAAAGACCGAGGCAGAGCTCTTGGGTAAGTCCTTCTTGCCCCTTGTACATAAGGATGATCAGATGAGTACCAAGCAGGCAATGAAAGCCCTTTTCAAAGAGCCACACCATTGCTATTTAGAACAGCGGGTGTTTGCTCAAAACGAGTGGCGCTGGTTGGCTTGGCTCGACACATCCGTTCTTGATGCAGATGGTAATGTTGAGTCAATAATTGGTGTGGGTCGCGATATTACCGATCAGAAAAAAGCAGAGCATAAGCTGAACGAGAGCAACGAGCGCAACAAGGCAATTCTTTCAACCATTCCCGATGTGATGTTTGTATTCAATAAGCAGGGTGATATATTAGATTGTCACTCGTCTAACAATGAATTACTACTTGTACCACAGGACGATTTTATTGGCAAGAATTTGAGCGAGGTTGCCCCCTCCTACCTGGTGAAAATCAACGATGAAAAGATTGATGCACTTTTTAAAACCGGGAAACCCCAGAACTACTCATACCCCCTGGAGCTAAACGGCAAAACCAAATATTTTGAGGGTCGTATGGTTAAGCTTGGTAACGATAAAATTTTAACCATTGTTAGGGACATCACTGAGCAAAGAAAGATGGAGGATGCCTTGCGACAAAGCGAGGAGAACTACCACACCATCTTTCAGCTTGCCAACGACTCCATCATTATCCATGATCCGCTAACCGGAGATATAATTGACGCCAATAAGGTGGCCATCGAGTCGTATGGCCTAAAAACACTTGACGAGCTTAAGCAATATGCATACACCTCAGATCCACCCTACTCACTATACGACTCGGTAAGATGGCTTAAAAAAGCCCTAACTGAAGGCCCTCAGATTTTTGAGTGGAAAAGTGTTAGGGTAGATGGCTCAGTGTTCTGGGAAGAAGTTCACCTCTCGGAAACCAAAATTCTAGAACAAGAACGCGTAATATCCATCAGCCGCGACATTACCATACGGAAAAGCATAGAAAGTAAACTACAACGCATAAACAAGGAGTTGAAAGAACGCAACGAGGAGTACGCCGCGCTCAACGAGGAGTATGTAACCCAGAATGAAGAGCTGCATAATGCAAAGGAAAAGGCTGAGGGTGCCGACAAGCTGAAAAGCGCTTTCCTGGCCAACATGAGCCATGAAATTCGCACCCCCATGAATGCAATCATGGGCTTCTCGGGGCTATTGGCAAAGGGTAACATCCCCGAAGAAAAACAAAAACAATTTGCCGAGATCATTAAACGACGATCGAACGACCTGCTAAAAATTATCGACGACATCCTAGATATCTCAAAGATTGAGGCTAACCAAATTGTGCTCAGCAAAACCAGCGGAAGCTTGGTGAAAATGATGGATGAGGTTTTTGAGTACTCGCTTACCAAGGCCGAAGTCGATCAGAAAGTTGATGTTAAGCTTAAGCTGGTTCAGCAATTTGCTGATGTTGATGAGGTAACAACAGACTTTGGCAGAGTTAAGCAGATCCTTTTCAACCTTATAGAGAATGCCCTAAAGTTTACCGAGACAGGGACCATTGAAATTGGCTATTCAAAATTTGATGGGGAATACATTCGATTCTACGTGAAGGATTCGGGGCCTGGTATTTCTACCGAAAATCAATCTAAAATATTTGAGCGCTTTCAGCAGGCACACGATATCTCGAAACGCGATTTCGGTGGAACCGGACTGGGGTTAACCATATCAAAAGGACTAGTAGATCTTTTAGGTGGAAAGATATGGGTTGAATCGGAGAAGGGTAAAGGTTCCCAATTCTCCTTCACCATCCCTCTTGAAGTGAAATATAGCAGAACCCAAGCAGTAAAAGGCAGCAGCTTACCCATTATGGAGCACTTAAAAGGCCATGTGCTTATTGTTGAGGATGATGAGCTTAATGCAAAGTTTATTGAGGAAGCACTGCAAACAACCGAACTCAGCATTCGCATTGCTCATACCGGTGAGCAAGCGCTTGAGATAATACGAAGTATTCCCCATTTTGATATTGTACTCCTCGATATTAGGCTCCCCGATGGAGATGGGATTGCCCTAATTGAACCCTTTAGAAAGCTAATGCCCACTATAAAGATCATAATACAATCGGCTTATGCCACCAGCGATGACATACAGAGAGGTATGCAGGCAAAAAGCGATGGCTACCTAACCAAACCGATAGACCCCGATAAGTTGCTTAGAGAGATTGCCAGGGTTTTGGCATAAAAAGAGCCGGAGTCTCCCCCGGCTCACCCCTAAAACTTAAACCAAACAAAAGGGGTAGTATGGCGAACTAAAAAAATTGCTGTTAAGCTGAAGCAAACCTCGATTCAACCTCGTTCCAGCTCACAACTTTCCAGAAGTTTTCAATGTACTCGGGCCGTCTATTCTGATATTTCAGGTAGTATGCATGCTCCCAAACATCTAGCCCAAGAATTGGTGTTCCCTGCACCTCTGCAACATCCATAAGGGGATTATCCTGATTTGGTGTTGATGTAATGAGCAGCTCATCGCCCCGCTTCACAAGCCAAGCCCACCCTGAACCAAACCTAGTGGCAGCAGCTGTATTAAACTTTTCTTTAAAGCTGTCGAAGCTGCCAAAATGTTTTTCAATGGCCTTGGCCAGCTCGCCCGAAGGCGCGCCCCCAGCGTTTGGGCCCATAACACTCCAGAACAGGTTGTGGTTATAGAACCCACCACCATTGTTACGAACAGCAGCCGAGTGTTTTGAGATGTCCTTCAGTATATCCTCTATTGGCTTAGAGGCCAAATCGGTTCCCTCAATGGCCTTATTCAAATTTGCGGTGTATGCACCGTGGTGTTTGGTGTGGTGTATCTCCATGGTTTGAGCATCAATGTATGGCTCAAGCGCATCGTAGCTGTATGGTAAACTTTTTAATTCAAATGACATATGACTTGATTTTTAAAAGTTAAATATTATTTAGAATCTTTCTAAACTAATAACATCAAGCCATCGATATTGTTCAAAGAAAGGGTTTGAAAAGGGGGGGGGATAAAAAAATAGGGTTACTCCTTGGGTACTGAAGTGCGCCCAACCTTGCTGCCATTTATTGTTCTTACCACCTCTTTCTTAGTGCTAAAAACCTCGATGCCCAAAAAGTAGTAATGTACATCCCAGAACTCTACATACCACTTTTCATCTAACGAGTGGATCGTTTCATTTAACCTCTGCATCTTTCCAAAGAAGGGTCTTGTCTGTGATTCTTCGATATTCAATTGTATAAGTATTTATGCTATTTAAAAATAACAAACCTTTAGCGATAAAAAAACCATTTACTCTATAAAACGAATAAAATTTGAATTTGTTTAACCCCTCACAATAACAACACGCTACTAGTCAACGTGTAGGCTCAAACCTTAGCTTTTCAAATATGGGCAAGTTAACCTTCCATTGCTAAACGGGAAGCTATCAGCACGACCCAGCAATAGGGTGAATAAAGACTCGAAGTTCTCATTGTAATCAATGCCGTAATCGGCAAAGATGTTGCATTCAACCATAGCAACATCACCAATACTGATGTAAGGATTAAACACTCCGGCCATTCCAAGATCTATCGTAAGCGAGAGGCTACCCTTAGCCAAGGCAAGCCCTAAATGATACGCCATAGGCACTGCTCCAGCACCCGTAATGAGCGCTTAGAAAACAAGCGTTATGAGGATGCTAACGGAATCAACAACCCCTCTTTTGCAGTAGCATCACCAACAGGGGCAGAATTTCAATTGCAGTTGCCTATACAAGTAGAATCATCCTGTAAAGCAACATAAACAAGCTCAACTTACAATTTACAGGCCTAGCTCTATCTAACGAATCTACTAAGCATCGGGATCTAACCGCTTCTTGCGTAACCTCAGGAATAGATCAACAGCATCGTACTTAAAGGTAAGAGCCACACCAAACGAACGGTTCATATTACGCTCTGTTTCGATTATTTTTTCCACATCAACCACACCCATATCGTATCGGAGGTCGAGGCAAAGCAGTCCGTACTTTGTGTCGTATGCTGCACCTCCACCCAGCGATAAACCCCAGTCGATTATTGTGTAGTGATGGCTCTCGTTATAAGTCTGATCAGAATCGTTGTAAACCATCTTTGCGTTAGTTCTAATGTTGTTGTAAGTTCCGCCCGTTGCATACACCCTAGATAGCCCAAGAGCATTGAACGACAACTTTGCTAGAAATGGGATGCTAATGTAGTTTACCCTCCGAGCGCCAAGATTATCGGCTACTCCCTTAGAAGTAAAGGTTAATTCTGTTTCAAACGAAAGCATCTGGGTCAACCCTATTTCACCCACTGCTCCAATTTGAAATCCTGTTCGGGTTTTGGTGTCAGTCCCCAAAACATCCATATTGGTAATGGTTGAGAATGTGGTACCCACCTTGGGCCCTAGATAGGCAAACCCAATCTCATGCCCTCTAATGCTAAAAAGTTGGGCGCTAGCATTACCAAAGATAAAAAGCATTATCAGCGAAAATAGTATGCGTCTCATAAGTAATTTTTAAGGATTTATTCTGCTAAACAAAAATAAAGTATTTTATCTTGTTCCCAAGAAAAAAATTTCGTGGGCTTTTGCCTTTTTGATAAAGTAACATAATTCTACGATAAGTGTATTTGTTTGTGGGGTCCAGGATACGCACTAGAGTAGTGGGGATAATAAGTTAGACTAAGCGATCCTAATGCAAGTTTCCATCTTCAGCTATTCTTTCCACTAGTGTTCAGCAAGATTTACAGGGATATTTCAACTAGTACTCCAACGTAGGCTCCCTTCACCTGCCAGGATGATGTAGGTAAAGAAACTATTTTTTCAGCCTTTGGACAAGGAAAGGGCGAGTAAGACTTGGGCAATCGGTATCACTTGTGTTCATATTACTTGGGGGGGGGTAATTTGGTTGTGAAATAAGTTCTCTTAACGGTCTTGCATACAATATAGAGCAACGTGTTAACTAACCCCATAAAAAAATCCCTAGTTAAAAACCTAGGGACTCATCGCTCTATTCGTAAACCTAAACCTTGAAAAAGCCCATTATCTCCTTTAGCTGCTCTGCCATTGCCGCAAGCTCCTCGGAATTGGAGGCCAACTCCTCCGAGGATGAAGCATTCTGCTGAACCACCTGGCTAAGCTGCTGCGTGGCATTGTTTATCTGCTCTACTCCATTGGTTTGCTCAACGCTCGATGCGGCAATCTCTTGGATTAGACTTGAGGTCTTCTCAATATCGGGCACCAGCTTGGCTAAAACCTCACCAGCCTCTTCTGCTAGGTCGACCCCCTTGGTAGTAACCCCAACAATATCGTCGGCAGCCAAGCTACTTCTCTCGGCCAGCTTGCGTACCTCGGCGGCCACAACGGCAAACCCTTTACCGTGCTCACCAGCACGAGCAGCCTCAACCGCTGCGTTAAGCGCCAGAATATTGGTTTGAAATGCAATATCGGTAATGATCGATATCTTCTCAGATATGTCACGCATATAGCCTGCTGTTTGCCTTGTAGCCTCGCTACCATTGCGTACACCCACCTCGGCCGATTTTGCCAATTTGGTGGTTTGGCTTGCGTTATCGGAGTTCGACTCAATCATCGATGACATCTCCTCCATTGATGATGAAATCTCCTCGGAAGAAGACGCCTGCAGATTAACGCCATCCGAAAGGAGCTGTGCGCTGGAGCTCATCTCCAAGCTAGCACTTGCAATGCCATCGGAAATACCCATGATTTTTTCAACCATTCCCCTTAGTGATTCGACCATTTGTGATAGGGAGCTGGAGAGGATGCCCATCTCATCATTCGATTTGTGATCGATTTTAATGTTGAGATTCCCCTTGGCAAACTCATTGGTAGCGGTAACCAGCTTATTAATTGGCTTAATAACGGTTGAGTTAAGGATGTAGCCAATAAACCCAACGGCGATAACACCTAATATCAACATAAGCACCAGCACGGCAGCACTAATGCTCATCACCATACTGTTAATTATTGATACTTGAAGTCCAATAAAAAGCATACCTGTAATATCACCCGATGCGCCCCTAATGGGTATGTATGCAGCATGGTATGGTTCTCCTTGTATTTGTGACTCACCAAAGTAAATACGTCCTTGCTTTAACACAGTATTTTCAATCTCTGGTATGCCAAGCCTAGTACCCACAATCCTACTCCCCTTTTCATCTAAAATGGTAGTTTGGTACCTAGTATCGCCATAGAAAAGGGTAACCTCAACATCCTGCACCCTCTTCAGCTCATCAACAAAACGCTCATCGCCTAGCACATATCCCAACGAAATGGCCCCAATTATTTCACCCTCCTCGTTACGTAGAGGAACTCCTGCTCTTATAGAAAATTTAACAACTGCACCATCCTCAAAACCCACCGAGGTTTCACCCCTTAGCGCTTTCTGTATATTGATTTGGTTCCCAATATTATCGCCAAACTGATCCTTTGCATGGGCCCTAATAAATACATTCGCCTGATTATCTGTAATCACAAGGTAGTCAAGTCCGTACGATTCCATAAGCCTTAAGCCGTGCTCAATGGCCATTTCCCTATCACCCTCGATAAATGCATTACGAAGTATATTTGATGTACCCGCCACAAGGGTGGCCGCTTTAGCCGATGCTTGCTTTTCCTGAATGTAGTTGTTAACAAAATCGGCTTTAAGCTCAATGCTACGACTAAAATAATCCTCAAGATTATTTTTAACGCCAACATAAACCTGAAGCAGTATTCCACCTAGCATTACAAAAACGGCTACTAAAAGAGTGGTAAATACCTTAGCTCTAATTCCCCAGTTTTTCATAGATATTCCTTATTAAGTTTTCAACTTTTTGCCTTTCTCATTTCTTAGCGTAAAATTACAACCAGGTCATCTATATAACAAGCAATTGTAAATGATGTTAGTTTCCAAAAAAGTTGATCCATATCAACTTCGTCATTAAAATTCGGGTTTTTACTAAACGGATAAGGTGCAAGTAGCCTAATTATCTACAGGCATTACCTATAAGCCCAATGTTTAGGAAAAAGGCTTGCTTTGTGGCAAAAAAAGCTAATTTTGTTGCTTTAATTGGACATTGGTTTAAAAACTTAAAGTTATGAAAGCATTTGTATTCCCTGGACAGGGCGCCCAATTTGTTGGGATGGGCAAAGATTTATATGAAAACTCACCTTTGGCAAAAGAGCTTTTTGAGAAAGCGAACGAAATTTTAGGATTCAGAATAACGGATCTAATGTTTGATGGTACCGACGAGGACCTTAGGCAAACCAAGGTTACCCAGCCAGCCATCTTTCTGCATTCTGTAATTCTTGCCAAGGTTCTAGGCAGCAGCTTTAATCCTCAAATGGTAGCAGGCCACTCACTCGGCGAATTCTCGGCTCTAGTTGCCAGTGGAGCGCTCTCGTTCGAAGACGGACTTGTGCTGGTATCGAAACGCGCTATGGCTATGCAAAAAGCCTGTGAGAAGGAGCCCTCCACCATGGCGGCAATCCTAGGACTTGATGATGAGGTGGTAGAAAAGATTTGCTCCGAAATTGATGATGTGGTTGTACCCGCAAACTACAACAGCCCGGGGCAGCTCGTAATTTCTGGTAGCATCGCAGGAATCAACACTGCGTGCGACAAGCTAAAAGAAGCCGGTGCCAAAAGGGCGTTGCCCCTTAAGGTTGGTGGTGCCTTCCACAGCCCATTGATGGAACCCGCAAGGCTTGAACTAGCGCAAGCTATTGAATCCACAGACTTCAATGCTCCTTTATGCCCAATCTACCAAAATGTTGATGCCAAGGCATATACTGCCCCCGAGCGTATTAAGCAAAATCTAATTGCACAGCTAACCTCTCCTGTTCGCTGGACCCAAACCATGATAAACATGATTAACGATGGAGCATCAAGCTTCACCGAGCTAGGGCCAGGGAACGTGCTTCAGGGGCTTGTTAAAAAAGTTAGTAAGGAGGTTGAGGCCACCAGCATCCAAAGTTTATAATCCAATAATTTCTAAAACACCAGCACCTAGCAACCAATTGTTAGGTGCTTTTTTTATATCAACTCCCAGCCAAAAATTAATGAGCCCGAATTATAAATACTAACCGCAATATTTCATAACTTTACAATTACGCTTATGGATAATAAATACCCTCAAAAGATGAGAATTAGCCTTTTGCCAAAGCTGGCAACACTACTACTAGTGTTATGTTAGGTGTATTATGACGTATATTTTAAGTTATTGATTATATTTGCAGAAAATAATCTGCAGATATGGTACATTACAGGATCAAACTTACAAAATCTGAGGTTGATGAGCTGCT
>Ga0334894_1001985_pt1 | contig 15046 bp, 8 predicted proteins | sample GraSluR3_MG_6_FD_207225 | JGI IMG/M metagenome (GOLD analysis project Ga0334894, IMG submission 207225) | Sludge microbial communities from methane-producing bioreactor in Wageningen University, Netherlands - Granular Sludge_12_05 R3 | ecosystem: Engineered > Bioreactor > Anaerobic > Unclassified... | reverse complement strand
ACCCCTTTTCAATTGAACAATAGATTTTATGCTATTTTAATGGAAGCATTTAATCACTGTCTCAATTACAACATTTTAGCTATTTATTAGAAAATGTCAAATATTGCAGCTATTTTTTGCTGTGAGTGGGTAATAGCTTAAATTTGTAAATAAACTAATAATGTATATAATATTATATAAATTTAATATCGCTGAAGATACATTATTGCAGGTTATACTTTAAAAATATATATTTTTACTGAAGGGGGTAATCATTATTAAGAAAAAAATTATTGGTGTAATGGGTGGTTCGCAATTTGTTGCCCCGGATGAAGAAGAATATGCCTATCAAATTGGAAAGATGATTGCTTTAGAAGGCTGGGTGCTGTTAAATGGGGGAAAAGCATCCGGAGTAATGAATGCTTCAGCTAGAGGTGCCAGGGAAAATGGAGGAATCACAGTCGGCATTTTACCAGCCGATAATGATAGTTTCGTTTCCAGTTATATTGATATTCCCATTATTACTGGAATGGGTTTAGCAAGAAATGTAATAAATATTTTAAGCAGTGATATTGTAATCGCTTTACCGGGGAGAGCCGGCACTATATCAGAAATAGCCCTGGCTCTAAATCATGGCAAACAGGTAATCTTATTCCGTTTTGAAGTAGGCTCATGGATTAAATATTATATAGATGAAAACAGGGTATTTATTACCAACGAAGTTGAGCAGGTAAGGCAACTGTTAAAAGAAAAGTTATATTAATTTTTTATAATAAATAAAGAGGAGTGTCATGTCAAAATTACTGGTACGTGTAGATGGTTCCTGTATTCCCAATCCCGGTAAAATGGCTGTTGGGGTTGTTATTTATCAGGATGGTGATTTGCTCAAAAAAGTGAATGAAATTGTTGGAAAGGGGACTAATAATATAGCTGAATACAATGCTGTTATTAGAGGGCTGGAGGAAGTTAAAGATATCCCTGCGGAAAAAATTGAATTTTATTGTGATAGCCAGTTAGTAGTAAAACAGTTAAATAAGCAATTTAAGGTAAAAAATCAGCAAATAGTAACTCTTTATCAGAGAGTGCAGGAGCTATTAAACGAGATTAAGGCTCCTGTCTTTTTTATCTGGAACAGAAGAGAAGAGAATCAGCTGGCTGATAGTTTAGCAAGAAAATTATTGATTCAGGAAGAACAAAATAACAGGGCGATGGCTGCAAATGATTTAGAGGTTTCTCAAGAAGGAGATATTTTTTTAGTAAAAAATAAAAAAAATAATAAAAGTTATCATGTTAATCTGGAGATACCCGAATGTGATTGCTATGATTTTCAAAATAATTGTCAAAAATGGAATTTGGAGTGTAAACATATTGTAGCAGTACGCAAGAATCAGAATAATTCGAAAAAAGAAAATAGCCAAAAGGTAAGTAAAGAAATGAATGTCTTAATATTAAGCAAAATGGTCAGTCAAAAATACTGGTTGGAAATGCTAAAAAAATTTAATAAAAAAGAACAGTTACCTCTTAAAATTATTTTTCTATCTCCAGAAGAAAGCAAACAAAAAAAACAGATTAGCCAGGCAGATGTTATTGTGGGAGGGGAATTAACAGAAGAGGACCTGAGGATTGCAGAAAATCTAAAACTTTTTCAAATACCCTTTGCAGGGGTGGATAAATTAAATTTAGAAGCTTTTAAAAAATTCCCAGAAATAACAGTATGTAATACCCATGCTAATAGTAATGCTGTTTCAGAGCATGCTATATGTCTATTGTTAGCCCTGGCTAAAAATCTAGTGAACAACGATAACGATCTAAGGAAGGGCAAATGGCACGGTTTTATAACCAAGGAAACTACAATACAGCTTCACGGAAAAAATTTAGGGATTGTTGGCCTTGGCTCTATCGGATTGGAGATTGCCAGAAAGGCTTTATCTCTGGGAATGAACATCTATGCCATTAAACGCTCTTTTAAAAAAGAAGAAAGATTAGATAAAAAACATGGGTTGGCATTTTTAGGTAACCATGAGCAGTTAGAATATGTTGTAAAAAAATCTGATTTTATAATAATAGCCTTACCCCTAACTGCCAAAACTAGAAATATTATTAATGAAAATGTCTTTAAATTGATGAAGGGTAAATATCTTATTAATATTGGCAGAGGAAATGTTGTTGATGAAAAAGCTTTATATCAAAACTTAAAAAACGGAAATCTGGCAGGTGCAGCCATTGATACCTGGTATCAATACCCAACTAAAAACCAACGTAAAATCTTGCCTGGTACATACCCTTTTCATGAATTGGCAAATATCATAATGACCCCGCATAATGCTGGTTACAGTGATAAGGCTGTTGCCGAAAATATCCTATCAACTTACCATAATATTGCCAGAATATTGCATGGAGAAGAACCGGTAAATATAGTTAATCTCACTGAAGGGTATTAAATGATGATATGTGCATATAATTTTGAATAATAATTCATTATTAGTGAAATTAATAATTTTATTACACCTTTTCTGGTTTTTATTTAATCATAAAAAACCACCTTCTAAGAAGGTGATAATTGTTAAACAAAATGGTTTTACCATAAAAAGATTAAAATAAGCCAGATGATAATATTTCACCTGAAGTCCAAAGCTGGAAATACTATTGCTTAAGAAATATTATGGCTAAAGGTATAAATAAAAAATCGAAAGAAAAAGAGCAAAAAAATTAAACCACTTTCCGGGGTTCTGAAAGCCATCCGCCTTGTGGAGCGATGTTTGCTTTTAGAATATTTTTACATATTGAAGATTTTTATAATGGTTCATTTTGCAAATCAGGCATATTGCTCTCATTTTTGATTTATGCCTTAAACATCACATTATCATGGAATAGCTGAAAAACTAAATGCAATGAATGTAGATCAAACTATTTTAATTACTCAAAATTTTAGAGTGTTTCGACTGGTATATTCCTTTTGTTAACAGCAACCAGTACTTGAATATTAAAAGATTAGGGATAAAATAGAGAGTGACGATTGCAATAAGCGTATAACAAATATATAATAAATAACTGTAAGGTTAAATATTATTAATTTTATGTTAAATGAATTATGACAAAGATAAACTGAAAGGAGAATAATATGCCTTTAGTAACAAGCAAAGAAATCTTGATAGATGCACAGAAAAATAATTATGCAGTAGGTGCTTTTAATGCCAATAATATGGAGATCGTACAGGCAATAATTGAAACTGCTGAAGAGGAACGGTCTCCGGTTATTGTTCAGGCTTCTCAAGGAGCCATTAAATATGCCGGATTGGATATGATTGTTAGTATGGTTAAGACACTAGCCGAGCAAGTAAGTATACCCGTTGTTTTGCACTTAGATCATGGAACAGATTATTATCAGAATATCCTATGTTTGCGAGCCGGCTTTACATCCTTAATGTTCGATGGTTCAAAATTACCATTTGATGAAAATGTTGCAATGACCAAAAAAGTAGTAGAAATGGCCCATGTCTGTGGTGTCCCGGTAGAGGCGGAAATTGGACAAATTGGGAAGATGGATGCCAGTGATGAGCCTGGCGTGGCTCGTGAAAGAATTAAGGAATTTATGGCAGATCCCCAAGAAGCTGCCAGGTTTGTAAAGATGACTGAAATAGATTCATTGGCGGCAGCTGTGGGGACAATCCATGGATGCCAGGAACAGATAGCCAAACTGGATATAGAGAGAATTGAAAAAATAAGGGATTTAACAGGAGTCCCATTAGTCTTGCATGGAGCATCTGGAGCAAGCGATGAGGAAATTAAAAAAGGAATTGCTGCCGGTATCAGTAAAATAAATATAGATACCCGTATCCGAATGGCTTTTACCAAAGCAGCAAAAGAGCTTCTTGCCGATAATCCAGATGAAATAGATCCTCGCAAAATGCTGGCTCCTGCTAAAGAGGCAGCGAAGGAAGTTATAAGGGGACGTATCAGGGTTTTAGGTTCTAATAACCAGGTTTAATAAATTTACTTAACTAAAAAAACCACTTTCTAAGAAGGTGGTAATAGTTAAATAAAATGGTTTTACCATAAAAAGATTAAAATAAGCCATATGATAATTTTTCACCTGAAGTCCAAAGCTGGAAATATTATTGCTTAAGAAAGATTTTGGCTAAAGATCTAAATAAAATATCGAAAGAAAAAGAGCAAAAAAGATAAACCTCTTTCAGGGGTTCTGAAAGCCAACTGCTTTGTGGTGCAATGTTTGCTTGTAAAGATAAAAATAATTTTGGAGGTTAGTGATGTCAAAAAGAATTGGAATATTAACTGGTGGAGGAGATTGTTGTGGTTTAAATCCTGCCATTAGAGGAGCTGTGTACCGTGCCCATGATTACAATTACGAGGTGTTCGGAATCAAGGATGGCTGGAAAGGACTGGTGGATGGCAATCTTTTTAAAATTCATTTGCAGGATGTAGAAGAGTTAGTTGATAAAGCAGGAACTTTTCTGGGAACATCCAGAACAAATCCCTTTAAAATAGATGATGGTGTAAAAAGAGTTTTAAATACCATTAATAATTATGGTCTGGATGCTATTCTGGCTATGGGAGGAGAAGATACTCTCGGTGTTGCCAGTAAATTATATAATGAAAATGGAGTGAATGTTGTAGGGGCACCTAAAACCATGGACAATGATTTATCGGCTACTGATTTTACTTTTGGTTTTGACAGTTCAGTTACTCGTGCTGTGGAGGCCTTGAAGAGTTTAGAAGATACGGGAAAATCACACCATCGGGTTATGATATTAGAAGTTATGGGGCGACATGCTGGCTGGGTCGCTCTTTACACAGGGTTATCATCAGGAGCAGATTGGATTCTTATCCCTGAAGAGGAACCGGACATTGAAGGAATGTGTAAACAATTACAAAGAGTTTATTCCAGGAAAAAATATGCATTGGTGGTAGCATCCGAAGGAGTTGTGCTACCCGGAGTTGGTGAGGGAGAAGAGGAGCTGGATCAGTTTGGCCATATGATATTAAAGAAAAGAGAGATAGGCCAAACCCTGGGTGATATTATCAGTGAAAAAACAGGAATAGAAACCAGGCATGCTGTTATTGGTCATATGCAGCGAGGTGGAATACCCACTGTCTTTGACAGAATATTAGGTTTACGTACCGGGGTTAAAGCAGTTGAGTTGATTGAACAACAGGAATTTGGAAAATTGGCTGGCTTAAAAGGGAATGAGATTGTTGGAATACCACTGGAAGAAGCAACAAGAGAAATTAAAACAGTCAGCCAGGAATGGATTGATTTTGCCAAGGTTTTCTTTAAATAATGTGCTATGTGCTAAATAATTAATATTCAGTAAGTTGTTAAATTAAAAGAATTCAATAAATTAATAATTGTAATGCTGTGATAAATTTGATAAAAGTGAAAATTATTTAAATTAATAAATAAAATAATGGGAAGCCAGGTAGGCTTTCCATTTTTTTAGAATTTTAGGTGAGTGAAGTATTATGTCAGACACAAAAAATTTTGTCCATCTCCATGTACATTCTGAATTCAGCCTTCTTGACGGTGCGTGCCGCATTAAAGACTTAATTTCTAAAGCAAAAAAATGTAACATGCCTGCATTAGCTTTAACAGACCACGGGGTAATGTATGGTGCAATACAGTTTTATAGAGAAGCGGTTGCAAATAAGATTAAACCTATTATTGGTTGTGAGGTTTATATTGCACCTAACAGTAGAAAAGATAAATCAAATGGGAAAAAAGAGTCACCAAGTCATCTAATTCTGCTCGCAAAAAACAAGGAAGGATATCAAAATCTTCTTCAACTAGTTACTAAGTCTTTTTTAGAGGGGTTCTATTATAAACCTAGAATAGATAAAGAAATCCTAAGAGAGCACAGCGAAGGTTTAATTGGTCTTTCTGCCTGTTTAAAAGGCGAAGTGGCTCGTATGATATTGCAAAATAATACTGAAAAAGCCAGTGAGTTAGCTTTGTCTTACCAGGAGATATTTGGTAAAGATGATTTTTATTTAGAAATCCAGAGCAATACCATGCCTGAACAGCTCAAAGTAAACCAGGAACTAACTAAGTTAGGGCATGCCTTACAGATACCATTAGTTGCAACTAATGATGTGCATTATATGAACAAAGACGATAGAGAGGCGCATGATATACTGTTATGCATACAGACTGCCACCAATCTTGATGATCCTAATAGGATGAAATTAAGTACAGGTGAGTTTTATTTTAATACTCCGGAAGAAATGCAGCAGCGTTTTGCTGATATTCCGGAAGCCCTGGAAAACACAGTTAAAATTGCCGAAAAATGTAACCTGGAAATTGACTTTAGAAATGCACACCTGCCAGATTTTGACCTCCCAAATGGATTAAGCGATAATGAATATTTACGTCAATTATGCTATGAGGGAGCAAAAAATAAATTTAAAAACGTGGATGAAAAAATTTCTAAAAGACTGGATTATGAATTAGCGGTTATTGAAAAAATGGGCTTTGCCACTTATTTTTTGATTGTCTGGGATTTTGTTAATTATGCTAAGAATAATCGGATAATGGTTGGTCCAGGTAGAGGTTCTGCCGCGGGAAGTCTGATAGCATATTGTCTTAATATAACCAGCATTAATCCTTTGGATTATAAGTTACTTTTTGAAAGATTTCTGAACCCGGAAAGAATAAGCATGCCAGATTTTGATATTGATTTCAGTTATGAGGGCAGAGGAGAAGTTATTGAATATGTAAGTAAAAAATATGGACGTGAAAAAGTTTCTCAGATTATTACCTTTGGAACGATGGCTGCCAGGGCTGCAATACGAGACGTAGGCAGGGCTTTAGGAATACCCTATGGACAGGTAGATAAGATTGCCAAACTAATTCCTATGGATCCCAAGATGACTATTGAAAAAGCCTTACAGCTGGAGCCTGAACTAAAAACCAGAATGGAAGAAGATTCTAATGTTAAGAAAATGATTGAAGTATCTTCCAAGCTGGAAGGATTATCCCGTCATGCATCTACACATGCAGCAGGTGTTGTGCTATCCCGCGAATCTTTAATAGACTTTGTCCCTTTACAGCTAACATCAGATGGTGAAATATCAACACAATATGCAGCTGAAGAGCTTGAATCACTGGGCTTGCTAAAAATGGACTTTTTGGGCTTAAGGACTTTATCCGTAATAAACAATACTTTAAAGATTATCAGAAATACTAGAGGAGAAAATATTGATATTAATAATATCCCGCTTGATGATAAAGGGGTTTATAAATTACTTTCCAGGGGCGAGTGCTGTGGTCTTTTCCAGTTAGAGAGTTCTGGAATGATAGACCTGGTAAAAAGACTGGAACCCAAGAATATTGAAGATATTACAGCCCTCCTGGCACTTTTTAGACCGGGTCCATTGGGTAGCGGTATGATTGATGATTTTATTGACAGAAAAAAAGGTAAAGTCGAAATCAAATATCTTCATCCTGACCTGGAGCCGATTTTACGTGATACTTATGGTGTTATAGTTTATCAGGAACAGGTAATGCAGATTGCCAGTGAATTAGCGGGATTTTCCCTTGGTCAGGCTGACATCCTAAGAAAAGCTATGGGGAAAAAAGTAAAAGAAATAATGAAAAAACAGAATCAACTATTTCTAGAAGGTGCAGTTAAAAATAGAATTGACAAAAAAACCGCCCAGGAAATATTTGACCTTATTGCTTATTTTGCCGGATATGGCTTTAATAAATCTCATAGTGTTTCCTATGCGTTTATATCCTATCAAACTGCGTATCTCAAAGCGCATTATACGGTAGAGTATATGGCAGCACTCTTAACCAGTATTATGCAAAATACAGATAAAGTAGTTAAATATATCAAGGAGTGCCAGAATATAAAATTAAAAATATTACCTCCTGATATAAACGAGAGCCTGACTGACTTCACTGTTGTTGATAAAGAAACTATACGATTTGGGTTGGCGGCTGTCAAGAATGTGGGAAAAGCTGCAATTGAAAATATTATTCATGAACGCACTGAGCATGGTCCCTTTGTTTCTCTTTTTGATTTCTGCCGCAGGGTAGATTCAAAAACAATGAACCGCAGAGTTGTTGAAAGTCTTATAAAATGTGGTTCCTTTGATTCTACTGGTTTCAAAAGATCACAGCTTTTATCAGTTTTAGAAAAAGCTATAGATTTGGGCCATGAAATACAAAGAGAAAAAAGAAACGGCCAGACTAATCTTTTTGCCTTGATGAGCAAAGACCCTGGTTCACAACAGCAAGATAACCCACCATTGCCTGATATCGATGAATTTAGTGATCAGGAACTTTTAACCATGGAAAAAGAAACTCTTGGCTTTTATCTTTCTCATCATCCTTTGGATGATTATCATGATAGGTTAAAAAAGATTGTTACTGCGAATTCTACCAGGCTCCATCAATTTGGTGATAAAACCCACCTTGTTTTGGGTGGTATTATCACTGCCTTGAGAAAAAAAACCACAAAAAATGGAAATATGATGGTTTATTTTGTGCTGGAGGATTTGGAAGGCACTGTAGAGGTAATTGTTTTCCCAAAAACATATGAAGATTTTAAAGAAGCAATACAGGAAGAAAATATAGTGATAGTAGAAGGACGTCTTGATGCCGGTGAATTTAATACCAAACTATTGGCAGAGACAATTACACCTGTTAATGATTACAGGATAAAAAAATCTAGAAAAAGGAAAAATAAGGATTTCAATAATCATTATTTACATATAGAGGCAGAGATAAATAATCTGGATGTGCAAAAATTAAAAGGATTAAAGGAAATATTTAGGAAACATCCTGGTAAAAATAAAGTAATTATGCATTTTAGGGCTGAACAAAAAACATATCACCAGCAGGTTAATGGAGATATTAGTATTGATTATAATCAATTAATACTTAAAGAAATACAGGACTACTTGCAGAGTGGAAAAGTCTGGTTTGAGAATACGGATTGATTAAGTATTAAAATGGTGCCGAAGGTCGGAGTCGAACCGACATGGGCTGTGAGGCCCGCTGGATTTTGAGTCCAGTGCGTCTACCAATTTCGCCACTTCGGCATGCAGGAAATTGTTTTAATTGGCATTCTTCAAAATTATAGATTAGTCTATTTATAATGTCAAGTAAAATGCTTACTTAATAAGGATTTTAGCATATAATATATAAAGAATAAGAACAGGGAAGACAATTGATTTAAATAAAAAATTTATGATGAAAGTAAATGAGTTATGACAGCAAAAAAGACAAAAAAATTATTTCTTATTGATGGCCAGGGTTTAATATATCGGGCTTTTTTTGCCTTACCAAAGTTGACTACCAGCAACGGGCAAATTATAAATGCAGCCTATGGTTTTACTCTGGTGCTTATGAGATTGTTAGAAGAACAGAAACCTGATGGGTTAATTATAGCATTCGATACCCCAAAACCTACTTTTCGTCACAAGAAATACAAGCAATATAAGGCACAGCGGGAAAAAATGCCCCAGGAATTAATAGACCAGCTGCCAATTATCAAAGAAATAGTTGACAAATATCAAATACCTTCAATTGCTATTGAGGAATATGAAGCTGATGACATTATTGGTTCTCTTGCCGAGAAAGCAAAAGAAAGCGAATATAAAACCGTTATAGTAACCGGAGACCGGGACTTGCTGCAGCTAATTGATAAAAATACTGATATTTTATTAATGCAGAAAGGAATCTCTCAAGTAAAAACATATCAAATGGACTCTGTCGATGAATTAATAGGATTCTCTCCTGCCTTGATTCCGGATTATATTGGTTTGAAAGGCGATTCTTCTGATAATATACCGGGAATCCCCGGTATAGGAGAAAAAACAGCCAGGGACCTGGTTAAATCTTTTGGTAGTCTGGAAAATATTATAAATAATTACCAGGACATAAAAAGAGAATCATTGAGAAAAAAAATAGAACAATTTCAGGAACAGGCAAGGCTGAGCAGAGAGCTGGCGGTAATTAAAAAAGATATAGATATTGACCTGGAATTGGAGAAATATGACTACAGGGAGCCAGATTATTCGCAGTTACGCAAATTATATCAGAAGTATGAATTTAAAAAATTACTGGAAAAAATTCCTGAACAAAAAGAGTTCAATAGTAAAAATAGTAAAATTTTTACTATAAATGAAATAAAAAATGAACAGGAGTTAACCGGATTATTAAGAAAAATAAAACTGTCAGGCTATTTTTCATTTATATTTGAATCTGAAAAGCGGCAACCCCTCTATCATCAAAAATTAAAAAAAGCGGCAATTGCCACAGAAGATGATGTTTTTTTAATTAGGGTGGACGAAGGTGATAATTTGATCGAAAAAAAAGGCTATATTTCTATTGACAAGTTGGAAGAAAATTTATTGCCAGTTTTGCAAGACAGTAAAATTGATAAAATTGGCTATGACCTGAAAAATTTCTTAAGCTGTTTTCACTATGGAAAAAATATTTTGGAGATGCCTTATTTTGATACAAAAATCGCTGCTTATTTAATAAATCCATCACAACCGGAATACACCATTAAAAAAATTATTCAGGATTTCCTGCAGCAGGAGAGTGAATTTTTTCCAGGACAAAGCGGATTGGATAAGAAATTCTCAGAAAAGGAAAAAGATATTTGCCTGCAGGCTAAACTGCTAATAACTTTGGGAAAAAAGCTTGAGAGTATTTTGCAGGAAAATAAATTAAACAACCTTTATCGGGAAATAGAGCTTCCTCTTATTAAAGTTATTTACCAGATGGAAAAAACCGGGATTAAGTTAGATACGGCTTTTCTCAAGGAAATGTCTGGGCAATTTTCAAAAAATATAGATAATATCAGAAAAGAAATATTTAAAATCGCCGGAGAAGAGTTTAATCTTAATTCTCCTAAACAATTAGGACAAATATTGTTCCAGAAATTAAAATTACCAGCTACTAAAAAGATTAAAACCGGTTATTCTACCAATGCCCAGGTTTTAAATAAATTGTCGGGAAAACATGAAATTGTTGACAAAATACTTTATTACAGGGAGCTGGAAAAATTACAAAATACTTATATTGAAAAATTACCCAGGTTAATAAATAACCAGACGGGAAGAATTCATGCCTGTTTCAACCAAACAGGTACTTCAACCGGTCGTCTGAGCAGCAACAATCCTAATTTGCAAAATATACCAATAAGAACAGAATTAGGAAAGGCAATTAGAAATGCTTTTATTGCAGACAAGGGGAATATCTATTTATCAGCAGATTATTCCCAGATAGAATTAAGAATTTTAGCACATCTGTCGCAGGACAAAAATCTCTTAGAGGCATTTTTTCAGGGTGAAGATGTTCATGCTTTCACTGCTGCCCGGATTTTTAATATTGATGAGAACATTATCAGTGACGAAACCAGGAGAATAGCAAAGACCATAAATTTTGGAATTATTTACGGTATCAGCAGCTACGGATTAGCCAATAATCTCGATATTAGCCGGGATGCGGCTCAGCAATACATAGATGCCTATTTTCAAAAATATCACAGGGTGAAAGAGTTTATAGAAGAGCAAATAATTAAGGCAAGAAAAGAAAAATGTGTCCATACCATGTTAAACCGGGTAAGGTACTTAGAAGGAATTGATAGTCCCAATAAAAATATTAGAGATTTTTATGAGCGAACTGCAATAAATACGCCAATTCAGGGGACTGCAGCAGACCTGATAAAAATTGCCATGATTGGGATAGATAGAAAGATGGAAGAAGAAAATCTTAAAAGTGGATTGGTATTGCAGATTCATGATGAGCTAATCTTCGAAATACCGGAAGCGGAACTAGATAAGAGAAAAAAAATAATTAAGGAAATTATGGAAAATAGCTTACAATTAAGCGTTCCATTGGTCGTAAATTTTAAAACCGGTTGCCGCTGGGGCGATTTGTAATTATAATTAATTAAATTTATCCATAAAGAGGTAAATATATTTGAAAATGCTTGTTATAGGGCTTACCGGTGGAATTGTGTCCGGAAAAACTACAGTAGCCTGGATGTTTAAAGAATTAGGCGCTAAAATCATTGATGCAGATATGATAGCCAGAGAGATAGTGCAGCCTCACAAAAAAGCCTGGAAAGAAATTGTCGAAAATTTCGGTGAAGAAATTTTAAAAGAAAACCAGGAAATTAATAGAAAAAAATTGGGTAACATTGTATTTTCCAATCAAACAAAACTAAATTATCTGAATAAAATAACCCACCCCGTGATAATTGAAAATATAAAAATGCAATTAAGCCAGATAAGCCAACAAGCTACCCGGGATAACAAAGAAATTATATGCATTGTTGATGCACCTTTACTATTCGAGGCACGTCTTGCAGGAATTATGGACAGAAACATTGTAGTCTATATTCCCGAAAAAGAGCAGATAGTTAGATTGGTAAAAAGAGATGGAATATCACGACCGGAGGCACTCAAGAGAATAAGAGCACAAATGTCTTTAAAGGTAAAAATAAGTCTGGCAGATTATGTTATCGATAACAGCCTGTCTCCTGAGAATACAAAACAACAGGTTATCCAGCTCTGGAGAAAATTGAATGATATTATGCAGAACAGTTAATATGTAATAAAAAATGACAAACTACTTTGTTTAACCATAAAAAACACCTTTTTTACTATAAATATCCTTAGAGACGAGTCGTAAGCTGCTAAACCATAATTATAATATTAATATAATAAATTAAATTTAAAAACACTTGTTTTAGATAGTACTGTCTTAATAAAAAAATTTATCTCAAAAAGATAGCTAGATAATTATTTAGAAATATCGCAGTTTTCTGCCTTTTTTGCAACCTATGGTATAATTTATTTCTGAAAAAAGCAATTAACAAGCTAAATTTCCAATCTGATGTTAAATACCAGAAAATCGATAGAGGCTAAATTTATGAAAAATAAATTTCAACTTGTTTCGGATTATCCACCACAGGGAGACCAGCCGGATGCTATAAAAAAAATAAGCAACGGATATAAAGAATGTAAGAATATTCAGACATTATTAGGTGTTACCGGTTCGGGAAAAACTTTTACTATGGCTAATATAATTCAGAATTTACAAATTCCAACCCTGGTTGTATCTCATAATAAGACCCTGGCGGCACAACTATGTAATGAGTTTAAGCGTTATTTCCCTCATAATGCCGTGGGTTATTTTGTTAGTTATTATGATTATTATCAGCCAGAAGCCTATATTCCTCGAACTGATACTTATATCGAAAAGGATTCTTCTATTAATGATGAGATTGATAGATTAAGATTAGCAGCAACGGCATCCTTATTGGAGAGAAGAGATGTTATTATTGTGTCTAGTGTATCCTGTATATATGGATTGGGTTCACCCAGTGATTTTTCAAAACTTGTTTTAATAATAGAAGAAGAACAGCAATTCACCAGGAGTGATATTATAAAAAGACTGGTTGATATACAATATGAAAGAAATGATATTGAATTTCAGAGAGGCAATTTCCGTGTCAGGGGAGATATTGTTGAAATATTTCCGGCCTATACTGAAAATGCACTTCGCATTGAATTGTTTGGCGATATGGTGGAGGCGATACATGAGATTAATCCCTTAACAGGCCACAAGATTCAAAAGAAAAGGAAAGTAGTAATATACCCTGCAAAGCATTTTGTGACTACCCATGGACGGGTTCAGGAGGCAATCAAAACAATCTCAATGGAATTAAGTGAAAGATTAGAATACTTTCAAAAAAACAATAAATTGTTGGAAGCAGAAAGATTAAAACAAAGAACAAGGTATGACCTTGAAATGTTGTCCCAGTTCGGATATTGCACCGGTATTGAAAATTATTCAAGGCATTTAAGCGGCAGAAATGCCGGTGAACCGCCTGCTACACTGTTGAATTATTTTCCTGAGCCTTTCTTGATTATAATAGATGAATCTCATGTTACATTACCTCAGATAAGAGGAATGTATGCCGGGGATAAATCAAGAAAAGACAGTCTTGTGAAATATGGATTTAGATTACCCTCAGCCTATGATAATCGTCCTTTGGTTTTTACTGAATTTGAAAAATACATGAAGAAAGTTTTATTTGTTTCTGCCACTCCTGCTCAATATGAGGTGACTAAAAGTTATCAGATTGTTGAACAGATTATCAGACCAACAGGTTTGATTGATCCTGAGGTTGTTATAAGACCGGCAGAATTTCAAATTGATAACCTGATTTCTGAAATAAAAAAGAGGGTTGCAAAAAAAGAAAGAATACTGGTTACTACACTGACAAAAAGAATGGCAGAAGACACAGCTGCATACCTGCAGAATATATCCATAAGGGTAAAGTATCTTCATTCGGAAATCGATACTATTAAGAGAATAAAAATATTAAAGAATTTAAGAGAAGGAAATTTTGATGTATTAGTTGGAGTAAATCTATTGAGAGAGGGGTTAGACCTGCCAGAAGTCTCACTGGTGGCGATTTTGGATGCAGACAAAGAAGGATTTCTAAGGTCAGAAACCTCTTTAATACAGACCATGGGCAGGGCAGCCAGGCATATAAACGGTACTGTCATATTGTATTGTAATGAAATTACCGGCTCCATGGAAAGAGCAATTGATGAGACCAATCGTAGAAGAAAAATACAGCTGGAATACAATCGGGAACATAATATTATCCCACAAACAATTAACAAGCCTATCTATGATATGATTTATACAAGCGAGATGGATTTTGAGGAAAAAGATTATGTAGCGGACGATGGAAAGGAAAAATATCTGCCAAAAGGAAGTTTAAATAATCTTCTAAAATCTTTAAAAAATGAGATGAATCAGGCGGCAAAGCAATTGGATTTTGAAAGAGCTGCTTTATTGAGAGATGAAATTAAAAGACTTAAAAAAGAAAAAACTCTGTTTAACTAAAAACTAAGAACTGAAAACTATATTTATCACTATATTCTGGACTCAATACTCGATACTACATACTATATAATATTTTTGTAACCATATACTATTCTTTTATTTCCTCCCCATTGAGGGGGGAGGACTAAGGTGGGGGTGAGATTATCCCCCTCACCCTGACCCTCT
>Ga0334894_1001984_pt1 | contig 15057 bp, 16 predicted proteins | sample GraSluR3_MG_6_FD_207225 | JGI IMG/M metagenome (GOLD analysis project Ga0334894, IMG submission 207225) | Sludge microbial communities from methane-producing bioreactor in Wageningen University, Netherlands - Granular Sludge_12_05 R3 | ecosystem: Engineered > Bioreactor > Anaerobic >... | reverse complement strand
GCCCAGATCGAACTTGACTCAAACAGCTGAAAATTTTTTCCCTTAAAATCACCAAAATGGTATGAAAACCTTAAAATAACGCATCCTAGAGGTGTATTTGACCTTTTATACCCCTAAACCATTGTATCAAAACCTACGCAAAGACCTCCATTTTACCGTGGAAAATGGCACAATAAGTATTTCTATGTTAAAGAAATATCAAAGATGCACCTTTAGTTTTAATGATGCAAATTAGTAAACATATGTTAAGTAATTAATTACTCTTTGTCACCTCTATTCGATTAGTTCTTCAACCTTTTTATCACTTTGCTCCATGTTGCAATGGGTGTTCTTACGGACCCTGTTCCCGTGCTCATCAACCTCGATGTTGGCTCTAATTTTATTCATTTCTTGGACAATGTCGAAGATCTACTTTCTTGTTGGTTGGGCTTTAGCAGTTGCGGCATCTACCAATTTTCCTGCTATTATGTTGGTTCTGTTTTGGAAAAGGACAACTTCAGTGGGAATTACTAATTCAATTTTCGCTGGGATTGTAGTATCGATGGTGGTCATCATAATTGGACCGGATATGTTTGAGTTGTACGGACTAGGCAGAGAAAATGCGATCATTCCTCTTACTCAACCAGCAATCATTGCCATGCCAATAAGTATGATTGTTGGTATTGTTGTATCCTTATTCACTTTTAACAAATTTGATAAATCAGAGTAAAGTATCTTGCGTAGAAACTTAAAAATGGTGATAAATATTTAATTAGTATGAGTTTATATAGTAATGTTCAGACTTGGGGAACAAAGGGGAAAGCCTAAAACAACAAGAAATATTGCGCTTGTAGGTTGATACCGAAGTACCGATGATCCGTGCGGATTCGTCAAGGGATGATACTTGTCCCTTGACGATTGTCCGCAATGCTCCCGACGATAATGGGAAAATGTTCTCTTCTAGACCACCTTGGCGAGAAAATACTGCAAGACCTGCAGGTTTGCGGTCAACTCCGGATGAAAGGCCGTCACCAACATGGTTTTGTTTCGAGCCGCTACCTTGTTGCCGTCGACCGATGCCAGTATTTGGATATCGGGACCTTCCATCTCGATGATGGGGGCACGTATGAAGGTCATGGGGATATCTCCGATTTCCAAGAACTCGCCGGTGGTGTGGAAACTTCCCATCTGCCGCCCGAATGCGTTCCTTTTCACCGATATGTCCATGCTGCAAAAATATGGCTTCGGCTCATGGGTTATCTGTCTCGCAAGGAGGATCATCCCGGCGCAGGTTCCGAAAACGGGAAGACCGGTATCGATCATCTTCTTGAGTGGAAAGAACAATCCTGTTTCATGAAGGAGTCTTCCCATGACCGTGCTCTCGCCACCGGGGATTATCAATCCGTCGGGGCCTTTGTTCAGATCCGTTGCCTTTCTGATTTCAAAGTTCGGTATACCCAAAGTGTCCAAGGCACGAGAGTGTTCGGCAAATCCCCCCTGAAGCGCCAATACCCCGATTTTCATGCCCCGCGCTCCGCCATAAGCAGGCTGATTTCCTGCTCATTGATGCCGACCATCGCATCCCCCAGGCCTTCCGATACGTGTGCCAGCAGGTCCGGATCATCGAAGTTGGTAACAGCTTTGACTATCGCCTGGGCGCGTTTCGCCGGGTTGCCCGACTTGAAGATACCTGAACCGACGAAGACGCCCTCCGCACCCAATTGCATCATAAGCGCCGCATCTGCCGGAGTGGCTATTCCACCTGCCGCAAAATTGACGACCGGGAGTTTCCCTAGATCAAAGACCAGACGAACCAATTCGTATGGTACCTGCAATGTCTTCGCGGCCTCGAAGAGTTCATCCCCCCGCATGTTCCGGATATTCCGGATCTGTTGGTTGATACGTCGCATATGGCGGACAGCTTGGATGATATCGCCTGTTCCCGGTTCTCCCTTGGTTCGGATCATGGACGCACCTTCTCCGATTCGTCGCAGGGCCTCACCCAGGTCTTTTGCGCCGCACACGAACGGAACATCGAACGTGCTCTTGTCGATATGGAAAACATCGTCCGCTGGAGAAAGTACTTCACTTTCGTCAATGAAGTCTATTTCGATAGCTTGCAGTATTTGTGCCTCGACAATATGCCCGATCCGCACCTTCGCCATGACCGGGATTGTGACTGCCTCTTGGATTCTTTTGATCATGCCGGGATCGCTCATGCGTGATACACCGCCAGCAGCCCGAATGTCGGCGGGTATCCGCTCAAGGGCCATGACGGCGCATGCCCCCGCATCCTCGGCAATCTTCGCTTGGTCAGGTGTCGTCACATCCATAATCACTCCACCCTTGAGCATTTGCGCGAGATTCTTGTTGAGTTCGTATCTGTCGTTCATATCGTTACGTCTCCTTTGCATATCCCTACTGTTGCACAATTGCCCTACTATAGGGTAAGACTGAGTGTATAAAAAGTATCAGAAATAGTATATTTTATGGTACCAGATTGGGAGTTGAAGAAATGGAACACGTCCTCCTGCAGCTAGAAAGAAGAGGAACAATGAATCTGTCGGATCAGATATACTCGTGGATGAAAAGCGAGATTGCCTGTGGCAATTTCGCCTGCAATGAAAAATTGCCATCGAAAAGGAAATTGGCAGCCAGCCTGCAATGCAGTCTGAACACGGTCCAGGCGGCGTATAACCAGCTTGTCGATGAGGGATATCTGATTTCGCGGGAAAAGAGCGGTTATTTCGTAGCCGAAATGGACGGTGTGGTGGATCTTGGCGAGCGATTCCAGGATGTGCCAAAACATATCCCAATGCAGCAACGATTCGACTACGACTTTTCCTACCAAGGGGTGGATCGGGAGCATTTCCCTTTTGCACGTTGGCGGAAAGTCATGCGTGAGGGTATCAATGGGGATGACGCGGATCTGTTGGGAGTGGGAAATCCCAAGGGACAATTTGGATTGCGGACCAGTATTGCCAGATATCTTCGGTATTCCAGGGGAGTTGTCTGCTTGCCCGAACAAATCGTAGTAAGTTCGGGAACAGAGTCCCTGCTGCAGTTGATCATGCAACTGTTCGAGGCTTCGACCGTGTATGGCATAGAAAACCCTGGATATGAAAAGCTCAGTCTGCTCTTTAGGAGCAATCGTGCACGTTACACACCATTGCCCCTCGATGAACAGGGATTGCTGCCCGAATCATTGGAGCAATCTCCGGTCGATGTCATATGTATCACCCCGTCGCACCAATTCCCGACCGGATGCATCATGCCTATCGGAAGACGTATCCAATTGCTCAACTGGGCCTATGGGAATGCGGGAAGATTTATCATTGAGGATGATTATGACAGCGAATTCAGATATTCGGGCAATCCGATTCCATCGTTGCAAGGACTTGATCGGCAGGGAACGGTTGTGTATCTCGGTTCATTCTCAAAGTCGTTGTCCCCGGCACTACGAATCAGCTACATGGTGTTGCCCGAGAAACTTGTGGGAATATTCGACGAGAAATTGAATTTCCATGTATGTCCGGTGCCGACTTTCGAGCAGAAGGCCCTGCAAGAATTCATGGACAGTGGACAATTCGAGCGCCATCTCAATCGGATGAGGAATACGTACGGGCGTAAGCGTGAAACGTTGGTCTCGGCCATACGGGACATGCTGCCGGGTTCAGAAATCGATGGTGTTGCGGCAGGCTTGCATATCGTCTTGCATGTATACAATGGCATGGATGAAACGGAATTGGTTTCTTCAGCGGAGAAGAATCGGGTGAAAGTGTACGGAATGTCCCGGTATTATTCCGATTTGTCGAAACAGGAAACCACCAACACGGTGTTGTTGGGGTATTCTACGATGGGTATCGATGATATCGGGAAGGCGGTTTCCTTGCTTCGGGATTCATGGTTCCCTCCCATTTGATACCCGAGCGGGTACAGGGAACGTAGCCACTTATTAAATTCACAGTGTTTTTCCGTGGGAATGAGGCGATCACGATGTTTGACGTTCCCGACCATCGTCAATGGTGTCAGTCAAAGGATTCAGATTCACGATGCCCGCCCATTTTGCAAGTGGCTAACTTACCTAAATCAGTCACATTCTTCAGTTTCGATCAACCTTAATAATTTTCTGTGAAATCACACTTGAATGAAACTGTTGGGTCATTCTGGTGGATACGCAAGTTGTTGAGAAATTGACAGTTGATGTTTATCGGCATGTCCACCATCTCATAGTTATTTCCGATGGAGGCCCTGAAAGCCGGCCAGTATCCATTCATATGTGATAGTGTGCTGATGAGACCCCTACCAACACAGGATGTCCACAACTTTACCATTGCAAACCGATCGCAGTGCATGGAAAGAGAATCCTCGAACCTCTTTTACGAAAAATGAAAGTTTGGAATATCGTCGGGTTTGTTCCGATAGTTGTCCGTGTCGGAATTATCGTGAAGAACCCTTCTGCAGCCACTTTACCAGCGATATTCTGCAAGAGATCATTGAAGATTTGGAAGCCTGATTTCTTTTGCCCGTCCACTCCAGATTACCACTTACCCTACAGTCTATTTTATGGAGAACCCACTTCAGATTATTTCTGACCGGCTACTCCAATAAAATTTTGAATTCCATAATAGCTGGCGCATCCAGGGTAAGTGATGGGGGGGAGCGTTTCGTTACCATATTCTCCATCATCGATACTTGCCGAAAGAACAGCATCGCTCCAATAGATGCTCTGTTCCAGATCTTTGCAGGCACTTTTTCGTTTGATTTACTCAATCAATTTGCAGAGTGGCCTGAGTAGTTACGTGGTTCTTATGTATTTGGGATGGATATCCATATTGAGTATCCATTATCTTCACGTTAGTATGTTTCCCTACGGTATCAACAAGGATACAGGAGAAGTCAATGTTTTTCATAACTAAAGAATTTACTTTTGATGCGGCACATTTTTTAAGCGAATACCATGGCAAATGTGAGAATTTACATGGACATACATATAAACTACACGTAACCGTTGAGGGTGAGCGTGATAATGAGGGTATGGTTCTTGATTTTTTATCTTTAAAACTTATCGTAAAAGAGCATATACTGTCCATTTTAGACCATAGCAATTTGAATGATATTTTTATCCAGCCCAGTGCGGAGAATATTATTTATTGGATATGGGAAATACTTAAAGATAAATTGAGAGGACAAAATTATAATCTTAGCGAAATGAAATTATGGGAAACTCCGACAAGTTTTGTTACCTACCGAGGAGATTAAATAGTGATAAAAAATTGTCTTAAAGATACTCAGAATGAAAAAGATTACAGAAATATTGACATAGATAATGTTGGAATTGAAGATTTGGAATATCCCATACGTATAAAAGATAAACAGAATCAAATCCAATCGACAGTTGCGAAAATTAAAATGTCTGTTGCTTTGCCAAAACAATTTCGTGGTACTCACATGAGTCGTTTCCTAGAAATAATCCATGAGTACTTTGACGTAATCTCAACAACAAAGCTTAAAGAAATTGTTCAAGCAATGCTCGATAAATTTGATGCCGATGAATCATCAATTGAAATAAGTTTTCCGTATTTTATTGAAAAAGAAGCACCTGTTTCCAAGATTAAATCATTTCTTTCCTATCGATGCCGTTTAATTGCAGAAAAGAAAAAGAATTTTGATTTGATTCTCGAAGTGACCGTTCCTATTCATTCATTTTGCCCATGTTCACGGGAAATAAGTAAATATGGCGGCCATAATCAGCGAGGTGCGATAAAAGTACAGGTAAGAATGAATCATCTGATACTGATCGAAGAATTAGTTCAGCTGGCCGAAGAATCAGCATCCGCCGAAATTTATTCATTGATGAAAAGAATGGATGAAAAATATATAACTGAAAAAGCATATGAGAATCCTCGTTTTGTTGAGGATATAATAAGAGAGATGATTATTAAACTTGAAAAGGATGATCGAATCTCTTGGTACAATGTACGAGTGAAAAATTTCGAAAGCATACATAATCATAATGCTTTTGCATCACATGAAAAATGGAAAATAAACTTATGACGAAGCGTAAAATGAATCTTTTTCTTCCTAGGCTGCAAAAAGAGCTCGATGTTTGGACGAAACCACTATTGATGGGCATTATCAATCTCACCCCTGATTCTTTTTATCCTGGTAGCAGATTTAGGGACAACGATTTATTATTAAGAAGAATAGATGAAATGGTTAACACCGGCGCGGATATTATCGATCTAGGCGGAGAATCAACCAGACCTGGTTCTGAAAGCATCAGTTTGGATGAAGAATTGCAGAGATTAATTCCTGCTGTTGAAATTATTCGTAAAAATTTTGATATCCCCATTTCTGTTGATACTTATAAATCAGAAGTTGCCAAGCAATCGTTGGAGAGCGGAGCTGATATAATAAATGATATAAGCGGTTTAAATTTTGATACGGAAATGGCTAGCATTGTTTCTGAAGCTGGAGCGCCAATTATTATCATGCACATGCAAGGCAGGCCAAAGAGCATGCAGCAAGACCCATATTATGAGGACGTGATAGAAGAAATATGTAAATTTTTTGTTGAAAGGATTGATTTCGCTGAGAGCCGCGGGATCGTAAGGGAACAGATTATACTTGATCCAGGAATAGGTTTTGGTAAACGGTTGCACGATAATCTAATGATTATTACCTTTTTTGATAAACTACATGTCTTTAATTTGCCATTATTGATAGGAGCCTCCCGTAAATCTTTGATTCAGGATGTATTAAACTTACCTGTTGATGAAAGGCTGGAAGGTACACTTGCAATACACGCAATAGCAATTGATAGGGGCGTAAATATTCTGAGGGTGCATGATGTTGCGGAAAATAGACGTTTTGTTGATATGCTTCAGGCAATTGGGAAGGCATAGAGAATACAATGAATAAAGAGAAAATATTTGTAGCATTAGGTACAAACATCGGCAATAAGCAAGAAAATTTACAAAAAGCACTGTTATTAATGGATGAAAAAGGAATTAAGGTTGTTAAATCTTCTTCTTGGTATATTACAGAACCATACGGGTTCATTGATCAGGATGTTTTCTTAAATGGAGTTGTAGAAGTCGCTTTCCCCGGAGAGGCTAGACAACTGCTTGAATTATTATTGAACATAGAAGAAGTGATGATGCGGAAAAGGAAAATTCATTGGGGACCAAGAATTATTGACTTAGATATTATTTTATTTGGACAACAAACTATAAAAGAGCTGGATTTGACAGTTCCTCATCTTGATATGCATAACAGGGATTTCGTATTAAGGCCTTTGGTTGAAATTGCACCAGAAACATTCCATCCCATTTTCAAAAAAACTATACAACAATTGTTTGACGAGATACAGAGTACATAAATGGTCTGCCTGATATGATGATGTTTTACACAGCCTCCAAAGAAGGTGACCCGAAATATGCCAACGCATTTGTTGATACGAAGAAATAAATATTCATCCAAAGTGTATGTGACTATCTGACCCTGCCTCCTGACCATGTGGGTCTTAAGCGGGGGATGTCAAAAGTGTAAGAAATCCACAGAATGAGCCTGTAATTCGATTGGTGGTTATCTATTTTCATTGTTGTTTGATGATTGTCCTATTTCGATGATGGCATATGATCTGGGGACCATATCGGCTGAGAAGTTGGAAACGATACAATGAACACAGCCGATACGCCTCATGTGTCCATTCTCCCGTGCAAACTCCATCCTGCATGCCTTCCGGTACACCGGCCACCGGGACAGACGGAAAAAACCTGAAGGCTCTTTACATTTCTCTCTTCCTGCCCTATATTGATATAAAATTATCGAGTTCCTGCGGTAAGGGAGAGCGCTTCGTGTCTGAAGATTACGGTCATGAGCCTCCTCAGCTTGGGGAATCATCTGTTGTGATGTGTAACGAGGAGACACTGCGTATCGGTGTCCATGAGGGAGCTTTTTACCCGAAAGCTGCTGAGTGGTTGTTGGTTCCATTGCTGTGAAGTCCTCACCCCGTACCTTCAGTGATGTTCTCATGGCGTTCCCTGTGCAGGTGTACAGGAGGATTGTGATATGGACACGAGACTTGGATTCATCGGGATCATCATTGAGAACCGGGAAGAGAGTGCCGATGGGGTGAATCATCTTCTCTCCGATTACGGACAGTATATCATCAGCAGAACCGGGGTCCCCTACAGAGAGAAACAGGTGTCGGTCATTACCCTGATTGTGGATATCTCAAGCGATGCACTCGGTGCCCTCACCGGCAAGCTCGGTGCGATCGATGGTGTTTCAGTGAAATCGAACCTTTCGAAGAAATAGGGGAGAGCCGATGTTCACAACACCGAAATCGTTGAGACTTCACATAGGCCTGTTCGGACGGACCAATGTCGGCAAGTCGAGCGTCCTGAATATGATTGCCGGTCAGCAGGTGGCGATCACTTCCTCCCATGCGGGAACGACGACAGATGTTGTGGAAAAGAGCATGGAACTCCTTCCCCTCGGTCCTGTCGTCTTTCTTGATACCGCCGGTATCGATGATGAGTCCGCCCTCGCCTCGAAGAGGATCGCCAGAACCAAACAGATCTTCTCCCGTGCCGATATCGCAGTCCTGGTAACCGAGGCCGGCCACTGGGGACTTTGCGAAGAGCGCATCAGGCGGAAAGCGGAGGCTCATAACCTCCCCGTCATCGTTATCGCGAACAAGTGTGACCTGCACGGTGGGGTCAGTGCGGGTGAGAACGTGGATCCTTCCATCCCTCCTGAACGAATCCTCGGTTTCTCTGCAGTCGACACGGTGAACCGGGACAGGTATATCGATCAGTTCAAACAGATTCTCATCACCCTCGTACCCGAAGACTTCCTTGCGCCCCCCCCACTGCTCGGTGATCTGCTGCCGTCCGGCGGGCATGTGATATTCATCATACCCATCGATATCGAGGCCCCGAAGGGGAGGCTCATCCTTCCTCAGGTCCAGGCGATCCGCGATGTGCTCGATCACGGCTGTCAGGTGACGGTGGTAAAGGAGAGTGGATACCTCAGTGCTCTCAAGCGTTGCGCGAGCCCTCCCGATCTTGTGGTGTGCGACTCCCAGGTCGTAGACCGGATGGTCGCCGAGACCCCTGAGAGCATTCCCTGCACGACCTTCTCAACGCTTTTCTCCCGCAGCAAGGGAGACCTGGAGGTGCAGGTGGAAGGAGTACGCACGCTTGAAACGCTTTCCCCCACCGATAGGATCCTGATTGCGGAGTCTTGTTCCCACCATGCGATGGATGACGATATCGGACGGGTGAAGATCCCGAAGTGGCTCTCCGCCTTCCTCGGGTTTGAGGTGAAAGTCGACGTGTACAGTGGGCGTGACTATCCTGATAACCTCGCTGAGTATGCCCTTGTGATCCACTGCGGAGCGTGTATGCTCACCCGGCGTGAGATGCTGATGCGTATCGAGAAAGCCCGCACCGCCGGTGTTCCGATCACGAACTATGGGATAGCCATTTCCGCTATCCACGGAAGGCTGGAGAGGATTCTGTCCCCCTTCAAGGGGCTGAAAGAGATCATGGAGAGAGAAGGAGAGAAGCAATGCATATAAAGGATTGGGTACAGACCAGGATAAGACAGGACGAGATCGATCGCTACAAGGAGGAGAGTGAAAAGGATTTTATCGATGATGAGCTCATCGAAAGCTGTCTTGATGGGATGAGGGAGCCGGATGTGGCATATGTTCGTCAGATCATCGCGAAATCCCTGAGAATCGAAACACTTTCCCTTAGAGAGACTGCAGCTCTCCTGTACGTGAAGGACCCCGTCCTCATCGCCGAGATGGAGGAGGCTGCCATCAGGATCAAGAAATTCGTGTATGACAACCGTATCGTCACCTTCGCTCCGCTGTACCTGAGCAGCAAGTGTGTAAACAGCTGCAGATACTGCAGCTTCAGAGCTGAAAACGGTGAGATGGAACGCAGAATCGTTCCCCGTGACGAATTGAAGAAAGAGGTGCAGACCCTCGCAGGAGAGATCGGTCACAAACGTCTTATCGTCGTGTACGGAGAGCATCCCGACAGTGACATCGGTTACATCGTCGATACCGTGAAGGAGATCTACGGGAGCCACTTCACGACTCGAAAGGGTTCCGGTCAGATCAGACGGGTGAATATCAACGCGGCTCCCATGTCGATAGGTGACCTGAAACGTCTCAAGGAAGTGGGTATCGGCACGTATCAGGTGTTCCAGGAGACGTATCATAAGAAGACGTATCGACAGGTGCATCCGCAGAACACCCTGAAAGGGAACTATGACTGGAGACTGTACACCATGCACCGCGCCTTTGATGCCGGGATAGACGACGTCGGAATCGGGGCGCTCTTCGGCCTCTATGACTGGCGCTTCGAAGTGATGGGATTGATCAGCCATACCCATGAACTCGAGAGAAGATTCGGGGTAGGGCCTCATACGATCTCATTTCCCCGACTAGAACCGGCCAGCAATGCACCGTTGGCAACTGAGTCGAAGTATCTGGTGAATGATGAAGACTTCAAGCACGCAGTGCTTACCCTTCGCCTTGCCGTTCCCTACACCGGTATGATCCTCACTGCACGGGAAGATGCCCCGCTCAGGCGCAGGATTCTCCCCCTCGGAATTACGCAGACCGATGCATCGACGAAAATCGGTCTCGGTGCCTATAGCAGAGACTCTCAGGAACAGGATTTCAAGCGGCAGCAGTTCGTGATCGGCGACTCCCGCTCACTTGACGAGGTGGTGCGTGACATGGCCGAGATGGGGTTCATCACCTCGTTCTGCACTGCAGGGTACCGGTGCGGGCGAACTGGTAACAAGATCATGGATATGCTGAAGTGTGGTACCGAAGGAAAGTTCTGTAAGCTCAATGCGATTATCACCTATCGGGAATGGCTCGATGACTTTGCAAGCGAGGAAACCCGCCGGACAGCTGAACCTCTGATCCAGAAGGAGATACGCGAAGTGAGGGAGCAGAATCCTGACATGTTCGATATGCTTATGGCCTACTATGAGAAGACAGCTCAGGGATCCCGAGATCTTTACTTCTAGGAGACGGCTATGACCAGAAAGGAGCTCATCGAAATCCTCTCCATTCCCCACACCGATACTTCGGCAATCGAGGATCTGAAGCGGCGCGCGGGGGAAGTGATGGTGAAGGAGGTAGGGACTGATGTCTACTACCGGGGAATCATCGAGTTCAGCAACATCTGCACACTCGACTGTCATTACTGCGGGATCAGGCGAAGCAACAGCCGTGTCACCGATCGATATACGCTCTCAAAACAGGAGATCATCGACACTGCACTGTGGTGCAGGGATGCAGGGTACGGCTCTCTCGTTCTTCAGTCCGGTGAGCGTCGGGATCAGCCGTTCATCTCCTTCGTTGAGGATCTGATAATGACGTTACGTCGGGAAAGTGTCTCACCACGCCTGCCGGAGGGCCTCGGGATCACCCTGGGTGTCGGAGAGCAGGATGAACACACCTATCAGCGTCTGGCTGACGCAGGAGCACACCGCTATCTTCTTCGTATCGAGACCACCAATGAAGCGCTCTACCGACGCCTTCACCCGAGCAGTCAGAGACTGTCAGAGCGCATATCCTGCCTGAGATCTCTCAGGAAGATAGGTTTTCAGGTAGGAACCGGCGTGATGATCGGTCTGCCCGGACAGAGCATCGACATGCTCGCCGATGATATCCTGTTCTTCAGGGATATGGACGTTGATATGATCGGGATGGGGCCGTATATCGTCCATGAAGATTCCCCGATGGCACGTCAGGGAATGATGGAGAAAGAGGCTCTCATGCAGCTCTCACTCAATATGATAGCTGCGGTACGCCTTGCCCTGAAGGATGTGAATATCGCATCGACCACTGCGCTGCAGGCTCTCTATCCCGATGGAAGAGAAAGGGGGCTCGCCTATGGGGCAAACGTGACAATGCCGAACCTCACTCCTCAGGATGTGAGAAAGGGGTATCAGCTGTATCAGGGGAAGCCCTGTGTTGAAGAATCGAAGAACGAGTGTCGCGAATGTCTTCTCGGGAGAATTACATCCATCGGCAGAAAAGTCGGCTTTGATGCCTGGGGAGATTCTCCCCATGCATTACAACGAACACAGGCCAGACAGGTTCTCAGCTAAACAAGGTGTTCGCTTTCACCCATCTTGATCAGTGGATCAATCTCCCAAGCACTTGAATCATTGACGATTCTCAGCAGGTTATCCATAAGACCATCGATATGTTGTGGTTCTAGTGGTAAGTAGACTACCTCTCCAGTGCGGTCGTTCACCAAAGATGTACTGGGAAGTTTTCTGGATCCAGCTTGATTTTGCTCAATTATTTCCTGTATCTCAAGCAAAGCAGTACGAGAAATCGAGCCATATTTCAATAATCCAAGATAGAGGTTCTGATCCGGGATTAACTATATTTGGATCTCCATCCCATTCTTGAAGATGAACCGCACATCCTCTTTGTTGTAGATCACAGCATGATCGGCAAGCGAATGCCAAAGGTGCTCGGTGAACTCGGTAACCACACCCTCCTGCTTCTTCAAACCTTTGAGAAACAGTTCTGTTTTGGTTTTACGGGATTTTCGCTCACGTATTGAATCTTCCAAATTTGTCAGATGTTTGTTGACCACGGAATACTGATTTGAAAGTTGATCAAACCGGCTCTGGTACGTTCGTTGGTCCATTACTGTACTGGCATGCTCAGTATTGAGTTGTTCCATGCGTGAGACAATTTCGCGACGTTCTACTCTCACCGCTTCCAGCTGTGCTTCATCTTGGGAAGTGTCGAAGATTTCTTCGGTGATCTTCCCAAAGTTTCCTATGATTTCATCCTTACGAGAGATGATACTGTTGACCGCTTTTACGAACAGGTCTTGCAATGCATCCTCATACAAGTGTGGAGAGCTGCACTTGTGGTGCCTCTGGGCATACTTTTCGTTGCATTGCCATACCACCTTGCGGTATCGATCCTTGGAATGCCAGACCTTGGGTCCGTAGGTACCTCCACAGTGGCCACATCGGATCCGACCGGAAAATAGGTACTTTCCTTTCATCGCCTCAGCATTCTCCTTGCGATGCTTAATTTCCTTCTGCACCAGATCAAAGACTTCGGGGGCGATAATCGCCTCATGATTCTTTTCTACATAGTATTGGGGGACTTCCCCTTTATTCACTATGGGTTTTTTGGTAAGAAAGTCGGCGATGTAGTACTTCTGCAACAAGGCATCACCTTTGTACTTCACATTGGTGAGTACCTGGTGGATGGTCGATGAGTGCCATAAGCTCTTGCCGGTCACGGTAGTGTACCCTTCGTCCCCGAGACGCTTGGCAATCCCATGGAACGTCAAACCTTGCAGGAATAGTGAAAAAATGTACCGCACCAGCTTCGCTTGCTCGGCATTCACCACCAGGGAGCCATTAGGACCTTTATCGTATCCTAGGAATCGCGTAAATGGCACAGTCACCTGTCCATCGGCGAAGCGTTTCCTTCGCCCCCATTTCACGTTCTCGGAGATACTGCGTGATTCTTCCTGGGCTAGGGAGCTCATGATCGTGATCAACAGTTCTCCCTTGCTGTCAAAGGTCTTTATCGATTCCTTCTCAAAGTAGACCTCCACTTTGTGTTCTTTGAGCTTTCGTATTGTCTGTAGGCTATCCACGGTATTGCGTGCGAAGCGACTGACGCTCTTGGTGACGATCAGGTCGATCTTGCCTGCAAGCGCGTCATCGAGCATCCGCTTGAAGCCCTCTCTCCTGGTGGTACTGGTACCACTGATGCCCTCATCGGTATAAATACCGACGAACTCCCACTCGGCATTGGCCTTGATCATACTCGTGTAATAATCCACCTGCGCTTCATACGATGCGTATTGGTCATCACTATCAGTGGAAACGCGGGCATAGCCTGCGACCCGGCGTTTTGGCGCGAAGGAATCCGTAGCCTGTCCAGTGGAATAATCCCGTACTGCCGGGATTACGCGTACTGCTCTCATGATAGTACCTCTCTGTTGTTCTTTTCTTGTTGCTGTGCCAATGCCTGTCGATATGCCCAGGCATCTCGCTTGGCAGTGTTCTTCCAGGCAGTGGTGATCACTTCGTTGTTCTTGAGATGGAACTCAAGGGTGTCGACGAAAGCCACGATATGATCAACATGGCTGTAAATCCAAGCTTCTTCGAAGGGATCATCCGGTGATGCACCATCTAATGGTCCAATAACCGAACAACATACCTGGCGTAGGGTATAGACCGGTAGGCTCTTTGACTGACAGGCCTTGGCTCCACGCTTCCTCTTGAGGGAACACTGGTAGTGGCCTTGTTGGAACGCTGTGAGCTCACCGCTCCACGTGTTCGGAGTATAGGTGAACGTGCTGCCGCAATAGCCACAGACAATCTTGCCAGTAAAGCAGGTGGCACGCCGCCATCTCACCGCACCTGATCGGCGTCGGCGTTCACGCTCTGCTTTCACTTTCTGGTGCAATTCTTCATCAATGATTACCGGGTGGGTGCCCTGTACCTCGAATCGGGGAAGTTGACCATGATTCATCAGCTTACGATGGGTGATGTGGTCGTCTGTGAAAGTACGCTGCAGGATGCTGAACCCTTGATATTTCTCCTGATTGAGGATCCGATGGATCGAAGACTTACCAAATGGAAGACCTTTTCTATTGAAGATGCCCTGCCTTGCCAAAGTATCAGAGATTTCGGTGAGCATCATGCCGTCAGCGAAAGCACGGTACATGAACCGAATTGCCTCGGCTTCCTTTTTGATGATCTCGAAATGGTCCTCAACCCACTGGTATCCATAAATGTTGTAGGCAAGGAAGCGCCCTTGGGAGAAGCGTTTACGAATACCCCATTTGACGTTCTCACTGATCGAATAACTTTCTTCCTGTGCATAGGAAGCGAGGATGGAGAGCATCAGCTCGCCATCTCCAGTGAGCGAGTCGATATTTTCCCGCTCAAAACGCACCGAGATGTTGCGTTCCCTCAGGCTTCTCACAGTCTTGAGCAAATCGACGGTATTGCGCGCAAAACGACTGATGCTCTTGGTGA
>Ga0334894_1001983_pt1 | contig 15058 bp, 15 predicted proteins | sample GraSluR3_MG_6_FD_207225 | JGI IMG/M metagenome (GOLD analysis project Ga0334894, IMG submission 207225) | Sludge microbial communities from methane-producing bioreactor in Wageningen University, Netherlands - Granular Sludge_12_05 R3 | ecosystem: Engineered > Bioreactor > Anaerobic >... | reverse complement strand
GGCAAATGCTGCGCCGCCGCTTTGATTAGATCATCCAATCCGGGTGCGTAATCAAGATCGAATTGCAACGCCAGCCGCACCGCGCGCAAAACCCGCACCGGATCATCCAGCAGGGCAGTCGCTGAACAGACCTTGAGTAATCCGGCCTCAAGGTCTTCCTCACCCCCCAATGGATCAATCAGGGTTTCCAAATCGTGGATCGAGACCGCCATCGCGTTGATGGTGAAATCCCGCTTGCTCAGATCTTCCAGCAAGGAGCCGCCGGTAAATTGGACGAAATCCAGAGGGAAGAGCGTATCCTCTGGTTGGTGGTAAACCACTCTGCTGGTATGGCGTTCGTCATCCAGAACAAAGAAACCCACGCTAAGTTTTTTCGCCGCGCGTTTTGCTGTGCGAATCGGGTTGACCGGCATCACGAAATCGAGATCATGAAGGGAACGTCCCAGCAAAAGGTCCCGGACCGCGCCGCCAACAATATAAAGCGTCTGTCCTTCGTCGAGTGCATCTTTGACAACGTCCAGGAGACGTGCTAGGTCTGAATTAATCGAGATTCTCATATTTTTCCAGGTCTACAACCCCAATGAACGGCAGGTTCCGGTAAAACTCATCCATATCCAGCCCGTAACCAAACACAAATTTATCGGGAATCTCAAAGCCGCAATACTTGATCGAGACGTCGACCTCTCGCCGGGATGCTTTGTTGAGCAGGGTACAGACTTCCAGGCTGGCAGGGTTCCGCGTGCGCAGCATATCAATCACCGAAGCAAGGGTGTTTCCGCTGTCAATGATATCCTCAACAATCAGGACGTTTTTTCCTGCAATGCTCGTGGTCAGGTCAAGCGTGATCCGGACCTGACCGTCCGAACTGCGGGAACCTACCCCGTAGGATGAAACGCCCATAAAATCAATCGCGACCAGAGGCTCAATATGACGAATGAGGTCGGTCAGGAACATCACCCCGCCCCGCAGGATGCAGATGGCCAGGATCTGTTTGCCATCATAATCCCGGCTGATCTCCTCACCCAATTCCCGGATCCGGTCCTTTAACTTGTCTTCCGGGATCAGAATTTCTGCTAAAAAAGAATGATAATTACTCATAACAAAATCACCTGTCATCAATCCCTGGGAACTTCATGGTGCTGCCTGCACCGTGCTTCATATAATTCCTGTGCGCCGACCACAACCACAGGGTCATCAAAATGCGCCGGTTTCCCATCCACCAGGCGTTGGGTGCGGGAGGCGGGCTCTCCACATACCATGCAAATGGCTTGCAGCTTCTCAACTTTTTCCGCCCGGGCGATCAATTCCGGCATGCAGCCAAATGGCTCACCTTTGAAATTCATATCCAGGCCGGTCACGATCACACGCAAGCCCCTCTCCGCTAGTTGTTCAACAACATCCACAATCCCTTCCGAAAAGAATTGGACTTCGTCCACGCCAACAACTGTTGTGGCGGGATTTAGCTGCTTGAGGATATCCTCAGGCGACTCGACCGGATGCGCATCCACATCCAGTCCTGAATGTGACGTGACTTTATTGTGATTGTAACGGTTATCGATCAAAGGTTTGAAAACCTGCACCTCCTGCTTCGCAATCCTTGCCCGGCGCAGACGACGGATCAATTCCTCCGTCTTCCCGCAAAACATTGAACCGCAAATGACCTCCACAGATCCAGCTTCATGTTTCATATCATTGCTCCTGAGATACAAAAAGGACAGGCAGATGGTGATATCATCTGCCTGTTAAGTTTACCGGATTTTTTGATTTCGTTCTGACTTTATACTGTGATTTCTTCTGCGGCCTCAGGGATCTTATAGCCCAACTGGCGCAAAGCCTTCTTGAGGTCAATCAGAGATTTGCGGCCAAAACCGCTGACATCCAGCATTGCCTGTTCGCCGCCTTCCAAACGCTTGAGCACATCGCCAACGTTCTTCATGCCGGCTTCCTCAAGGACATTGTCCACCCGCGTTCCCAATCCAAGTTCCTCAATCGGGCGGTCGGGCGAGACTTTTTCGTCTTCTTTGGATTGTTTATCGTCAAGAAATTCCTGACGGGCTTGCAGCCGTTTGTAGAAACGATCCACCTGACCTTCACGGTCGAGGATCCGCTGCTGCTGGCCCGTATAAAAGGGGTGGCAGTTGGAGCACACCTCAGTACGGATCTCTGCTTTAGTTGAACCTGTGGTCCAGGTGTTACCGCAGGAGCCGCAAACCACCACTGCCTCAGGAAAGTATTCGGGATGAATTTCTTTTTTCATGATCGTCTGTCGTTCCTTTCAAAAGGTGAAACCACTTTACTCTTCCGCGGGGATGGTAACAATGTGGACCTTTTTCCGGCCGCCTGACATCGTCTCGTAGTGGACAAGACCTTCGGTTGTGGCAAAAAGAGTGTGATCTTTTCCCATACCGACATTCCAGCCAGGGTGAACCCTGGTGCCGCGCTGACGGACCAGGATGTTCCCGCTGATGACGTATTCACCGCCAAATTTCTTGATACCAAGTCGTTTCGACTTACTGTCACGACCGTTTCGTGAAGAACCGCCGCCTTTTTTATGTGCCATGATACCTACTCCATTTCAATCGATTCGATCAGCAAACGGGTGTATTGCTGTCGGTGTCCAGATTTCACCCGATAACGTTGTTTCGGGCGGTACTTGAAAACCAGGATCTTGCGACCCTTGAAATGATCAAGAACTTTCGTCTGGACTTTTGCGCCTTTGACCAGAGGGGTGCCAATCGTAACCCTGTCACCATCTACGGAAAGAAGGACATCTTCCAGGGTCAGGCTCTCTCCCACCTCATTCGGTAAACGGTCAACTTCAACCGTTCCACCTTCAGCAATGCGATACTGCTTGCCGCCTTGTTCGACAATCACAAATTTCATTTCAATTACTCCAATCTTCACTTCGCCAATCTCGCTCGCGTGTCACCGCCAGGGACCGGGAAAGTTGGGGTTACATAATTATACCCCAGCAAAAACGTCCTGCCGGGGCAAGGAACATTATTATAATAGCTTCAGGGAGCAATGTCAACCGGATTTTTGGACAGGATTTTCCCGGCAAAGCGCCATCAACAAATGGTATTCCATCAAATTATACGATAAAGCTGAGGAATAAGTCTTTTTCTTCGAAACCTTGGGTTGACAAAGGCAACCGTTGCTGCGAGAAGGTCATCAGGCTGTAAAAGCAGATTCAAAGAAAATGGAATAATGTTATAATGCATTCATAAAGTGGTCATTGAGGTGCATCTGATGAACGTCCTTACCTTTAAATACCCGCAAAAATGCGGTTTTCCCATATCAGAGAAATCCCATCTGAATAATTATAAATAACGCCTTTCCCCTTGCTTTTAATCTTTAATTACGCTATACTTTAGGCACTAGTGGTTAAAAGTGGAGAATTGTGGGACGCAGTGGAGCGCCGGACATACCGGCGCACCATTGGTAATTGGAGAGGTGTAGAACAGATGTTCCTTGGGAACTACGAACACACCATTGATGAAAAGGGCCGGATCACCATCCCCGCGAAATACCGCGAGGAATTAGGTGATGTGGCCGTCGTCACCAAGGGCTATGACGGCAACCTCCAGGTGATCCCACAAGAGGTGTTCGACCTGATGGTTGAGCGGGTCCGCTCGCTCAACGTTCTGGATCCGAGCACCCGCAGGCTCCGAAGGATCCTTTTTGCAAACGCTGAGAGGATCGAATTCGATAAAGCCGGTCGCATCCTTTTGCCTGCATTTCTGAGAGATACTGCAAATCTCAAAGATGCCGCAGTTCTGGTTGGCAACTTAGATGTTGTTGAAATTTGGTCACCAGAAAACTGGCTTACTCAACAGACCTCGTTGAGCGATATCGAAGCGAATGAGCAACGGCTTAGTACCCTGGATTTAACTACCCTACCGTGAACGATTCAACCTATGGGGGGGGATCAGTCGCCGGTGACCCTGGCGATTATTTCCCCCACCAACCAGTTCTTTACCAAGAAGTTCTGGATAGTCTGGCGCCAGAGTCCGGCAAAGCTTACCTCGACGGCACTCTCGGCGCTGGCGGGCATGCTGAAGGCATCCTGCAAGCCTCGGCACCTCAAGGCAGATTGCTCGGTCTTGATCTTGACCCGGATGCGCTGGCGATCGCTCGTCAGCGTCTTTTAGGTTTCAAAAACCGGGTGATCATCCGGCAAGCGTCCTACCAATACGCAGACGAGATCCTTGAGGAAATTGGCTGGAACAGGGTCGCTAGAATTTTACTGGACCTGGGTGTCTCCTCCATGCAGCTCGACCAGCCGCACCGCGGTTTCTCCTTCAGGCATGAGGGTGCGCTGGACATGCGTTTCAATCCTGAAGTCGGCAGCAGTGCCGCTGATCTGATCAATAAATTGAGCGAGGAAGCCTTGGCTGACATCATTTATAAGTATGGTGAGGAGCGTTATGCCCGGCGGATTGCACGAGCGATCGTGGGTGCGAGGCCGATCCGGTCCAGCCAGACGCTGGCTGCCCTGATTGAAGAAACATTGCCCAGGTATGAGGCCCACCTCCACCCCGCAACCCGCACGTTTCAGGCGCTGCGGATCGCGACCAATCAGGAACTTGAGGCGATCGCAGCCGCGCTGCCAAAACTGGTGAAATCTCTGGCCCCCGGTGGCAGGATCGCCGTCATCAGCTTTCACTCGCTGGAAGACCGGATCGTAAAACAGTTTTTTGCACGAGAAAGCAGAGATTGTATCTGCCCGCCGGAACAACCGATTTGCACTTGCGACCATGTCGCTATTTTAAAGGTACTGACGAAAAAGCCTGTCAGACCCACTGAACTTGAAATCAAAGCTAACCCGCGTTCCCGCAGCGCAAAGCTGCGAGTCGCTGAAAAAACATCGCTAGCATAAGTATTGCAAAGGTAAGTTTTATGAAGAACCGTCTGATTCAAGCTTATAAGCAAGCGCCATGGCGAGTCCAGGTACAATGGATTGGCTTGTTTCTGCTTGGGCTGGTTCTTATTGCCTCTGTGGCAGGGGTATATCTCAGCATCAGCGCCCAGGCAGCCACTTCCGGAAGAAAAATCCAAAGTCTGGGGAACCGGATTAATGACGTCAATAACGAGATCGCCGTCCTGACAACCAGATACGCTGTCGCGCAATCGACGGAAAAGATGAGAACCAGAGCTGAAGATCTGGGTTTCGTTCTGATTGACCCCCAAACAGCCGTTTATCTTGAGGTTCCGGGATATGATCCGGATGCCAGTCTTGTCCTGGCACCTCCCCGCACGAACATCATCTCTGAAAGACCAATCGTCCAGTCCACTTATAGGTTGTCTCTGTGGGACTGGTTTACTGAGCATATCTGGCAAATCACCGATAACACTAATGAGGAAGGGTTGCTGCCATGAAGACGCCCTCTCACTTCAGATATGTCATCATAACCCTGATCTGCAGTATCCTGGGTCTGGCAATTATTGTGCAAATGGTTCGGATCAACTATTCGGTAACCGCCCAGAACCTGATCTCCAAATCAGAAGAATACCTGGGTTGGGAACAGATCATTTATCCTCCCCGCGGCACCATCTATGACCGGAGTGGCCGTATTCTGGCTACAAATCAGATTGCTTATGAGGTCGGGATAGACCTGAAATATGTGGCTGACCCGGAGTCCATCGCCTTTACAGCATCAGCGCTCTTGGGGCTGGATTACGCCACCGTTTTTGCGATGGCAAGCACAGAGAAAGTTCAGGAAGAAAACCGATATTTCGTGATCGCCAGCTTCGTGGATGAGGAAACCGTCCATGAATTACAGACGCTCAAACAAAATTATCTGGACCGCAGGCAGGCGCAACGTTCATCGACGCCCAGCCTTTCTGGTCTGGTTTGGACTCCGATGCGCCAGCGCACCTATCCGGAAGGCAGCTTAGGTGCCAACGTCCTCGGTTTTTATAATTATTTTTCCCGAGAGACCGCCCAGGGCGTTTACGGTGTTGAAGAGGCTTATAACCGCCTTCTTACTGGAAAACCGGAAAATGTCTATATATCGAACGATCCTTATCTGGTCGAGGCCTTGCCTGAAATCGCACCAGGTGCCAGCCTGGTTCTGACCCTTGATCGGGAAATCCAGGCTATGGTACAGGAAACGCTTGAAGAAGCCATACACTGGTCTGGCGCGGAAGGGGGGACAATCATCGTTGTCGATCCTGAGACCGGTGAAATCCTGGCGATGGCCAGTACCCCGTTCTTTGACCCCAATAAATACTGGGAATATGAGCAGACCTTTCCGGGTCCCACCCCCTATAACAAAGCGGTCGGAGATGCCTACGAGCCGGGGTCGGTATTCAAAGTCATCACCATGGCTGCCGCACTGGACAGCGGTGTGGCAGATCTCGAAACCACCTATGTCGATTCCTCCGGGGTTTATTGGGTTGAGGACCTCTGGCCGATCTACAACTGGGATGGCGGGGCCTGGGGTGAAAATGACATGACCGAATGTATGCAACACTCCCTGAATGTATGTCTTGCTTACATTGCAATCGACCTTTTAGGCGAAGATCTGTTTTACGACTATGTTCAGGCCTTCGGCTTTGGACGGAGCACGGGCATTGACCTGGCAGGCGAAGCCAACTATCCACTCCGGCTGCCGGATAACAACCGCTGGGTGATCCTTGACCTGGCAACCAATTCCTTTGGTCAGGGGATTGCCGTAACCCCCATTCAAATGGTTGCCGCAGTCTCAGCCATTGCCAATGAGGGCAAAATGATGGCACCGCACCTCGTACGGAGCGTCATTGACAACAGCCAGCAATATAACGTGGCGCCTCAAGTGATCAGTAGTCCAATTTCAGCTGAAACAGCTGAAACCCTGACCCAAATGCTCCACATCGCATTGGAAGAAGAAGCCTCCAACGCACTGGTGGAAGGCTACAGCATCGCCGGCAAGACCGGCACCGGTGAAATCCCGACCGAGCTGGGATACACCAGCAACCAGACCAATGCTTCCTTCGTCGGCTGGGGACCGGTGGATGACCCCAAATTTGTTGTCTATGTCTGGATCGAAAAACCCACGATTTCAAGCTGGGGCTCAGAAGTTGCCGCCCCTGTCTTTAAAAATGTTGTCGAACAACTTGTTGTCTTAATGAGAATCCCTCCGGACAATATCCGGTTGGAACTAAGCGCGAATTAAAGGAAATCTTGTGATAAACCTGCAGGACATCATCACCGCAATTACAGGTCATCAGATCGCATCACTGGATGTGCACATCAGCGACGCTGTGATTGATTCCCGCCAGGCCGTTGAAGGCAGCCTGTTCATCGCCCTCCCCGGAGAAAACGTCGATGGTCATGATTACCTTCAGGCTGCCTTTGACCAGGGTGCGGTCCTGGCCTTCGTTGATCGGCAAATCCCGGATGGGTTCAACCTGCTTGACCTCCGTGAGGGTCATTTCACGCCAGAGATTTCAGAGATCAACCTCCCGCTTTGCCTGCGGGTGGATAATTGTCTTAAAGCTCTGCAGACAACAGCCGCTTACTGGCGAGTCCAACACCCCATCCCCACGATCGGCATCACCGGCAGTACCGGAAAGACATCCACCAAGGAATTGACAGCATCCCTGCTTTCAATGAAGTTCAATGTCCTCAAAAACCCGGGAAACCGGAACAATGAAATTGGGCTGCCGCTGACTCTGCTGGAACTGAATGACCAGCATGAATGCGCCGTATTGGAAATGGGCTTCTATGTTCCCGGTGAAATCAGAACCTTGTGCGAGATTGCCCGCCCGAGCATCGGTGTCGTAACCAACATCGGCACCGTCCATGCAGAACGCGCCGGCTCTCAGGAAATCATCGCCAAAGGGAAAGCTGAACTGGTCGAATCCCTGCCCACTGCGCCTAAAGGAATTGCCATCCTCAACATGGATGACCCCTGGGTGCGTAATATGGCAAATCAGACCAGAGCTCGTATCTTTTCTTACGGGATCGTAGAGGGCGCTGACCTGACTGCGAGCGAGATCCAGGCCCATGGCTTTGAGGGCGTCTCCTGTGTCCTGACTTATCAAGGGAAAAGCCATTCTGTCCGCTCACCTCTGCTTGGGCAGTTTTCGGTTTATACCATCCTGCGTGCGGCTGCCGTTACACTGGCGGAAGGGATGGACTGGGACACCATCCTGCAGGGACTGGAAACCAGCAAAATGGACCTGAGAATGCGCAAGATCACCCTACCTGGTGGCATCACGGTCCTGGATGACACCTATAACGCATCGCCTGCATCAACAATTGCCGCCCTTGAACTGCTGCGTAGCTTAACAGGACGGCGGGTGGCCATCCTGGGTGACATGCTGGAACTCGGCCAATACGAAGAAACAGGGCACAAATCGGTGGGAGAAACTGCTGTTTCGTCTGCTGATGTGCTGATCCTGGTCGGTCATCGGTCCAGAAATACAGCAGCAGCCGCCCAAAATCATGGGTTCTCACCCGGTCAAATCCATTGGTTTCCCGATTCTAATACCGCTGCCCAACCTGCAGCTGAGATCGTCAAAGATGGAGATGTTGTCCTGATCAAAGGATCAAACAGTATGCGTATGGATAAGATTTTGTCAGCCCTGGAAGTGAGTGAGTGATGGAAAATACTTCCGTTGCCATTGCAATCAGCGGTCTGAGTTTTTTAATGACCATCATCTGGGGCGAACCGCTGATCCGTTTACTCAAAGCCTGGAAAATTGGCAAAATCGTCCGCGAGGATGGCCCTGATCAGCATATCACCAAAATGGGAACGCCGACCATGGGCGGATTTATGTTTATGCTCCCGGTCACCCTCCTGACAATCCTCTTTAATGCTGTCTCGATCCTCGGGTTCAACCTGCTCGGTCGTTCGGTACTACTCCCGGTCATCACACTCTGGGCGTATGCCGTGCTTGGGATGATTGACGATTGGGAGGGTATTCGCGGGGCAAGGCGCGGGCTGGGGATGCGAGCCCGCACAAAATTCGCCATCCAGGTGATCTTCGCCATTGCGATTGCGTTTGCACTGCGCGATATTCTGGACGTCCCTCAATTGCTGTGGTTCACGGCTGAAGAAGCGATCAGTTTGGGGCCGTTATATATTCCGATTGCGGTGTTTATCATCGTTGGGATGTCGAATGCCGTCAATTTCACAGATGGGTTGGACGGGCTGGCTGGATTGATCGCTGCAACAGCATTTGCCGCATTCGGGTTTGTCGCTTTGATTCAGGAACAACACTTCCTGGCCAGATTCTGTTTTTCACTGGTCGGTGCGTTGTTTGGCTTTCTCTGGTTCAATGTCCACCCCGCAAGGCTCTTTATGGGAGACACCGGCTCACTTGCTTTGGGTGCAACCCTTGGGGTTGTGGCACTGATGACGGGTCAATGGCTCATCATCCCCCTGATCGCAATTATCCCCGTCAGCGAAGCCTTAAGTGTGGTCATCCAGATCATTTACTTCAAGCTCACAAATGGAAAACGGTTCTTCAAAATGGCCCCTTTGCATCACCATTTTGAGTTGATCGGATGGAGTGAAACACAGGTGGTCCAACGATTCTGGCTTATTAGTTTGATTTGTACGATGCTGGGCATTGCCCTGGTTCTTGTGGAGTAAGGTATGTCACATTGGAAAGGTAAGCAGGTTGTCATGATCGGTGCAGCCCGGCAAGGGCTGGCACTCACGCGCTACCTGGCAGAACAAGGTGCGACTGTCATCCTCAACGACCAGCGCTCTGATGATGCTCTGGCGGATGCTAAGCAGGACCTGGTTGATCTGAACATCACCTGGGTCACTGGAAGCCACCCGATCGAAATTCTGGAGGGAACAGATCTGGTCTGCCTCTCCGGAGGTGTTCCCCTCGATCTGCCTCTTGTTCAAGAAGCGGAACGACAAGGTATCCCCCTATCCAACGATTCACAGATCTTTCTTGAGGAAGCCCCCTGTCCCGTGATCGGGATCACAGGCTCGGCAGGCAAGACAACCACAACTGCGTTGATTGGCGAGATCGCCCGGCAGCATTATGCGCTCAGGAAACCTGAAAATAAGGTTTGGGTCGGCGGAAATATCGGCAATCCTTTGATCCAGGTTCTGGATCAGATGAAGGAAAATGATCTGGCGGTCATGGAACTTTCCAGCTTTCAGCTTGAGATCATGACGGCTTCTCCCCACATCGCTGCGATTCTGAACCTGACCCCAAATCACCTCGACCGCCACAAGACCATGTCAACCTATATCTCGGCAAAATCCCAAATCCTGACCCATCAAAACCCGAATGATATTGCCATTCTCAACCGGGACGATCCCCTGGTACGGAAGCTATTTGCTGAGGTCAAAGGACGACAGATCACTTTCGGGTTGAACCCGCCCTATGACAAACAGGATGCCGCTTATTACAAACGCGGCAAACTCTACTTGCAGGCCAGCGGTCAGGTGGCCAAAATCATCAAATCCGACCTGGTCAACCTGCGCGGCACACATAATCTCTATAACATTCTGGCGGCAATCGCCATTTCTGCGGCGGCATCCTTTTCGCTTCAGGCGATCTATGATGGCATTGTCGCTTTTGAGGGTGTCCCCCATCGAATGGAATTCGTTCGTTCCTGGGGCGGCGCGGACTGGTATAACGACTCCATCGCCACCGCGCCGGAGCGCGCCATAGCCGCCATCGAATCCTTTGACCAGCCTATTGTCCTGCTTGCCGGCGGCCGGGACAAGGATCTAACCTGGGATACTCTGGGCAGCGTCATCCGAGAGCGCGTGGACCATCTGATCCTTTTTGGAGAGGTTGCCCCCCTGATCCACAAAGCTGTAGGTGAGTCTGATCCGGATGGACGGCCCTATTCGGTCGATCATTGTGAGGGTTTAAGCGAAGCAGTAAGGACTGCGGTTGAAAGGATTGAGCAGGGAGATGTCGTTCTGCTCTCTCCAGGCGGCACAAGTTTCGACGAGTTTACTGATTTTGAAGAACGCGGAAGGCAATTCAAACAATGGGTGAACGAACTTTCGTAACCAGACCCAAACCAAAAACCAGGAAGTCGCGATCTCTTCAACTTCCCTTTGACGTTCCGATGCTCTTGATCGTGATCGTTCTTTTGGTGTTTGGGCTGCTGATGGTTTATTCCGCCAGCTGGGACTTTTCAATTCTGATGGGCCGGGAACCGACCTATATTTTCGGCCGCCAGGTCCTCTGGATCCTGCTGGGATTAGTCCTGGCGGTTATTGCAAGCTTCATTGATTACCGTCTTTATCAAAAAGTCCTCGTACCCGCAGGGCTGGGTACGCTGTTGCTCCTTCTTGCTGTTCTCATCGTCAACGATTCCTCAGGAAACATCATCACCCGTAATCTCCTGGGAGGGTCCATCCAACCTGCGGAGCTGGCAAAAGCCATGATCGTGATCTATCTCTCCTTCTGGCTTTATCGGCGAAAGGATACGATAAACGATTTTCAACTCGGCTATCTCCCCTTGTTGATCATCCTTGGGGTAACCTTTGGCCTGATCCTGCTCCAGCCCGATCTCAGCGCGGCAGTAACGATTCTAATCCTGGGTGTGATGTTGTTCTTCCTGGCCGGAGGCGATTGGAAAGTGATCCTGTTGGTGATCGTGGCGACAATTCTGATTGGCCTGCCCTTAATGTACCTCTACCCCACCGGACGGGAGAGAATCAATTCCTATCTGGTCAGCTTGAATGACCCTCTCCAAAGCAGTTACCACATCCAGCGCAGTCTGGAAGCGGTTGTAAAGGGCAGATGGTTCGGAGTCGGGATCGGCCAGGCGGACACAAAGTTCACAGGATTACCGCTTCCCCCGACCGACAGCATCTTTGCGGTCATCGCAGAAGAAACCGGCATCATCGGCGGTTTGTTCCTAGTTGGTCTTTTTGTGGCTCTGATCTGGCGCGGCCTGGTAATCGCCAAAAATGCGCCGGATGAGCTGGGGTCTATGCTGGCTTTTGGATTGACCACCTGGATCGGCATCGAGGCCTTGATGAACATGGCCGTGATCGTTGGCCTGATGCCCTTCACTGGAAACGCCCTCCCCTTGATCAGCGCCGGCGGGTCCAGCATGGTCGTGACCCTCACATCTATTGGCATTATTCTCAACATATCAAAAGTCTCGGCAAATCAGAAAAATTCAGAAAGGAGTCCCCATAGTGCGGTTGTTGATCTGCGCGGGCGGGACGGGCGGGGGCGTGTACCCCGCCGTCACCGTTCTTGAGGCTTCAGGAATTGACCATCAATCAGTCCTGTGGGTCGGCGGCCGGGGAGGCATGGAGGAAACTTTGGTAACCAGACAGGAAATTCCCTTCAGAGCAATCCCAGCCGCAGGCGTGCATGGCGTGGGGCTGCGTAAGCTTCCGGGCAATCTTTGGAAGCTCTTTCGAGGATTCCTGGATTCATTGAAGATCCTGCGGGATTTCAAGCCCGATGCCCTGCTTTTCACAGGCGGGTATGTGGCTTTCCCAATGGCGGTGGCTGCAATGCGTTATCCCTCCCTGCTTTACGTCCCTGATATTGAGCCCGGGCTTGCGATTAAAGCCCTGGCGAGATTTGTTGACAGGATCGCACTCACCACAGAGACATCTGCCGCTTACTTCCCAAATCAGGAAAAACTGCGTGTGACTGGATATCCCGTTCGGAAAGGTCTGACCGCTTGGTCAAAGCAGGACGCATTGGATTACTTCGGATTCACACCGAATTTGCCGGTGCTGACTGTTGCTGGTGGCAGCAAAGGCGCACGTTCCATCAACACCGCCCTGATGCCCATCCTGCCGCATTTGCTTGAAAAAATGCAGGTGATTCATCTGGCAGGCCACCTGGATTGGGACATCATTGAGACCAACGCGCAAGCCCTGATCCGCACTCTGCCTCCTGAACAGGCAAAACGGTATCAGGCTTTCCCTTATTTGCACGAGATGGGAGCTGCTCTGGCCGCCCCGGACCTGATCGTCTCCCGGGCCGGAGCTTCCACGCTGGGCGAATACCCGCTATTTGGGCTGCCTGCCCTACTAGTCCCGTATCCCCATGCCTGGCGGTATCAGAAAGTGAACGCCGCTTTTCTCGAAGACCGGGGGGCAGCGGAAATTCTGGAAGACGAAAACCTGGAAACGGATTTGCTTGATCGGATCCAGATGTTGATGGCTGACAAGGAGAAATTGTCCTACATGAAGCGGGCGATGGCTGCGCTGGCAACGCCGGAGGCAGCCCGGGAAATAGCAGCTATGATTTACGACCTGGCAGATGTGCCGGAAAGCGAGGGGATATCGTGGTCAGCCTGATCGTTCTCTTCTGGATTTTTGTAATCCTTTTTGCCCTGATCGGCGCCATGCGCGGCTGGGCGAAGGAGATCCTGGTGACCTCCGGTGTCATCGTTGCGATCTTTGTGATTAACATCATGGAATCTTTTATCCCCTTCATCAGGGAAACTCTGACCCCGGATTCCAGGTTCTGGTTTCGGACTTCTGTTCTCTCAATACTGACCTTTTTCGGATACCAGGGTCCCAATTTTCCCCGTCTGATGACTAGCGGGAAATTTGTCCGAGACCGTTTCCAGGATGCCCTTTTGGGGACTTTCCTTGGCGCTATTAATGGCTACATGGTTTTCGGCACCGCCTGGTATTACCTGTCGGAAGCGGGATATCCATTCGATTGGATTTCTGCACCGGATCAATTTACGGAAGCCGGCCAGAAAGCGCTCGATATGATCAAAAACCTGCCGCCTCAATGGCTGCAAACACCTGTGATCTATATTGCTGTCGCAATTGCATTTGTCTTTATTCTGGTGGCGTTTATCTGATGAAACACTTTCACTTGATCGGAATCGGCGGAACAGGTCTTTCTGCCATTGCCCGTGTCCTGCTTGAAAAGGGGCACACGGTCAGCGGCTCGGATCAGTTCGCGTCACCTCTATTCAAATCAGTGACCGCAGCCGGCGCGCAGACCTTCCTGGGTCATGCTGCTGAACATATTGCCGGTGCTGATCTCGTGATCTGTTCATCAGCCATCGCAGATGACAACCTGGAAGTTGTCGCAGCGAAAGCGCAGGGAATTCCCGTCCTGAAGCGGTCCGAATTCCTGAAAGAGCTCACCCGGGGCAAGGAAACCCTCGCAATCGCAGGAAGCCATGGAAAAACGACGACCACAGCAATCCTGATCTGGATTTTGGACCAGTTGGGGACCGACCCCAGTTTCATCGCAGGCGGCGTTGTCAACCAGTTGGGATGCAACGCCAGGGCTGGAACAGGCCCTTACTTTGCGATTGAGGCTGACGAATATGACTATATGTTCCTCGGTCTCACACCGAAAATTGCAGTTATGACCAATATTGAACACGATCATCCGGACTGCTTCCCAACTGAATTGGATTATCAGGAGGCATTTACAGCTTTCTTGCGACGTGTGCAGCCGGATGGGCTTGCCTTAATGTGCTTCGATCACCCGGCGACCAGAGCGCTTGCCGAAGAACTGTCATCAGAATTATCCATCCGGGGTTATGGGACTTCACCTGATGCTGTCTACCGCGCCACGGATATCACCTTTGTAGAGGGCTTTCCGCAATTCAAGCTCTGGTTTGAAGAACAAAACCTTGGCCTGGTCAAATTGAGGATCCCCGGCATCCTCAACGTCCTGAATGCCACTGCAGCTCTGGCCGTGGTTAACCAGCTCGGGCTCGACCTGACCAGTGCAATTGACGCAGTTTCCGCCTTTACAGGCGCAGGACGCCGTTTTGAGGTCCTCGGAGAAACTAAAGGAATCACTGTCATAGATGATTACGGCCACCACCCCACTGAACTGGCAGCCACCCTGGATGCCGCCCGATCACGCTATCCAAACCGGCGGATTTGGGCAGCCTGGCAGCCACATACCTATTCTCGCACCCGATCGTTGGAAAACGACTTTACCCAGGCTCTGGACACAGCAGATAAGGTCGTGGTCCTGAAAATTTATGCCGCCAGAGAAGAAGACCCGGGGTATTCAGCGGAGGTTATCGCTGAAGCGCTCCCGAGTGGAAAAGCGGTTTATAAACCTGATTTCGATTCGGCTTCAGCGTATCTGCTGCAGGAACTTCAGCCGAGGGATGTGCTGATTG
>Ga0334894_1001977_pt1 | contig 15092 bp, 13 predicted proteins | sample GraSluR3_MG_6_FD_207225 | JGI IMG/M metagenome (GOLD analysis project Ga0334894, IMG submission 207225) | Sludge microbial communities from methane-producing bioreactor in Wageningen University, Netherlands - Granular Sludge_12_05 R3 | ecosystem: Engineered > Bioreactor > Anaerobic >... | reverse complement strand
AAGGTTGGTATAATCGCAATAGGGTTCATAGTAGCATTAACTACATGACTCCTATAGAATACGAATCACTTTTCCACAGTATTGCTTGTTAACTTTTACGTGTCCAAGTTTTTATACCAAATCCACTCATTAAAACTACAGTGAAAGATTTCAAAGAAAATTTTACGTTATTTTTTCATGAGTGTAACTTAAGTCTACCTGTATTACACATAAATCAATATATTGTGAATACTAACTTTCAACATAGAAATATTTTCTTCATGAAATATTGCTTTGACACAGATTTATAATGCTAAAAACATTACTGTATGATATTAGACTTCTTGACTAATTACTTCCCCACTATCAGACTCTCTTTGTTTATTGATATCCATTGTTAATCCTTTCAAATTTCTCTATGACTTAGCTTTTATTCTAAGATTGCTAGCGCTAACTGATCTTTAGTAGTAGTGATATCTGAGAAACCTATAATTGTTTCTTTGTATGTACTCGATTAGTTTGTCATAAGCGATTTCAAGTATAGCTGTTTAATTGTTTCGTAATAATAATCTTTATCTTATATCTTAATCATTGACATAATTCTTTTATAAATTCCTTCACTATTAAAATTTAAAAATATTAATTCATCACCTAGTTACATTTCTTACATAGCACACTAAATAAAATAGCTTCCGCCATAAAAAAAGGCGAAAGCTACAGCGCTCAACATATTAAACAATTTTAAATTGCATTTTTTCAATTAGAATATCTACGTTACTTATTATCTCTTCAAGGTCTTCATCCTTTGAAAATCCATTAGACTCAACTGATTCAATCAAATCCTAGAAGACGACTTAAGGTCTAATACTTAATTAAAGACTTGTTATCCACTTTTAGCTTTAGCTAGATGTCACTTTATCCATATTTACTTAATTCAAAAATTATCTTCTCTTACATAGATAATAAATCTACACTAACACAGGTAGTTCATTAATTAGCTTCGGGTTTAACTAAACCAATAGCTTTGCCTGTTATACTTTCAGTACCTGATTCTAAAATCACCTGCTTTTTGTTGGTTTTAGGGATTGGTAACCCATTTTTTTATAGTTTTATATCTTTTATGACAACCTACTCCCTAAATGCTACAGTAACAATATCTCAATCCTTAGTGCTAGTGTCCATCATCTTGTCTTTTGTAAAAACCTACTCATTCCACCACTGATTCTGATAGGCACTATCAAAATCAAAGGTTTGAGCCTTATCTTCATCATCTAGTATTAGTATCCCTTGATTGTTAGTCAATATATACTGTTCATCTTGATATAATACTTCAAGCTCACCGCTATATACTCTAATAAGTACTTTCTTCTCATCTATCACTCTAATATAAAAGTCTGTTCCTCTAACACCAGTAATTGCAACAGGAAGTCGTACCTTAAAAATCTGATCACCTGTTAGCCTTCTAACTCTAGCAAATATTGCTCCACTGACTATCTTCATTGATTCTTCTATGGTTTCTCCATGCTCTATTGTTGTATTTGGCTCTATATACAAATCCCACTCTGCATACCTATTCTCTATTCGGGCTTTTAACCTCTCTTTTGAATCTGTATTTACCACTTCCTTTTCTTTGAGTGGCTCCTCTCTATTAACTACTGAAACTTTTTCTAAATATCCGTAGATATTGTCTTCTATACCTGATGTGCTTGGTTTAAGATGATCATGAGGCCCAAATACTGCTCTGCCGTCTCCATCCCTAGTTAAAGTTATAAAGGACATTTGCCTTAACATGTATAAATCACTAGCATATGCAGCACCCTCATTAGCACTATAGCTATAAGTTTGGGTAATTTGCGGGTCTGATATATTAACATGTACGGTTACTCCACCTGTAATATGAGCAATATCTAAAAAATTGACGATTGCTGGTTCTTCATTCGGAAGATTTTGCTCTACTCGACTAATCAAAGCTACAAATGGGCCAATATAGCTATTAGTCTCTGGAAAAAACTCTACCGATTCAACTCCCTTTTGCACTTCAATAACTTGCGGAGTTTCATAGACGAACTCCATATTACCAAACATTTCTAATTCTGACTTTCTAGTACTATGCATCCTAAATTCTACTTCTAAATTTATATTGACTAATTGCTTAGTCAAAGAACCATATTCTCCTCTAGATCCTTCATAAAAATCAAGGATAAGCTCACCGACCCATACCCCTTCGAGTAATTCCTTACCAAAATCGTTGATAGTTGACTTATCCACCTCATTGCTTATCTGTTCTATGAAATCTTGGTTATCTTCTGCTATATTACTTGTACATGCTGATAAAATAATTGTTACAACTATCAGGAGTGCCAACATCTTGTTTTTCATAATATTGCATTCCCTTCTTTTATTATTACTTAGATTTTATCACTTTAAACAATTGCCGCCAATAGGATGGCAATATTCAATTGCACAAAGATATCGGCATTCATCCAGAGGGCAAGCCCATCTGGTTTTCTGCCGATAAAATCTATAACTGATATTAAAATTCTTTTAAGCTTGCTACTCATATAAAATGTGCTCCTCTAACAGCCATATAAAGCTGTCTTAATAAAAAATTACTTACTTTTCATTTATTTTTAGTTCAAAGATATCTGGCCTAGAATAGTGTCCTACCGGATCAAAGTCCATTCGACTAGAGATTGCGTCGTCTAATTCTAGCTCAGCATATATTATTTCTTCTTTTCCATACAAAGGTCCTGCAAGATATTCTCCATAAGGACTAACTATACAGCTACCGCCTCTTGACATCACCTCAGGCTGATTTTCAAGCTCATCATATCCATATATATCTGTAGGATACATACTCTTCTCTACGTACTGATTACAGCCAATTACAAAACATCTTCCTTCAAGTGCAATGTGCTTCATGGTACTTTGCCACTGCTCGCGCGCATCTGCGGTCGGTGCAATATACAGTGTAACCCCTTTAGAATAAAGTGCTGCTCTAGCTAACGGCATATAGTTCTCCCAACATATTAAAGACCCCATTCTTCCATATGGAGTATCTACTACCGTTAATGTGCTGCCATCATCTTCTCCCCAAATGTTCCTTTCAGAACCAGTTGGTTTTAATTTCCTATGCTTTCCTATAATTTTACCCTCTGGACTAATGAATACATTTGTACAATATAGTGTAGCTGTATTTCCTGTACTATCTTTCTCTGTTACACCAAGAGAAAGGTATACATTATTATCTTTTGCTATTTTTGCTATTATCTCACATTCTTTTGATGGAATAGCTAAAGAGTTATCATAATACCTTTTCCAATCCTTTCTTCCTTCTTTGGAGCGACTGCCAATTACAAAACCAAAGTTTAAACCTCTTGGATAAGCTGGAATAAAAGATTCTGGAAAAACAACTAACTTGGCACCCTTTTGAGCAGCTTCTCTTACTAGCTCTTTTAATTTTATTATCGTTTCCCCTAAATCCATTATTACTGGTGCTGCTTGAACAACTGCTACCTTTAAAATTTTTTCTTTATGAATCATTTTAATCTCCTTTGATGTAGAATTATTATTAAGATCTTAACTACCAAAGATTCTTAGTCACATGACCATTCATAGCTTTAAAATTATCTTCACAATAAAACTAACATAAATATCATTATTTTGTTTTCAAAACATTACACTCAACTAAACAACTTATATTATCAGTATCATTCTATAAACCACTGAAACTCTCCTTCTTTCAAACTATAGTATTAGAATACCCTTTGGATTTAGAATAGTTTGTTGGACACCAAAAAGTTAAATGGTAAAACAAAAATATCAAGGAGTGGTGTCCAATGTCTAGATATTCACAAGAGTTCAAAGAAACAATAGTAGAGTTGCATCACACTGGTCAATCAGTAGCAGATCTAAGTAGTGAATATGGCGTAACAAGAACAACGATATACAAATGGATAAAAGAACATAGTAACATTTCAGAAGAGGTGGAAATGACCCCAGCTGAGCTTAGAAAGATACAAAAAAAAATGATCGCCTTAAAATGGAGATTGAAATCTTAAAAAAGGCTATGACCATGTTCGAGAAAAAGTAGATGACAACGACGTTGTTTCCTTGATAAATCAATTGAAAAGCGTCTACAGCATAGCAGTTCTGTGTCTTCTTTTAGGTATACCTAGAAGCAGCTATTATGAGAAAATTAATAGAACTGAATCAAAAAGATCTAGAGAGAATAGAGAGCTAACAGCTAAAATTAAAGAAATACATGAAGCAAGTAACAAAATATATGGAGCTCCTAAAATTCATAGTGTTCTTATTAACAAAGGATACAGGATTAGCATTAAACGGGTTCAAAGACGCATGAGAGAAGCTAAAATCTGGTCTGTAACAGTGAAAAAGTTTAGTCCTAAGGCATCTAAGTCTCAAATTGAATCACGCAAGAATATTCTAAATCAGGATTTTGAAGCTTCAAAACCTAATCAAAAATGGGTTTCATATATTACTTACATCCATACAAATCATCATGGATGGTGTTATCTAGCTTCTGTAATGGATTTATGTACTATGCGAATTATTGGCTATCATTTCTCTAAATCTATGGATACTTCTTTGGTAATTAATTAAACTGACAAGGCTTATACAACTCAAAAACCTACTGAACCAGTTATAATGCATACAGATTTAGGTACTCAGTACACAAGTATTGAAGCAGAAAAATACCTAAGGGACAAACCGATAATCCAATCATTTAGTAATAAAGGCAATTCATATGATAATGCCTGCATAGAGTCTTTCCATGCAATATTAAAGAAAAAAGAAATATATCTTAATACCTATCAATCTTTTGTACATGCTAGGCTCATATTATTTCAATTTATTGAAGGTTGGTATTATCGCAATAGGGTTCATAGTAGCATTAACTACATGACTCCTATAGAATACGAATCACTTTTCCACAGTATAGCTTGTTAACTTTTACGTGTCTAAGTTTTTATACCAGATCCAATATGAAAGAATTGTTACATGTTATTTTGCAATCTAGGGACATAATTTTTTTAACTCCTTCACTATTACAATTAAAAGTATTAATTCATCACCTAGCTACATTTCATACATAGCATACTAAAAAAATAGCTTCCGCTATATAAAAGCGAAAGCTATTACACTCACATATTAAATAATTTTTGATTGCATTTTTTCAATTAAAATATCGGCTTTACTTATTATTTTCTCAAAATCTTCTTCTTTTGGGGATCCATTAAACTCAACTGATTCAACCAAATCCCATTTCATTCTATTCCTATCTAATATATCTGACAACTCTCTCTCTGCTCCTCCAGACCATCCGTAAGAGCCAAATCTAAATGCAACTTTATTAGAGACCTTCTTTCTGCCTAATTCATCTAGAGCCGTTGCTATTGGTGGGAACATTTTATACTCATATGTAGGAGCAGCAATAATAATAGCAGCAGATTTAAATACTGTAGCTATCATTTCACTGTGGCTTTCTTGTGGCATTTTAAGCATATTAACTTTAATACCCTTTTTTACTAAATATTTTTCTAGAAATCTAACAGCTTTAGCTGTCATACCATACATTGAACCCCATAAAATAGTAATTTCATTTTTCCCATAACCTTCTGAGTATTTAGTAAATCGAGTATAGTCATCAATAATTTTTGTAGGATTTGCTCTATATACCGGCCCATGCCCAGGAGCAATTATATTAATATCTAGTTCTTTAGTCTTCTGTATTGCTTTTTTAACCATTGAGTTAAAAGTTGCCATTACGTTAGAATAATATCGGATCCCTTCGCTTTCAAAAAAAGTAAGTTCTTCAAGAGTCATTTCATCATCAAATACATGCTCATCCATTATTCCAAAAGCTCCATACATGTCACAAGAGAACAATGTCTTTGAGCTTTCCTCATAAGTAAACATCGTATCTGGCCAATGTACATTTGGCACTGTATAAAAAGTTAGTTTCTTTCTCTGACCTAAATCTACTGTATCCCCATCTTTTACTACAATAATATCATCCTTTATATCATAAAAAGAATCTAGCAATAGTGAAGCACTCTTACTGCAAATTATTTTCAAATCCTGTGTAACACTTTTTAAACTTTGAATGTATCCAGAATGATCTGGTTCCATGTGGTTAATTACTAAATAATTAATATTCTCTGGTTTAACATCTATTTCTTCCAGTTTTTCATAAAGAGTTTCAGTAATACCATCCCATCCGATCACACCATCTATAATAGCTGTTTTATCTCCTTGCACTAAATACGAGTTTAGTGTAACACCCTTTGCAAGCTCCCACATACCCTCAAAGAGAATATCTTCTACATTCATCGATAACATCTTTATTCCATCAGATATTTCTTTTGTTCTCATTGTAAACCTCCTTACATATGCAAGTATATCACAATTGTGTTTCGGAAGCTTAGCTTAACTAATATAGAACCCAGTATAGTGTTGCTGATGGTGTCAATCTTTGATAATGTTGTTAAGTATTACTTTTAGTGATTTAACTACTAATGTAATATTGAAATTCAATGAGATTTGATTATGGATGTTAAGAAAAAGATTGAAGAAGTTGTTGAAATAATTAAAAGTGATGACAATTTTGCCAAGTTTTTTGAAAATAACCCGACAGAAGCATAAGAAGATATTCTAAATATCGATTTACCAGATAACAAAATTAATGAGATTATTGTTGGAGTTAAAGCTAATCTCTCTTTAGATAAAGCAAGTGGTCTGCTCAAAGGTGTTAAAAAATTATTCTAAAAAGATAAAGAAATACTTCTGTGTGAGAATAGCATACTGAAACTGATCAAAAGGGGGTGCGGATGTTTTTTCTTGCAAAACACACATATACCCTTCATTAGGAATAGCCTCTAAGGTAACAGTGGTGTTCTCTTCATAAGATCCTGCACCATTGATTTATCCCATACTATCATCATACTCTACTGAAATAACAAATCCTTTAGCACAACCAGGTATTATTACCAAAACTAGTACTACTGTAATAATAAAACTTATCTTTTTCATTCTAACTCTTCTGTACACTCATTCTCTACATCGTTTGGGTAGGTGTAATTATAATCATTAAGACTTTTTCATAAAGTCAAAACAAGCTATCTATCAACTGTCTTTATTTTGTATCCTTGATCAGAACTTTAGCTAATAATTAAGATTCTTCGCTTCTCTTTACAAACTCAAATCCTTTACATAATAACTCGCATTGTAAAAATTCCATCTTGTTCTGAAAAGGAATATAATCCTTGATACTTCTTAACGGTGGCTACTATACTTTTAACTCCCAGTCCACGATTTTTCTCTGTAGTAATAGGAAGATCTTCTTCAAAAATAACTCTATTTTTGAAATTGTTGCATATCTCAATCATCAATTTTGTTTTTTCGTACTTACATTTAACTACTATTTTCTTATCATCCTCGATACTTAGCTTATTACAAGCATTAATAGCATTATCAATGCCATTTGCCAAAACAACACAAGCATCAATAAATTTGTTAGAACTTTTTATAGGAACTCCTGCAATAACCTCAATGCCGATATTGTTCTTTTGTGCTTTAGAGACATAAGCGGATAAAATTAGATTTATGCTATTATTCTCACAATACTGTCTGACCTGTATATCTGCTACATCTTTATTAATCTTAGCTATATAATCTAAAGCTTCCTTAGTTTGATTATCTATGATACATGCACTCAAATACTGTAATTGATGGCGCAAATCATGACGGTATATAGATCCTTGTTTCTGAAAGTCCCTATAAAGCTCTATTTGAGTAGAGATAGTCTCAATCTGCATCTGTAATATAGCCTGTTCAGTTTGGAGTGCAAAACTTCTGTCTATTTCAATAAAATAAGCAATTATAAATGAATAGAAGACGAAGTTAAACCCTATACTGAATAATCCTATTACTACCATGTTAGATCTATAAAGCAAATCAGTATATACAGTTGTAGCATATGAAACACAATAAGTTAATGCAGGCACTACTGTTAAAAGTGCTATTCTTGAACTTGAATACTTAGTGATCCGATTAAAATATGGACGCAAATACTTGTATATTATCATTAACAATATAATAGAAACAATGATTTTAGCCACAATTAATACATATGGATTATTGTTATAAAAAGAAGCTACTACTTCAGCTACCCACCTTCGAGGCGCTGTTAAAGTGTAGGCCGTGAAAAGAACAAACAATACTAAACTTATATTTTTTTTTAGGATATAATGAAAGAATATAATAAGTGGAAAATGAATAAGTATGGGATAAATTCTCTCTGTAAATCTTGGTCCATAAACATAATACAAAACTACTTGTATGAGTCCAACAATTAATACACACCCAAAAACTGACAAAAGATTCTTTTTATTAATCTTAATATCCAGAAAAAAAAGCATAATCAAGACACCATATATAAGAACACTAAATATATCTAATACAACTAACATGCTTTTTTACCTGCTTTAAGAAAAGTTATATAAAGTAATTGTTTTTCTAGTTTACTTTTAGATATTCTTATATAAATTTCCATAAATTTACCACCTTTTCTTTAATAGCAGTATACTACTATTTTAGACTATTGACAACACTCATTTCTGAAAGGAAAATTGATGCTTATTAGATAAAATATTATAACACGCAAACATTATTTTATTTAGTAGAATAATCTAAATCAGAAGCAATTTATAGGCTAATCTGTAACAAATTATTGAAAAAAGCAAGGAAGCCTTCATAACCAGTAAAAGAGGTTTTATAGGAAGTTTTGGAAATATCTTATTTTTTAATCAATATTTAATTGCATAAAAATATCGGCATTCATCCAGAGGGTAAACCCATCTGGTTTTCTGCCGATAAAATCTATAACAACGCACTAATTTTATAATTATTTACACTTAACTTTAACAAAATACTGACACTTAAATATTCAATATGCTTGTTAGACTTAGTTTATTCTTATACTCTCAATACAAGTTTGTATATTTTTAGCAAGAGATCCTTCTATGTTTCCTCTCCCATATGTGAAATTTACTAAATAGTTTGCATTTCCATCATTTATAAATACAATGGCAATTGTAATAGTATTACCCTCTGGAGTTGTCACATCTACCTTAGCAATAAGAGCTTCATTTTCATTAATTTCTATTCCACTTTCATAACTTTGAACAACCGCATCAGGGTATTGACTTTGATAAGTGGCTAAAACTTCTTCTTCTGTCCATTCTGCGAAAGATGTTTCATCATAGCCTACTATATCAAACAATACATTATCCCCTGTTTCGGTGTTCATATATAACTCCCTACCTTGGATTGTTTCAAGAGTCATATCGCTTGGAAGTTTAAGGCTAATACCTTGTTCTGTTGTAACCTCAACTAAACTAACATTATCAATAGGAGGACTTGTTTCTTCACCTCCACAAGCAACTAAAGCAAATGTCATCACTATCACAATAATAGCTAAACTCAATTTCTTCATAATCATTAATCTCCTCTAAATTCTATAAATTAACTTACAGTCAACAACAGTGCTATTGTAACTTACGGCTTTTAACGATTGCATCACTAATATTAATCAATTATCTTTAACATTTTATATTTTAATTAGTACTCAAAATTTCTATCCAAGCAACATACAATTGCAGACAATTATTTTTCCAGATTAAACAATAATTAAAGTATCGATGCTTTAATCATCAGTCTCTAAGTATGCACGTTTTGAAAACCCTAGCATACCAGCAATTAAAGACGCTGGAAACATACTAACAACACGATTTAATTTTTTAACGCTATTATTGTAAATTAACCTGCTAGCGCGAACCATATTCTCATACTGATTAACTGAAGACATTATTTTTATAAAGGCTTGATTTTCTTTTAAGTCTTGATTTGCTTCTGCAATTGCAATGACTTTTTCCATAAATTCATTTATCTTTATCTCTTGATTCTTTATATCTTCAATTGAAGAGTGTTTTGTTAGAGAACGTCTTGATTTGAGAGTATCAGTTAGAGCATTGTAATCCTCAGCAACATACCTTCTTGTTAAATCTAAAAGAGAAGTCAACATATCCCAACAAGAGGATATCTGCATGTTTATTTGCAACATGGCATTATTAATGTTTTCATCCAACGCTATAAAAGAACGCTGTACTGAAACAATCCAAAATACAAGGATAACTAAAACTCCAACCGTGGCCATATAAACCATAAATTCTCCTCCATCACTTAATCATTTAGTCACATAATCACTTTCAGAATCCATTAAAAATAAGAAGGTAACTCTTTGATTCGATTCTTGTTTTGCACTTGTATTGTTCTATCCTGCATTTTAATACATAATGCAAAGTTCTTTCATAACTAGCGCTACAAATAGAGACACAAATTAAGCTAATCAGCTTGAAAACTTATTCATAATTAAAGTACTCATTGAAATTACCAATATAATTCAATCCCTAAAATTCCATAACTCTTGAAGGAAAAAAGGTATATAACTAAAATGTTTTAAAACATAATACATGAAAAAGAATGATAAATACCTAGCATGTAATAGCATTTATAAAAAAACAATCTCCCTATTTCACATCTTTAAGTATGAGAGAGAGCCTTTATAAATTGACTAATACCCTACTTCATAAAATAGTAAATAAAGTATACTATTGTTTAATCGTTATACTATCAATACATGTTTGTATGTTGTTTGCTAACACACCTTCGTTATCATTGCTAGGGTATAAGAAAGTTGCACTATATTCTGCACCTCTATAAGTGACATAGACTGTAGCACCTGTAATATCGCTACCTAAATCAGAAGTGAATGAGAATTTACACACAAGTGCCTGATTACCATTAAGTTCTACATCATTATCAAAACTTAAAATTTTAAGATTATTAAAGTCAGAAAACATATAACTAGAGAATTCCTCTTTTGAAAAAGCTGTTAATGGATATGAAGAATCTGCCATATCAACTGTGAATGTCACAGATTCTGCTGTTTCATCATCAGCATAAAAGTTCATGTCTTTTTCTGTCATACCTGCAGGAAGTTTAAGACTGATGTTCATAGCTGTTGCTACATCTACTAATGCTGTTGATCCCGTGTTTGTATTTGTATCATTAGAATTGTCAGGGGCTTCTGCAACAGCAGGTCCAGTATAATCAATTTTAGTTTCAACAGTAATAACTTTAGTTGTAGAATCATAACCAATACCAATGTTAAATGACTCAGCTAAGTCACGAAGTTTGAAGAAGTTATTATTATTTATTGTATATGCACTTAAGTTTTGAATTAATTGACCATCTTTATAGATTTCGGATTTGTTCACTATTGCTTTCTTATTAAGACCATCATTTTTTGAGACTTCAGTAACTGCCCCCTGATAAGATTGGCCAGATACTAGGTTAATTCTTTTGTTTTCGCTATCCCAAGTTACCATGAACTGCTTTTCAGTTCCACTCACAACTTTTGCTATGTCTCTTAACTTGAAATAATTGTTATCATCTACTAGATACGCTTCTAACTCTAACAATTCTCCATTTACTAGAATTTCAGTGTTGTTTTGACTAGCTAGCACTTCGTTAGCTAAAGATAAAACAGTCATTTGTGCCAACAGAGCCATTACTACAACGCATACAACCATTAATTTTTTAGTCTTCATATAGAAACTCCTTCTAAAATATATTTTTGAAATCAGAAACAATTTCAAATCTTTTGAAATCATATCATATATAAAAAAGATACCCCGAAACTTGCTTGAATCGGCCTATTTTCGTCTTGAAATGACTTTTAGTGAAATACTGCTTTATGGTATAATGCATGAGTCAAATACGAATATAAGGAGCTTATGTATGTTAAAAATAGCTGTTTGCGATGACAACATAGAAGACCTTTCAAATATTGTGTCCATAATAAATGACTATATAGCTTTACATAGGGATAAAAACATGATTACTTACACAGCATTTCAAAATGCTGTTGATTTAATTGCAGTTATGGAAAGCGGCCAAAAATATGATTTGGTTCTATTAGATATTCTAATGCCTTTTTTAACAGGCATGGAAGCAGCTAAGGAAATACGACAGTTTAATAATGATGTGAGAATCATTTTTATTACCTCTTCTTCTGATTTTGCAGTTGATTCTTATTCGGTGGATGCTTATTATTATGCTTTAAAGCCTATGTGGAAAGATAAGCTTATTATCCTCTTAGACAAAGTAATTTCTGATATGGAAATTGATAAAGGCACTTCTTTTTTAGTAAAAAGCAAAACTGGCTTAACCAGAATTTACACAAATAAGTTAGAATTTGCAGAAATAATTGGAAAATCACTATTCTATCATTTTATTGACGGCTCAGTTATTGAAGCTGCTGGTTCTATGTCTGAAGTTGAAAAAGAGCTTCGTGATAACCCGTGCTTTATAAAGCCCCACCGTTCTTATATTATTAATATGACTCATATTGATACAATAAGCTCTAAAGAAATAAAAATGCAGTCGCAAATTTTAGTTCCTTTGGCAAGGGCTAGGTTAAATACTGTAAAATCGACCTACTTGAACTTCGCATTCAATAAAATATAAGAGTAAGTTAAACATTGATTACTTTTTAGTTTAAGCTCTGTATATTAGCTCTATCAAGTCAATATACTATCTATTAACATAATCTTGAAAGCTACATCTTGATCTCTAGTTTTAGAAGCTTTTGATCAGGTAAAACAATAATCTATCTCCAGAAAAAGTCCTAAAATGTGGTTTTTAGACTTTCTTTTCAGAATGTAGTATGTGCTTTTTTCTATTGAGTCTACCAACCACTTTTTTTACTTACATTATGAAATGATATAGAGTTAAAACCGATTCCACTAGAAAATTAGTAGTCTCTTTGTACCATTCATCAAAAAAGTTAAAGTACAGTTTTTCTGCCATATACATGGAGATAACTATTTCTTTAAAAACTACTGTCCGAAAGGGTCATCAACTAGTCCAATATCTTGCACATAAGCATACATTACAGCTTTTTCTACAAATGACATCTTGATTTATTCAAGGACTTTTGATAATGTCTCACGAATAGCAGTGGCCACTGAAATCTCTAAATGCACATGAGAATGATTAACTAATTTTATCGTTAACAGAATGTCAAAGAAACCTCCTCAAAACTTCCAGTTCCTCTTGATTTTTAAAAACCAGTGCATCTTTATATAGTATATTATAAGTTGGTTTCTAATAATCGCAGTATCTTCTCTTAGTTCCTCCTGCTCTCGATCAGACATACCCTCAAATTTTTGTATATTTAATTGATGTATTTTTTTTATTATCGCAGTGTCAAAATCTCAATCAATAAGAATTCAGTTCATCAACAGCATCTAATTAGTAAGTGTTAAAACCTTCTAAGTATATGTTGCTATTACACTATTTAACTACTTATCACATTAAACCCTATCCTAAAATATTATCTTAAGTACATAGTCAAAACTTGTTACAATTTAGCACCTTTTACTTTTCCCTAAACTACAAAAGTATTAGAGCACTAACAGCTTTAAGAAGCTTTAATGAATACTGAGACTAATTTCTTTCACTTTTCTCTTGTCCAAACGACTTTTTTTGATGGCTTGTCTAGAAGTCTTTTGACTACAGCTTAATCGTTTCTCTAACTTAATCTTGTTTATAGTCTGTTTCTTCTTTTATATTTGCATCTCCAGTGCTACATCTATTCTCATTTCCTGTCTCCTACTTAATTTAAATTACAGGCAATTATATCATGCTCTGGCAATCTCAGTATGCAATTTTCAAGCAACTTTATTACATTCAAAAAAGTAGAATTGCTAAAATATATAGTTTTTATTTAAAGGTTTCTAGAGTAGCTGAGTTAAGTTAATAGAATTTTTCATCTATATAGTCATTACAAGGTGAAAATGAGTCAACTCAAGCAATACGAATTTTTTACTGATTAACGTTGGTATAATATCAATAGCTTATATTTGTAAGATAAAAAAGAATATTTTGAAAAATATTTAGTAGAAAATAGTGGAAGATAATAGGAGTTACTGTTTACAGTGGTTTTAATAAAGAAAGTAGCAATAGTTATTTCAATAGTGGTCCATTGAAATAGCTGCCCTTCTTACTGTTCTTGAAACTGAGTTAACCAAAATAACAGCTTCTAATTAAATGAGTCTTTTTAGAATAAACCATAGTTTATATAAAACCTAAAATAATCTTTTCAAACAAATGTAACTTAGTTGACGATTATCTTAATACGCTTCTTAAGAAATGTTTTCCAACTTATGCTTTTACTTTAGAAAAGAACTATTAAAACTTAAGAGCCTCTTGTTAAATCGTATTAAAAGACAGAGTAATAATAGAAGTTTAACCTTGCAACTTGTATTAGTATCCACTAAACACGCCCATTTTAAAAAGTATTATTTATATTATATGTAAGAAGGAGGTCAAGTTTTATTCTAAAGTAGTTGTGGATTGACGTGTAGTTCTTATAGTTTAGTTTATAAATTCAAAAATAAAGGAGACCCCGAATGAAAAAAAAGTTTATTACTTTAACAAGCTTAGTGTTAATGATGCTACTTATTATAACCAGCCAGATTTCTGTTAATGCAATTTCACAACCTTTTAACGTCAAGCAAGCACAAGCAAAGGTTCTAGTAAATGGTGTATTGACAGATTTTGAAGCGTATAATATCAATGGTAACAATTATTTTAAATTGAGAGATATTGCTGTTGTCGTATCTGGTACTCAAAAACAATTTGAGGTTACTTGGGATGCTGATAAAAGAGCAATTAATCTAATATCTGATTCAGATTATACTCCCTCAGGCAATGAACTATCAAAAGGCGATAGCACACCAAAACAAGCAGTATTAAACTCTTCTCCTATATATAAGGATGGAGAAAAAATCGCACTTACAGCATACAATATTGGTGGCAACAATTTCTTTAAATTAAGAGATTTAACCCAAGCTTTCAATATTGGAGTTACTTGGGATGGTGCTACTAGTACTGTAGGAATAGATACTTCACTAGACTATATGCAGGCCTCAAATCCTGTATCTGATCCTGTATCTGATCCTGTA
>Ga0334894_1001975_pt1:2500-15104 | contig 15104 bp, 17 predicted proteins | sample GraSluR3_MG_6_FD_207225 | JGI IMG/M metagenome (GOLD analysis project Ga0334894, IMG submission 207225) | Sludge microbial communities from methane-producing bioreactor in Wageningen University, Netherlands - Granular Sludge_12_05 R3 | ecosystem: Engineered > Bioreactor > Anaerobic >... | reverse complement strand
ACAAGAAAAGTTTGGCTCAGTATACGAAAAAAGTGAAGTTGATTCTGAAGTGGCAGAGTCACAAGAATTAAAAACAACACCACCTGAAAAAGTACATATGATTATGCCTTCTGAAAAAGTTAATCAGGCAGGATAAATATTTATTTATTAGAAACAAGCATTATTTGCTTGTTTATTATTTTTTTTAATTTAGGAGGATAATATGAAAAAATTTTTACTTGTTTTCATAATATTTACTTTATTTTTAATTTCAAGTGTTTCAGCAAATGATAATGAATCTTTTGATGAAAATTTAAATTTAGAAGATATTAATGAAAATATTGATTATAATAATGAACTTAATGATGATGAAATTTTTAAGGAAAACATAAAAAGTGGTAGTATTAATAATGATACAAGAGATGATGCTAATATTAAATTGAATGTTACAAATACTACTAGTGATGGGGATGCTACTATTGTAATAACAGCAAATCCTAATGCAACTGGAAACATAACTGTTAAGATAAGTAATATAATTTATAATTTAACTTTAATTAATGGTTCTGCAGTTAAAAAAATTAATAATTTATCTGTAGGTGCTTATAATGTGGATATAAATTATACAGGTGATATTAATTTTAAACCATTTTATAAATTTTATTTCCAAAAATTTGCTATTTCTGATTCTAAAACTGATCTTTTAACTGATAGTGATGCTATTGTAATGTATTATAGAAATGGTACAAAGTTTTTTGTGAAACTGGTTGATTCTAAAGGTAAACCTATTGGAAGTCCAGATGTTATATCTATGAATAGGTATGTTTATATAACTGTAAATAATGTAACTTATGAAAAAAGGTTACCTGTAAATGGAACTGTTTCTCTTAATTTAAATCTTGCTCCAGGTAATTATTCTATTTTAACAATTTTTAAAGGAGATTATCGTTATCCTGCATCTAATTTAACAACTAATTTAACTATTTTACCAACATTAATTGGGAATAATATTACTAAATATTACAGAAATGGTACACAATATTCTGTTAAAGTTTTAGATAGTAAAGGGAAAGCATTAACTAATACTAATGTTAAAATGAATATTAATGGTGTATTTTATGAGAGAAAAACTGATTCAAATGGAATAGCTACTTTAAATATTAATTTATATCCTGATGAATATATTATTACAGTTTATCATCCTGAAACTAATGTTACTTTTAGTAATGTAATTAAAGTTTTACCAACTTTGATTGGTGAAAATCTTACTAAAAATTTCACAAGCAAAGACCAATATAAAGTTAAAGCTTTAGATGATAATGGAAAGCCATTAGCAAATCAAAATATTACAATAAATATTCATGGAGTAATATATACTAAATTAACTGATAATGAGGGTATAGCTAAGTTAAATATTAATTTAAATCCAGATAGTTATATTGCTACAGCTTACTGGAATAGTTATTCAACAAGTAATAATATAAAAGTTAATAATTAGTGAATAATAAAAAATTAGTTAGAAAATAAATTAAAATTCATGCAAATGTCAAAAATGTTGTAACTGGAGTATAATTACTCCATTTTATTTTTTGTGAGTGTCATTTTGTTAGTTGGTTTTTTTGCACTCAATTTTTTATTTCTTTTTATTGTTCGATTTTTTGATAATTGTGCCTTGGCACGTGTTTTTTTCATAAAATAAGGATAGTAAGGTTTATATGGATGGAGAGCCTATATATTAGTATGATATTAATAAAAACAAGCTCTCCAATTAGTAATTTGTCTGAAGTACAATATAAATTTTCCGTTGATTTGGAATATGAAAAATTTGAAGAAGATCGTGAAAAACATAGAATTTTAAGTGTTTATCAGAAGGATAATGATGTGTATACGTATAATAATCCTTTTTGTAAGCATTGTTTCTCTTGTAATTTAAAAGAATGGCAATATAATCCTAAAATGCTCATTGATGATGGATGGAAATCATCATCATATTGAAGTTCAAAGGATATTACTGTAATAATTGTCATAGATGTTCTCAAACAGAATTTACAGGAGAATATGAGCCTTATTGTAATTTTTCTAATAATACTAAAGAGAAAGCAGTTTTAACTACGAGTCTGGAGCAGGTTTCACTTAGAAACCTTTCCAGTATGTTTTATATTCATAATAATATTAGTATATCTCATGAAACTGTTCGTAAATCTAAATCTATTCTTAATGAGTTTATATTATGTTAATAAAGATGTTGATTTTTCAGGATATTGTGGATATGATGAGCAATGGGCTAAAATCAATAGTAAATGGCAATACAGATTTATTCTTTTTGATTTAATAAAAAGATACTCCAATTGCGGAAGGATTATATGATAATATGGAAAATGAAACAATTGAAGACTTTATCAGATTCAGTATTCCATCATATCAATTAAAAGGATTAGTTACAGATGGAATAAGAACAATGAAACATTAGCAAGAAATTTAAAAGTAGATCATCAAAGTTGCACATTTCATCTACAGAAAAATATTTATGAGGAAATAAACATTCATTTAAATCAAAAAAAGAGAGAGAATTCCAAATAAAAATTAAAAATAAGAACCCTCAGGCGTCAAAGAAGAAAATTAAAGAGCAATTAAAAATCATCTTAAAACCTATTAAATAAGAAATTGATGATTGTATGATTTTTTTTAATAAATTATTTGAATCTTTATCATATGATGATGCTTTAGAATACATTGAAAAAATTAGAAGTAAATTACCAGAATTTCCATTATTTTTAAAAAATTACTTAAATCAAAGTTTTATACCAAATTACAAAAAATATTTAACATATCTGAAAAAACCGCATATAGGTCGTTTAACAAAAATTAACAATCAAACTGAAAATTATATTGGTAATACTATGCCTAAAGCAGATAAAAATAAATACAAAACAGGAATAGGATTCATGAACCAAATCTACAACTGCTCACAACGCTGGGGAAACTCCATAAAAAACAACTAACAAATTGACACTGACCTGAAAAAGTAATATTTTTATAGCACTATTGATTAAATATATATTATTGTATTGGAACTTAATTAATTTTCAAAATAATCTTTAATGGTTAGATACTATATGACAAATGAGATTGGTGATAAGGACTCTTTTAAAAATTCAAGCAACTTTTGCATACATTGTGGTTCAAAAATGGACTATGGGTCTGAAGAGTGTTCAAAATGTGATAAAAAAGATAAGGTAAAGTATTGCATAAATTGTGGATCATCCATGGTTCATAATGCTGAATATTGCTCAGAATGCGGGTTAAAGGGTGGAAATATTTCTAATGTTCCTGTATCTAATTCAAAAGGTTTATTGAATTCTACTTCTTCAACTCTTGCTACTATTGCAGTTATTGCAGGATTTATAATTGCATTTACAATTTATTTCTTTTTTATAATTATAAATAATCCTCCATCTCAGGTTATTGTTTCTCAGTTAACTTTACAAACTGTAATAATTATTTTAGCTAGTTTATTTGGATTATGTGGTATTATAATTTCCAATATATACTATAAAATTGCAGCAGTCCAATATATAATGTGTGCAATAGGTTTGTTCTTTGGGGGTACTTTATTACTTATAATTCCTATTGTTTTATTTGTAGTGGCTGCCTTTTTAGAATATAAAATAGGAGAAGAGTATAATGAATAAATTATGGGCAGTCCCTATTTTTACCTTAATTGTTGTTGTGGGATTATTTTATGGAGGCCAAGCATTACTTCTAGATGAAGTATATGCAAGTAATGATACTATTTTAAATCAAGAATCTAGTGGTTATTCCCCTAAGAGTTCTGAAGATATTAATATTTTAAATGTTATTTTTTATTTTCAATTTATAGGAATATCTAATAATGTTTTTATAACAGAATATAATAACTATTTAGCAGAATGTTCTAGTGAAATTGATATTATTCAAAATATTAATCCTTATTATGAAGACTCTTCTAATTTTTCTGAGGGGAATATGAGAAATGATTCTTCAGCATCTGGAAATTCTAAATCATCTAATGGAGATATATCTTCTAATGAAGAAATATCTGAAATTAATGCAAAACAAATTGCTGAAAGTGAATTATATGGTGAAGTTGATTTACATGTAGGTTCTGTTTCACGTTCTGGTGATGTATGGGTTGTTAGTGTTCTTGATGGAAATAATAATTCTGCAGGCTCAATAAGTATTGATGCTAGAACAGGGGAAGTTTTATCTAAGCAAATCAATCCACAAAATATTCTTGATGATGAAGAAGAAAATTTTGAGTTAAATAGTACTGAGATGAATGATTCAATTTCTTAATGTTCTAACTAGTAAAAGATTATAATCTATAATTTTTTACTTAAATTAATTTTTTATAACTATAGTTTTTAAAGAAATTTTTTTAAATATATTTTTTCTTAAAAACTTTAAAATATCTAAAAATTAAAAATATTAATATTAACATTGATGGGATAAAAAATGAATTTTACACTTTTATTTAATAATAAAAAAGAAGAAAAACTAATTCCCCATGATAACTATACTATAAATGATTTATTGTATGATTTAGATTTATCTTCTCAAACGATTGTAGCTAAAAAAAATAAAGAAATAGTTATTGAAGAAAGTATCATAAATGAAAATGATGAAATCCAACTTATTCAAATAATCTATGGTGGTTAATTTGAAAGTTTATTATGATTGTGCTCCTTGTTTTTTAAGACAAGCTCGTGATGCAATGGATTTAGCTTGTGATGATGAAGATTTAAAAATAGAATTAATGGAAGATATATTTAAATTTTTATCTGAAAATTATGATTCTAATGCTTCTTCAAATAAAACAGGTTCACAGATTCATAAACATATTAAAGAAAAAACAAATTGTGCAGATCCTTATTATAAACAAAAAAAATTAGGAAATCAAATAGCTTTAAAATATTTACCTATAGTTAAGAATTTATTAGATGAAAATGATAATCTAGAAAATCATGTTAAAATAGCTATTTTAGGAAATTTATTAGATTTTGGGGCATTTGAGTTAGGTACAAATATTGAAGATTTAATTAAAAAAAATTTAAATGATGATCTAGCTATTAATGATAGTGAGAAATTAGAAAAAGATTTAAAAAAACATAAAGATCTTCTATATTTAGTGGATAATACTGGTGAGATAGTATTTGATAAGCTTTTACTTAGTAAAATAAAAGATTATAATATTAATATTTCAATAGCTGTTAAAGAAAGACCTATTTTAAATGATGCGTGTATGGAAGATGCATTAGAGGTGGGTCTTGATGAATATGGGGATATTATTTCAATTGGTGCAGATACTATTGGTATAGTTTATTCTGAAATTTCAAAAGATTTTAAAGAGATTTTTGATAATTCTGATTTTATAATATCTAAAGGACTTGGAAATTATGAAGGATTAACTGAAATTGATTTAAGTAATAAAGATGTTTACTTTTTGTTATGTGCTAAATGTTCAACAATAGCTAAAGATTTAGATATTAATATGCAGGAAATGATTTTAGTTAAAAATCGAAATTTATTTATTTCATAATTTACATTATTATTCATATGAATAAATATATTTTAGGAATGATAGCTATTATAATTATTTTAGGTTTAGGTGTTTTTTTATCTAGTTCTGGAGAAGTTGAATCTGAATCAATAAGTGATTTAAATATTTCAACTAATTTAACTCAATCATTAAATGATAGTGAAAAACTCAATAAACCTGTAATGATCTTTTTTACAAGTGATTCTTGTTATTATTGTGATGAATTTAAAGATAAAACTTTATCTGATGATAGAGTAGTATCTAAAATAAATAATGAGTATATATTTGTTTCAGTAAATATTAAAAATGATCCACAATCTGCACAAGAATTTGAAGCATATAGTACTCCAACTATTGTTATTTTAAATCCAGAAGGTGATGAAACTTTTCGTTTAGTTGGATATAAATCTCCTGATGAGTTTTTAAGTTCTTTATGATATAAGATAATATGGAAATTGTACCTATAATTTCATTACTTGCAGGAATAGCTTCAGTACTATCTCCATGTATACTTCCAGTAATACCTATATTATTTGCATTTAATTTAAATAAGAAAAACAAGTTAGAAATATTTTCATTTATTTTAGGATTTTCTTTAATATTTATTTTATTAGTTTTTTTAACTGCATTTTTTACAATAGCTATTAATAGCTTTATTTTTTATTTTAGATTAATAGCATGTGTTATTTTGTTTGCTTTAGCTGTTTCATTATTATTTGATAAGAATATGATTAATTTTAATTTACCTCACTTGCAAAATAGAAATGGATTGAAGTTTTCATTTATTTTTGGATTATTTACATCACTTGCTTGGGCACCATGCTTTGGTGTTTATTTAGTTTCACTTATTACATTACTTGCATCTTTTGTTGATCCATTGTATGCAAGTATTAATATCATAATCTATTGTATTGGATTTGGATTAACATTATTTATTTTAAGCTTTTTATTTTCAAAATTTAACTTAGAACAATTACTTAATAATTCTAAATATATTAGATTTATATCAGGAATTTTAATTTTAATTTGTGCTCTTTATATGTTATTTTTATCAGTGGGGGTTATTTAGTGATAATAGGATTTATTGGTTTTGGAGAGGTGAATTCTAAATTAAATTCTATTTTTAATAATTTTAATCTTAAGACTGTAACATCAACAGAGGATAGATCTATTAAAACAATTAAAATAATTTATTCTTCAAAAATTCAAGTTTTAAATTCATTTAAGGATGTAATTAATTTATCAGATATTCTAATCAATGCAACTAGTCCTAAAAATGCATTATTTGATTCTAAAAAATATCTTAAAAATTTTGATGGGATTTATTTGGACTTAAACAATGTTTCTCCTGAGACAACTCTTAAAATAAGTGATGATTTTAAAAATAATTTTGTTGATGGTGCAATTATAGGTAAAATTAATAAAGAAAAACCATTAATTATAGTATCAGGTAATTCTGGATCAAAATTAGATTTTCTAAATAATTATGGAGTAGAAATTAAATTTATTAGTGATAAAATAGGAGATGCAAGTGCACTTAAAATTTTAAGAAGTACATATACAAAATCATTATCTGCAGTTTTAATTGAATCATTAGATTATGCAAAAAGCTTAGATTTAGAGAATGAATTTTTTGATATTTTAACTATAAGTGAAGGTGAAAATTTTAGAGAAAAGTCAGAATCTAGGGTTTCAAATACAAAAAAACATAATTTAAGAAAAATCGAAGAGTTAGATGAAATTTTAGAATTTTTTAAAGATAAAGATACAACAATTATAAAAGCATCAAAAGAGAAATTTAATAAACTTTAGTTATTTTTAATAGTTATTTCTACTTTAAACCCTTTTTTTACTTCTTTTATTTTAGCTTCAATTGGTATAAAATGGGAATCCATGATATATCTTAAATAGCTAACTTCTTTTGCAGGTAATCTTAAATTTGTTTTAATTTTTTTACCTTCAGTTCTTAATTCAATAGCTATTTTTCCGTCTTTATTTATGTATAAATCTCCATTTAATCCATTATTAATTAAATTTGATTCAAATTTTGTTAAATTAAGGCCAGCATATATCTTTAAAGGAAGATCATTTACTTTAATTCTTTTACTTTTAAAAGTTTTATCTGCCTCAGATGCAAGATATCCTTCATTTACTTCAGATGCTACATACCAAGCTCTTTCAATAATTCGATTAATGCTTTGTTCTTTAGGAATGATATCTTTTGATTCATATTCTTTCATTAATTTTAAAACTTCACTTTTATATACATTCTCTTCAATAGAACTAATAGCAAGACGTGTTAAAACTGGACCATAACCTGATCTTCTAAAAGCAGCCCAAATTGATTCTTCATCTCTATAGACTCTACCTTTTACTATTTCGTTAATTGCATTTCCCGTTAAATAAGCTATTTTTTCTAATTTCCCTCGTGAATAAGTATTCATTCGTTTTTCGATTGCTTTTAAGTTTCTTTCACCTGGAATATTCCCATTTTTAATTTCTTTTTCTAATATTTTAATTGTAGTTTTAGGAAGGAGTTCTTTTGTTTCTTCTGGAATTTTCATATTATTTTCTAAAATTGATCTTCTTATTTCTCTTCCTGAAATTTTTTCATCAAATTCTAATTCAGGAATTATGTGAAAATTCATTTTTTTATTATATTTTTTATATAAAAATTCATTCACTGCAAACCATCTAATAACATTACGATTTGGAAGATTTCTTGGAATTCCAACAAATATCCCTTGTTTTACAAATTTTTCAGAATATTTTTGGATTTCTTGAGGATTTACATTTGCTGCATCAACATAATCAACTACTCCATCTTCAATCATTTTAGCTATTCTAATTGGAACACTGTAAGATAGTGTAAGTCTATGATGCAGTCCTTCAATAGCTATTACATCATCTGCACCAGCTTTTAAAGCCATTTCACGTCGAGCTTCATAACCTGTAAAAAAAGGCGCATGATTTGCACTGTAACCTTTGTTTAAATAGATTACTACCTTATCACCAGTTTCTTTGCTGATTTCACGACCTTTTTCTATTAATTTTACATGACCTTTATGAACTGGATCAAAATCAGCACTAATACCTATCATTATTTCACAAAACTATTTAAAAAAAAGAAAAAAAGATTATTATCTATCTAATAATCTAAATATTCCACTAACAATTAACCAAATACCAATTAAACAACCTAATATAAATGGATCTGAAACATAACTTCCAAGGATTATATATATTACTCCTAAAACAATACCAAATATTCCCATCCAAAATCCATATTTGCTTTTTCTATTAGTTATTAATGTAATTACACTGGCTATTATTAAGAATATACCTGCTAAATAGATTATTATGGCTGCTAAAAAAACAAGTAAACCAGGATTAAAAATAAGCCCTAAACTTAATATAAGCATTATAATCCCTAGAATTATATTCATTAATGCTCCAGGAAGCTCATAATCTACTAATGTAATACCTACAATAAGGAAGTATATACTCATTAAAAGAATTGATAATCCTACAATTTCACTAACACCTATAACTCCCATTATGGGAAATGCAATAATGAATATCCCTAAAATAATTCCAATAAAACTTATAATCTCATTTTTCATAGTTTTTACTCCCAAATAATAATATTATAATTCTAAGAATATATATTTTTTTTCTATTTCAGTATAATGGAAGATGTTTATTAAATGTTTTAGAATAATTCATATTTGAATATTTAACATCACTAACCCAATTTATTTTACATTCACAATCATAATCAATAATGCTTTGATTTAAATTAGATTTAATAATTAAATGTTTTAAATCTTTATTACATTTTTTACAATTATATGGTCCTCTTCTGGACCCAAAACCAGAAGTATCTAAAAGAGCGGGAATCTCTAAATTTTCACGAACAGTGTTTATTACTTCAATCGTACTCCAAATCCATGGTGGTTGATATGATCCATTTCTCCATAACCTTTCAATTAATGTTTTACCATGAATTGTAGCAGGACAAAATGATAATCTATCTACTCCAATTTCTACACAATATCTTGCAGTTTCAATTGCTTCATCAATAGCTTCTTTTTCATTTAATAGAATTGGTTTTATAAAAATATATGCTTTTGATTTTAAATTATAATTTTTTTCAGATTTTAATTTTGAAATAAGTTTTATAGAATATTCAAAATCTTTTAGAGTAAAACCTTTATTTATTTTTTCTGTGCGAGTATTATCATTTGATGTTTCAAGACCAATAGATATTTCAAATAGTTTATCTCCAATAATAGAAAAAATTTCATCTAAAACTTCCTCATTAATATATTCTGGTCTTGATTCAATAATTATTTCATCTATTTCATCCATATTAGCTAATATTTTTAGGATTTCTCTTCTACAATTTAGAGATAATTCATTGGGATTTAGAAAACTACCAGATGCAAATAATTTAATAGCTATTTTTTCCCCATTTTCATAATCTTCTTTTAATGGGTGACGATTTAAATGTTCTTTAAATAAGTCCATAACCGTTTTATCACTTATAGGTTCTAAAGTAGTGTCTGAAACATAACTACACATAGTACATCCACCACTATCTCCAAGTGCCCAAGAACACCCTGGTGTAGGTAAAATCATAAATAATGTTTTTCCAGGGCCGGAATATGTTAAATCATCACCATACCAACTGGTAGCTACTTGTTCTGCTGTTTTTTTTTTATTATTTTCAAAAGCATAATTTCTTATTTCTTTTGTTAAATTTTCAATTTCCATTTTATACCTAAAATTAAATTTTTATTTAAATAAATATTGGTTTTTGATTTATATTAATTTAATTAGATTTATATTTAATAATATTCTCTATTAATTTTTTTCTTATTTTTCATTTGTAAAATTAAAAAAAGGTATTATTCTAGGAGTGTCCAGAAATTAACTTTTTGGAAACTTTTCCATTTATGATTTTAATGGTATATTTTGGAAAATAAACATTTTTATCTAGTTTTTTTCTTAAAAAGGTTAATTTTGTCCAACTTTCTATCAATAAAAAATAAAAAAATTTAAATTAGTATTTCTATGAAAAGATTTATTTTTATTAAAATACATACTAAATTTTTAAGAATATTAGGTGATAAAATATTTTTAAATACTTCCAAAATTTGTAAAAAATATAATTTTAGAGAAAAAAGAGTAAAATCTATTTTTAATCCAAGAAAAGGTAAAAGAAATCTTAATCTTTTTTTAGAAGATTATACTATTAATCCTTATTTAGGTTGTTCTTTTGATTGTGTTTATTGTTATATTAATGGAAGTAAATATGCTAAAGAAACTAATAATTTTTATGTTAAATCAAATGCAAGGGAACTTGTTCATAAATTTCTAAAAAGGAAATTCTATGATAATGAGAAAGCAATGTTAAACTTAGGATCTGCATCTGATCCATATATGGATATAGAGAAAGATCTACAATTAACAAGGGATATTTTAAATATTTTCTTAAAGTTTAAATACCCTGTACATATTATTACAAAATCAGAGTTAATTTTAAGAGATATAGACATTTTAGATAAAATTAATAAAGTAGCTCTTTTACCTGATGATTTAAAGGAGAAATTAAACTCTAATGTTATTATTTCATTTTCTTTTTCAACAATTGATGATGATATAGCTAAATTAATAGAACCTAATGCCCCACTTCCAAGTGAAAGACTTAAAACTATTAAAAAATTGTCTAAAAAAGGTTATAAAGTTGGTGCTGTATTCATGCCAATTTTACCTTATTTAAGTGATGATGATGAAAAGTTAAAAATAGCTATTTGCGAATTTTCAAAAAATAATTGTGATTATGTAATTCCAGGTGCTTTAAGTTTATTTGGTAATGGTGATTTATCATCTAGAATAAAATATTATAAAGTAATTGAAGAACATTACAATGAATATTTAGAAGATACAAAAAACTTATTTTGGGATAAAAAATCAATAATTAATAAAGAATATCCTTCTAATGTTTACCAAAATAAATTATATAAAAAAGTATATGATTATTGTAGAGAATTTAATATTTCTACTACAATAGTCAAGAATGAAAAATTTTAATTAAATTTAAAAGCTTGCAATAACATCTTTTAATAATTTAATTGAAGTTTCTTTATCTTCACCAATAGGTGAACCTGCAACATATTGAGTTACACCCATTTTTCCTAAACCTTCAACTTTAGGAATGATTTCATCAGGAGTACCACAAACAGAGAAAGCTTCTAATAAATCATCATCAATTGCACCAATAGCACCGCCGAAGTCACCTTTACCTATGAGATCACCAATTTTTTTCTCAGTTCCTTCTGGTAATCCATGTCTTGCCATAACTGGAGGAGGTGAACCTGCAGCAATAAATGCAACTACAATTTTTGCAGCACCTTTAGCTTTATCTGAATCTTCACCAATGGAAGTAGCGGTGTATGCAGCTACATCAAAGTCAGCAACAGTTTTTCCAGCTGAATCTAATCCTTTTTTAATAAGAGGTACAGCAGCCTCATAATCTTTTGGATTTGATGCATTAATTAAAACACCGTCAGCAACTTCACCTGCTGTTTCTAACATTTTTGGTCCTTGAGCTCCCATATACATTGGGATTTCTTCTTGGATAGCTTTTACTCCACCGAGCTGTGCTCCTTGTTCAGTTTTCTCACCTGCAGTTAATGTTCTAACGTCAGCTATTGCATTTTTTACAGTAGTAACTGGTTTTTCCCAAGGAATTCCTAAAGCATCGAATGTAGCTTTATCACCAGGACCAATACCGAATGTAGATCTTCCGTTAGATATTTCATCAATAGTAGCTATTGCAGAAGCTGAGATAGCTGGACTTCTTACATATGGATTAGTTACACCAGGACCAATTTTAATTGTTTCAGTTTCTTTAGCAATTAAAGCTAAAGTTTCATACACATTTTTATTATTATAATGGTCTGTAATCCAAGCATATTCGAAACCAACATCTTCAGCTAGTTTAACTAGTTTAACAATTTTGTCTAAAGGTTCATTTGGAAC
>Ga0334894_1001972_pt1 | contig 15108 bp, 8 predicted proteins | sample GraSluR3_MG_6_FD_207225 | JGI IMG/M metagenome (GOLD analysis project Ga0334894, IMG submission 207225) | Sludge microbial communities from methane-producing bioreactor in Wageningen University, Netherlands - Granular Sludge_12_05 R3 | ecosystem: Engineered > Bioreactor > Anaerobic > Unclassified... | reverse complement strand
CACCTCCTGATTTTCAAGATGTTCCCAAAAGAGTGCCAAAGCTTCTGGATCCATCAAATCAAAAGGTTCATAGTAAACCTTGACACCCCGATAACGCGTCAACCCGGTCGCGAGTTTTTCCAGTTTTTCTCTGGAAAGGTCAGTCAAGTAAAGGTCCCACCCGCGGGAAGCACATTCAAGCGCAAACGCCTTGCCCAGTCCTCCCGTGGCACCAGTGATCATTACATGTCGTTTCATTATTGATTTCACTTTCAATGGTTCTAAGGAACGAACGCCCAAATAATAAAGTATCTCTTGTCAAATGTCAAGCATTTGGTTATACTATTCGGTGTAACCAATTGGTTAATACTCAGTTTTGGAGAAAAACAATGCCAACAAAAAATAAAAATAAGCTCACGTTGATCACTGGTGCAACATCGGGGATTGGGCTGGCTGCTGCAAAGAGCCTGGCCGAAGAGGGGCATAGCATCATCGGCGTTGCGCGATCTCAAACAAAAGCCGATGCAGCCAAACTTGCGATCCTCGAAAGCAATCCGGAAGCAGAGATCGTTTACCTGCTGGCGGATCTTTCTTCTCAAGCCCAGATTCACAACCTCGTCAAAGACGTCATAGATACACTCAAGCTCATGAAAAGGGACAGCATTGATGTACTCATCAATAATGCGGGTGCCGTTTCAAGCTGGTACACCTTGACCGAAGATGGCAATGAGCTGCAATTTGCCGTCAACCACCTCGCGCCATTTCTGCTGACTCACTTACTGCTGCCATACTTGCAGCAATCCCCCAACGCACGGATCCTGACCACAAGCTCAGCCTCCCATCGAAATACCCGGATGCACTGGAAAGATGTGATGTTGAGCCGGCACTATGGGACCCTGAAAGCCTACAAACAATCCAAACTTGCAAATGTCCTCTTTACGCTTGAGTTTAATCGCAGAGCCGGTGACAACGCATCGGTCAAAGCCTTTGCTGTCGATCCCGGCCTGGTCAATACAGAGATCGGCTGCAAGGGAACAAACGGCTTTGTGAACTGGTTCTGGAAAAAACGATCCCGCCGGGGAACAACACCTGAAATCGCTGCTGAAACACTCATCTATCTTGCCAGCCGGTCCAACCTGCCATATCAGGACGAATGGTATTTTAAGGAGTGTCATCCCGTTCATCCAGGTCGGTATGCCAGGAAAAAGGACCCAGCCAAACAATTATGGGAATTATCAGAAAAATTAACCGGGCTTACTTAAATCAAGCCCGGTAAAGTTCACCTTAATCCAAACAAATGACGTGCAAATTGTTTTATCAAACCTGCTGTCTTGCCTCCTAAACATCTCCCCATGAGTCATCGCAAAATTGTTATGTGTTCTTGATATTCGCCCCTTTGTCAAAGGAATTCCGACTCATTCACTCATTATTGAAAAAATTCCAAATAATTAGAGGCCTATCCTGCACTATTCTTTGCTAATTACTGTCTTGCGCCTCCCCAGATCCAATCCTCAGATTCATTTGACATCTACTTTTAATCTTGTTATAATCTTTACAATATTAATTTTATATTAATTTTCTGTTTTGTAAACATGTAACACAATTTATTGTTCAACTGTAAACAACCGAGGTAAGTCCTTATTCTGGGGATCATTTTTTATCAATACTAGTATCCGAAAAAAAATGAAAACTAAGTAGATTTTACTGGTTGATAATCACAGTTTATTGGTGATGGCTGTAACATCAATCAAGTTCAACGATGATTGGATCGTTGAAAATAAGGGAATTGGGTGCCTTTATGTTAAGAAATCTCATCATCACCAATATTGTAATTGGCAACTCCTGGATTTCCAGCCAACCGTTTGGCGGAATTTCATGTTCTGGCGAACTCATAATTTAAATCCCGTGAAAACTCCAGATATGGTTGAGCAGTTTTCTCATGAGAAAAGTCAATTCCCATTCAACGCATGTGGTGGATTGTCTTACAAGGACCGTGACCTTGCTCAGGTTCGCGTCTCGAATATGATTGCCGGGACCATTCTTGTTGCATGAATATACCTGTCCTATTCACCCAAACGGCAGGCATATCTCAGGGAGGGATGGAGGTCGCACTGTGAGCGGCCTCCATACCCTTATTTAGTTATCACATGAAAAAGTTAACCGAGTGGAAATATTAATAAACGACAAGAATTATTCTTTGGTCGCCAAGAAAATATCTCAAACTGGAGGAAAAATGCTTAAAAAACGACAGAACTATCAAAAGAATAACAATACTTTAGGAAGAATCTCTCAAGGGATCATTGCCATTTTTTTCTTGTTTTCTTTGGTAGGATTCCCGCCTACGCAGCCAATACTGGCACAAACTGAAACAACAAACATTGCAATCATCACCGATTTTGGTGTGGCATCAACTGATCCCATGCTCTCAGCAATTGCAAGTCTGATTTACACGTGGGAACCTGAAGCCATAGTGACCGCTGGTGATAATTATCATCATCGCGATCCAACTTGTAACTCATTTGCCTCATGCACGGAATTATTCAGCACCTACATTGCTCAAGAGCGGTTCTTTCCAGCTTATGGAAACCACGACGCGATGGTTGGAGCGAGCACCTACTCCAGTTTTTTCAATTACTTGCCCACAGATCCGAGCCCCAACAGCCTTTATTACGATGTTTTACTTGGAAATATTCATTTCTGGGTTCTGGATGGAAATGTCAATTTAAGCTCCTCTGGTCAGGAGGCATGGCTTGCAGCCAATGCCCCGGATCAAACTGCTGCATGGAATATTGCCGTCGTTCATCAAGCACCTTACAGTACCGGCTATTATGGAGATATGGCCGTAGCACAAATTCCCTATGAGAATTACGGTATCGATTTCGTCATCTCAGGCCATAACCACCATTACGAGAGACTCGAGAAAAATGGCGTGCGGTACTTCATCGCGGGGTATGGTCATGGATCTGCGACTAGCGGAAGAGGATGTGTAGCAGGAAAGACCACTGCTGCCACAAGCGAGATTTGCACAAACGATGGTGGTTATATGCAAATCACTGCCACTGACACTGAAATCACCTTCACCTTTTTAAACCAGAACAACAGCTTAGTGGATTCATGGTACGACACTCGTGAAGAGCCTACCGATCCGGTAGTTACGGTTATCCCCAGTTCGTTATCCGGATTTTTTAGTCAGCCGGGCGTACCCTCAGCTGAGCAAAGCTATACCGTATCCGGTGTCAGGCTGGAAGGCGGTGTAACTATCACAGCCCCCTCTGATTTCGAAATTTCGGAATCGAGTGGAAGCGGTTTTGGCACCGATCCAATCCTTCTGAGCTCGATCGAAGGGACCCTCTCTCCAACCCAGATCTTTGTGCGACTGAACCGAGCCACTGCAGGCGTTTCCAACGGGATTATCACACATATCAGTCCTAACGCAAACCAGCGGGACTTGGCCGTTTCAGGCACCGCCTCCGAAACCACCAGCGACTGGGTTGCTTTTAACGATGTCGTCTGGGCAACCGGGCAACCCTCGACGAATATCACCACATTTACCATTCCAGGTGAAGGGACAAGTACCGGCACACTCATTGATTACAATACAGGGAATCCCACACCGGCCTCAGTGACCATCACTGCCGGAGGAAGCCCGGTTTTCGAAACCAGTTCACAGTACGGCGGTTCTGAAAGTAATTCAGACACCGATGCTTATCAAACTTTTCACGGCATCGCTGATATGGCTGGTTTGATCCGTTATGGGTCAAGTGGCTGGTATGTAGAGATGGCTTTCAGTGGACTTGATCCCGGAGGTAGCTATACCTTTGCCACCACAGCTAACCGCGCTGGATCAAGTTATACACGTAATTCCAGATTCACCATTTCAGGGGTGGATTCAGCAGTCAATGCCAGTTCACCGGGAGTCAACGAGATTAACAACGAATCGGTGTATTTCAATACCGGCTACAACACCATTGAGGGCTATGTCGCACGCTGGAATGAGATCGACCCAGGGACTGACGGTGAATTTAAAGTGCGCGTTGAAGCTCAGAGCGGGACAGAAGCCTATGGCCCCAGTGTATTCATGCTGGCTGCGGAAGTGCCTTCTGACCTACCGAACATTACCATCGCCGGTACATTGATGCCATTTTCAACCGACCCCGGTCACCCATCAACAACCCAGACCTATCAGGTCTCCGGGGTCAACCTAAACGAAGGCATCACAATCTCTGCGCCGGATGGATTTGAGCTTTCCACCGATGGCAGCAGCTTTTTTCCTGGACTGATTCTCCCATACTCGGACGGTTCGATTGAGCTAGCTACAATCTATGTGCGACTGACTGGCGCAGAGGGTGTCTGGGGCGGGAACATTACCCACACCAGCGATGGCGCGAACCCACGCAATGTGTCCGTCAGCGGAAAAGCTGAGCTGACCCCTCCGTGGACAGCCTATAACGACATGTCAGGCTCCAGTACACCGCCTAATACGACGGAATTCACGCTTGACACAACAAATAGCATGTTGCTGGATTTTGATACCGGTGATGAAACCGGGGTGACCGTTACCGTGACATCCGACGGCGACCCATTTGATTATACGGATGGTGGTGAAATGCCAACTTCCGACACGGATGCTCACACCATATTTGACGGCAAGGTCAACCTTCAAGGTGTGATCATGTCTGCCACCTCAGATCCAATCGATTATTGGGTGGATGTGACTTTTAACAACCTGGAACCCACCAAAACTTATACTTTTGTTGCCACAGCCAACCGGGCAGGAACTGGATCTGCAGATCCTCCTTATGATCAAAGGGCAACACGCTACACAATCTCCGGGATGGACGATGCTGACAATGCCAGCTCAACCGGTGTGAATGTGATCAACGAGCATTCCGTTTATTTCATCACGGGCACTAACACCAGCACTGGTTATGTTGCCAAGTGGGTCAACATTCAGCCAGGAACAGACGGCAGCTTTACTGTACGCGCCCAACCCCAAGTGCCTGAATCCCCACGTACCTATGCTTTTGGTGCGTTTATGTTATCTGAAGAGGCGGGTCCGACTCCTGACAACCAGCCGCCTGTATTAGATCCAATTGGGGAAAAATCCGTCAACACACTTAATGAATTAACCTTTACAGCCAATGCCACCGACGACGGGCTGCCATCAGGAGCACTCATTTTCAGCCTGGCTGGCAACGTACCAGAAGGCGCAAGCATTGACTCGTCTACAGGTGTATTTTCCTGGACACCCACCGCCCAACAGGGCCCTGAGGTGTATAGCTTTGACCTCTGCGTCAGCGATGGAGAATTGGAAGTCTGTGAAACTCTCATTATCACTGTGACCGAAAGCGGTATCATACCGCCATTACCTTCCAGTTTTTATGGCGAGATTCATTTTATCGATGGGGATGGTGGCCCTGATATTGGCGACATGGTCTATGCTTACCTGGATGATTCATCCACTCCAATTGCCAGTGCAGATATTTCTTTTGACACCCTTGTAAATTCGCTGGTATATCGAATTAACGCCGGAGCCTATCCTGATGGCACATTGCCGGACAATGTCACTTTCAAGATCGGCGATCGTACAGTTGCTTCAGCGAGCTGGAATTCCGGAACGAATGTTCCACTAAATATTCACCCGCCTAAAGCAGATGCAGGTGGACCCTATGTTGTACTCCTGTCTGAAGGTGAGATTCAACTGTCAGGTTCAGCACAGGACTGGGGTAACGATGTCATGGGATTCGCCTGGGACCTCGATAATGATGCCGAATATGATGACTCCTCAATTGTAAACCCCGATTTTTCGTTTGATACAACAGGTGTACACACCGTCAATCTCAAAGTTACTGACCAGCAGGGTGGCGAAGGAATATCATCAACTGAAGTATTCGTTATCACACTCGGCGGCCTAACTGACAATACGTATAATGGCAATCCACATTCTGTATCAGTTGCCGGGGTAACATCACCATATTCGTATCAGGTGCTCTATGGTGACCCACCCAGCCCAATTGCCCCAACCAATGCTGGTGACTACAATATCCTGATTCAAGTAAAGAATAGCGATGTCGTCGTAGGCACCCTTGAAAGCCAGATGGTGATCGATCCCAAACCTGCATCGGTCACGCCAAGCGATGCCAGTAAGACCTACGGTGATGACGATCCTGTTCTGACAGGTATTCTGGACGGTTTCCTGCTTGGGGATACTGTTTCAGCGGTTTATTCGCGGGTTACAGGTGAGACCGTCGCAGGCGGCCCTTACCAGATTAGCGCTGTATTAAACCCCGCTGATGTACTGGATAATTACGATATCACCTACAACACCGCTGACTTCACCATCGACCTCAAATCAGCATCGGTCACGCCAAGCAATGCCAATAAGACCTACGGTGAAGACGATCCTGCTCTGACAGGTGCTTTGGAGGGCTTCCTCGCGGAGGATAACGTCACAGCGACTTATTCACGGGCTACAGGTGAGACCGTCGCAGGCAGCCCATACGAGATCAGCGCTGTGCTGAGCCCCGCAGAAGTCCTGGATAATTACGAAATCACCTACAACACCGCGAACTTCACCATCAACCCCAAATTGGCCTCGGTCACACCAGATGATGCCAGCAAAACCTACGGTGATGACGATCCTGTTCTGACAGGTGTTTTGGACGGCTTCCTGCCTGGGGACACTGTTTCAGCAATCTATTCCAGGATTGCGGGTGAGACTGTCGCGGGCGGTCCATACCAGATTAGTGCTGTATTTAGCCCCGCAGATGTACTGGATAATTACGAAATCACCTACTACACCGCTGACTTCACCATTGATCTGCGTCCGATTACAGTGACGGCAGACAACCAGGAAAAAGCCCTGGATGATGATGACCCAGCTCTGACTTTCCAGATCACAAGCGGATCGCTTGCATTCTCAGATAGTTTCTCTGGTACACTGGTTCGAGAAGCGGGCGAGGTTCCTGGTGCTTATGCGATTGAACAGGGAACACTGGCGATTAATAATAATTACGACCTGAACTTTGTCGATGGCGTGTTCACCATAAAGGCAGGATTAATCACCGTGACAGTCGACGAGGACCAATCAAAGATATATGGTTCTGGAGACCCAACATTCACTTACACCACTTCCAATCCAGAAATTCCACTAACTGGCGAGTTGAGTCGTATTCAAGGTGAGAACGTTGGAACATATGAAATTACCAGGGGTACGCTTTCTGCAGGCGATAATTATGCCATTGAATTAATTCCTGCCACCTTCACCATCGATCGCAAACCTGCATCGGTCACGCCAAGCGACGCCAATAAGACTTACGGTGATGACGATCCTGTTCTGACAGGTGTTTTGGATGGCTTCCTGGCCGATGATAACGTCACAGCGATCTATTCCAGGATTGCGGGTGAGACCGTCGTAGGCGGTCCATACCTGATCAGCGCCGCATTGAGCCCAGCAGAAGTCCTGAACAATTACGATATCATCTACAACACCGCTAACTTCACCATCGACCGTAAACCTGCATCGGTTACACCAGATGATGCCAATAAGACCTACGGTGAAGACGAACCTGTTCTGACAGGTGTTTTGGATGGCTTCCTGGCCAAGGACAACGTCACAGCTCTCTATTCCAGGGTTGCAGGTGAGACCGTAGCAGATGGTCCATACCTGATCAGCGCCGCATTGAGCTCCGCAGAAGTCCTGAACAATTACGATATCATCTACAACACCGCTGACTTCACCATCGACCGTAAACCTGCATCGGTCACGCCCAGCGATGCCACTAAGACCTACGGTGATGACGATCCTGTTCTGACAGGTGTTTTGGATGGCTTCCTGGCCGGTGATAACATCACAGCGATCTATTCCAGGGTTGCGGGTGAGACCGTCGCAGATGGTCCATACCTGATCAGCACTGCATTGAGCCCCGCAGAAGTCTTGAACAATTACGATATCACCTACAACACCGCTGACTTCACCATTGGCCTGCGTCCTATCACAGTGACAGCAGATGACATGGAAAAAGCCCGAGGTCATGATGATCCTGCGCTGACCTTCCAGATCACAAACGGATCGCTTGCATTCTCAGATAGTTTCTCTGGTGCACTGGTCCGAGAAATGGGCGAGGACCTGGGCGCTTATGTGATTGAACAGGGAACTTTGATGGTCAATGATAACTATACAATCACCTTCATTGAAGGCACTTTCACTATTTTGGATATCAAACACAGTATTTCCCTTGTACCCGGTTGGAACCTGGTCTCATTCAACGTGGTACCGGACAGCAATGACATCGAGGATGTCCTGGCCTCCATCGATGGCTATTACACTCTGGTTTATGCTTGGGATGCTTCAGTTACCAGCAATCACTGGCTGAAATATGACCCGTCAATCGGATTTGGCAATACGCTAAATACCCTGGATGAAACATTGGGTTTCTGGATTCACATGACAACCGCTGCTACATTGGACATCACCGGTACTATGCCATTGTCAACCCAGGTCAACCTGTCGACCGCCGCAGGAGGATGGAACCTGGTTGGCTACCCGGCTCAAATCGGTCAGGATTTACCCGGTGCCCTGGCAGATCATGGCGCTGGTGATGCATTCACGCTGGTCTATGCCTATCACGCTGCAGATACTGAGGACCAATGGAAGGTATTCGACCCAGAAGCGCCGTTGTATGGTTACGATCTTGAAATCATGGAACCTGGATGGGGTTACTGGGTGTTTGTGACCGAAAACGTAATCTGGGAAATAGAATATTAGATTTCCTGCCACGGAAAACAATCAGGGGCTGCCCCTTCCTTTTGGGACAGCCCCTTTTCCTTGTAAACAGAAGCCACCTGAGCTATAATCCTTCTGGTAATTTTCATAAGACAGAGGATAACAAAACGCATGATTGATGTAAACGAACTCCGCAAAGGCGTCACCTTTGAACAGGATGGCAATTTATACAAAGTATTGGAATACGCTCACAACAAGCCAGGCCGCGGCTCTGCCACAATCCGGATCAAAGCCCGCGACCTGCGCAGAGGGACGACCCTCGAATTGACATTCTCATCCGGGAACCGGGTTCAGGATGTCCGGCTGGATTATCATAACGCACAATTTTTATACGCTGATGACAGATTCTTCTATTTTATGGACAACCAGACCTACGAGCAATATCCCGTCAACCGCGAGATCATCGGCGATCAGGCGGGTTTCCTCAAAGCCAATATGGATGCCAAGCTAATGTTCTACATGACCGAAGCTCTGGATGTTGAACTGCCGACCTCCGTTGATATGCTCGTCACCAAAGCGGATCCTTCAGTCCGTGGTGACACTGCAACTGGCGTGACAAAAAAGGTCGTCACTGAAACAGGACTGGAAGTCCAGGTGCCTTCCTTTGTTAATGAAGGAGACACAATCAGGGTGGACACACGCAATGGAAATTATGTCACCAGGGTTTAATCCGGCTTTATTTTTTGCTGTCATAATTAACCCAAGAATCCCCTTCCGGGGATTCCTTCATAATTCAATGAGGGATCTATGAGAGTGCCAACAACTGGTAAGGACTGTCCATACTTCTATGGAGATTACCATCGCGGTCGTCATCATGAAGAATGCCGCCTGATCGGCGATTCCAAACCAGCCTGGGAAATAAAATATTGCAAGACCTGCCCTGTGCCGGATATCGTTCAGGCAAATGCCTGTCCGCATATGATCCTGTCTGGTGAGATAAAATCCGGTTTTTTCGGCCTTAAGCGAAGTGTCAAGATAAACGCATATTGCACGAAAACCCATCAGGATGTAAAAAATCCATACGTGGGATGCGGTGAATGTCACCCAATCATCGACCTCTTCAAGGAAGTTTAATGACTCTGACTGTGTTATTCGATCTCGATGATACGCTACTTGATACAAATATGGAGGAATTTTTTCCTGCATATTTTGATCGTCTCGGACAGGCATTTTCCTCTCTGGTTGAACCGTCCAGGTTGATCCGGCAAATTGAGATTGCTGTTCAACAAATGAATGCAAACCGGGATCCTGGAAGACTACTGGCAGACATATTCTCAGATTATTTCTACCCTGCATTAGGACTGGACGAAGAAAAGTGCAAGGGAATCATTGAAACCTTCTACCGGCAGGAATTCCCCAAGCTGCGTGGCGTTACCCGCCAAAAACCGGAAGCAAAAGATCTGGTTGACTGGTGTAAAGCTCAAAACATGACGCTGGCCATAGCCACCAACCCCCTGTTCCCAGAGCCGGCAACACAGCAACGGATCGAATGGGCAGAATTAGACCCGGATGATTTTGTCTTTTTCTCAACTTATAACAATTTCCATTTCACCAAACCGAATCCCTCGTATTACGCAGAATGTCTGGGGCGGCTGGGATGGCCGGAACAACCCGCAGTCATGGTAGGAGACAACCTGTCCCATGATCTCCTCCCGGTTCAGAAATTTGGCTATCCGACCTTTTGGGTTAATCCTGAAAATGAGGGTCCAAACCAGCCCCAAGGCACATTGGCCGAGGTTCAGCCCTGGCTAGAGGCCTTAATGGCTGATGACCATGATCATCTCAACACAAATTTTGAAGTCAGCCGGGAAATCATGCGTGCCACCCCAGCAGTCTTGGACAGCTGGCTAAGAATAAACCCGGAGGCTACTCTTCGTGATAAACCATCCCTGGCAGAGTGGAGTCCTGTAGAAATTTTCTGGCATCTGGCAGAGATTGAGAACAAAGTTCACCTGCCGCAATGGCAATCTTTGCTGTCAGACCATAATGTGCCTCTCATAGCGCCGGATACAAGCCAATGGGCAGACGATCTCGACTATCAATCCCGTGACCCTTTAGAAGCCCAAACCCTGTTCCTGGAATCCCGGAAATCTTCTATTGCCTACATTGATGAATTATCAATGAGGGGCCTGTCAGGCAGCTCTGTTCAACATACGGTTTTCGGCCCGATGAAAATTGAAGAATTAATTGCATTTTCCGTAAAACATGATCGGATTCACCTGCGGCAATGCTCACAATTATTGGCACATCTATAAAATTTATTAACCTTTTATCATAATTATAGAAAACAGTCTTCAAGGTTGGTATAATACGTAGGTCATTATCAACAATAGTTCGTTATTAAATTAATTGGAGGATTCAGTGAAATCAAGAAACCAATCCTTTATCATCTACATATTGCTTTTTATAGCAATCATCGCGATGGTTTTCTATACTGTAAATCAGCAGGCGGCGGGAATCGATGAAATCCCATTTAATGAGCTGGCGACCGATATCATTAACGGTGAAGTCAAGACGATAAGTGAAGATGAGAGCCGGCTGGAAATTACCTATAAGAATGGCAATATCAAAACTTCCACCAAGGATCCCAGCACCCCGCTTATCGCCCAATTACGTGAATTAGGCGTGACCCCGGAGCAACTCTCGGCGGAAAATATTGAAATTGATATCCGACTTCCCAGCCCGTTATTGGGAATTGTCTCCATTGCCAGCTACATCCTTCCCTTCCTGATCCTTATCGGCCTGTTCTATTTCATTTTCAGACAGGCGCAGGGTAGCAATAATGCAGCTATTTCATTTGGAAAATCCAAAGCCCGGATGTTCTCAGGGGATCACCCAACCGTAACCTTCGATGATGTCGCTGGTGTGGATGAATCTAAGGAAGAACTTCAGGAAGTAGTTGAGTTCCTGCGAGAACCTCAAAAATTCATCGCACTCGGCGCAAGGATCCCAAAAGGCGTCCTCCTTGTTGGAGCTCCTGGTACGGGCAAGACCCTGATGGCCAAAGCGGTTTCCGGTGAGGCAGGGGTTCCCTTCTTTTCGATTTCAGGTTCGGAATTTGTGGAGATGTTCGTTGGCGTCGGCGCAAGCCGGGTGCGGGATCTTTTTGAACAGGCAAAACGTCACTCCCCTGCAATTGTCTTCGTGGACGAAATCGATGCGGTCGGCCGCCATCGCGGTGCCGGGCTCGGGGGAAGCCACGATGAGCGAGAACAAACTCTGAATCAGCTCCTGGTTGAAATGGACGGATTTGATACGGATACCAATGTCATCATCATTGCGGCCACCAACCGGCCTGATATCCTTGACCCTGCGCTTCTCCGCCCGGGACGGTTCGACCGCCGGGTCGTCCTCGAACGCCCCGATATTAAGGGGAGAGAACAGATCCTCAAGGTCCATGTCAAAGGTAAACCTGTCTCGCCTGATATCGATTTAAATGATATTGCCCGATCCACACCTGGGTTTGTTGGCGCAGATATTGAAAACCTGGTGAATGAAGCTGCTATTCTTGCTGCAAGGCGAGATAAGCAAGTTATTGAACAGCCTGAATTCATGGAAGCAATCGAGCGCGTAATCGCCGGTCCTGAACGCAAAAGCCGACTGATCAATGAAAGTGAAAAACGGATCATAGCTTATCACGAAGCTGGGCATGCCGTTGTAATCAATGCTTTGCCTGAAGCAGACACCGTTCAGAAAGTGTCTATTATCTCACGTGGCGAAGCGGGCGGCTACACGATTGCCTTCCCGGAAGAGGATCGAATCCTCAAATCTCGCCGGCAGATCGTGAGCGATATGATCAGCTTACTGGGTGGCCGTGCCGCTGAGGATATCGTTTTCAGCGACATCACTTCCGGTGCTTCCAACGATCTCGAAAGAGTGACCAAACTGGCACGCATGATGGTCATGCGCCTTGGCATGAGCGAGGAGCTTGGCCCCATGGTTTATGGCAAGAAAGAAGAGCTGGTATTCCTGGGTCGAGAAATTTCTGAACAGCGGGATTATTCCGAGCATATCGCCCAGAAGATCGATGGCGCAATTCAGAAAATCGTCGCTGATGCCTATCAGCAGGCAAAGGAAATTCTCCAAAAATATCGCAAAGAACTGGATCAAATCGCTGAACGACTTCTTGAGGTCGAAACGCTTGATGCTGACGCCTTCTACGAAATCTTCCCGACACCCGTATCAAAAAATGGCGGTATTCCTGAGAAGATGTCAGCATAAGAAACATGGCTTATGAAGTACAAAAAAATCGCTCCACTCGAGCGATTTTTTCTTTTCTGGGAGGAAAATTACTATTCAGTTGGGTAGTGCTCTGATGCCAGAACCCGCCGCAAGACCTTCCCCACCATTGTACGTGGTATTGATTCTCGATACTCGATATATTTCGGAATCTTGTATCGGGTAAGGAATTCATCACAAAACGTCCTGAGTTCCTCGGGGCTGCAGGTTTCACCTTGTTTCAAAACAACCCATGCTTTAGCTACCTCTGTACCCTGCTCATCCCTCACGCCTGCCACAGCCGCCTCCCGTACTTTAGGATGCTGCATCAGAACCGCCTCTATCTCATTCGGCCAAACCTGAAAACCACCAACTTTGATGACGTCTTTCTTGCGGTCAACCAGATAAAAATACCCATCCTCATCCATCCGGGCGACATCACCCGTGAAGAGCCAGCCATCACGTAAGGTGAGTGCTGTCTCTTCTGCCTTGTTGTGATACCCTTCCATGACCTGAGGTCCTCGGATGGCCAACTCCCCCGCCTCTCCAATCCCCAGGGTTTTGGTTCCTGTTTCCAGATCAACGATCCTGCAATCCACACCAGGTAAGGGAAGACCGATCGATCCCTCCCGGTTCTCGCCCAGAATTGGGTTGCAGTGCGTTGCCGTGGGCGCTTCTGAGAGGCCATAACCCTCAACCAGATGACCGTGGGTCAGCTTTTCGAATTCCTGTTTAACAATCAGCGGGAGCGTTGCAGAACCAGAAATACAGGCTTTAATGGAAGACAGGTCATACTTACCTTCCAGAACTGGCGGATAGTGATTGATCGCCGCGTAAATATTGGGTACCCCAGGGAACACTGTCGCCTGGTATTGCTCTGCGGCTTCTAACAACCCATCCATGTCCCGCGGATTCGAGATCAGGATCATCCTGGCTCCCATCTTCACCGCGAGGTTCATTCCCAGGACCATGCCATAAACATGATAAATCGGGATCGCCACAAGGATCGTCTCCTCGCCCGGTCGGGTGTTCACAAGCCAATGACTGAACTGATAGACGTTGGCGACCAGGTTGCGATGAAGGCCAATGGCGCATTTAGGCGTGCCCGTCGTTCCACCGGAGTATTGAAATACTGCTGGGTCGTCCGGGCTGACTTTCACCTCAACCGGCCCGCCTTCTTGGTAAGCGTCAAGGATTTGTTCCCATTCCAGATCGGATTCATCTGTCTGGGTAGAGCTATTTCCAATCAGAATAAACCGTTCGATTTGGGTCTCTGATTGGATGGATTTCAGTGTCTGATACGAAGCCGCTGGCAGTATCACAAACCGGACACCGGATTCCCCGGCAATCTTTTTCACTTCTGCCGGTTTGAAAGCCGGATTCAGTGCCATCACGACCCCACCAGCTTTAAGTATCCCGTAGTAACTGATCACAAACTCGGGTGAATTAGGCAAATAAATGCCAACCCTGTCCCCTCTGGAAATTCCCTGATCCACAAGAAATCTGGCGATTCGATCCGATAAACCATCCACCTGTTGATAACTCAATTTTTCGCCATTAAAAATAGTGCATTCTGAGTCGCTATACTTTAATGCAGATCGTCTGAATAAATCCACCAGAGAAATTTCCGGGATTTCGATATCATTTGGAACACCTTCATCATAATGGGCATGCCAAGGTCTGTTATGACTGTTCATTGAGTCGTCTCCTGATTGTCTTTTCCATATGAGTGACCAGATTCTCCCCTGCAGTGAACCATGTGATCCGGGGATCATCGGTTTTGAACCAGTTCGCTTGCCGCCGAACAAACGTCCGGGTGTTACGTTTGATCAATGTGATCGCCTCATTGTAGGTGATCTTTCCTTGCAGATATTGTATGATTTCACCATAACCAATCGCTGACATTGTGGGTAAATCCCCTGAATAACCAGCATTCAGCAATACTTGAACCTCGTCCACCCAACCCTGCTCAAACATCATTTCGATCCGCTGATCAACCCGTCCGTAGAGTTCCTCTCGGGGACGGTCAATGCCCAGAACTATCGGGTGGTAGTGGCACTCCTGCCGGTCCCGCAGGTCTGAAAACCGCTCCCCGGTTTTGAAGATCACCTCGAGAGCACGCACGA
>Ga0334894_1001962_pt1 | contig 15150 bp, 20 predicted proteins | sample GraSluR3_MG_6_FD_207225 | JGI IMG/M metagenome (GOLD analysis project Ga0334894, IMG submission 207225) | Sludge microbial communities from methane-producing bioreactor in Wageningen University, Netherlands - Granular Sludge_12_05 R3 | ecosystem: Engineered > Bioreactor > Anaerobic >... | reverse complement strand
ATCTATCCGACCTTCCTCCAATGCCCATGGGGCTGGCACTTCCCCCTATCCAACGGAAGGCGAAAAATGTACCAAATACGACAAACCATACAAAGAAGAAACTCTCACTGATTACAAAGCCTCTTCTATAAAGAAAGAACAATTCTATTGCAACAGCTGGAACTAAAATCTTAAGGGTTCTCTTGTGCTCTTTTTTCATCCTTTTCCTCCTTTGGATTTGTTCTAGGTACAAATATCCCTATATGCTCCCAATACCCTATTGTTTCGAATTATGTTCAGCTTTAGACATTTGTTTCCATGAGCAGACTAATCTATCACCCGTTCAAGAATAATCTCAAAAGCTGTAGGTTTACCATGACCATTGTATTCAGTGGGAAGAACTTGTACCAATCTCCAACCTTCCCTGGAATGTTCGTCAATGATGTCATGGTGATTTGCCTCTGTAAAAAATCCTCCCAAAGTTGCCTGCACATATTTATATTCATACATTCGTTTGACCTCCATCATTATTCAAATTATAAAAACTTATGGACTACGTTGTATTATCATTGGTCTTTTCTTAACTATATATTCTTGTACATTGATTCTACCCTTACACCACAAAAAATTCACTTATTGAACTTTTATAGGATTTTCGGCATAATCAACCACCAGTTTAACTGTGACATGACAGTAGAAGATTTGAATTGAAAAACTTATGGCAACCGGATTGTATTTATCTTATAAAAGATACTATCTCAAACTTTCCCTCTATAAATATTTTCTCTTACATTATACGGATTCTGTCCTCTGCTGGAAAAGTATAGTTAATTGCTAATACTCTCTATGTATTCCAGTGCTTTATCATAGGGTTTTATTGGATGATCCCATATTTGATGACCAACACCTTCTAATTCTATAAACTCGTAATCCTTACCATATCTATCCATTTGATCAATAAATTCATATACCTGAGCTATTGGGCAATGCTCAACATCTTCTTTTCCGTGTATCATTAAAAAAGGTATATCAACTTCATTTGCCCACATGGTTGCAGATCGTTTTACATATCCATCAAGATTTTCTGCTGGTGTTCCCAATCCGATAGTTTTCTCGTAAAAACGACTAGCTCCTTCATAGTAATAATAGTTGAATAGCAATGAGTATAGTCCTGACAAGATCGCACCACCTCTTACGCCTTCAATATGTTCTCTTGCCAGTAATAGAGCCATAAGGCCACCTCGAGACTCACCAATCAAATATATGTTATCAGCATCAACATAATCTAGGTTCTTAGCCAGCTCAATCATGTTTATTACATCATTTAGGTCTCCACCACCCAGCTCATCCTTGCCAATTGTTCCCCCTCTATATTGAGGTGCAATCACTACATATCCCTTTCTGGCAATTTCTGATAAGTTACCATCTCCAGTAATGGTTTCACGCCAATATTCATCTCCATATCCACCACGCAAAAATACAATAAGTGGAAGTTCAGTATTTTCATCGGCTGGTCTAGTCATATATCCGAAAACTTCAAGTCCATCACTCATATAGATAATTTTAGACATGACAATATCATCATGCTCTGCTCCTCCATCTATGAGTTGCTCATCTACTATTTTGCCGTTATCAATATGACCTTTCTCTTCTGACCACTTTACGATATCACTTTTATCCTTAACAAACCCATTAAAAATTTTGTCATCCTCTACATAAACATCCCAGTAATCAATAAATTCATATTCTTCGCCCGCTGAACTGATCAGTGTATAGGAAATTTTATACTCCTTTGTAGATAAAATATCAGTGTTCTGTATTTCATCCACCAAATATACATCTAGATCTGTATAATCTACAATATCCAACTCCTTGAAAATCATGGTGTAATGCTCAAACTCACCGTTGTAAAAAGTATTGTCATCCATTTTTGAAACCACATTTAGCCTATTTAGCTTTTTTTGAAAATACTCCTTAAACTCAAAAAGGTCCATGTCTTCATCTAACTCTTTAAGATCCAATATTGCTTCAAAAAATACCCTATCATCCTTTGTAGTTTCGCAACCGACAAAAAGCATTGCTACAATTAAAATAAGAATTAGTAATAATGGACATTTTTTTAGATATCTCATAGATCCTCCAATCTAATGGTTAATACAAAATCACCAGATTCTCTTTTTTCTCCAGGTACTGGTTGTTGTCTTCAATCATGTATAGGACAAAGAACCTGTCTTCTTGTGCTCTTTTTTCATCTTTTCACTCCCTCGGACCAGGTTCTGGTTTTTAACACATCCTTTAGAATTATCATACCCAACTTAATTGTAAAATATTCAATCATTCTCCTCACACATGTCAATTATCATCTTGCTACATGTATTGCACTTATTCGCCTGCACTCTTGGTCTACCGGCAGGACTATCTTCACCCAACTTGATTCCACCAACTGCCCAAAGCCCAAGAACTAAATCCTTTTCTTCAGGTAACCATTTCAAAGCATACCTGTCACCATAGATATAGCCTCTTACCATCTCTTCACCACAAAAAGGACATTGCATATATGACCACCTCTCTTAAGTCTCTGTTCTTATTTAATCATTACTGCATCATAGATGATTAAAACTCTATTTTACAACATTATAACACTAAACCAGTGCAGTTCTACCATCTACATGGAAAATCCTGAAAAATTACATGCAAAAGGAGCAGTCACATTATCTTGTGATTGCTCCATAAAGTCTTATACATACCTTCACTATCAATCAAGCCCGAACAGGTGAATCAAGGGCCAATGGACTCTTCTTTGCCAATCGGTTTCCGTATGGGCTGCTCCTATGATCCAATGGGCCTCGATATTGCCTCTTGATCTGTCGCTTTTAGTTAAAATACGCTCAACAACCTTATCAAAGGACCTGTCCAATCCCCCTTCTTTGGTTCCCATATCTATCCATATGCGGCTATTGGCAAGGGCATCCTGGTAAATATCCACAGTATTGATATTTGCCCTTGTCCCCCACCAGAAAGACGGGGATATGATTCCAAGCCTTCCAAACACATGAGGATTCCTAAATCCAATATTGAAGGTCACAAGCCCTCCCATTGATGATCCCATTAGACCAGTATCCTCTGGACCGGTCAATGTCCTGAAGTTTTCATCAACAAAAGGCTTGAGCTCTTCAATAAGAAACCTTTCGTAGAGCTTACCCTTACCCATTATTCTCTGTCTTTTAAACCTGCCGTTCACATGGGCATACTCGCTCAGTCTATCCTCCTGCATATTGTCTATCCCAACAATTATAAGCTCTCTGATCATCCCCCTGCTGACCAGCTCATCATGGACTTCATGAACTGTCCACCCTACGCCTGCATAAGCTCTTTCACCGTCAAAGACATTCTGACCGTCGTGCATGTAGAGTACAGGGTAGGACTTCTCGTTGTCTTCATAATAGCTTGATGGAATATATATGTTGATTTCCCTATTGTTTTCTAGATTTCTTGAGGGAAAATCCTTGATTGTTATCATTCGCTCATCAATGTCAATCATTCTTTCAACTCCTCGCTGTTAATTGGCTAATTATAGCATATTTTAACATTCTTTGAAATCAAGTGGTAGTGTATGGTATTCTCTCCTAATATAAGTGAGCTCAACCATACCATCAATAACTTTTGTTTCTATTAGTTTAAGTTGAATCTCTGGATTTTCATCCAAGAATAGCGGAATGCCAGCGCCTAAAATAGTTGGTATTATTGTTATAACATACCTGTCTAATAGATTTTGTTTAAAAAACTGGTCCAGCAGCCTTCCACCACCAACAAGCCAAATATCCTTCCCCGGCTGGCTTTTTATTTTTTTAATAAATCCAACAATATCCTCTGATATGTACTCTACCCTATTGTCAGCTACATGATTTCTACTTGTCGCTACGTAACATTTCTTTCCCTCATATACCCAAGCCCCAGGAGAAAGTTCATTAACAACTTGTTCATACGTAGTTCTGCCCATAACAACTGTATCTATTGAGCTGTAAAATTCATTGAAACCAGAATCCAAATCAGAATCTCCGCTTTCGCCACCCAACCAGTCAACTGCACCATTTTCCCTTGCGATATACCCATCTAAGCTTACAGCAATATACAGAACTATATCCCTCTTCACAAGCTCATCCTCCCATGATTTTCTAAAGCTGGAACATAGGACAAATAACCTGTCTCTTTGTACTTTGAACGCCAGTATGTTACTTTCTTCCATAGTCATACTTGCAGTATGGACATTTTGGATAGTCTTTATCATGAACTCTTCCACAGCTGGGGCACTTGATCTTTGTAATCAGCTCATCCTTATGGTGGTAAAACTCAAGTTTTCCACATCCAAGGCACTGGTGTACATCAACCTGTATACCATTTGGAACCTTTCTCATCATAAGCATCTCAGGTTCACCAATTCTCAGTACAAGGTCTTTCACCATCTCCATTTCACTTCCACATCTCAAGCATTTCATCTCATCTTTCAATGATATCCCTCCAGAATCTCCCTAAAAATTGTCTTATACCCTTGTCTTGCCAACCAGCATTGATGCTTTATTGAAGTCCTTCTTGTGCACATAAAATATGTATTGATAATTTAGTTCCTGTTTTTGTCCATAGGATCCAGCCCTGCTTCTGGTTCCGCTGGAAAATGGTGATGAGGACATCCTGTTTATGGTCTTTATATGGTAGTCAATATTGCTTCTTGTTAAAGCTATTCGGATATTGCTCTGTTCTTTCATCGAATAGACGCTGCAAAGTTCCTTGCGATTGAAAATTGTAATCATAGGTCCTCCTTATTTATGATTTCTTATATATTGAAATGATTTCTAATTACATCAATCCACTTTAGAAAAATAATTTGAATTCCTGTTTAAAACATTATAACATTAAATCAGTTTATCTATACCATTTTTATGGAAACAGTGAATTAATCTCCAGCAAAATTACAATGGGATGGAAAACATAAAAAAGGAGCAGGCTCTGTTTTATGAGCTTACTCCTGATAGCTTTTCTGTCCATGTTTAAAAATCCCCTTCCTTTTCCCCCATCCCCCTCCAATCCACCTCTACCCCTCTCCATCACTAATTTCCAGCTCATTTTATCTATTTTTTCTGTCTAAATGTTCTTCCTTTTCATTTTCATACTTTTACCTCAAAAACCCCTCCTTTTGGAAGAGCATTTAGACAAATTGGCTAAATGTTCTTCCCTGATAAAAAGAATAAAAACATGAGAAAAAGAACCTGAAAAAGAGCTCCTGAAATAAGAAAAAGGATAATGGCAGCAGGAATTATAGCAGGATAATGATCACAGAACTTGGCGCATTGTGCCAAGCTAAGAAGGAGAAGAAAAGAAAGAGAAAGAATCCTATGAAAGCCCAATCCAAGCCTCTTAGAAGCCATTACAGCTGCTTAAAACAACACTTAAGGGAGGTGTCTACCTCCCTTCTTTGACAGCCACGCTTCGACTGATCTCATCAGAGATTTCAGGCGGAGTGGGCGCTGTTAAAGTAGTATTGATTAGCAGCTGTAAATGTGTAATTTCCTGCTTTTATTCCTGCTCTTAAGAGGCGGAATAAAAGATTGAGAAGGCGGATTGGCGCATTGCGCCAGCCTGAGAAGGGGAAAAAGAGGATGATGGTTGAGTTGGAGGCGGGATGGGCAGCTGTAGCTGGTGTCATCATTTTGAAAATGGACATGAAAAAGGAGTAGGCGCTGGTTTGTACGCTTACTCCTGATAGTTTTAGAAGAACATTTCCGCTGGCGGAAGAACATTTTGATTGGCGGAAGAGGATTATTAGATAGGGACAGGGTAGGTTTTATAATAATTTGAATAATAGCTCGAATAGTCAATGCTGAACATACTATAGATAATTTGCATTAACATAGAGTTAATCTGCTTAAAATGACTACTCTTTGTTAACGCCTAACACAAGTGTTCCGAATGCAAAAGAAGACTTATTTATTTTACTTCTGATTAATAAGAAATGTATCGATTTTCCTTCAACCATATAATCATTATATATTTCCATATCCACACCTTTTTCAAATGCAACTTCTGCATTACCATTATCAACTAAAGTTATTGCAAATGGCTCTATACTAAAGTCTGAAACGATATTACCGCTTTCATCTACTATATAATCATAAACTTCAAATTCAGTTGTTTCAAAGTTTAAAGCTTCAATTTCAATTCTTTCCCCAAAATCAATCATTGGCAAATCAATAAATCTTTTACCAACCATAATACTTTTTATTGCTTCTTCAATATCTTCTTTCTCTTCATTATATCTATCTCCATAATAAATTGGTCTTAATTCTTTAGAATCATATGATATTTTAATGGCTGGCTCTTGTATCATCCTATTTTGGCAAGATGATAAAACTAATAATATTAATAATAAACTACTCAAAATAATTGGTTTTTTAAGTCTCTTCAATACTCCATCTCCTAAATTATAAATTCTCTTTACTTAGTATTATCTACTATAACGACGTTAACTATAAATGATGCGCAACTAATACTGTTGCTGTTTTTCAATTATTGAAAATATTTTTCCTGCACTGAATATGGACAATGGAATGTTTATAACAGTGAGAACAAATATTATAATAAAATTAGACATTGGACTAATAGGAAAGAGATTCCCTATAGAATACTTAAATATTAGAAAATAAATTACATAGAATACAATACTGACCATCCAGTAGACAAGGTTCTTTCCCATAAATTTCTTACACTCCTTTATTCTCTGTTACACATAAATCTACTTATATGCACATTTTATTCGATAATTTCTCGAACAAAAATAATTACTCCATCACCTTCTTTGCAAAACTTCCAACCATTTTTGCCAAGCTCATTCCATTCCTTTTCAGCATCTTCTATTTTTCTATTTATTGAGAATCCTAACTTCTGCTCTTTCTTAACAAATTTATATTCAAACCTCTTAATGACTAACACCTCCATGTTCTAATTATTTTATTTCACCTGTTTCCACCTATATGATACAACTAATAAACAATGCCTCCTACTCATATTTAGATTTTCCTACAAATTCAACCATCAAGGCCCCTATTAAAGAAAACAATGAATAGATAAAAACCCAAATCAGAAAGCTTTCATTGAATATAGTAAAGGTTGCAACTAACCAAACGCAAAAGGTCGTTCCAACAACTACAAATATCTTTCTTGCTAAAATTTGACCAATTATTCCAAATAAGAATGATGTCATTGGAAAAACAAGCAATGCCATCAAAAACTCCATAAGTCATGCTCCCTTCGTAGATAGTTTGTTAATATTATGCAATAATTATTTTGATTCAATTACTTCTTAACATAATGCAGGCTTAAAGAAATGCCATTAAGCACCAAGGTTACTATTAGCAAAATTATCGAAAGTGTAGTACTTGTGCCACTTGTATCTAAAAGTGCAGACCAATCTCCTGCTTGTACGATTTGATTGCTATACATAACTTGAAAACTAATTGCTATTGCACATGCACTGATGCTTACAATGGAATAAAATGCTCCGTTTTTATTATGGCTAATCTTATATCTGCCTATACTCACACCGGGTAGTATCCAGGCAATCAATCCAAGAACAAAACTTCCCAACAACAGGAAACTAATCATATAAATACCTCCTAAGCTATGCTATCTTGTGATCACTCTTATTTTCTATAATGAGCTTTAGTATTATTAGCTCTCTATCTCTTTCTCAAATATAGCTTCAAACTCCATTGGCACGCCATTAGATGTATACTTAACAGGAAGAATCTGTACTAAATCTCCAACCTTCTTTGGCGTATCTATCAATGATTTCATTATGGTCTGTCAGCTCTGATACTACGAATCCTTTCATGGCTAATTTTACACTTTCATACTGATACACATATCCATCTCCTTATGTGATACTTCCATTCTAAATTGATGCTTCACCAATAATCTCATTCTTTTGTACTTGATAAATTCTTGGTTTATGCTAAATAATATTATCTCTCTTTAGCTCCTTAATTGCATTCTTAACTGCCATTTTGATTATGAAATATAATACTAAAGCTGGCAAGGTAGCATAAATGGGCAGAAAAATTAATCCTGCAGATATATTGCTCATATATAAGTTCCCTCCCTTAAAAACACACATTCATTAGACTTATTGGTGTATAGTCAATTCTATACATTCTGCTGGACTTCTGTGTGACACAAAATATTAAGATTGTGTCATTGATGAACTCATTTTTATGATTATCCCATATTAGATAATTTGGAGTTTATCATCTTAACTTAATTCATTGTAAATTAAGTTACACATAACAATTCCTACTTCTACCAAGAATTGTTTCTGATTCTCCGTATATTTTTTTCTTTCTTTAAGACTTTCTTGTGAAGAATGCCTGAAACATTGAATTTTCTTTCTATACTCTTTCACATCATTTTCTTTAATAAATCCTAACGAAATGTAATCATAATTCAATGTAATGAAATTTCCATTTTTTTTTAATAAATATTCAATTAAATTTCCTACCTCTTTTAATTTTTCATCAAGAGCCATCTCACGAAACTGTGCGTTTCTCGTTGATATCTTCTGAATTAATTCGCCCAAGTCCTGGCTTACAATAATTTTTTCATCATCTTCCTGTTCTAAATCTTTAATAGCTTTTTTTGTTTCATCAATTTTCTTTTTATCGTAATCTGTTAGGTTGTTGTTTTTCAATTTGTAATCCTCATAATAATTGATTAGCGCACTTATTAATTTGACAACTTTTGAATTAGATTCCGTTTCAAAAATTTGCCGTAATTTGTTAGCTTTTGAACAATAATTTTCATACCCTTTATCGTTATAAATATCAATACCAATAATTCCTTTTATAAATCTTTGGAATGAACTATTTGAAAAATCTAATACATATCCACTTTGCATATCAAACAATTCTTCTAAACATTGTATTGTTTCATACTTTAAATTTGCCATATAGCCTCCTAATAAACTACTACTTATCTGATTAATTTCATGTTGCACATAATTATTCATATATAACCCTAAATACAAAATATCTATTTCTAATCAAGACATAAAGATCTGTTGGTTTTTTCACTCACCTTCTTATCTTAATCTTGACTGACATTAATCCATAAATCCATTATGACTTTCCAACATGAAAAGTTTGCAAATAATATCAAAAATAATCGTCTAATTAATTCTCATTGAGTGTTCTACTGTGGATATAAAAACACTGACTTAAGCATCACATATAAAACCAGTCTTTAACCAGTCGCAAAATGCGACCACTTCGATCATGCTTTTGAGGTCTCAATTTGCGACCTCAAGATTAGATGAGAGTTACTTGATAATTAGCTTAGTATCTTCAGTTATAAGCAATATATTTATTTGTGCTTTGTCTTGGTAAATTGAAAGACGTTTATTATAGTACATTACTTAAATAGCTATCCCAATACTCATCATCGCCTGTAACTCCATGTAACCAGCAATACATAATCACAACTTCAAACTCTTGTTTTTTCCCTCTGGTAAATTTCTTTTTAGGCATGTTTCTATAGAGCGAATCCAGGCCAAACAGATTATTTTTTTGCTTATAATCGTAGTCCCAGAGTATCGTATCAGTTAATTTAATATCTTTGTATTGGGATTTCTTATCGTAGAACTCACTTTTTTTCTTATGACCTTTAGGCCATATTTCAGGATATTCGAAAAAATAGTGAGCCCACTCATAGCAAAAATTGTAGATATTTACACCATAATTCTTGTATGTATCATGAATCCATTCATTAATTTCTTCAGATATATAAATTCCTTGATTATAAGGCTCAAATAAATTTCTCACCTTATGGGCATCTTTAATAAACAGGTAAATCATTTCTGATTGTCCTTCAAGAAACTTAAACCTCTTTACCACCTTAGGGTATATTTCGTAGGACAATGATCTAAATTCCGGTTCACTCTCGTATAACAAAAAATAGTCATCTGTTATTGAGTTCATTAGATACTTGTGCATATATTTTCCGTATGATCCGTAGAGTGAAACTAACCAATCTCTTACTTCAGGATCATAATCACGAATTATTTTGCGATACCTTTCAATTTTTTGCTCATGTAGTACCGTTTTTTCATCAGCAGGCTTTGTATCCAGATAATTGTTGAAGTACTCAAATATGTAATTTACACAGATACGAGTATTCTCTTGTCGCCTATCCATATCATACTCGTTGATCCCATCTTCTTTTTTTCGTTTGAAAATGTATTCTTCCAATCGCATAATAATCATCAACCTCCATTTGGAAAACCAGCGATAATTAGACTATTCGACACTAATTCCTCTACGTTTTTATCTTAAACTGCTTGAGATTATATGTATAATCTTAAAAAGATCAAACACTATTCAAACACTTATCATCGCAGTATATTCTTAAATAAATGTGCACCTCCATGTAGCGTCTTGATAATCCTTATTTATTGTTCCATCTCTATCTACAAATGCAACTTTCATATATTACACCCACCAATTAGGAAAATTCACAATGTATATCTAAATGCGGTACACCTTATTTGGTAAATATTCTATTTAGCCTTTCAATCCCAAGAGTCAAAATGATTCCGTAAATAATTACTGCAATAGTTATCCATATTGCCAATGAGATTGGCATTTCCTTGGCATAGTCCATAGCATTTGATTTCCACGAACCTTTTTGTATTTCAAGGCCCTGAATGATTTTTAATCCGTACAATTCTAAAGATAAGACTAAGCCACCAACAATAACCGCAAAACTACCAAGTGATACTCTACTCATTATAATCCATCCCTTCCATGATATGTCACAAATTAGACCTTTTGATCGATGCAATATGTTAAGTTTCATATTTTCTGAATATGGCAATGATAATCCTAAAGAATCCGGTCACAAAATGTGACTACTTCACTCAAGCTGTTTGAGGTCACAACTTGCGACCTCAAAATTAGTAGAGGGCTGCCTGATCTTTTACTTAGTATACTACTCCCATAAATAATATATTTATCTGTGCTTTGCTCTGGTAACCCGTGAGACGATTATACTTACTATAGTGTACGAAAGTACCCAAATCATGAAATCCTTTAATAATAGCATTAGGTCAAAGTCATCAAAAAATGGATTGTAAGATACTCCAATTAATCCACGAATCAATGTTGCAAGAAAGTAAGCGATTGAGATAATGACCAACTGTTTTTTCACCATTCATTTCTCCTCTCTCTAAACTCATTAGTGCTTTATTTAATAAGCCTATAAGGACCAGGTATACTACTTGCCTCTATAGTCATATTTACAATATGGACATTTTGGATAGTCTTTATCATGAACTTTTCCACAACTGGGACACTTGATCTTGGTAATCAACTCATCCTTATGGTGGTAAAACTCAAGTTTCCCACATCCAAGGCACTGGTGTACATCAACCTGTATACCATTTGGAACCCTTCTCATCATAAGCATCTCAGGTTCACCAATCCTCAGTACAAGGTCTTTCACTACCTCCATCTCACTTCCACATCTCAAGCATTTCATCTCATCTTTCAATGATATCCCTCCCAAATCCATAAAATAATTATCTTATACCCTTGTCTTGCCAACCAGCATTGAAGCTTTCTTGAAGTCCTTCTTGTGTACATAGAATATGTATTGATAATTTAGTTCCTGTTTTTGTCCAAATGATCCAGTCCTGCTCCTGGTTCCACTGGAAAATGGTGATGATGACATCCTGTTTATGGTCTTTATATGGTAGTCAATATTGCTTCTTGTTAAGGCTATGCGGATATTGCTCTGTTCCTTCATTGAATAGACGCTGCAAAGCTCCTTGCGATTGAATATTGTTATCATAAATCCTCCTCTTCTGCTCTATCACATCTAATGTAATGATTTCCATTTATATTAGTCACCATTAGTAACAACCTAATTTTTGCTCTATTTAATAACATTATAACATTTAATCAGTTCAGTTCTACCATTTTTATGGGAACAAAGAATTAATTCCTCTTATTTTTAAGTAAATTTTCCCCAACAAAAATAACAGTTGAAAAAAGAGTATTAAAAAGGAGTAGGCGCTGTCTGGTAACGCTTACTCCTGATCATATTGGATAACATTTAAGTTGGATATAGTTATTACATTTATTTTGGTTTGACTCTTGAATATTTAACTTCCCCACTATGTTCCTTCTTAATTGGGTGAAAATAATTGAAGGTTGACTATGAGCTTAACCAAGACTAAACATTACAAATATTAATTCACCATTGAAGAACCTGAAAAGAATCTACTAATTATCAACTCTCTTGTTTGATTATCGTTAAAATCCAAATCACCTGAAATATTTAGAACAGTACTTCCCTTTTGGATTATTATAAGATCCCGCTCTTGTGTCAGCACCAAATTATCAACATCCCATGAATTCTTCATCTCTTCATCGGATACAATAATTCTATCAAGGAAGGTCATTCCCTTCCACTTAATTCCCTTTTCCAAATCATGTCTTATACCATTAAATATTATTTCAGCAAAGTATGGATCGGTTGTCTTATAGTATTTTATACTTATTCTTTCTTCATAGCCATTACCATTGACAAACTCCAAATAGGAATAGTGCTTTGGTGTGACTGGACTGCTTCCATGTTTAAACTCCTTGGTCGATGTGCTTATTTTGCTTGGTTCCTCTGATATTTCGTCTATTGTAATTATTGGATAACCCTCAGGTACTGAAGTTACTTTATAGGTATCTTCAAATCCTTCATAAACAAACGGAACTACTGTATAAATAAAGATGAATACCATAAATAATGCAAATATTATTACTGGTATACTATCTTCCCTTTTAGTTGCCTTTTTCTTTGTATAATACTTAAGGCTTAATCCTACAATGATTCCAATACCTGGACCTAACAATGATTTTATTACAATTTGAGGTGTAAAAAACGCATCAACTATAATAAAAAGCACTAAAAGTAATAGTATGATCCATGAGGAACCATAAAATAATATTATGCGCCTGCGTGCATTTTTCATAGTAGGCTTTTCGATTGGTAAACCTTTTTCAATGTTTCTTCTTGCTTTCAGTATCCTTATAATGCTGTACAGAGCAGGTACTGTAGCAAGTATAAAACTGATAGGTAATAAAATGATGCCTGCAACTCCTGTAAAAGACAAAAGAATACTATACTTCAAAGGGATTATATTAATTAATAAATAGGCGGCAAATAACGAAAGTATAAGGTAACCTCGTAACTCATTTCTTAATAACGTATGCTCCACAATTTCTTGTTCAATTGCTTCGTCTGTTTGAATTGGAACAGGATCACTTCCCTCCTCAGCATAAAAAAACTGTAAATAATCTTGTGATGTTATAAATTTCCATCCTGATTCTTCACATAATCTCCTATACACCTCAGATTCTTCAGTCTTTTCCGGAGTGAGGGGTCCGCCTTCCTTGAATACATCCACATAGAACTTCAGTTTCTGAGGCTCTATGGCTCTAAATTTTGCAAATTGTTGTTGCAGTCCTATCTTTTCCAACATCCAGCCTTCCTCAGCCATTTCCTCCAAATACGATTTCATAGCTTGGTAGTCCAGAGAAAAGAATCCCCAAAAAACCCATTTGTGTTTATTGTTCACCTACTTCACCCCCTCAAATAGATCACTGCCATCTGAAACCAGTTGCTTTAGCCTTTGATATTCATCCTTTAAAATGTTAAATCCTTTATCTGTCAAAGTATATGTTTTTCTTCTGTTTTCCGCTGATAGCTGTACTATAATATCCTCCTCCTCAAATCTGGATAGAAGATTATATAAAGTGCCTGCTCCAATTTTCACTCTGCCTTCTGTATGTCTCTCCACCTCTTGCATAATTCCATATCCATGCTGAGGTTCGGATAGCATTAAGAGAATGTAATACATTGGCTCAGTTAAAGTTTTTAGTTGTTCTCTTGCCATAAAATCATCTCCAAAGCATTACATCGATATTCGTTATATCTATTATCAATATAATATAATTGTTTGCTATTATTGTCAATACTCTTTAAAATATTGAAAATTGTGTTGTCCTCATTTTGAAAAAGAACATGAAAAAGGAGTAGGCGCTGTTTTGTGCGCTTACTCCTGATAGTTTTGGAAGTTCATTTCCGCTGGCGGAAGAACATTTTGATTGGCGGAAGAGGATTATTAGATAGGGACAGTTATTGTCCCTGTTTAAAAATCCCCTTCCATTTCCCCCCTCCCCTTCCAATCCTTCTCAACCCCTCTCCCTCACTACATCTCAAACTCTTTTCCTCCATTTTTCTGTCTAAATGTTCTTCCATTTCATTTTCATCTTTTTACCTCAAAAACCCCTCCTTTTGGAAGAGCATTTAGACAAATTGGCTAAATGTTCTTCCCTGATAAAAAGAATAAAAACATGAGAAAAAGAATCTGAAAAAGAGATCCTGAAGTGATGAATAGGATTAGAAGAATCAAGAGAGAAAAGGGATGATAATAGCAGGAGTTAGAGCAGGAGAAGGATCATGGAACTCGGCACTGTGTGCCAAGCTAAAAAGGGGAAGAAAGATAAGAGAAGGAATCCTATGAAACCCCAACTCAAGCCTCTGAGAAGCCATTACAGCTGCTTAGAACCACGCTTAAGGGAGATGTCTACCTCCCTTCTTTGACAGCCACGCTTCGACTGATCTCATCAGAGATTTCAGGCGGAGTGGGCGCTGTTAAAGGAGTATTAATAGCAGTTGTAAATGCGTATTTTCCTGCTCTAATCCTGCTCTTATATATTCCATTTAGAGGGGCATAACCGTTGATATACAACATATTGTATGGTTAGTTATTTAAACCAGCATATATTGTGGTTTGATAATAACTTTATATGTTTTATTAATGGTTTTTCGTCTTGCTTCGCAGAGAATTTTTTTAAATATCTGATTCGATGGATAGGTAGAGTTAGCTGGAATAGTATATCCATTTTTGTGATATACTATATTAAAGACTTATGTAGTTCGTATAAGTGAGTAAATTGCATAATTTAAAACTGTTGAAATAACTAACTTTTTTTAGCCAGCAAAAAGGATTTCACCCCAAAATGTCGAATATATATAGTAAGACGAATCACTATATGTTCACATTAAGGA
>Ga0334894_1001959_pt1 | contig 15165 bp, 11 predicted proteins | sample GraSluR3_MG_6_FD_207225 | JGI IMG/M metagenome (GOLD analysis project Ga0334894, IMG submission 207225) | Sludge microbial communities from methane-producing bioreactor in Wageningen University, Netherlands - Granular Sludge_12_05 R3 | ecosystem: Engineered > Bioreactor > Anaerobic >... | reverse complement strand
GCATCATGGACTCCATTGATTGCATCCAAAATAGAGTGATGCCGCTGATGCCACCTGCCATGGCGTAAGAGGCTCACTGTCAATAGGACCGTGGAATAAATAGCGAGCTAAGCAACCTGATTTTCTGATTGCTCTGATTGGATGAGTGAATTGTAGTAGACATCCATTTCAAAGTATTTACGGCCTGTGGACCACTTTTCATCTTGCTCTATCAACAGGGCTCCAATAAGCCTGATTGCCGATGCTTCATTTGGGAATATTCGTATGACTCTTTCTCTTCTTCGTATTTCTTGATTGAGTCTTTCAATGCCATTGCTTGTTCTTAATCTCTTTCTGTATCTTAAAGGCAAGCTAAGGACTGCTGTTATATCATCAAAGCCGTCATCGAGCAATTCCATTGCCTTTGGAGCTTTTGATTCATATTTATTTAGGATATGGTTTTTAGCTGCTCTTGCACTATCCATATCAACAGCTTCATACACTTTGCGGATGTCTTCCTTTAGCTCCGGTTGAACTGACTTTGGTGTCTTGTCCAAGAGGTTTCTTGAAAAGTGTGTTTGGCACCTTTGCCAGCTTGATCCTTGAAACTGCTTGTTTATTGCTTTGACAAGACCTTTGTGGCTGTCTGATGTGATTAGCCTTGGTGATCTAAGTCCTCTTTGCTTGAGGGAGATAAAGAACTCATCCCAGCTTGTTTCTGATTCGCTTTCTGACAGATGAAAGCCTATGATTTCACGGTAGCCTTCCTCATTGACGCCTATTGCTATCAGGAGGCTTTTGCTCCTTACCCGGTGTTTATCCCTGGCTTTGATGTAGATGGCATCAACCATCAGAAACGGATATTCTCTTGTGAGTGGTCTGTTCCTGAAGGCTTCAACAACAGGATCAAGTTTTTTGCATAAGTCTGAGACCATGGATTTTGAAAATGATTTACCACAAAGCTCTTCAGTTATGTTCTCGATTTTTCTTGTTGAGACACCATTGATTACCATCTCGATCATAGCAAGAACAAGGGCCTGCTCACTACGTTGGTATCTTTCAAACATGGTGGTGCTGAAATTGCCATTTCTGTGCCTTGGAACACGAAGTGTAAGAGCACCAACCCTTGTGGTAAGTTCTCTATCCCTGAAGCCGTTGCGATAGGCTCTGCGGTCATCAGACCGTTCATAGGGCTCTGCACCAAGCTGCTCAGTGGATTGGGCGATGAGAACCTGATTAAATATTTCTTCAAGTAGTTTAGAAAATGCTTCATCTTTTGTTTCTTTTGTAAAAAGTCCGTGCAAAAGTTCAGTATCCAGTGTAATATTTAATTGAGCCATTTTGTTCATCTCCTCATTTAGGTATTTGGTGGTACTTATATTTTAACCGAGGACGAGCATTTTGGCTCATTTTTATTTGAAGTTTCTTTTTACACCATTATACGGACTTTATCTAAAATTTAGACTGTTGTATTATTCTATATTAGCCATATATTATATTAGGTATATGCCTAGTAACTGCCTAGTATAATCCCACATTTGACAGTTAAAAATCAAAAAAAGCTTAGAACATGTTGTAATAACAACGTTCTAAGCTTTTTCATATTACTCGAAAAGTGCGTACCTTTTTTAGCATAAAGTAAAGACCGAGAAAAGCTATGAGGAAGTTTTGGATACCTTAAAGGTAAAACTTAAGGAAAGAGGCTTTGGAGTCTTGTGGGAACTGGATACAACAAAATCCTTTGATTTTTTCAGGCTGTTCAGGTCCTCCCATCGGCCGAAAACTATGACCTTAAGCCCGGGCTCCATTTCCCAATCCATTAGGTTCAGTCTGTTTCCATCTGTGTTAATGTATATTATTGGTTCAATCCTATAGTTTTTTCTAAGGGCAATTTCCTCCAGGGTCTTCCCTTTGAGATTTGAATCCGGAGGCAGAATTATTTCGGCAAAGCCCGCTTCCTTCTCATCGGCAAGCTCCCTGAAGACTACAAGCTCATGCTTGTGTTCAAGATTAAAGGCCTTGAAGAATTGACTCAAGTGTTCATCTTCCCCAAATATGGCCAATATCTGGCCTTCCTTGAAGGTTGTCTTTCTCCATGGTATAAAGGTCTTGCTTCCCGAGTCCCAAAGTGCGAGAATATGGATACCATAGATTCTCCAAATGTCCAATTCTTCAATGGTTTTTCCAATCAATTCACAATCCTTCTCTATTACCACCTCATGTATTTCCCTTGGAAGGTTGTAAATATCCAAAAGCTCGTCCTTTCTTTCCTGGCTCTTCTCTCCTCCCCCAGGCAAAACCTTCCCAGAAAGTAGATAGAAGTATAGGATGCCTGCAAACAGTACTCCCAGTCCGATTGGTGTTACACTGAAAAGTCCAAAACTGTCGTAACCTCCCTTGTTCAATAGGTCATTTAGGATAATCAGAGGACCTGAAGCAACCATTGTGATGGTTCCACCAAGAATCCCCGCAAAAGCAAGGGGCATTATCAGTCTCTGATTACTTATTCCAGATTTATTCCCAATCTTCTTTACTGCCGGCAAAAAAAGTGCCACAGCTCCTATGTTCTGCATGAACGAGGAAATCATGCCTGCTACTGCCATTACCACTGCAATGACCTTGTTTTCCTTGGTTCCAGCCCTCTGCATGATTATGTTGGCAAAGCTGTCCATTATACCTGTCTTTTCTATGCCAAATCCTATGATCATAACTCCCATTATTGCCACTACGGCATTTGATGAAAATCCTGCAAATGCCTGGTTAAGTGGAATTATTCCACTCCATGCCAAGGATAGCATTATGATAATGGATGCCACGTCATTCCTAATTCTATCTGTGGAGAACATGATGATTGCAGCAAAAAGTATAACAAAAACAATCATTACATCGTTACTCATGGCAATCCTCCCCTGATTTAGAAATCAAGCAGCCTCCCCTTTGAGCCTGCTTGATCTTTTCCAGTTTCTTCGTTTCTATGAAATATTTCTGTACATTCTTATTCCACCGGTTATTACGACTGCATGGAATCCTTCGAACTTAAGATAGGATGCAGCAGTGGTGGCTCTGTTCCCTGAACCGCAAAGAACGTATATGGTCTTGCTCTTGTCAAGCTTGTCAAGATTCTCATAGAGGCTCTTAAGTTGGATGTTTACCCTGTTCTCAGCTGGATCCCCATCCTCAATCTCCTCTGCATCCCTTATGTCCAGAAGAATGAAGTCATCACCCTTGTCCATTTCCTTGTATTCCCTGGCTGTTATCGTCGGTAGCTTGTCTATGTCATTTCCCTTCTCCTGCCACATTTCAATCCCTTCCGGCAGATACCCCATCATGTTGTCAAAGCCGATTCTTCTGCAGTACCAGTATATTTCCTCCATCTCACCCATTGAACCATCGATTATAAAGGCCAACTTGTCATCAGGGAAGTACATGGATCCTAGAAATGCCGTAAGGTTTCCCTTTGACAGAAATATTGACCCTGGTATGTGCCCACCGATGTATCCCTCTTTTGTTCTTGCATCCACAAGTATCACATCGTCCTTGATGGCTTCTATCTCTTCAACTGTGAGTACGTTTAGTACAACCTCATCACCAACAAAGTCCCCTCCCTTGACGTTAAGGACCTCCATCCGCTCAAAGTATCTTGGTTTGATTCTCATTTTGGCAAATTTCTCGACAAACTCCTCCTTTGAGCCAACCTGAAGCAGTTCATTCGTTGCCTTTTCATACCCCAGTGAGGAATATGGCCTCTCATCCATGGAATCTCCACAAGCAGACCCTGCGCCGTGTGCCGGTAACAGCAGAACGTGGTCGCCAAGAGGAAGAATCTTCTCAAACAGACTATCGTACAGAAGACCTGTCATCTTTTCAAGATTTTCCTCTCCATAAAAGTCCGTTCTTCCAAAGTCACCCATAAACATGCAATCTCCAGTGAAGATCATGTATGGCTTTTCTGTTCCCTCTTCATACACAGCATAGCTCATATGACCTAGGGTGTGACCTGGTGTATGTATGGCCTTTATCCTTATCTCACCCATTACAATTTCAAAGCCGTCCCTGATTCTTTCTCCATAGACATGTCCAAGATCTTCATGGTCGGATATGTATATCCGGGCTCCTGTTTTTTCAGCCAGCTCCATGGACCCTATTACATAGTCCTCATTCCTGTGGGTCTCAAGGATGTATTTTATTCTCATACCGGCTTTTCTTGCTTCGTGCATATACACCTGGATATCTCTCATTGGGTCTATTACAGCAATATCATCACCATCACCCACCATGTAGGAATAGTGCGCCAGTCCTTCAGTTTCAATCCTCTTGAAAAACATAAAATCCCTCCTTTTCATATTTAAGCTTCCTTATATTTCTACCCCGCAGGTTTTGGTCTAAAACCCATTACCATAATCTGTTAATGGGATGCACCGGAAATTGAGTAATTTTCTTAATTAAGTTCTGGTCTGAAGGGTATAATTGAGTATAGGTAAATTCAGCAATTACATTACTAAACAAGGAGGAAAAGATGAAACTATCAATAGGAAGCACCATCCAAAAACTGAGACAGAACAAAGGAATTTCGATAGATCAGTTTGCACATGCGCTTGGTACAACACCAGATGTTGTTGAAAGGTGGGAGAACAGTTCCTCCTATCCGGACATCACTATGCTCTCACCAATAGCAAGGCTCCTGGGAACTTCACTGGATGCACTTTTGATGTTTGAAACAGAAATAAGTCCAGATGATGTAACAAACATCTACAAGGTTTGTGCGGAAAAGTTCGAAACTGGCGATTACGACGATGCCCTTTTGGTATGTGAAAACTATTTGGAGGCATACCCAAACAGTCTTTTCCTGAAATTCAGGATCGGTAGCCTTTTGCAGGAATATATCCAGATGGCTGAAACCGAGGATCAGGCAAACACTGTTCTGGACAGATCCATTTCTTTACTTGAAGCAGCCTCTGTAATTGATGACCTGGAGGTTAAGCAGGCCTCACTGTATGTACTTAGCAGTCTGTACACCATGAAGGAAGATTATGACAAGGCAATTGAGGTTCTCAATACACTTCCAAAGCTTAACGTAAATACTGACTTCATGCTATCGACAATATATTCCATAACTGGGGACAGTGAAAGTGCCAAAATTGTGGAACAGGAAAGTCTTTTCAACAATATCAACAACTCAATTATTGCACTTGCCAGCATGTGGGGCACCGCTCTTAAGGAGAGGGATCTTGAATTTGCAATGGAGCTTGCAACCCTCCAGAGAAAAATGATTGTAGATTATAACCTTGAGGGTTACCTTATGGGAAACAACATACTTATGTTTGCAGACATCTATGCTGTGAAAAAGGATGTGGACAGAACCCTGGACTATATTGAAAGATATGTTGATTGGGCATTGAAAAACGAAAACTCCGATTTGGATCTGTCAAAAAACAAGTTCTTCTATCTGGTTGAGAACCTTAATCCCAGCATGAGCTTCGAATACCAGCGACAAAACTTTATTAGCAATGTAATCAAGAATCAGGATTATGACCTGGTGAAATACACCGACAGGTACAAGAAGATCATTTCAAAAATAATCTAGATTGAAATTAGGTGATGGGATGGAGAATGCAATTCTCAAATCGCTGGAGTTCAGCGAAAAGATAAAATATAGGATAATGTACCTGTACTCAATTGCATTTATCCTCGCATCGTTTCTTTTTGACTCCTTTTATGGGCTTGTAAATGGGCTTGTCCATATAGCAATGTCTCCAACACTTCTATTGACGGACTATCTGGCCATAGGTGGTATTGGAGCTAGCCTATTGAACAGCGGCGTTCTAATGCTGTTGACAATTTTCATCGCCCGCAGGAATGATGCCCTTATGAATGGTCCTCTCATAGCAGCAGTATTTACGGTGGGAGGCTTTGCTTTTTTCGGGAAAAACATTTACAACATCCTAGGAATTCTCCTGGGAGTATATATTTTTAGCCGGATCCAAAAGGACCATTTTACAAAATACATCATTATAGCTTATTTTGGAACTGCGCTTTCACCAATTGTCAGTCAGGTCAGCTTTGGGATGGGATTTGGTGTGTTTCCGGGGATAGTTTTGGGAGTAGGTGCCGGCTTAGTCATCGGATTGATCCTCCCGCCTTTGGCAAGCAGCTTCGTAAGGTTCCATCAAGGCTTCAATCTATATAATATCGGCTTCACATCCGGAATCATAGGCATGATACTAATGTCAGTATTTAGACTCAGTGGATATGACCATTCACTGAATCAAATCATAGTTACTGAGACAAGCATTCCTTTATTGGTCCTACTGGTGTTGTATTTCTTCTCAATGATACTTGTTGGACTGATAACCTCGAAAAACAGTTGGAAAGAATACAGATCCCTTCTAAAGAATCCCGGGCGATTGGTTACAGACTTTGTGTCACTTCACGGGTTCTCAACATCTATCCTAAATATGGGAGTTCTTGGTTTGTTGGGGATTCTTCTTGTATCCCTTCTGCAAGGTCCCATAAATGGTCCCATAATAGGGGGTATCTTTACACTGGTGGGATTTGGATCCTTTGGAAAACACCCTGGCAATTCACTTCCCATAATGGTGGGTGTTCTTGTTGCAGGCTTAATTGCCGGACTGCCGTTCTCATCTACAGGATTTTTGCTAACGGTCCTTTTTGCCACAACTTTAGCCCCCATATCTGGACATTATGGTTATTTTGCAGGTATACTCGCAGGATTCCTTCATCTCGCATTGGTATCCAATCTTGGATATCTTCATGGGGGCATGAATCTTTACAACAATGGTTTTTCAGGAGGGTTTGTTGCAGCTTTTCTGGTTCCAATATTTGAATCTTACAAAAGGGAGAGGAATCTATGAAGGACGAAAAATCCAAGCTTTTAAAAATCATGAATGAGTTGGTAAGATTTTTCTTAAAGGCGGGCAATCACCACATCAATATCCAGATGGACCTTGATGATCATGAAGGTGTTATTATCCTGGAAGGATGCTGCACAAGAATATCAGATAAGCAAATCCGGGAACTGGACAGCATCATCAATTCACCCCGAAAGGATGAAGCGGAGGAGTATTACTGGAATCTCATTGGAAGCAATGATTTTTCTGAGCTGCATCTTTTGGGTGCTCTAGTAAACGATGGCGAAGTTGGATATGAGGGCGACAATTTGAGGATAAAGGTTCGAAGAAAATTTTAGGATGGTCAAGTGACCATCCTATTTCATATTCTCAATTATCCTCTCAAGGTTATCGTAAAAGTAAAGAGCGTTCTCTCCATCCAGCTTCATTTCATCCTTCTCTATTTCATCCAGATATTCCTGTAGAATCCTTGCTGTCCTCGTGTTAGGATTTTCCCTTATTGTTTCTTCATAAAGCTGAAGAATGTCATCCCTGATCTCACTCTTTCCCTCCTGGGCATAAACGTATTGATTGCCCAGACCCTGAATGGCCAGGCTCATATATGTGTCATAGAGATCCTCTAATCTGGTTCTGGTTTTTCCCTCTGGGTAGCTTTCCATATGACTTTCGATCTGAAGGGCCCTTTCCAGAATTTCCTCGGCTGGAATGTTTATTCTCTCACCATCTGTGGTCTCATTCTCAACCTCCTTGTTCCATATTCTAAAGTATGACTTGAACTCATCTGATGCATGCTGGACATGTGGAGCAAGCTTCTGGAGCACTCCCTTAGTGTCGTAGCCCTGAGCGTAAAGATGGTTTTCCAGCTGAAATAGCATTTCGTCAACCCGAAACTCATCAAGGCTATCCACATTTTCCTTCAGGAAATTGATAATTTTATCCTCATCCATCCTCTGCTCGATATAGCTGTAGTATTCCTTGAGTATTTGAACCTGCTCAGTCTCCTCAAGGCGATCTCCTACAATCTCTACTGCCTTATCCTTTAAACCATCCACATCAACGTTTTCAGCGATTTTCTCCACCTCTCCCGAACATCCTGCAATAAGCACCGTGCTGGCTAGTATAATGGCCACGAATAATTTTCTCAATTGAATCAACTCCTTGCTACTATTATACCTTCAAAAATCCATTTAATTGTTACAAGACCATTACATAAGTAAAATGCTTCAAGCCGGATATCCATGACTTTATTGCATGAATAGGTTTCCCCTGCATTGACACAAAGTGATTTCCTAAATATAATTCTATTTAGCCGTACTTATTATTTGAAAATTAGGGAGGGATGCATATGACAAAGAAACAGACATTCTACAAGGGCTTTACACTTATAGATGGAACCGGAGGGAAACCTCTCCAAAATGCATTTATGGTTGTTGAGGATAAAAGGATAAAAAGAATCGGCAGGCTTGTTGATGCCGAATCAACCAATGGATATGAGGTTGTTGACCTGCACGGTAAATATGTGATGCCTGGAATGATCAATGCCCATGTTCATATAATTATGGAGCCTGTGGCTGATCCAAACAAGCTTCTTATGACAGAGTCAAAATACAAGACACTGTTAAGGGGAGTTGCCAACCTCAAGAAGCATCTTCATTCAGGTACAACCTATTTCCGAGACATGGGTGGATACGATTATATGGACATAGTACTTAGGGATGAGGTCAAGTCCGGTCTTGTCGAAGGTCCCGAGTTCCTCGCTTCAGGCAAGGTGATTACAATGACTGGCGGCCACGGTTGGATGATGGGTCGGGAGGCAGACGGCCCTGAGGAAACCAGAAAGGCAGCAAGGGAGCAGCTTAAGGCTGGTGCTGATGTTGTAAAGATAATGGCTACTGGCGGTGTAATGACACCTGGAGTTGAACCTGGAAGTCCTCAGCTTGAAGAGGATGAGATGAAAAGCGCTGTGGCTGAAGCCCACAAGGCCGGCAAAAAGACCGCCACACACGCACAGGGTACAACTGGTATAAAGAATGCCATTAGAGCTGGAATCGATTCAATCGAGCACGGAATATTCCTTGACGATGAAGCCATCCAGATGATGGTGGAGAGGGGTACATATCTGGTTCCAACTCTGGTAGCTCCCTATTTCATAGTTAAGAACGGTATTGCAGCAGGCATTCCCAAGTTCGCCGTGGACAAATCAGAACACGTGATGAAGTATCACGTTGACAGCTTCCAAAGAGCACTCAAGGCAGGGGTTAAGATTGCCATGGGAACAGACTCAGGAACGCCTTTCAACCAGCATGATGGAGGTCCTTGGGAAGTTAAGCTTATGGTGGAGAATGGAATGACTCCAATGGAAGGTATTGTTGCCGCCACAAGAAATGGAGCTGAGTGCCTTGGAATAGACAAGGACTACGGAACAGTTGAAAGAGGCAAGTTTGCAGATTTTATAGTTCTTGAGGAAGACCCACTGGAAAATATTGATGCTCTGTTTGATGTAAAAAGCGTTTATAAGCTTGGCAAGAAGGTTAAATAATCATAATCCCCTGGAGTTCTTCCAGGGGATTATGATTATTATTTTGCTGGTACCGCCTCAAGCTTTGTTTTATATAGGAAAAATCCTATTGCAGCAATTGCAGCAATTGCTCCTGCAGGGTATGCAATTGTTGTTGGAAGACTGAAGCCCTCTGGTGCCTGAAGTATATAAGTTATGCTTACGGCAGTCATAAAGGTTGCCGGAAGACTTGTCATCCAGTGGCTCTTTGCCATTTTCACAAGGTAAGCTGATGCCGCCCAGAGAACTATCATTGCAAGCGTCTGGTTTGACCATGCAAAGTATCTCCAGATTATATTGAAATCAATCCTGGTCAATGCAAAGCCCACTACAAATAATGGAAGTGACAGCAGTAGTCTCTTCTTGATAGGGCCCTGCTCGAAGTTCATGGCATCTGCAATGGTAAGTCTTGCGCTTCTAAAAGCAGTATCACCTGATGTTATTGGACATGCTATTACACCAAGCATGGCAAGAATTCCACCTACAGGACCAAGCAATGATGTGGAAATTGTATAGACAACCCCAGCTGGTCCTCCTCCTGTTGCCAAGACCTCTGAAAGTCCGCCTACTCCGTTGAAGAATGCCATTCCCGCTGCAGCCCAGATCATTGCAATTACACCTTCAGCAATCATTGAGCCGTAGAAAACCCTTCTTCCGTAGCTTTCCTTGGTCATACATCTTGCCATCATAGGTGACTGAGTCGCGTGGAATCCTGAAATCGCTCCACAGGCAATTGTCGTGAACAGTATGGCCCAAATGGGAAGTCCTCCAGGATGCAGGTTGGAAAGTGTGAATGCAGGCAGCTGATAGCCATCAATCACAAGTTTTGCGCCAATTCCTGCAGCCATTATAAGCAATGATGCTCCAAATATTGGGTAGAGCTTACCGATTATCTTGTCAACTGGCAGAATAGTTGCCAAGAAGTAGTAGCCAAGTACTATTATAACCCATACCTGAAGGCTGTTCAGACCAAAGAGATTTAGATTTGCAAGAAGTCCGGCTGGTCCTGTCATGAATACCGTACCTACAAGAACAAGAAGCACCACAGAGAACACCCTCATAACCTGCCTAGCTCCGTTTCCAAGATACATTCCAACAATTTCTGAAATGCTCTTCCCTTCGTGTCTCACTGAAAGCATGCCCGAGAAATAGTCGTGAACCCCACCTGCAAAAATGCTTCCCAGTGCTATCCAGATGAATGCAACGGGACCGAAAAGTGCTCCCTGGATTGCTCCAAAGATTGGTCCTAGACCTGCAATGTTCAAAAACTGGATAAGAAAAATCCTTTTCCAGCTCATGGGCATGAAATCTATTCCGTCCTGAAGCCTTGTAGCTGGTGTCTCAATGGAGTCATCCGCTCCAAAATGCTTATCTACGACCTTGCCGTAGGTTATGTAACCAAACACCAAAATAATGATACCAATAATAAAGTATGTCATTGTAAAACCTCCTGTATGTATTTTCATATCTAATATATATGAAAACAAATACAGGAGGTCTATCTTTGTCCTATGATACACAAATCAGGTGTCAAGTTGCAAAATTTGATTCCAAGTTACAAATCCATATTCATCCTCTCCCGAAACTCCCTGACATATGTTCTGCTAACTGGAATACCCTCTTTGATACCCTTGTACCTGACATTGTAGGTTGAATTGAACCATGGCTCTATTGACTCGATCAGGTCAAGATTCAGGATATATGACTTGTGACTTCTGAAGAAGGACTCTCCCCTAAGTCTCTCGTATATCTCAGCAAGGGTTGAATTGATGGAGAATCTTCCCCTTTCAGTGTGGACAAATGTTGTCTTGTCCTCAATTGAAATGAAAAGGATCTCACTGGTCTCTATTGGAATCAACCTGTCATTGCTGTACCCAACTATCCTGGACGGTCTTCCCATTCCCATCTCCTTGATGATACTGTCTATTTTCTCAGCCTGGAGCTTCTCTCTGTGTATTATTATTCTCTTAATCTTCTCCAGACTTTTTTCAAGCCTCTCAGCTGACACCGGTTTAAGCAGATAATCCACAGCATTGACCTCAAACGCCTTGATTGCATACTTGTCATAGGCTGTTACAAAGACAATGTATGGTGGATTCTCCCTCTTTGATAGCTCCTGAGCAACCTGGACCCCATTGATACCGGGCATGTTTATATCGAGAAAAACCAGTTGGGCATCTGTTTGCCAAGACTTCTCAAGTGCTTCAATTCCATTTTCAGCAATGTCAGCAACATGGAAGTCACTCCTCTGGGATATCATCCAAGCCAACTCCTCCCTTGCAGGCTTTTCATCATCGACGACTATACAGCTTATCACTGTGCATACACCTCCTGACCATTGGGGATGAACATTCTAACCCTGGTGCCTTCATCCTCCCTGCTGGTGATCTGAAGTCCATAGTCCTTACCATATAGGTTTATCAGCCTGTCGTGGACATTTCTAAGACCGATGCAATCCCTTGGACCACAGTCGTTTAGCAGTCTATCCAGTGTATCCTCAGGGATGCCAACGCCGTTGTCCACAACCTCTATTATGGTTCCCTGATTGTTGTTTCTGGCTGATATGGTGACATTCCCTCCCTCCAACCTGTGGAGCACTCCATGCTTGATGGCATTTTCAACCAGTGGTTGAAGCAGCAAAGGTGGAATTTCACACTCAACTTCAGGCGAAATCTCATAATTAATCTTGAGCTTGTCCCCATGTCTTGCTTTCTCAATTTCAACATATGATACTATGTGCTCAATCTCTTTGGTAAGAGGCACCTTGTCAGATGGCTCCTGGAGATTTGACCTGAAAAAGTCTCCAAGATGAACAAGGAGCTTTCTTGCCTCATCAGGCTGTGTCCTTGTATAGGAAACTATTGTATTGATTGCATTGAAGAGAAAATGCGGGTTTATCTGTGCCTGCAGAGCCTTCAATTCCGACTTGGCCAACAGCTCCCTCTGCTGATCTATCCTACTTAGCTCCAACTGGGTTGAAAACAGCTGTGCAAGACCAAGGGCAAGCTCTGTCTCAACCATGGTGATTGATCTCTCTTCAGCCTTGTATAGCTTCAAGGCTCCTATGACCCTGCTTTCCTGTTTTATTGGAACAATTATGGCAGACCTCAGCTTACAGCCCTTGTGGTCACAGCCTATATCCTGCTTGCTGTCGGCTATTGTAAAGCTGTCGCTGTGAAGGGCTTTCCTCGTAAGCTCAGTCATAAGGCCAATTCCAGGTTTATGATGATCCTCACCTTCACCCACATGAGCGATTATCCTTTCCCTGTCTGTAAAAGCCACTGCCTCAACATTTGTCATTTCCTTTATTATTTCAGCTGTCTTCATTGCAGTCTCTCCATTGAAGCCATCCCTGAAGAACATCGTCCTGTTGGCAATCTTCAGTGCCAATTGTGCCTGATAGGATGCTTCCTTCTCCATTCCATGCAGCACGCTATCCACCATTGCAATAAATACAGCTATTCCAAGACCATTTGCAAGTATCATGGGGATACCTATGATTTCAACAAGCTCAAGTGCATCTCCATAAGGCTTGGCCATGAGGAGTATTATCACCATCTGCAGGACCTCAGCGGCAAACCCAGCCATAAGTGCAAATGTGAATCTGTGTTTTGAATGATCAAATCTCTTTTTGAGGAAACCGGCCATTGCTCCTTCTGATATGGTCGAAACCGCACAGGCAAGTGCTGTAAACCCTCCGATGTCAATAAGATACCTGTGTCCTCCAGCTATTATCCCTGAAAGGATACCAACAAAGGGGCCTCCCAAGAGACCTCCCACAAAAACTCCTATGACCCTGGAATTTGCAATGGCACCCTGGATATGTATTCCGGTATACGTACCTATGATTCCAAAGGAACCAAATATCAAAGCCAATGCCAACTTGTCCAAAAGGCTGATCTTCCTCTTTGATACAAGCTTCCTGAACATTCCCAGTCTGGAGAGGAGAAATGCCAGAATCAATATCAAACCTACCCTGTTTATAAGATTTTCCAAACTTAAATATTCCATAAAACACCTCAATTCTGAATTCATCAACAGTATATATATTTTATTGTCCCAAATCAAGGCAAAATTTGGACCCCTGTCTCCAGGGGTCTAGTTTCAGTGATTTTCATTTACCAATTCATCAGTTAGTTTTTCAATCTCATCAATCATCCTGCCAATGTAAGAAATGGTGTTCAGCAAGGGACGTTCGGTTGTTATATCCACTCCAGCCATCCTTGCCAGCTCCACCGGTTTCTTGGTCCCACCTGCCATAAGCACGTTTCTCCAGTCCTCTATGGCAGCTTCCCCTTCCCTTAGGATTCTCTGGCTTGCTTCAGTGGAAATGGTCAAGCCAGCTGAATAGGTGTAGGGATATAGTCCCATGTAATAGTGGGGTTGCCTCATCCAGGTCAACTCAGCTCCTGGAATTATTTCAACCTCTTCACCCCAGAATTTCTGAAGGGTCTCTCTTTTGAGCCAGTCCAGAACCTCTGCATTTACACTACCCCCATCGTCTATTATTCTATAGACCTCCCTTTGAAAGTGGGCTTCCAAGAGATGGGTCACAAAGTTGTGGTAGTAGGTCTTTGATACCATGGAGGATAGCACCCACCTTTTCATCCTTTTGTCATCCGTAGTCTTCATAAGATGGTTTGTAAGGAGCATTTCATTCATGGTGGAGGGTGCCTCTATAAAGTAAAGTGACGGCTCTGAGTTGAAGATGCTCTGGTTCCTGTGAGCAAGATGAAAATGTCCTGCATGTCCAAGCTCATGGGCCAGAGTGAATACATCCCTCATCTTATCGGTCCAGGACAGCAGCACAAATGGATGCGAGCCGTAGGGTGTTGAGCAGAATGCCCCTGTTGATTTGCCTTCATTCATGGCGAAATCAATCCATCTTTCATCAAAGGCCCGTTGTAGCATTGCCTGGTAATCCTCGCCCATTATTCCAAGGCTTTGAAATATATAGTCCTGTGTTTCCTCAATGGATATCTCAGGTTCAAAATCCGGATCAACATCAACCTTAAGATCTGCGAAGGTCATCCTGTCAATCCCGTGGATTTTTCCAAGAAGTTTTGCATATCTCCTCATATGGGGCGCAAGGTGCTCCATTATGGTGTCAATCTGTCGGTTGTACAGGTCCAGGGTTACCTCCTGGTCCATGAGAAGACTTTCAAAAACAGACTCAAAGCCTCTAAGGTCAGAAAGTGTCTTCTCCCTGGTTACATGTGCCTGATAGGCTGTTGCCATTGTGTTTCTGTACCGCGCCAAGTCCTTGGAGAAAGCCTTGAAGGCCTCCCTTCTAAGCTCAGTGTCCTTCTCGTACTCCCACTCTCCTTCAAAGGATGCAAAACTAAGGGCATGGTCCTCTCCCTTGGCCTTAAAATCTTCAAAGGCAAGATCTGCAAGCTTTGACATGTTGTATACCCTATAGGGAGCTTCAAAGGTTGTGGACAGGGCGGAAAGAACCCTTTCAGCCTCGGGATGGAGCCTGTATGGTTTCTTTCTCAGTACGAACCTGAAATAACCAAGATTCTCAGAATTTTCCCTTGCAGCCTCCATTAGCACTTCCTCTGGAGCCTCCATTAGTTCAGCCTCGATAAAGCTCAGTCTGCTTTCCATGGCAGAAATTCTGTTACTTATATTCTCAAGCCTCTCCTGAGCCTTCATATTGGTCAGGTCAACCTCTGCATCCAGATAGGAATAGTTCTCAAGCCAGCCTCCAAGCATTTCCAGCTCTCTCAATCGGTCCAGGCAGTCACTGATTTCTTT
>Ga0334894_1001956_pt1 | contig 15168 bp, 24 predicted proteins | sample GraSluR3_MG_6_FD_207225 | JGI IMG/M metagenome (GOLD analysis project Ga0334894, IMG submission 207225) | Sludge microbial communities from methane-producing bioreactor in Wageningen University, Netherlands - Granular Sludge_12_05 R3 | ecosystem: Engineered > Bioreactor > Anaerobic >... | reverse complement strand
CTCCGTTCGGACGGGCCCGCCCGGATGACTCCGTTCGGACGGGCCCGCCCGGATGACTCCGTTCGGACGGGCCCGCCCGGATGACTCCGTTCGGACGGGCCCGCCCGGATGACTCCGTTCGGACGGGGGTGGCTGAAGTCCTGGTACCAATTAAAATCTTTACAAGAAAACTTATTGGACGAAGCCGGGGTGGTAAAGCAATGTCCAGCTGTTTATCCCTTATGGGTGTGGCTCAAGGAACATCCTCACTTTCGATATTGAAGAATGGTTCCACTGCGACTTTGTTTCAGATAAAAGCACATGGAATTGTAATGAGTTATTTTCATCCCCGCGATTTACCCGAATCCCTAAGGGTCGGCGAAGCTCCCTTAGGGTTCCGGTAACAAGTGAAGGGTTTTGAGAGTTTGAAGGTTTGAAAAGTTTGAGGAGTTTGAGGGTTTGAGGAGTTTGAAAAGAATGAGTTCTGTTTTAACTCAAAAGCTCCTTCTGTTTGTGATTTTGAAATTTGAAATTTGGAATTTATTTGTTATCCCGCCATGCGGGATTTCGCTGCGCTCAATTTGTTGTTTGTGTCCTCAAAAATAAGGTTGGGTTTTACGGAGAATCACCTAAGCTACTAAGGTCAAACTCCTGAAAATAAGGTTTATCCAAACCAACACCAATGTTTTACATTAAAGCCTGCCTGTTTGGCAGACAGGGGGGATTTCAGGTCGATACATGTGAATGATTTAGTTCTCATTTCCACTTTTTTTTGTAAGAGGATTAAAATATAACAACTAACTTTGACTTCGGCAAAAAACAATACCTATGTCAAAATTTCACAACATAGTTCAAGCAGGAGAAGGACTTCATTCCGAATTTAAAACATCGTTCAGAGAAGATGTTACAGAAACGCTTGTTGCCTTTTCAAATGCAAAGGGAGGGGCTGTATATATTGGAATTTCGGACAAAGGTGATATTTCCGGCGTTAGTATCGGTAAAGAAACGCTTCAAAACTGGATTAATGAGGTCAAAAATAAGACAATGCCACAAATTATTCCCGATGCTGAAATCCATACCGTTGATGGGAAAAAAGTAGTAGCATTTTATGTTTCGGAATATCCCGTTAAACCGGTATCAACCAGGGGCAGATATTATAAGCGCGTGGGTAACTCTAATCATTTGTTATCGGTTAACGAGGTATCGAACATGCACTTGCAAACCATAAATTCCAGTTGGGATTATTATCCCCGCCCGGGAAAAACATTGGATGATATATCAATTAAAAAGGTCGGAAAAGTGATGCAAATCATTATGCAACGCAATTCAAATATTCATTTCGATTCCGCAGAAGAATTTCTCATTAAGAATGAACTTTTGCTTAAAGAAGGTAAAATTTCAAACGGATGTTATTTGATGTTTAGCAAAGAGGATAATTTGTTTACTACCATTCAGCTCGGTCTTTTTGCTTCCGAAATAGTGATAAAAGATGACATCACCAGTTCCGGGGATATTCTCACCCAGGTTGATGAAGTGATGTCGTTTGTAAGAAAACATATTAATAAAGAATTGATTATTACCGACAAACAAATTGAAAATATTCAACGCTGGCAATATCCGCTCGAAGGAATCAGGGAATTAGTGCTTAACATGATTATTCATCGCGACTACACCTCTTCAAGCGATAGCATTGTTAAAGTATTTAACGACCACATCCTGTTTTTCAATCCAGGAGGTTTACCCGATTCAATTACCATTGAACAACTTTTAACAAACAATTATGTTTCAACACCACGTAACCGGCAAATAGCAAAAATAGTGAAAGAAATGGGCTGGATTGAGAAATACGGAACCGGTATTAAACGTGTACGCAACATGTTTGTTGAATATGGTCTGAAACAACCACTTTTTGAAAGTATTCCGGGAGGTTTTGCAGCAACTGTTTTCGCAGAAAATGAAAATGTTACAGATAGTGTCGTAGATAGTGTCGTAGATAGTGTCGTAGATAGTGTCGTAGATAAACGACGCAAAAAAATCTTAAGCCTATTAAAAGAGGATAGCAAATTGTCGGCAAAAGAGCTATCCGTACACATTGGCGTTTCGAGCAGGACTATTCAGCGAGACTTAGACAAACTAAAGGAAGAGAGAAAGCTCAAACGGGTAGGCAGAGAAAAGAATGGTCAATGGAAAATAATTAAATAAAGACAGCACATCCATCATGAATATACTCATCACCGGCGCCTTCGGTTTCGTAGGCGCCAACCTTTCCAAAGCCCCCAAATCCTAAGGGTCGGCGCAGCTCCCTTAGGGTTCAATCTGAATCCTTAGGGTTCAGTTTTCAGGTATGGGTGGCCAAAAGGTGGCAACCAACACTATTTTGAATTGTATTATTTTTGAAAAAAATGATAACGCATGAACATCCTCACTTCCGATATTGAAGAATGGTTCCACTGCGACTTTATTTCAGATAATAGCACATGAAATTGTAATGAGTTATTTTCATCCCCGCGATTTTGATGCAGAACAGCCGGTGCTTAAACACCTGCCGGCAATGCGCAGGGTTAAATCGTATGCAGGCCTCAGCAGGGCATTCCGTAAATTCGAATACTGGCTAAACGATTTTGAAACGGTAAGTTTGTTGCAGGCAGATAAACAAACAGAGTGGAAAAAAACAAAAATAATCTCGCTCTAACCCCCCGAATCCCTAAGGGTCGGCGCAGCTCCCTTAGGGTTCTGTTTTCATAAACCTTCAGCTGGTGGCTCAAAGTCCACCTGTTTACCCCCTGGGATGTAATCCTTTTGGGGCTGAGTAAAACAACATCCATCATGAATATACTCATCACCGGCGCCCTCGGTTTCGTGGGCGCCAACCTTTCCAAAGCCCTTTCAACAGCGTTTAAACACCATTTAATTGCCGTTGACGTTTCGGAACCGGAGCATCACCACTATTCGGAATACATTCCCTGGGATGAACTCCACACCCTTGGCAATAAGAAAATAGATGCCATCATCCATTTGGCCGGCAAAGCCCACGATACGCGCAATACGGCCGCAGAACAAGACTATTTCGACATCAACCTGGGGCTTACCCAAAAAATATTCGAATTCTTTTTGCAGTCGGGCGCTAAAAAATTCATCTTTTTCAGCTCGGTAAAAGCCTCCGCCGAAAACTACCTGCAACAAACTTTAAACTTTAAACTCCGGTACTGAAACATTGAACCCGGAACAAAGCAATATAGCGGAATTTTTGTATTTTTGATTTTATATTAAATAATAAGTAAGCTATGCATACAACATTTCATTTAAATTCGGCTCAGGATATTAGTTCCGACTTGCTCGATGCAATTAAAGCTGCATATAAATCCAAACCCATAACCATTATTGTTGAAGAGGAAGAAGATTTATCTCAGGAAATGAAAATCATTCTTGATAACAGACTTCAGGAGGATGAGTCAACATATATTACTGCCAAAGAATCAGTAGATATGCTCAAAAAAAGTTATGGCTTATAGAGTTATTATATCCCCACGTGCTCAAATCGAGATTTCAGAAGCTATAGAATATTATCGGATACACAGCAATGTAGCTCCTTTTGTTTTTATTCAATCTCTCGAAAAATCATATAGAACATTGGAAAGTAACCCTTTTTTTAGAAAACGATATAAAAATGTCCGGGGATTAAATATCAAAAAGTTCCCGCATACTCTTTTTTATCAAATCGATGAAGCAAGAAAAGTTGTAAAGGTTTTGTCTTGTTTCCACAGTAGCAGAAACCCTTCCGACAGGCCATAAACACCGGCTAACAGCGCCCGACATCAGCTAATTCATAAGGATTACGCAATTCTCTTAGGGTTCAGACTGAAATTCGGGCACCAAAGGATGGCATCCCTTTTCTTCACGTGATGCTATCCGTCAACACCCTGCAACTGGCCATGAGGAGGAACCACCTCGTCTCCATCGAAACGATGGAGCCACTCCTCCTGCCCTAAAGAAGGAAAAGGGCAGCCCGCCCGGCTTGAACACCGTTCGGACGGGGAGGAGAAATTCGTAGTAATAATTTAGTTTTGAAATCCAATAGAAAATCCCAGCACGAATTTTTCCCCTCCTTCAACGGATTTTGCCATGTAGTAAATTGCTTTAGAAAGGAGGCCCGCCCGGCTGACACGGTCGGACGGGCCCGCCCGGATGACTCCGTTCGGACGGGCCCGCCCGGATGACTCCGTTCGGACGGGCCCGCCCGGATGACTCCGTTCGGACGGGCCCGCCCGGATGACTCCGTTCGGACGGGCCCGCCCGGATGACTCCGTTCGGACGGGGGTGGCTAAGTCCAGGTACCAATTAAAATCTTTACAAGAAAACTTATTGGACGAAGCCGGGGTGGTAAAAATCCTTTACAAACACCAAAGGATAGCATCCACTTCCCCAACAGCGGCAGCTGCCAGGTTGTCAAACCACAGTATGTAACACCGGCAGGGATGCCATCCTTCCCGCCAAAAACCTCCGCAAACTGCCCCAACTGCTGCACCGGTAAAAGCCAAAGGATGGCATCCCTTTTCTTTCCGGGATGCTATCCGTCAACAACCTGCAACCTGCATAACCGGCAAAAAATAAATTTAACCACCTCGTCATCCGCCAGCCGGCGGAAGCCACTCCTCCTGTCTTTAAGGAGGAAAGAGACAGGAGGAGAAATTCGTGCTATATATTTTATTTTGAAATCCAATATTAAATCCCGGCTACGAACTTTCCCCTCCTTTAACGGCATTTGCCAAGAAATAAATTGCTTTAGAAAGGAGGCCCGCCCGGCTGACACGGTCGGACGGGCCCGCCCGGATGACTCCGTTCGGACGGGGGTGGCTGAAGTCCTGGTACCAATTAAAATCTTTACAAGAAAACTTATTGGACGAAGCCGGGGTGGTAAAGCAATGTTCAGCTGTTTATCCCTTATGGGTGTGGCTCAAGGAACATCCTCACTTTCGATATTGAAGAATGGTTCCACTGCGACTTTGTTTCAGATAATAGCACATGGAATCAATACGAAACCCGCATACACCGTTCCGTTGACCGCATTTTGGAATTATTGGAGCAAAAAATCCGTACAGGAACTTTTTTCATTTTGGGCTGGATTGCCGAAACCTGCCCGATACATAAAATGGTTGAACAAAACAGTAAAAGTAAACCTAATTTAATATGAGCCCCGGAAAAATAAATATTCCAAATCCGCAAGGCGATTCAATGGGTGCATCGCTACGTTCTTTGCTCGATGTGTTGGAGCAATGGACTAAGTTTACAGATAAAAAAGAATTGCTTATCGATTTAAGTAATGTATTGTTCGTGCATCCATTTTTTATCCTTCCCATATGTGCATTATGTACCAATGAAAAAGAAAAGGGTAAAAAACTACATTTTCAACTATCGAATAAAATCAAGCCTTACCTGAACACAATTCACTTCCCACCGGGGTTTGATGCCATAACAACTGAAAACTGGGAAAAGGAGCTGTTGAAATTTTCATCTAAAACCTATTTGCCGGTTTGCAAAATACCCGCAAGCACAAAACATACAAACATTCGGGAACAACTGCTTACTGCATTCGAAAATATTTTAATACAACAAGCCAGACTCAAGGGGCAGATAATTACGGCTGTAAAGTACCTGATTAGCGAAGCTATAGACAATATTATTGAACACGCCGAAGCAAAAAATGGCTGGATAATGGTACAATCTTATCCGCAAAAAGGCTATATCGATATATGCATAGCCGATACCGGTTCAGGCATTTGGGGCTCCTATATAAAAACAGAAAATACGAATGTTACAAGCCACACCAAAGCGCTTCAGTTTGCCATAAACGGAAAAAGCACCAAACAAATTACCGAAACACGCGGTTATGGAATTAACACCTCTCGTCGAATGCTTGTAGAGGGCTTAAAAGGTAAATATGTTCTCTTTTCGGGAAATGCCTTGTACATATATACCAACGAGCTGGAACAAATAACTCCCTTAAAAACTTCAGGGTGGAATGGAACACTACTTGCCTTGCAGCTACCTGCAAAAATGCCCGAAAACTTTAACTACACAACTTTTCTGGAATAACTTTGTTTTGGTAAAGAGAATAAATACACTAATTTTGTGATTGAGATGAAAACCATTTTTAACATAGCAGATTATTTGCCTTCAACAATAACCACACGTGTGGCGATTGAAGAAATCAGTAAAAACCTGGATACGTCTGTTTGCAAAACGGTTACCTTCAATTTTAAAAAAATCGACTTTATTTCGAGGGCATTTGCTGATGAGTTGTTGCATTTCGTTGAAAAACAAAACATAAAAGCTCATTTTTCAAACACAAATACGGTTGTAAAACAGATGCTTGATGCCGTAAACAAAAACCGCGAACAAAGAAACAACGGTTTTCACAACATTGCTGTTATGCATTTTCAGGAAAGAGAGCAACTAAACCGGCTATTATCCCTCATCTAATCTTTTCAAACAAATACTGCTTCCTCTTGCAGCCTTTTGCAAAAATAGTAAGAGAATAACCGAAAGCTTTTCTAAATGAACATCCTCACTTTCGATATTGAAGAATGGTTCCACTGCGACTTTATTTCAGATAAAAGCACATGAAATTGTAATGAGTTATTTTCATCCCCGCGATTTACCCGAATCCCTAAGGGTCGGCGAAGCTCCCTTAGGGTTCCGGTAACAAGTGAAGGGTTTTGAGAGTTTGAAGGTTTGAAAAGTTTGAGGAGTTTGAGGGTTTGAGGAGTTTGAAAAGAATGAGTTCTGTTTTAACTCAAAAGCTCCTTCTGTTTGTGATTTTGAAATTTGAAATTTATTTGTTATCCCGCCATGCGGGATTTCGCTGCGCTCAATTTGTTGTTTATGTCCTCAAAAATAAGGTCAAATAAGGTTGGGTTTTGCGGGGAATCACCTAAGCTACTAAGGTCAAATTTCTGAGAATAAGGTTTTCACCCGAATCCCTAAGGGTTACGCAGTTCCCTTAGGGTTCAGACTGAAATTCGGGCACCAAAGGATGGCATCCCTTTTTCCAACAATGCCAGCAGCCAGGTGTCAAGCCACAGCACCTAACACCTAACACCTAACACTGGCAGGGATGGCTTTGGTACAATCGTTGCACGCCGGCACGTCGTGATATTTATCGGGAGGTAATTTGTGTTATTTATGTTTTTTAGTACCTAAACTGTAACACCGGCTTGTCATATAATAATTTTCAATGCTGCAATTTGTTGTAAATTTGTAAATGAAGTATCTTTGAACAAATATTATAATACGATATGATTGCTACTAAACAATTGGCAAAAGAAATCAAACAGCATTTAAATGAATCGCTGAACAATATTGTTTCAGAAGTTGTCATTTTCGGATCAAGAGTCAAGGGGCAGCCAACTGAAAATTCCGACTACGATGTTTTGATTGTTCTCAATACCGACTATGATCGTAAGATTCAAAGAGCCATCAATGATTTGTGTTACGATTTTGACCTGAAATACGATATATTTCTTGACACACAGGTTATTTCTGAATTCGAATTAAATAACAGCATAAGAGGCAAACATCCTGTTTTCAGGAATGCCTTAAAAGAAGGGTTACATGCATGATAAGTAACAGCGACCGCGAAATCCTTATTCAATACAAAACATTTATAACGTTCTCAAAAGAAGATGTTCAGGATATGCATACAGATATGATTGATTTTATTGAACGAATTAACTCCTTTCTTTCAACAACATCTGAATAGAATTAAATTTTAGTTGCTACGACAAACCTTCCCTCAAAAAATTTATCTGCCCTCACAAACCTTATTTCCAATTCCTCCACCTACTATATAACTAAAGCAGAAAGCGACAGCGTCGCGATAATATTTGTAGAAAAAATGCTATTGATGTGAAATAAAGGTGCAGCGCACCGCAACACAAGAGATATTGCGGTGCGCTGCACCTTCATGGGATCCTTCAATTCTCAACCTACAAATATTAGGGTGCGCTGCACCTGCTTCCCTGAAGTTATTTTTTTGAAGTTCGTTTTAAAAATCGTGGGGACTTTGTAGCCCGCCCGGCTGGAACACCGTTCGGACGGGCCAGTCCACCACTCCCGCCACAAACATTATTCACCTTATTCATCCATAATAAGGTCAAATAAGGTTGGGTTTTGCGGGGAATCACCAAAGGTCTTAGCTTCATTAGGGCCGCTGATTGGCTTACACAATTTTTATTAAATTTGTCAAAAATCGAGAATTATGGAAGCAATAGTTATTGAAGTTAAAAATGAAGCAGATGCAAAATTCTGGCTCAATCTGGCAAAAAAAACAGGAACCAAAGCCCGGGCAATCGATACTGAAAAACTTGAAGATGCAAAACTTGCCGCATTGATTGAAAAAGGTATGAAAACCAAAACAGTCAACCGCGAAAGTATCATGGAAATACTGGAACAAAAATGAAGACTGAATTCAAGGCTTCTTTTCTGAAAGCAGTAAAAAAGATTAAAGACCAGCAGCTTAAAACTGAAATTGCCCATGCAATTAAAGAAGTGGAATCGGCTGAGGATTTGAGGCAAATTAAACAACTGAAAAAACTAAAAGGATATAAACACTATTACCGGATTCGCATTAAGGACTATCGTATCGGGCTGCATATAGAAAACGAAACGGTTTTTTTTGTTGACATAGACCACCGTAAAAATATCTACCGGATATTTCCATAATAATCTAAATTCCATCTGTTTACCCTGTAGGATGTATTCCTTTTGGGGCTGAGTAAAACAACATTCATTATGAACATACTCAGCACCGGCGCCTTCGGTTTCGTAGGCGCCAACCTTTCCAAAGCCCCTGAATCCCTAAGGGTCGGCGAAGCTCCCTTAGGGTTCAATCTGAATTCTTAGGGTTACGCATTTCCCTTAGGGTTCAGACTGAAATTCGGGCACCAAAGGATGGCATCCCTTTTCTTTTCGGGATGCTATCCGTCAACAACCAGCAACCTGCATAGCCGGGGAAAAATAAATTTAACCACCTCGTCATCCGCCAGCCGGCGGAAGCCACTTCCCGGTTTCCCGGGACAGGCTCTCCTGCCTTAAGGTAGGAAAAGGGGCAGCCCGCCCGGATGACACGGTCGGACGAGGAGGAGAAATTCGTGCTATATATTTTATTTTGAAATCCAATATTAAATCCCGGCTACGAATTTCCCCTCCTTTAACGAATTTTGCCATGTAATTGAATTTATTCAGGAGGTCTGCCCGGACGGGCCATTCAGACGGGTTTATCCCATTGGGTGTCGGCGAAGCTCCCTTAGGTTTACTCCTATGGATGTTCTGGAAATCATAGCCCAAAAGTTTATTTCTTTAGAGATTCTGGAAAGAGCATAAAAACCCATTCAAATTTTATATATTTGAAAAACAAAAACAAATAAAGAATGGAAATAATTAAAATAAAACGAAGAATTTCCTCACCTCATCTGCGGATTTCAGAATTAAAAGATTTTATTGGGAAATATGTAGAAATAACAGTCCGGGAGAGTGCACCTGAAAATAAATTACCATCAGTCAAACGTGCAGCGGGGATTTTATCTGAGTTTAAAAACCAGGAAAAAGTGCCGATGGAAAAGAAAGCATGGGAAGTTGCTGTAAATGAAAAGCATGGAAATAATTGATGCCAATATAGCTCTTCGCTACTTACTCAACGACCATGAAGTGTTTTCAGAAAAATCAGCAAAAATACTTGAAAACAACAATATTCATTTAACATTCGAGGTGTGTGCTGAAATAGTATATGTGCTTGAGAAAGTTTATAATATTCCCCGGAGGGATATTCAGGATGCGGTGACAACACTTATTGAATACCCTAATATTAACACACCCAATGAAATAATATTAAAAACAGCTTTAAAAATATATGTTGACAGCAACATTGATTTTGTTGATTCAATTTTAGTTGCATACAACCAGATTTCAGGAGCAATCATTCATTCTTTCGACAAGAAAGTAAATAAACTCTGCAAATGATTCCCCCGCTGCTGTGCGATTCCCACATAGCTATTTCTTTTTGGTTTTGCGTGGTTTTTTCAACTTGATAAGGTCGGGGTTGCGAAAATCCCATACAACCAGCAAAGGATGGCATCCCTTTTCTTTCCGGGATGCTATCCGTCAACAACCTGCAACCTGCATAACCGGCAAAAAATAAATTTAACCACCTCGTCATCCGCCAGCCGGCGGAAGCCACTCCCCGGTTTCCCGGGAAGAAATTCGTAGTACTAAGGTTGTTTTGAATTCAAAATGAAAAACCCAATATGAAATTTCCCCTCCTTTAACGGTAGTTGCTTGGAATTGGATGCTGAAAAAAGGAGGTTTACCCGGCATGATTTATCGAACGGGTCCGCCCGGATGACTCCGTTCGGACGGGCCCGCCCGGCTGACACGGTCGGACGGGGGTGGCTGAAGTCCTGGTACCAATTAAAATCTTTACAAGAAAACTTATTGGACGAAGCCGGGGTGGTAAAAATCCTTTACAAACACCAAAGGATAGCATCCACTTCCCCAACAGCGGCAGCTGCCAGGTTGTCAAACCACAGTATGTAACACCGGCAGGGATGCCATCCTTCCCGCCAAAAACCTCCGCAAACTGCCCCAACTGCTGCACCGGTAAAAGCCAAAGGATGGCATCCCTTTTCTTTCCGGGATGCTATCCGTCAACACCCTGCAACTGGCCATGAGGAGGAACCACCTCGTCTCCATCGAAACGATGGAGCCACTCCTCCTGCCCTAAAGAAGGAAAAGGGCAGCCCGCCCGGCTTGAACACCGTTCGGACGGGGAGGAGAAATTCGTAGTAATAATTTAGTTTTGAAATCCAATATTAAATCCCTGCTACGAATTTCCCCTCCAAATAATCAAACATTCCGCTTTCTTTCCCCCATTTAGGGGGAAATGTCGGCGTAAGGCCTGTGGGCGGATGACAAAGGGGGTCGGATTTTGCCATGTAATTGAATTTATTTTAAAAGGAGGGGTGGCTGAAGTCCTGGCACCAAATAAAATCCTGACATGAAAATTCATTGGACGAAGCCGGGGTGGTAAAACCGCTTAAAAAAAACACTTCTCTCCCAAAAAGACCGGTTCCTTAATGACTACAATTTCAGTTAATAAATAGTAAAATAGAATCCATCGAATTAAAATTCCCCTAATAACTACTATATTTGTGTCAATAAAAATACAATAATGGCAACTGTAACAATTAAAATAGATACAAAAAATAAAAAAGCAAAGTATTTGGTAGATCTGATTACAGAACTGTCAAAAACCGAAAAAGGGATTACAGTAATTGATGAAAAATCGGAATTTATGAAAAGTATTGACCAAAGTTTTAATGAACTTGAACAATTGAAAAAAGGAAAATTGAAACCCAAACCAGCCAGAGAGCTTCTCGGTGAATTATGATAAAAGTTCTAACCATTCCCGAATTTGACAAATCGTTTAAAAGACTTTCCCGAAAGTTTCATAGTCTGAAGGAAGAATATCAAGAATTTATAGAAAAAACAGAAATTGAAAATGTTCAGGGACGTTCGTTGGGCAATGGTTTCTATAAAGCACGTTTATCAGTTAAATCAAAGGGAAAAGGCAAAAGAGGTGGTTTAAGAATAATATCACACAGAGAAGTCATCTATAAAATGGAAGAAACGGTAATTGCTCTGATTGCCATATATGACAAGAATGAAACCTCTTCCATTGACCTGAAATACCTTGAATCTTTGATAAAAAAATATAAATAAGCTACTAAGCTTAACACCCTATTAAAAGAGGATAGCAAATTGTCGACAAAAGAGCTATCCCTACACATTGGCGTTTCGAGCAGGACTATTCAGCGAGACTTAGACAAACTAAAGGAAGAGAGAAAGCTCAAACGGGTAGGCAGAGAAAAGAATGGTCAATGGAAAATAATTAAATAAAAACAGCACATTCATTATGAACATCCTCATCACCGGCGCATTCGGTTTCGCAGGCGCCAACCTTTCCAAAGCCCCCGAATCCTTAGGGGTTGGCGAAGCTCCCTTAGGGTTCAGACTGAAATTTGGGCACCAAAGGATGGCATCCCTTTTCTTCCCGGGATGCTATCCGTCAACAACCTGCAACTGGCCATGAGACGGAACCACCTCGTCTCCATCGAAACGATGGAGCCACTCCTCCTGTCTTTAAGGAGGAAAGAGACAGGAGGAGAAATTCGTGCTATATATTTTATTTTGAAATCCAAAATAAACTCCCGACTACGAACTTTCCCCTACTTTAACGGCATTTGCCAAGAAATAAATTGCTGTAGAAAGGAGGTCCGCCCGGATGACTCCAGTCGGACGGGGGTGGCTGAAGTCCTGGCACCAAATAAAATCCTGACATGAAAATTCATTGGACGAAGCCGGGGTGGTAAAACCGCTTAAAAAACCTTATTCACCTTATTCTCCCAAAATGAGGTCAAATAAGATTAGTGTTTTAGCGGGAATCCAAAGGTTAATAAGGTTTCGCCCGAAGGATAAGGTTTTACTGTTAAACACCATATTTTAATTAATATTTGTAATTTCGCATAAAATGATAGTTATGGCACAGGTAACGGGAATAGAATTTGAAAAAGACAACAGAGGTGTTAAACGATATGTTCGGATTGACCTCAAAAAACATGGTAAAGAGATTGAACCATTTTTGAAAAAACTGGCTATTAATAATGACCTGCAATTTGAGGACGAGTGGTCAAGTAGCCTGACTTCCGAACAGTTCAGGAAAAAGATGCATTCACGGATAAAGAAATGGGGAGAGAAATAAAAATAGCATTTCATCCACCTGTAGTCGATTATCTTGAGCAGCTAACATTTACGTTATATAAAAAAGGTTATTTTGGATTTATAGACCCGGCAATAAACTATATTGACAAAATGATTGATTTTATTAGTAAAAACATTGATACTCGTCCACATAAAAAAGCTCCTGCATTTTTCGATATTTATGGGAAAAACATGAATTATATTACTTACCAATCAAATAAACAAACAACCTGGTATATATTCTTTATTGAAAATGACAACAGATACTTGATAAAGCATATAACAAACAATCACGTTTCAGGTCATTTATTTGATGATTGTCCCTGATTTTATGCTATCTGCAGCCTTTTGAATGAACAACAAACGCTAAAAGAAATCTTCTCTCCAAAAAAAACAGTTCCTTTTGAAACCATGCCACGAATTTCCCCTCCTTTAACAGATTTTGCCATAGAATTGAATGCATTTTTAAAGGAGGCCTGTCCGGCATGATTTATCAGACGGGCCCGCCCGGATGACTCCAGTCGGACGGGCCCGCCCGGCTGACACGGTCGGACGGGGGTGGCTGACGTCCTGGCACCAAATAAAATCCTGACATGAAAATTAATTGGACGAAGCCGGGGTGGTAAAACCGCTTAAAAAACCTTATTTTCTCCTTCCCCTACCTTAGTAGCCCGCCGCCCCCGCCACAAACCTTATTCACCTTATTCATCCATAATAAGGTTAAATAAGGTTGGGTTTTGCGGGGAATCACCTAAGCTACTAAGGTCAAACTCCTGAAAATAAGGTTTTCACCCGAATCCCTAAGGGTCGGCGAAGCTCCCTTAGGGTTCTGGTTCAGGAACCACCTCGTTCATCTGTTTATCCCTTATGGGAGTGGCTCAAAGTTCACCTTATTATCCTGGCGGGGCTGAATTCAGTTAATAAATGACGGCGTTATGTTTGAAAGCGAATAGTCCGGTAATACTTTGGCTCAATGTCAAGTTATGTCTTGCAAAAAAGAAAATTCCTTATATTTGTTTGAAATAAATATCAAATCAAAAAGATATTGTATTGAACAACAAAAAAAGACTTGAAAACGAAAAAAAATTTCCAAAATTCTAAGAATTACCGGATGGTTCACGAATTTAAAGGAAAAATAAGGAACGATGATAATAACAAAACAACAACTGGCAGTTAAATTACTGAATTACCTTCAACATAAAACCAGTTTGGAAGAATTGGTAGCATGGGCTGAAAATGCTTTAATGGAAGGGGATATTCAGGATGAAGAAACAGAAACTATTCGTGATATTCTTGCCAGACTTGGTTTGGCTGATGTTAAAACATTTGGTTTGTATTGGGAAGATTGTGATAGCATGATGAACAAACTGGGATATAACCTGAAAATTGATGCAGGCCTGGTTGCCTGATAAAGTTTTCATGAATATACTCATCACCAGCGCTTTCGGTTTCGTAGGTGCCAACCTTTCCAAAGCCCCTGAATCCCTAAGGGTCGGCGAAGCTCCCTTAGGGTTCAATCTGAATTCTTAGGGTTACACATTTCCCTTAGGGTTCAGACTGAAATTCGGGCACCAAAGGATGGCATCCCTTTTTCCAACAAGGCAGCAGCCAGGTGTCAAGCCACAGCACCTAACACCGACTTCTGTAAAACTCCCGGCATTCCATCAGGGCTTCGTCCCCCCTGTCTGCCGACAGGCAGGCTTGCCCGCTAATAAAATCTGATAGCACATTGTGGTATGCAAAGGGGGCCCGGGGGATTGGAAATTCAGAGTTACCACAAAATCTTTCAAAATGATTATATTTGTTTGAATTTATAAAAATAAAAATGGATACCATAACAATTAAAATCGAAGGACAAGAGAATGTATCTTTTTTTATTAAACTTCTCGAAAAATTCAATTTTGTAAAAGAAGTTTCAGTAAATAAAAAAAAGAAAAAACAGCTCAAAAAGATAGAAAATCCTCCCATAGAATGGGCTGTAGAAAAACCTTCAATAAACGACTTTTCAGGAATTTGGGCTGACAACCCGGTAACATTGGAAGAAATACGCGCCAAAGCATGGAAAAGGAATTAATTCTTTGTGATACAAATATTTTAATTGCATGGCTAAAAGGAGATGAACAAACAATCGAAATCCTTCAGAAAATTGGATTGGAAAATCTTTTAATTCCATCAGTAACTTTTATGGAGTTGATTCAAGGTACACGAAATAAAAGCGAGCTCTTGAAATTGAAACGGAAAATTAAAAAATCACTACTGACCGGTTAAAATTCCAGTAAAAATGGGGCTACTTCCATAAGGTTTCACCCCAATGTTGTAAGTTTGTTTTGCTAAAAAAAAACTGCAACATGGGCAAAGATATAACAAAGAATTTAG
>Ga0334894_1001954_pt1 | contig 15179 bp, 10 predicted proteins | sample GraSluR3_MG_6_FD_207225 | JGI IMG/M metagenome (GOLD analysis project Ga0334894, IMG submission 207225) | Sludge microbial communities from methane-producing bioreactor in Wageningen University, Netherlands - Granular Sludge_12_05 R3 | ecosystem: Engineered > Bioreactor > Anaerobic >... | reverse complement strand
AAAGCACGGTGCCCGCGACCAGGACGAAAAGCGGCCCGACCGCCCGAAACCGCACGTAGAGCCATGCCAGGACGCACCAGGCAAGCGCGGCAAGCACCGCCCAACGCGGCGCACCTTCGAGCAGCGTGCCCGCCGCGGCAAACAGGCTCACCAGCACCGCCAGCCCGAAGAACAGGCGGACCGTGAACTGCCACGGCTTGTGGCGTTCGAGCAAGGGATCGGGGCCGGACGACGGGCTCACGGTGTCCCTCCCGGCTTGGAGGCTTCGCCGAGAGGCGCCTCGCGATCATCGGCAAGGTCGGGCGGCACGTGGAACGACGGGCGGATCAGCCCGGCCGCGTATCCGGCGAGCCAGCCGATGCCGAAATAGAGAATTGCGCCGTTGACGGCCAGGGCGATCACGGTGACCCACGGCGCGCTCGAAGCACCCCCGTGCTGGCACAGGGCAATCACGAGCAACAAGGGGGCGTCGAGCAAGACGGTCACGATTCCGACGGGCTCTGGCACGCCGAGCAGGCGTTGCGGCCCGAGCAGGTGTTGCACGGCGAGGTCGCCGAGCAACACGATCGTGTGCACGATGGCCAGGATGACGCCCAGACGCAGGCCCTCGCGCGAGGCCGACGGCGGGGCGATCGTGGGCGCGGGCCGCCGGGAGGCACGTCGCCACCACCAAGCTTCCGCGCACCACCCCGTCGCCACCACGAGGCTCACGAGCATGCTCCAGGCCGTCGTCGCCACCAGGGCGCGGGCCGACCAGAACACGGCGAACGGATTTGCCAGCAGGGCGGCGACCGGGGTGCCTACGAGCAGGACGAGCAACGGCGGGAGGGCCCGAAACCGCAGATAAAGCCAAGCCAGCACGCACCAGATAAGCCCTTCGATCGCGAAGACGCGCACCACGTCCTCTTCCAGCCACGCCGCCGCGGCAAACAGGCTCACCAGCACCGCCAGGCCGAAAAACAGACGCACCGTGAACTGCCAGGGCTTGTGGCCCTCGGCCGAAAGCCGATCGGCAGTGGTGGGCGGCCCGTCCATACGGGGTTATTCGAGCATCAACAGCGGATTCTTGCGCGTGGCCAGCGGAAACGGCACCGGTCGGCCCACCCGCTGCGACTCGAACACGGCGACGATCATCTCGGTGGCGGCCCGGGCCTCGTCGATGTTGCCGTGGGGCTGGCGATCTTCCTCGATGGCCGCGATGAGGTCGCGCACGGCCAGGACATTGCCCGCGTGCAGGCCGCCGTCGGCCAGCGGCTCGGGCTTGCCCACGCCCGCCGAGCTGACCGCGATCCAGCCCTTGCCGCTTCGCCCCGGCGACCACGACGGGTCGGGCAGGTACTGGACGGGCGGCAGGTAGCCGGTGCCCATCTCGACGATCCCCTCCGAGCCGAGGATGCGCAGGCCGAAGCGGGAGGGATTGCCTCCGGCGTTGCGCACCGAATCGAAGTAGGCGGTTTTCCCACCGGCCAGGCGATACATGGCGTGCACCTCGTCGCCCGCCAGGGGACCGATGCCCTCGTTGCCCTCGACCACGTCTTGCTTGCGGATCGCTCGGCCTTCTTGGAACACCGAACCGAAGCACCACTGGGGCGCGCCGCCCAGGTGGTAGACGAGATTCAGCACGTGGGTGCCGAGCACCCAGAGGTCCTCGCCGCCGCCGCGGCGGTCTTCCTTGCCGCGCCCGCGAAGCTCGACCACCCGGCCGATTCCGCCCGAGGCGATCAACTCGCGCACGACCTCGAGCTTGGGGCTGTAGCGGGTCTGGTGCGCGACGGCCGCCTTGACGCCGTGCTTTTCGCAGGCCGCGATCATCTCGTCGGCCTCGGCCAGGGTGCGGCACATGGGTTTCTCGAAGTAGATGCCCCGGGCGCCCCGCTCGGCCGCGGCCACCACCATGTCGCGGTGCTGGTCGAGCCACCGGGGCCCGACGGCCACCAGGTCGGGCTTGAGCTCGTCGAGCATCTTGCGGTAGTCGGCGTAGCCCTTCGGGGCATCGAGGCGCTTGATCGCGGCGGCCAGTCCCTGCTGGTCGGCATCGGCGACGCCGACGACCTCGGCCTCGGGGATCTCGCGCCAGACCGTGTCGATCCCATGCCCGTAGTTGCCCCTGCCCGTGTGCCCGATGACGGCGACGCGGTACTTCGGCCGGCCGGATTCCGCGGCCCGGGCGCGGTGCGACAGCGACGCCATTCCCAGGGCGGTCGCCCCGGCCAGGAAGCGCCGGCGGGTGAGATTCTCTTCGCTCATTTCGATCCCCTCGCTTCGGTTTTCAATTCGTTCAGCAGGCGCACGGCCGCGTCGACCAGCATCTCGCCGCCCCCCGGCGCGACACGGCTGTTGACCGTCTCGTAGCTCCCCTCGGCAAACGCCTTGCGCGTGGGCACGTAGCCCGGCGTGTCGTGGGCCAACTCGATGACCATGGTCGTGGCAAAGGGCGATTGCCTCTTGATGGCCAGCCCCAGCTCGACGAACACCTCGCCCGGCAGGGCCACGATGGCCACGTCGCCGGCGATGCGAAAAACCTGCACCGTCATCGGCAACGTGTCGCCTTCGAGCAGCTCCAGCGCCACGATCTTGTACGCCTTGACGCGGTCGAGGAACGGCACCTTGGGGTCGTCGACCCGATTCATCATCTCCTTGGCCCAGGCGATCTCGTCGTCGCCGTACTTCTGCAAGGGAACGTCGACGGTCTCGGTGCCAACGTCGAGCGAGGGCGACACGCCGGCCAGCTCGCCAAGCTTCGCCCGGACGGTCGCGGCCAGGGTCTCGCCGATGCGCCGCGCCTCGTCTTGCCCCTTTTGGGGCCGATCGTGCGACACGTCGACGTGGTTGATGTCGCCGCACGTGCCGTTGGCGAAGACCGAGACGAAGCCCTCGCCCAGCCCAGCCCGGAGCGACCGCTGGAGATAGTAGGGATAGTCGGCGCTGTACTCCGGCCCGCCCACCGTGTCGAGATGCAGGGCGAATACCGTGAGCGACCCGAGTGGGCGGCCGTCGGCGTCGCAAAACAGCAGCAAGCCCACGTCGGGGTCGATCGGCCCGGCCGGACGAAGGATGTCGGGGTTGAGCTTGCCGGGATTGAACCGCACGGGCCCGCCGCTCTTCATGTGGAAGCGGCGGTTGAACGAGAGGCCCTCCTGCCGGGCCACGCCCGCGCTCACCGCGACCGGCCTCCGGGCCGACTGGGCGTCGGCGATCACCCGCACGAGGCGCTCGATCAGTTGGGCCGGATAGTCGACCGCCTCGGCCGGATCGTCTCCCTTGCCGGCCACGGCCAGATCGTGCAAATGCTTTCGCATCGCGCCGAAATAGAGCGGGCCCGTGTGGGTGTGCGTCGCCGCCAGCAGGATGTTCGCGGCGGGAATGCCCGTCTCGCGCTCGGCCAGATCGCGGACGTGCACCGTAAGCTCCCGGGGCAGCCCGATCAAATCGCAGATCACCAGCACGGCCTGCCGGTCGCCCTGGCCGAGGGCGATCGCCTTGGCCAACAGCGGATCGTGGACACCCGTGCTCAGCCGCTCGTGAAAGTAGCCGCTCATCCGGTAATTCAACGGAGGCGTAATGTCGGCCACGGCCAGGCCGACCTCCAGCGCCTCGGCCGCGCCCGAAGCCGGCCGACCGGCCAGGCACGAACCCGCGGCAAGAACCATCGCCAGGCCAAACAAACGTCGCATCCCAGACTCTCCTCGCTGCCAAAGTCTCCACCAGCCGCCCCCGCGTGCCAGTCTAGTTGCCGCTGGGAAGGGAGGGAAGAGCCGCCTTGGCTTTCGCACCGAACGACGACTTGCGGATCCCCCATTCTCCGCTACGCCCCTCGCGAGTTCACGCCGGCAGGCTTCGCGGCCCGGCTGGCGTCGGGGCGATACGATGCCGCCGAGACCTCGCTCAATTCGCTCGCACGGCGCACTGCGGCAGGGCCTTGGCGAGGCGGTCGATTCCGTTCTCGCTTACGGCGGTCTGCCCCAGCGCAAGCTGCCGGAGCGATTTCATGGTCGACAGGGTGTCGAGCGCCGCGTCGGTGACGGACGTCTGGCTCAGATTGAGCGTTTCGAGGCTCGTCAAGCCGGCCAGGTGGGATACGTCGGCGTCGGCAATGCGCGATTGCGACAGGTCGAGCGCCCGCAGCTTTTCGGGATGGGGCAGTCGTGCCAGGCACGAGCCCGTCACACCGACGTCCGACAGGGTCAGCCGCGTGAGATCGTCGTAGCCCGACAGGGCTTCGAGTCCCCGGTCGGTCACCTTCGTGCACTGATAGATGGTCAGATCGGCAAGGGGCAGGTTCGACAGCCGGGCGACGCCCGCGTCGGTCACCGCGGCGTTGTCGAGTGTGAGGGAGGTGAGTTGGCCCATGCCGGCAACCAGGTCCAGCACGGGGTCGTCGATCGTGGGGCCGCCGATCTTCAGGTTTCGAAGCGACTCTTTGGGGGCCAGTTGTCGAATGCCTTCGATCGTTACGCCGCGGCAATTGCGGACGTCGAGTTCGACCAGGCGCGGCAGGGCGAGCAGGGCGGCGACGCCCGCGTCGGTGACGTTCCCGCCCACCAGGCGGACCGCGCGCAGCTCGGGCATGCCCGCCAAGGTCGCCATCGCGGCGTCGGTCACCAGGGGGGCAGCGCGGAGGTCGATCGCGCGAAGCGACGGCAACGCGGCAAGCTGGGCGACGCCGCCGTCGCCGATCAGCGTGTTTCGCATGGCCAGCGACGTGAGGTGTCGGCACTCGGCGATTCGCGGCACCAGGGCGTCGGTGATTCCCGGCCCCTCGATCGTCAGCGAGGCGAGCTTTTCGAAGACGAGAATCTCCTGCATCTGGGCGTCGTCGGCCCAACTGCGGCCGGCCGCCATGTCGAGTCCCGTGACGTTGCCCTCGGCGTCTTCGACGACTTGGGCCCCGAGTTGCGCGGCCATCTCTCTGGCGGCGGCCACCTGCTCCGGCGTAAACTCCGGCGATTGCGGCGCCGCGTCGCTTGCGCGCTCGGGCCCCTGCTCGGTCGGGGCAGGGTGCGTCGACGGCGCGGCGGACGCCGTCGAGGGCATTTGGCGGGCCGGTTCGTCGCCTCGGCGGCACCCGAGGGGTACGATGCCCAGCGTCAGGCAAAGAGCCAAAGGAATCCACTTCATGAAAGGCAAGCTCCTGGCTTGTTCGAACGCACAAGGCCGGCTGACGCCCCCTACCGAGCAAGACCCGAAACGTCCGACCTCCCGGGTTCGTCAAACCGGCCGATTCAACCGGTGTTCCGATTGTTTCCCGCGCGGCTGCAAGGATGCGTCGGCGCGTAAAATGAAAGGCAGTATAGGAAAAGCGACTTGGCATGCGTAGTGGCGCCCGGCGGATCCGATCGCGCGAGGGGCTCAACGCCGCGGAGCCCAACCGGCCACCACCCCGATTCGGGCGGCGGTCACCTCCCCGGCGTGGTTGGACCGAAAGACGAAGAGAGTGTCACCATAATGAGCCGATAGAGTCGTTTTGATGACAGGTTGAGGCGACCGTGGCCGCGCGTCGTCGAGTGGGTCGGCGCGACTAGCCGCGCCGCAACTCTTGCGTATAGAATGGCTTATGCCAGGTTGGCCAACCGCCGGTTGGAAGTCGGGCGAGAATGGCACGCGGTTGGCAGCGATTACCTTGCAGGCCAATCCAGGTCAACATCCTTTGGCTAAATGCGGGGGCGCCATCATGTCTCACTCTCTTGCACACAAGGTTCGAATCGCGGCCGGCACGGCGTCGGCGCTGGCTGCGGTAGTCATCGTCTTGGGCGTTGCCTGTGCCGCCGCGCAGGCGGCCGAAAGCTCGTCGCGAAGATCGTTCGGCGCATCGTCCGCCGGTCGGGGGTCGGTTGAGTCGCGGGGCCCGTCGATCCGCCGCTCGGACGGACCGTCGAGCCGCTCGACCTCGCGCGGGCCAAGCGCCGGATCGTCCCGGTCATCGCGCAGTACGCCCAGCTTCAGTCGCAGCGCGCCGAGCAGCTCGTCGTCGAGGATCACGACCTCGCGCGGGCCAAGCGCCGGATCGTCCCGGTCATCCCCGAGCGCGCCCAGCTTCAGCCGCAGCGCGCCGAACAGCTCGTCGTCGAGGATGACGACCTCGCGCGGTCTGAGTCTCGGATCGTCGCGGTCGTCGCCCAGCGCACCCAGTGTCAGCCGCAGCGCGCCGAGCAGCTCTCCGCCGGCCGCCGCGACCTCACGCGGTCCGAGTATCGGATCGTTCCGGTCGTCGCCCAGTTTCAGCCGCAGCGCGCCGAGCAGTTCGGCCTCGAACCCGCGGATTTCGGAGATCCCGAGCCCGGGTTCCTCCACTTCTTCGATCAGCCCGCCGCGCGTCGGGCGCAGCCAGCCGGCCGTGACCGGGCGGAGCGGCTCCGACGTCTCCCGTTTCCGATCGCTGCCCGCCGAGCGGTCGAGCACTACGGGTTCCAGCACCGGCCGGCCGAATCCCATCGCCGGTGCGCCTTCGCTGGACCGTTCGACCAGCGGCCGTCGCTCGATCGGCAGCGCGACGCCGGAATCCGCCGGCCCCACGGCTTCGTCGAATTCATCGAACCGGCCCTCGCTTTCCGACGTTCGCGGGCGGCTGCGCGATGCCGCTTCGAACGCATCGACCGGCGCGGCCCGGAGCGAGACGGCCAAGACGGTTCCCGGCGCGGCATCCTCGACGGGTTCGCCGACACGGACGGACGGACGGTCGGCGATCTCCGACGTGCCGAGGCGCTCGCGACCAGCAGCGCCCACGGCGCCCAAATCGCTCGCCGAGTCGGGCGCCACGCCCGACGTGCCGGCCGGGCCAAGGTCGCCGAGGAGTTCAGCTTCGCAGCGGTCGTCGCTGGCCGAGACGCGCGGCGATCTGCCGCGACGGCTCGACTCGGCCCGATCGGCGGGCGACGGCTCGCGCGGAGGGCCGGGCGCGAACGCCTCGCGCGGTCCCGGACGCGGGCGCGGCGATTCGTCGTCGGCTTCGCGCCCCACGCTCGCCGAAATCCGCGACCGCATCCGCGACGATCGGGGCACGGGCAGGTCGCCGTCGGGGGGGGAATTCCGCGGCAAGGGGCCCGAGTCCCAAGGTCCCTCCCAAAGCGAAGTGCGCCGCGCGGTTGCCCACGGCGATCGGGACGGATCCATGCGGATTCGCGGCGACGGGTCGGGACGAATCCGTGACGACGGATCGGGGCGCGGGCCCGGCGGCCGCGCCGGGAGCCCCGGCTCGCACCGGCGAGGATTCGCCGACCGCCATCGGTCGGGCGAGCTTGACTCGTTGACCAAAGGCAGCATCGCCCGCAAGATCAAGCTGGCCGATCAGTACCGCATGCGCGAGCACGGCGACGTGGCCCGGCGGCTCGACCTGCACAAGCACGTGACGAACATCCACAACGTGACGAACATCACCCACGTCGACAACTCGTGGCACGTGCATCACCACTATCGCGGGCTGGTGAGCCCGGTGTACACGCATCACAGCTTCCGCCACCGCTACCACGGCCCGTGGTACTTCCCGCGCTACTCCTGGTATCCGCGCTGGACCACGTGGGTGAGTTGGACGTGGAATTACGCGTGCGACGCCTATTGGGATCCGCGCCCGATCTGGTGCCGGCCCGTGGTGTATGTCGAGAGCCCTCGCTGGGTTTACTACGAAGTGCCCGTGTGGACGCCGCTTCCCGTGGTGAGTTCGGGCACGTGGGTGAACGTCGAGCCCGAGGAGGTTGGGCCCCACTACGACCTGCAGTTGCTGGCGGTCCGGTTCGTCGACCCGGGACATCCCGACGAGGGCCTGGGCCCGCGCTTCCGCGTGTGGTTCCGCAACAACGGCGCCGACCCGATTGGGCAACCCTTCGACGTGATGCTGTTTGCGTCGTACGATCCCCAGCTTGGGCCCGACTTGCCGCAATCGGGGGTCCGCGTCGCGTCGGTAGGGGGCGGCGAGACCCAGTCGGTCGACATCCGCCTGCCGGCCGAGGTGTACGCCATGCGGCACGACGAGCGGGGCGAGCCCCTGCCGTACACGACGCTCCACGTGCTGGTCGACGCGGGCCAGAGCATCGAGGAGACCTCGACGGCAAACAACGGGGCGAGCGTCGCCGTCGAGGAGATCCTGCCGGTCGACCCGACCGCTTTCGAAGTCGACCGCACCACGGCCGCCGGCGGCGAAGAGATCGTGCTGGCCGGCGAGGGCTTGGGGCCCGAGCCGGGGCGCGTGCTGGTGAACCTGGGCCAGATCGAGATGGAAGCCGAAGTGCTCGGCTGGTACGACCTCGGGGTGCGGGCGGTGCTGCCCGACCTGCCGCTGGCGGCGGCGACCCAGGCCGACCTGATCGTGGTGCGCGGCGACGGCGCGGCGACCAACCCGTTGCCGATCACCCTCACCCCGGCGGTCGGGCCCGAGATGGTCGTTCCCCCGCCGCCCGAGTAGGGGGGCTGCCGGGAAACAAGTTGCCGGTTGGGAGCGACGGTCGTTGACAAGGGAGCGGTCGGCCCGTGGAATGATGGAACCGAGAAATGATGGAATGTTGCAGAGAACCAGAACAGCCACGAAGGCGTCGCATCGTGCCGCCTCAATCCTCCATTCCTCGACCATTCCATCGTTCCGACGGAAACCGCCGACCTATTCTCCGGCCGCCTCCTGAGGCGGTGGCGGCGCACCTGCCTTTTCGCCGTGATCTGTAACACTCGGGCTTCCGGCACGTCGTATCGGTAGAAGGGGCCTGCGGCAGGGAATCCGAGCGACGGGGAGCGAGCCTTTGGACCGGCGCCAGTGGGTGCTTTCGGTGTTGGAGGAGCACGAGGGCCGACTCACCCGGTTCGCGGCCCGGATCCTCGGCGACGAGGAATCGGCCCGCGACGTGGTGCAGCACGCCTTTTTGCGCCTCTGCGACCAGGCGCCCGACCAGGTTCGCGACCGGGTGGCGCCGTGGCTGTTTACCGTCTGCCGGAACAGGGCGGTCGACCTGCTGCGCAAGCGGCGGCGGACCGTCTCGCTCTCCGACTCGGATGCCCGCGAGCGCCCCGGCCACGAGCCCGACCCGGCCGCGGCGGCCGAGCGGCACGACCTGTACGGGCAGATTTCGGAACTGGTTGCCGGCCTCCCTTGCAGCCAGCGCGAGGCGATCGACCTTTGGGCCGAAGGGTTCGCGTACGGCGAGATCGCCCAGATCACCGGGCACAGCGAAGGCAACGTACGCGTGCTGGTGCACCGGGCCCTGAGGACGCTGCGCGAGCGTGCGCTGGGCCGATCGCTCGTCGACGAGCCGGCCCCACCCGTCCCGACGGTCGAGCCCAAACCCGCGTCCATTTGAAACCGCGCCTGGCCCTCAAGGCAGGATCCCGTCATGACCTCGAACCACCGACCCATCGACCCCCGCGAACTCGAAGAGGCCCGGCTCACGGCCTACGCCCTGGGCCAACTCGACGAGGCCGGGCGCGCGGCCGTCGAGCGTGTCCTGGCCGCCTCGCCCGAGGTCCAAAAGACCGTCGACGATTTGCGCGCCCTGGCGGCGCGCGTCGCCGAGGCGCGCCGGGAGCAACCGTGCCCAAAACCGTCGCCCGCGCTGCGCGCGGCCGTCGAAAACCGCCTCAACGCGTGGCAGGAGAAACCCATGACGACCACGGAAGCGTCGCCCGTCTCACGAAGTCCCTGGTATCGCCGGCCTTGGCTGGCCGCGGCAGCCGCCGCGTGCTTGCTCGCGGCCGGGATGGCGTTCTACGTCGCCGTGGTGCGCGGCCCGCACGATCGACGGGCACTCGCGCTGAGTGCCCAAGACCGTGCGGCGCCCGAATCGACTTCCTCCCTCCCCGCGGAAAGAACCGAACGAATCGCCCAGCTAAGGGACTCTCGGTCGCAAGACCGATCGGTTTGGGAATATACCGCGACCGGACGTCAAGGGCAGTCGGCCCAGCCGACCCAACTCGGGCACCACGTTTCCGCAAGCCCGTCGGCCGCTCAAGTCGATTCGTCCCGGCCGTCTTCCCGCGAGAAGCACACGCCGGTTCCCTACCAGGCCGCGAAAGACAAGAAGATGCTCGCCGTCGGGGTGAAATCCGACGCCGCGACGCCGGGCTCGGTTCGATACGGCGGCGATCGGCAGCCTACGGACGGTGCGAGCACGACGGCTTCCGTCGTCGACGAGTGGCTTGTGGCGGGGCGTAAGCAGCCGGTGGTGTTGGAAGACGTTGAGATGTCCGTCGCGCCTCCCACCGGTGCCACGCGACTCCTGGCGATCGATTCGACCGGGAGCACGGCGCCGCTCGGCACGGCCTTCGCGGCCGAGGGCAGGCAACTCGTGACCACCACCGGCCGTGACGGAACGATCACCCTCTGGGACCTGAGGGGCGACAAGCCCACCGACGTCTACCGGATCGCACAGCCCGGCGTGCCCGGCACCGAGCAATACGAGACGATCGTCGAAAACGATTTCCTGCCGGCCGCGAGCCGGCCCCTGTCGACCTTTTCGATCGACGTCGACACGGCCTCGTACGCCAATGTCCGCCGGTTCTTGAACGAGCATCGGCTGCCGCCGCCGGGCGCGGTGCGGATCGAGGAGATGGTCAACTATTTCCCCTACGACTACCGGCCGCCCGAGGGCGACCAGCCCTTTGCCGTCCACGTCGAAGTGGCCCAATGCCCCTGGAACGTGAGACACCGGCTCGTGCGGATCGGGCTGAAGGGCCGCGCGATCGAGCGCGACAAGCGGGGACCGAGCAACCTCGTGTTTCTGCTCGACGTTTCGGGCTCGATGCGCGACGAAAACAAGCTCCCCCTGGTCAAGCAAGCCATGCGCCTGCTCGTCGAGCAACTCGGCGAAGACGACCGCGTGGCGATCGTCACGTACGCGGGTGAGGCGGGGTTAAAGCTCGAATCGACCTGCGGCGATCAGAAGCCCACGATCCTCCAGGCGATCGACTCGCTGTCGGCCGGCGGTTCGACCCACGGATCGGCCGGCATCCAGCTCGCCTACGAGCAGGCCGCACGCCACTTCGTCGAAGGCGGCACGAACCGCGTCCTTCTGGCCACCGACGGCGACCTCAACGTGGGCATCACCGACGACGACCAGCTCGTCGAGCTGATCAAGAAGAAGGCAGAAGACGGTGTGTTCCTCACCGTGCTCGGCTTCGGCACGGGCAATCTCAAAGACGCCAAGCTCGAAAAGCTCGCCGATCACGGCAACGGCGTTTACGCCTACGTCGACAACCTCCGCGAGGCCCGCAAGGTGCTCGTCGAGCAGATGACGGGCAGCCTGGTCACGATCGCCAAGGACGTGAAGATCCAGATCGAGTTCAATCCGGCCGAGGTGCAGAGCTACCGGCTCATCGGGTACGAGAACCGCCTACTGGCCGCCAAGGATTTCGACGACGACAAGAAGGACGCCGGCGAGATCGGCGCGGGCCACACGGCCACGGCCCTCTACGAGTTGGTTCCCGCCGGGCAGGACGATGCCCCCGCGACCGAGGCGCGCATCGAGTTGAGGTATCAGCGGGCCGCCGAGAATTCGGCAGCCGAGCTGACCGACGAGGCCCGAAGCGGCGAACTATTGACGTTGCGCCTGCGATACAAGGAGCCCGATGATGCCGGCGTCAAGGGGACAGGCACCTCCGCTGCGCTGCGGAGCCAGTCTCCTTTGCGCGGGGCCAGGGTCAAGGGGACAGGCACCTCCGCTGCGCTGCGGAGCCAGTCCCCTTCGAGCAAGCTGTTGGAGCGGGCGGTCAAGGACTCGGGCCGGCGTTTTGGCGAGGCGTCACCCGACTTCCAGTTCGCCGCGGCGGTCGCCTCGTTCGGCATGATCCTCCGCAACTCGAAGCACCGGGGCGACGCCACCCTCGGCGCGGTCGAAGAGTACGCCGTCTCGGGCCTGGGCAGCGACCCCGGCGGCTATCGCGCCGAGTTCGTCGACCTGGTGCGCCGGGCCCGATCGATCGATCCGTAATCGCCCTCCGCCCAGTTCCGGATGCCCCGGGTGGACGAGTCGCGGGGCGAAAGCATGCCAGCGAACCCCGCGGTGCCTCCCACCGTGCACAAGCGACTTGGTCGGCCTGCGGCGATGGCCGGGTTTGGCGCGGGCCTTTCGGGCCATTCCACTTCTCCATTAGCGGGGGCAAGCCGCGTGGACGCGCAAGCGAGGCTGATCTAGAATAGTAGGGTTGCTGCCGCTCCACCCTGCAATCGGGGGATTTGGTGTGCCCTTGCGGAGTGACGCGGCCCTTGCTGGTGCTTCGCGAGCGGCTTTGGGATGGTAGAAACGTCGACCGCCTTTCTGAACTCGGCCGAGCGGCTCCGCACGCTCATCGACCGGGCTCTCGACTCGTCGGTCGCCTTGGGCGACGGATGTCCGGAGCGGCTCCGCGAGGCCATGCGGTACAGCCTGCTGGCCCCGGGAAAGCGGCTTCGGCCCATGCTCGTATTGATGGCGGCGGAAGCCTGCGGCGGCGCCGACGAGGCGATGCCGGCGGCCTGTGCCGTCGAGATGGTCCACGCCTACTCGTTGGTGCACGACGACCTGCCCGCGATGGACGACGACGACCTTCGCCGCGGTCGGCCGACCTGCCACAAGAAGTTCGGCGAGGCCCTGGCTATCCTGGCGGGCGACGCGCTGTTGACCTTGGCCTTTGAGGTTCTGGCTCGGGGCGTCGAGCCGCCCCAAGCGGCGGCGCGGTCGTGTGCGATCCTGGCCGAGGCGGCCGGCGCCTGCCGGCTCGTGGGAGGGCAGGCCGACGATCTGGACGCCGCGTCGATGCCGAAGACCCTCGACGCGCTCGAGTCGATCCACCGCCGCAAGACCGGCGCGCTCATCCGGGCCTCACTGCGCCTGGGGGCCACGGCGGCCGGCGCCGAACGCTCGCAGGCGGCGGCCCTCGACGCCTACGGCGAACGGCTCGGCCTGGCCTTCCAGATCACCGACGATCTGCTCGACGTTCGAGGCCGGCAAGACCACGTGGGCAAACGCCTGGGAAAAGACGCCGAGCAAGGGAAGCTCACCTTTCCCGGCCTGCTCGGTGTCGACGAAAGCCTGCGACGCGCCGAGCAATTGATCGGCGAGGCCTGCGAAGCGTTGGAGCCCTTCGGCCCGGCGTCGGCCGACCTCGAGGCCCTGGCCCGCTATGTTGTGGAAAGAAACCGTTGATGGACAAACTCTTATCGACAATCCGATCGCCGCGCGATCTCGACGGGCTCTCGCTCAAGCAACTCGACCAGCTCGCCGCCGAGATGCGCGAGGCCCTGTGCCGCCTGCTGGGCACGCGCAGCGCCCACTTCGCGTCGAACATGGGAGTGGTCGAGCTGGCCCTGGCCTTGCACACGACGTTCGATTTCACCCGCGACCGCCTGATCTGGGACACGGGCCACCAGATCTACCCGCACAAGATGCTCACGGGGCGCTACGACCAGTTCGACACGATCCGCACCAAGGGCGGCCTCATGGGATATCCCAATCCGGCCGAGAGCCCCTACGATCTGTTCATGACGGGCCATGCCGGGTGCAGCGTGGCCGCTGCCCTGGGGCTCAAGTGCGGCGACGACCTGCTCCACCCCGGCGACGATCGTCACGCCGTGGCCGTCATCGGCGACGGGGCCTTTGCCTCGGGAATCGTGCTCGAGGCGATGAACCACACGGGCGGCCTGAAGAAGAACCTCACCGTGGTGCTCAACGACAACAAGATGTCGATCTGCCCGCGCGTGGGCGGACTGGCCGACTACCTCGACCGGCTCCGCATGGCTCCCTTCTACACGAGCCTCAAGGTCGAGGTGCAGCGCATCCTGAACCGCCTGCCCGTACTCGGCGATCCCGTCGAACGGCTGCTCGACCAGCTCAAAGACGGGATCAAGGCCGGCATGCTCGGCGGAATGCTCTTCGAAGAGCTGGGGTTCCGCTATATCGGGCCCGTCGACGGGCACAACATCGGCCAACTGCAGAAGTACCTGGTCATGGTCCGCAAGTTCCCGGGGCCCGTCTTGCTGCACGTGGTCACCGAGAAGGGGCACGGGTTCGAGCCGGCCGTCGAGGATCCCGTCTCGTTCCACGCGCCGGCGCCGTTCACCCGCCGCAACGGGTCGGCCGTCGCGCTGCAGCGGGGCTCCTCGGCCTCGTACACGCGCGTGGCGCGCGACGCGATCCTCGACCGCATGCGCCGCGACCCGCGCGTCGTGGTCATCACGGCGGCCATGTGCCAGGGAAACATGCTCGAGCCGGTGCGTGACGCGTTCCCCGACCGGTTTTTCGACGTGGGCATCTGCGAGTCGCACGCCGTGGCCTTCGCCGCCGGATTGGCCAAGTCCGGATTGCGCCCGATCGTCGACGTCTACAGCACGTTCCTGCAGCGAAGCTACGATCAGATCTTCCAGGAGGTCGCCCTTCAGGATCTGCCCGTCACGCTCATGCTCGACCGGGCCGGGTTGACCGGTCCCGACGGGCCGACCCATCACGGGATGTTCGATATCGCTTATCTGCGGCCCTTCCCCAACCTGGTCGTCATGGCGCCGGGCGATGCGGCCGACCTGCCGCCCATGGTCGAGTTCGCCCTGGATCGCGACGGTCCCGTGGCGATTCGTTATCCCAAGGCGACGGCCGAGACGGTCGCCCGCGACTTCGAGCCCATCGCGCTAGGCCGTGCCGAAGTGATCCACCGTGGGCTCGACGGCACGATCCTGGCGTGCGGAACGACGCTGGTCGCCGCGATGCGGGCGGCCGACAAGCTTCGCGCCGAGGGCCTTGACGTCGGGGTCGTCAATGCGCGATTCGTCAAGCCGCTCGACGCGGCGACGGTTCGGCAGGCGATCGGCGAAAGCCCCTTCGTGGTAACCTTGGAGGAAGGCGCCCTGATGGCCGGCTTCGGCAGCGCGGTGCTCGAAGCGGCCGTCGACGCGGGGCTCGACACCCGCTCGATCCACCGCCTCGGCGTTCCCGACCGGTTCGTCGAGCACGGCAGCCGGGGCGAACTGCTGGCCGAGTTGGGGCTCGATCATCAAGGCATCGCCGCCGCCTGCCGCCGTCTGGCGGCCCGGCGCCACCTGGCGCGGGGCGCCGATCGGCGCCGAGCTCGCTGACTGCCGGGCGACTGCCGGCCGAAAACGGGCCGTTGCGGTTTTCTTTCCCCGGGGCTGGGGCTATCATCGAGCCCGGTGGCGAATCCCGCTCGAGTAAAGGTCCGTGCCATGCGAGTCATCCTGCTGGGCCCCGGCAAGCAGCGTCCCCACGTGGCCCGCGAGG
>Ga0334894_1001953_pt1 | contig 15190 bp, 15 predicted proteins | sample GraSluR3_MG_6_FD_207225 | JGI IMG/M metagenome (GOLD analysis project Ga0334894, IMG submission 207225) | Sludge microbial communities from methane-producing bioreactor in Wageningen University, Netherlands - Granular Sludge_12_05 R3 | ecosystem: Engineered > Bioreactor > Anaerobic >... | reverse complement strand
TGAATATTACAATTAAATAAGACCACTATACCAGTAAAATTAGGCCACTCTTACGGATAAAAAAGACCACCCTTACAACATACTAGACCACTTTATCTTTCAATAGCATAAAGTTAGATCTATAATGAAGTTGCACACTAACGTGTGACTACAGTATAGGAGGTCGATAATCATGGTGAATTATCGAGAAATACTAAGACTCAGTTATCTAAGCTACAGTCAGAGGCAAATCGCTGCAAGCACTTCTAGTGCTAGAGATACTATCAGCGAGGTATTAAAACTAGCACAGAGACACAATCTAGAATGGCCATTGCCAGAGGGGCTCTCTAATCAAGCCATTCAGGACTTGTTCTATCCTGAAAGGAAAGAACGATTAAGAAGAATTCCAGACTATGAGTACATTCACAAGGAGCTTGCCAGGCCAGGTGTTACTCTGACACTTCTTTGGGCAGAATATACTGCCATGTGCAGTTCTGAAAATGCTATCCCGTATCAGCTGACCCGATTCTGTGAAAACTACCGGTCTTGGGCAAGGAGCACAAAGGCCACCATGAGAATCAATCGCAAGCCAGGAGATCTCATGGAAGTCGACTGGGCTGGAAAGACTCTTGATATTTATGATAGTACCACAGGCGAAGTAAGTGAAGCATATCTGTTTGTTGCTGTTCTTCCTTGTAGCTGTTATGCATATGTCGAAGCTTTTTTAAGTAGAGACACCGAAAGCTGGATAAGGGCTCATGTTAATGCATACCAATATTTTGGAGGATCAACGAGAATCTTGGTTCCTGATAATCTAAAAACCGGTGTAATTAAAAACACAAGAAACGAGCTTCACCTTAATCGTAGCTATCAGGAGATGGCCGAATACTATGATACAGCTATCATTCCAGCTAGGGTCAATTCTCCCAAGGACAAACCAAATGCTGAAGGTACTGTAAACCACACATCCACATGGATTGTTGCAGCTCTTAGAAACGAGAAGTTTTTCAACATCAAAGAGTTAAACGAAGCCATCTATGAAAAACTCGAAGCCTTCAATTCCAAACCTTTCCAAAAAAGAGAAGGAAGCAGGCTCTTGGCATTTCAGAATGAAGAAAAAGAATTCTTGAAACGATTACCTGCTTCTCCCTATGAACTGGCCGTCTGGTCAACTGCCTTTGTTCATAATGATTATCTCATATCTGACGGTAAAAACAAGTATTCAGTTCCGTTTGACTTAATTGGTCAGGACGTTTCCATAAGACTTACTTCAACCACAGTAGAAGCATTCTTTAACGGTTCAAGGGTATCGTCACATCCCAGAGAGGAGAAGAAACTCCGAAACCCAATAATTAAGGTTGAGCACATGCCTGACAACCACAAGAAGTATTTATCATACAACAAAGAATCCTTCCTGGATTGGGCTCAGTCTGTTGGAGCAAACACTACTCAAGTAGCCAAAATATTCCTTGAGAGTGGTAAAGTTGCTGAGCAAGGCTACAAATCATGCGCGAGTTTAACAAACATGGCTGATAAGTATTCCTTTCAAAGGCTTGAAAATGCCTGCGAAAAAGCCTTGTCAATCACAAGTGCACCCAGCATAAAGACAATCAGGACCATTCTGCAAACTGGGCAGGATAAGGTCTCAAAAGAGGAGATTTCAGCATCACTGACTTCCAACGAATACGCCTATACAAGAGGATCCTCCTACTTTAAGGGAGGTGTCAAAAATGATTGATCAATCAACTTTGGAAACATTGCGAAGCATGCGTTTGTCGGCTATGGCACAATCTTTCGAGGATCAGCTCAATGATTCAGATACTTACCGGTCCCTCTCATTCGAGGAGAGATTTGGCCTTTTGGTAGATTCCGAGTGGGCAAAACGTCAATCCAACAAGCTAAGTCGCGGAATCAAACAAGCACATTTTTCGAATCCAGAGGCTTGCATAGAGAAGATTGAGTATTACCCTGACAGAAAACTTGATAAAGCGGAAATGTTAAGGCTTGCAACCTGCAAATACATAGAGCAGGGACATCATATCATACTCGAAGGTGCATCAGGCAATGGTAAAACATGGATAGCCAATGCATTAGGTAATGCAGCTTGTCGGAAGTTCAAATCAGTTCGCTATATTCGTATGCCTGAACTACTTGATGATTTAATGGTAGCCAAAGGCACAGGTACCTTTAAGAAAGTGATTAGAAGCTATCAGAAGGTTGATCTTCTAATTATGGATGAATGGCTCATACGCTGTCTGTCACCCAATGAAGCCTACGACTTGTTGGAGATCATCGAATCAAAGACCAGGCATGGTTCAATGATATTCTGCACTCAGTATGGCATAAAAGGCTGGTGTGCCAGAATCAGCCCCTCAAATGACGGCCCAGTATCCGAAGCTATTGTGGATAGGATAATCCACAACTCCTATGAGATCATAATCGATGGAGATATCTCCATGCGTGAGAGACACGGTTTAAAAAGCCCTGGTGACAAGACAAAAGTCATTGAGTAGCATCTAAAAGCTTTACTCATTGCTTGAGTCTGAACATTTCTAATGACATTAAGTGGTAAACTTTTTGAATGTCCCAACTGGTAAAGAAATTGACTGTCAAACTTGCTACTAATATCTCCAACAATCAGGTGGCCTTCATGACCGTAAAGGTGGACTTATTCAGCTGTGAAGGTGGCCTGATTTTACCGGAGACATGGTCTTGTTGGAGCGTAATACTCATTTATAAAATATGCTAATTTGGTAGATTCAAAAATTGCATTTCCACTTGTTCTATTCATGTTTATTTTAAGTTTTGGAGGTAAAGGTTCTTATTTACTATACAAACTTTATATAGCAGATAAGGATATAGCTTACCTGTTTGGAGTACTACTTGTATATTTTTTAATAGTATTTTCCATAATTTTCATTGACTATAAAAGAATGTTTGATTTATTCTTAGATTGACATTGCAAAGTTTGCGAATGATCTTCTCTATGTTTTGAGAAGCTAAGGGTGCCACAAGTCAAGTTATTACAAAATACAGTATAGAAATTGGATCTGACTAGTAATTCAGGTTCCATTTTTTATTTTAGACGATTTATGTCGATTTTAATACGAATTTTGCATATTGGGGGGAAAGCATTGTCTTTAAAGGTATAATGGCAGCGAAAGGAGGTAGTGTAAAATGATAAAAAAATTTGGAAATTTACAAGCTGTCTTGGCATCAATCTCGCTTCTATTATCTTTTGCTGAGGCAAATCATGTCTGTGCTCTATTTGCTCATCAATCAGAGCTGCCGGACAGTGTAAGAAAAATGAGAAGATTTTAGTGGTGGGATTTAAATTCAAGCAGCTACAAGCAAAGACAAAACGGTTAAATTATGAAGGAGGGTAAACATGAAAAAAATCTTATTACTCGTACTTTCTATTACTTTATTATTTACTAGTTCAGTATTTGCAAATTCTGCTAATAATACTGAAAAAAATAATAAAAGTGAAAATTTTATTGAGAAGAATGTAGATGGAATAACGTTCAAGATCTCCAAAAAGTATTCTCAATTAATAACAAATGAAGACTTAGAATCTATTGCAAAAGATTATCAAGAAGAAGAGATTTTAATAACTATAGAAGAAATTGGTTATGCAGAAGAAGATTCTTTTTCTAAAGATTTAATTGAACCAATGTGGGGGGTTGGTAATACGTATGAAACAACATATGGAGCTTGGGGAACTGAATATGTAAAAAAAGATGCGTTTGTAGCATCAGTTGCAAAAGGTGAATCATATACATTAACATCAGAAATAAAGATAAATTTAAACGCTAGTTATACAGGTACACCTTATGTACCTATAACAGTTGGAGCAGATATAACTGCTACGTATATTAAATCACATACGTTTGAAGGTCCAGAGGAAACAAGTTTTTTTAACTCTAGAGAATTTAGAGTAAAATTCTATGAAAAATCTTCTAATTGGACACAAAAATGGTATATGGATGGGTTTTTAGTAGGAACAAAAACAGGAATTAGAACTTCAGCAACAAAATATTTAAAATATTCTGTGGATCGTAATATACAATAACGTTTTTTGAACTATGCTGAGGTCTTGAGTCAATAAAAGTTAAATGATTTAAATAAACCCAAAGACACCCTTGAGTCTCTTTAGGTTTGTTGGTTTGATGGGCATGTAATATGTCTAAGGTGGAAGTAGTTATCAACGAACCTAGATGTAACTTGGATAGTCTGATTGATACAGGCGAATAAGTAAAAGGAATCCAAGGTCACTAAATTAAGACTATTTCTAAGCAAAAAAAGGAGTAGAAGGCACTTTATGACAAGTTTATTATACTTGACAGACAAAATATGTATCAAGCCTTTGAATAAGATAAAGTCCGTGCAAGAGTTCAGTATCCAGTGTAACATGTAATTGAGACATTTTGTTCTTTCTTTAGTTAGATATTTGGTAGCATTTATATTTTAACTGAGTTCGAGCATTTTGACTCATCTTTATCTTAAATTCCTTTTTACTCAAAGTACGGACTTTATAATGGTTTGAAACACATAAAGCGTGTATAAGCTCTAAACATAAGACAAAGGGAGGTTAGTGAATGAAGATTAAAAATTGGGCTTTTGTTATAATTACAGCTTTTATTCTAATAGTATATGGTTTAATTTCAAGCCCTAGGGATGAGATAACTTCAATGAAAAATATAATCTCACGAGAGCTTAAGACTAAAAACACAGTAACAATAATTAACACAATTGTAATTAATGACTATAGACTTACTTCTTATGTACTGAAAGATGCAGATGAGTATGAAAAAGCAGGGTATGTCTATTTTAGAATAAATAATAGTGGCAATTATGAACTTATTAGTCTTATTGATGCTGATAATATTACTGAGAAAGTGGATAATATTTTTGCATATGAATTTTCTGAATTAGATGAAAATATTTCGTCAATAATAAAGGAGGATTATTCGGTTGGTAAAAGTTCCTTTATTATCAGTAATAATTCTCAACTTGCTAAAATAGAGCGAATAATAGATAATGGAGAAATTCAAACAATAATAATTGATAACAATCCTCTATTACTTTTTTTCGAGATTTAGAGGGAGAAAATACAGAGGAATATATATTTTATGATAAGAAAGGAAGTGTTATTAAATAAGTTTTAGAGACAAGGGGACAGGCACTTAGTCAAGGCTATTTTTGTGTGTAAATTCCTTTGGTATGATTTTGTGATGGGTCATCCAGAATAATCAAGCGGTTTATACAGCGAAACCTTGTGGAGAGTGAGAAGGTAGAACTTAGAATTGTTTATCAAACAGATGTAGTGGACTGTCAAAAATTTCTTGTTAAAGTTTGGTGGGAAACAATGTATTATTAAAGAATTTTAAATGGAGGGGTTGTATCTTGAGAGTATTTATATCAAAGCTTGTTGATGGTTTTCTTGATAGTGGAATTATCACAGAAGAAGAAAGAGATATTTATGAATTCGGACTAGGACAAACTATGGTCACAGCTTTCAACCTAATTACAATCCTGGCTATAGGCATTGTCTCAGGAGAACTATCCAATCTGATAATCTTTACTTCAGCATATGTATTTCTAAGACAATATGTAGGGGGATACCATGCAGAAACAGGGCTTGGGTGCTATATGATATCTATTGTGATGATCTTTGCGGCATTGATTGTTTCAAGATACGTTGAACTGGACATGGTATCCTATCTTACTGCTTTAGGTGTATCTAGTTTTGTATTGCTGAACTTCTCACCTGTGGAGGATTATAATAAACCCTTGGATGATTTGGAGATTTTTGTGTACAGAAGAAAACTCAAGGAAGTGCTGGCTATTGAGGTGATAGTACTATTTGGATCATTGACTTTTGCGCCTGACATAGCCAAGATGATAATCACTGCCATGGCTGCCATGGGGTTTATGGTCCTGCTTGGCATACTCAAGAATAGGAAGGTAAAATCGAAGTTAACCGTTGATCAATAACAAGGCCTCACCCCTGAGTTTCAAGATGTTATCCATGCTGATTTTCCTTATATTTTCCATTTAGAGAGACCTATTAAACAACATACAACATGATGTATAGTTATTCGTTTATAATAGCATATATTGTGGTTAGCAAATCACTTTATGTGTTTTTTTTATACTTTTTTGCCTTTGCTTTGCAGGGAAATCATCAAAAAAATACTAATTCTATGGATAGGTAGAGTTAGTTGGAATAATATATCCATTTTTGTGATATACTATACTAAATAAGTTTGTAGTTGTGCACATTAGTAGATTTATATGATATGAAGTGCTTAATGAAAGGATGTAGATAAAATTGATTAAAAACAAGAGAACAACAAAAATTTTGACTGCTTGCATTGCTTTAATTATCATAGTTGCTTTTATTGGCTTAATGGCTAATTTCAGGAAAGACTCGAAATACTATGCCAAAGAATTTCTCGAAATAGTTACTAATCCAGAAGAGTTAGAATCAACAAGATACTACCGTGATATTTTTGACTCTGAAGGAACAGGTCAATATAGCATTGAGGAATACGGTGAGTCAATGAAAAAGGATTACGGAGGCTTAATGACTGATAGGGGATTTGATAGTGCCATATCGAATCGGTTTATACCATGGGATGTCTTGATAAGAGAGGATGTTGATTATAAGGTTGAAGTAGATTCTGTTGATATAATAAAAATGGGCGACTATGAAGACGGAAGAGTTCATTATCGTTATTCAATATCACTTAGAGTTTCATTCTCTGATGGAGAAAATGAAGCTATGACAGTAGCAGGTGACATTGTCATGGCTGAAGAAAAATCTCAATGGTTAGTGGATGCATTTAGGGGGAGTTCAGATTATCAGGACCTTTATAATTTGTTTTTACCCTTTTAGTTCATATAATTGAGATTCTTGCATAATTACATTTTCGCTTGAAATAAACAAAAACACCTTAATAAGCATCTATGATGCCTAAATTTTGAAATGAAGTTTATGGGTCTCTACGGCATTTTAAGCTATCTGAGTAACGACTGACGACATCTTGTTTATGGCTAAGGTTCCAGCTACAAGTGCAATACAATTAAATAGACAATGCATGATCGCTTTCTTTATGCCTTTTGACCTGATTCCATCTACATTCAAATTTTCTTTAAGACGTGCATTCAACCTTTCTACAGATGTCCGCTTGTTGTAAAGGTTCTTCCAGGTTTTGGAGCTTCTAAGTGGATAACCATGAATTCTTGGATTCTTCCTGTAATTTAGCTTCAGTGTAAGTCCGTAGTTTGATGATGAGCACCAGTTGCTGCCAAATGGGCAATTGACATTTCCAGTCATGTGTGGACATCTAAACTTCATATAGCTTACATCTTTGCCCCAGTATTTTAGCTCATAACCTGCTGAGCATACTGGATGAAGTTTTTCATTAAGCCCCTCCGGAGGAGCTTTGCTGCCTCTGGGATTGTAGGCAATTATGGGTGTTGCATTGTATTCATCAACTATATCCCTGTAGAGATAATCATAGTCGTAGCCTGAATCCATTAGGTAGTGCGAAGGTTTTATCAAACCTTCATACGAGTCAAGGAAGTCCTTTATCATGGCAGAAGCAACAGATCCATCGTGAATACTTGCAGGAGTAACTTTTATCGATAAGGGCAGTTCGCTCTTAGCATCACAGAGTATATGGAGCTTCCAACCAAACCATCTTATGTTGTTACCATGGGTATCTCTTTTCATTCCCCAGTTAGGATGATTGCCATCATCAACAATGTCTTTCCTGGGTTTTGATGCTTCGTAGGAACTTAGCTTGGTGGAGTCAATGGCAACTTCAGCTCCATCAATTATTCCAGATTTAAAGGCAGAGATGACTAAGTTTTGAAACAGCTCCATCAAAGCAGGCTCTTTGGATAGTGCATCCTGAAATCTACTAAATACAGATTCTGAAGGAGTTTTGTCCATTATGCCAAATCCACAAGCATACCTGAAAGCTGGGTCGCTCTCAAGTCTTCTTACAAGGCTTGATATCTTTGGAATCTGTTCCACCTCTTTAGCTAAGAGAGCATAGAGAAGCCTCTCTTTGGGGTAACCTTTGGGTCCCCTTGTTCCAGGAGATTTTTCCATAGCATGAGCTAATGGAGATACATCGATTTGATCAAGAATCATCATAAGTCTTGTTTTTGGGCTGATTTTCATTAAATCATCATAGGAAAAAAAGCAATCTTGTCGTATAATCATATTAGGGTTTCCTCCTTAATGTGAACATATAGTGATTAGGCTTACTATATATATTCGACATTTTGGGGTGAAATCCTTTTTGCTGACCAAAAAAAGTTAGTTATTTCAACAATTTTAAATTATGCAATTTACTCAGATAAATACTTATAGAAAATAAAGCCAAGAATAAAATCTTTATATTCATTAGCTTCAATTTTTGATCTCATTTGATTTGCTGATTCCCATATAGTTGATGCTAGCTTCTGCTTATTCATTTTCTCTGTCCTCTCTTTTTACGTAAATTAATTCAATGTCATATCCTAAACCTTCCATCATCTGCACAAAAGTTTTATTTAGTACTCCATCATTCTTTTTCACAATTCGATTTATGTACTGGCCTGTCTTGCCAATTTTTTCTGCAAGCCCCAACTGAGTAGTATCATTTTCCAAACATTTCATTTTTATATCCTTTTCAATGTTATTTAAAATCATCTTTACCCTCCATTTCTTCACAAGGATATTAGAGTACTGTGAAGTTTGATTACACCTTTATACTATAACACATTATTGTTTAGAATTCAGCACAAAAAAGATTATTTTATAAACATAATAGGTTCTACATTTTTATTAAAACAGTAAGGTCAATAAACTTTAAATCCTGCCCACATAACCTGTCCGGTTTAGTTACGGTATTTCGAAACAATCTGACAACAATTCTATCAACTCACCGCATTTTTAACAGCAAGATTGTCAACTCACAAGTCCTATAGTAATTCTATCCATTCAATCTTAGCTTCTGCTATTCTTAGATATGTTCCCAAAAAACAAAAACCGTGATCATCCTTCCAGCTTAAAGCCAGATCTGAAATCACGGAAAGTGCTTATTTACAAACGTTTCTACGCTCTTACTTCTCTACCCTTGATAGCAATACTACTGTCTCAACGTGCGGTATCATATTACTCTTATACAATTTAACAAATCATACTGTAACAGGGGTAAATACTCAATTTCTATCCCCCTATTTTAACTTGTATAAGTCTCAATGTGGGTGCTTAAATCAGTAATATTCGTTTGAATCTTCAGCTGATTCTCTCGCTTCAACACCGGCCATTAAGCTTTTGATCCACACTGGTACATTTTGAAGCGGTGTTCTCTCCTTTGAGTGCTTGATTACATCTTCTAAGTCTTTATCACGCCAGAACCGATCTCGTATATAACATTTGTGGCAGCAGAAATCTGCGGCCTTTTCTTTACTCTCAAAATTCTTCCCACAATAGTAATATACATGCTGGGCTTGAACATATGGAATAAATAGAATAGCGATGTAATTAATCTAAAATTTACAAAGAAAACCTTGGCTGAACATTTTAATGTATCAAGGGCACTAAAAAGCATGCAGACGGAGGGTATTATCTCATTCATCAAAAGAACTATCCAAACATACAATTTAGAAAATCTTGAAGAGTTATTTTCCATATGAAAAACAGCATATAATCAATTTAATAAAATAGGCTGTTTCAACTTTACAAAAATCCAAAATTTTATCTGTTGATTATGAATGTAATATAACAAGTTTTTTTATTTTAATTTTAATTTTTTAATAATTTATGGATTACAATATTGACAGTTTCCTGGATCTGCTTGTTTTGCTCCATTTGGATATAATTTTTCTTCAGTATATCCACATTTTTTGCAATTGTAGTGATATGACAGTGCTAATTTAGTAGGGAGGCCACACCAGCTACAAGGTAACCCTTCCTTTTTATTTATCAACTTAAAACCTGGCCATCCACATTTCGGGCAGAGATTGAATATATTCTTAATAAGATTATTAGTAGCAGCCTCAATACTTCTCATTCTAGTTGGATTATATAATGCTCTCATATCAGTTTCTATATATATTTCTCCATCATAAGAATTCTTTAGAGCAAATTCAACCGCATTTTCAAGATCCGCTTTATTTGTTATACCTTTAATCATATGATTTTTATCACTTGTAAACTGATTCACTTTTATAACAACTCGATGCTCTGGAAATCCTTTTTCTACGGAAAATTCATAGGCCTCTTGAAAGTTTCTTACTACCTTATGACCATAATTAGTTTCTGTTGTGGTTGTAATGCCACTAATTTCTATATCATTCTCCTTATCAATTAATACTACTATTTCTCGGTTAAATGGTAAAAATGGAATGACTGGGTGGGGGCCAAAGGAACCTTCACTGGCAAAAGCTAAGGTTTTATCATATAAGTGCATAGCTCCCATTGCCTTATGTCTAGCAGCATCATATTGATCACCCATACGCTCTATATCTCCAGTAAATGTCCCAAACTGATCCGTATTAAATCCTTCAGGAACAACAATTTCAATTCCTAATTCATTTTCTAGTATCGGTGATATTACTTCTTCCTTTTTATGCATCGTTGCTAATATCGCTACACGATTTTTGAAAAGAGAGTGAATAATTTTTCTTTTATCCATTAGCTAAACTCCTTCTATATAGATATACTGGGTGTTTTTGTATAATTACTTAACTACTCGAATTTTTTCTAAATATACTATTCCGGCATACCTTGAAGACAAATATTTATTGTATATCTTTTCAGCCACTTCCACAGCTTGTTCTTCATCCTCAATTATTATTTCTATTCTTATATTTTCACCAAACCTGCTAAGCCCTCCAGATATTGACCTCATACCTCTTTGACCTTGTCCTGAGACATCGTGATAAATAGTGTAAGCTTTAATTTCTAAAGACTCTATATATTTTATTATTTTAGAAATTATTATTCTTTCAGTTATTATTATTAGTTTTTCTACCTGTTTTAACACGTTGAACCACCCCTATTTAATAAATTGAGAAATCATAATTGCTAAATGATAATAAAGTGGAATTCCAAGTATAATATTAAATGGAAAGATAATCCCTAAAGCTATGGCTAGAGCTAAAGATGGATTAGCATCAGGGAAAGTATCTCTCATCACTGCAGGTGCAGTTATATAGGACGCACCACTGGCTAAGGCTGCCAATATTGTTGCTCCTCCAGGACTCAAGCCAATAAAAGTAGCTAAAATTATGGCGATAGTAGCGTGGATTGGTGGTAGGATAATCGCTAATAAAAATGTAATTGGTCTGACATTTTTCAATTCATATAATCTTGAACCGGTAAGTAACCCTATATCAAGCATAAAAACTGTAAATACTCCCTTGAAAATATTATCATAAAATGGCATAAGACTTTTTGTACCTTCAACACCTGAGATAAGCCCAATTAGAAAACCACCAAAGATCATTAATGTCGATTTAGCTGTTAAAGAAATACGTAATATGTCTTTTATGGCGTATTCACTTTTATCTGTTTCTGTAGATTTCTTCTTTAAGCCCGTATAGCCCAGAATAATAGCAGTAATTAATGCTGCGGTATCCATGAAAGGGTATAAAGCAGGTACAAACTCCTCAAAATTAGCTCCTATTTGTTGTAGAAAAACTAAAGTTGATGTAAGGGTTACACTACTACATGCCCCATAATGTCCTGCTATCGATCCGGCATTAGACGAATCAAATCCAATCTTAGACATTATAACATATACTAGAGTAGTAATTACAATACCAATAATGACCGCGGCTAAAGCATATATTATTAATCCCTGAACGCCAGTTTTACTAACTGATACGCCCCCCTTTAGTCCGATAGCTATTAAAATATATAACGTTATAGCTGAACCAATCGAATCCGGTATTTCCAAATCTGATTTAACAGAGGCCGCAATGACCCCTAGTATAAAAAATAATATCGCCGGAGATAACATGTTGCTAAAAGCAATTTCTAAAGAACTCATTTTGTCACCCTACTTTTTAATGTATTTTATAAAGCTTTTTTTCTTATTCTTTTAACACTTTAATTACTTCACCTCTTACACAACAAGCAAGTCTATGGATTTCATTTGCCACTCAACTTATATTAGATTGTATAATCTTGGAAAAATAAAAAACCGACCATTTTAACAGGGGAAGTTATCACACTTATAGTTAGTGTCGATACTTCCTTTCATTAAAAATAGTCGGTTTAACTTCAACTGTTCATTTAGTTTACTCATAAATGAACTTTCTCAGTTCTCCCAGATATATATTTATCAAAGCATTATTTTTTTCTCTAAATCAGAAGTTAATTTAAATATCATAACTCTTTCACCATTTCTAGTACTAATATCTGTATGGAAAGATATAACTTCTTCACCAGTTTGTTCTGTAATAATTTCACCTAGTTTATCTCTACCTGCCTCAACTAAGTTAGTGCGGATTTTTTTTATTGACAATAAACCTTCTAGTGTTTCCGAGAGTTTATATTCTGCAGGTGTTAAGATACCCTTTAAGACAACAATCACCATGTCTCTGAGAATGTCAGTCTTAACTGTTACAGACCCTCTACCCAAAAAATCCTTTTCCCATTGAGTTAATGCTCTACTTATTTCGGTTTCTAACTGACCTTTTTTTATGGTTTTCCCCTCCTAATAAAGAAATTCCATATATTTAATTACCACACGTAGTATACTGTTTAATTTCAATGAAATTTATAAAGCCATTCGGTATTTTCATATAGACAATCAAATATTATCATAATGCTAATACATTTAACATTTATAGTGATATTGAAACCATCAAGCTTAAATATTAAAATAAATTGTATATCAAACTTATTCTATTGTCAATTTGTTTTTTAACTACTAAATACATGTACACCACTTTACAAGTAATGTAGTGATTTGAAAAAAACAATTCCATAAAATAACAAAATCAGATACCTAAATCCTAGGAATACTAATCTCATCACAAAACAACACCCTAGGAGGTATCTGATATGATTAGTATTTCCAGTAATTCAATGAAACAAACATTACATCAATATTTAATGCAGTATAGATCAGTTTTCAAGAAGCGGAGCTTTGATATTTTCTACTGGCTCATTATGGGGATCCTCTGCACAGAAGAAGTAAGATCTATACCATTTGTTTATGATAGTTTCATCAAGAAACACACCGATAAGGTTCTGAATTCAATATATTACTTTTTATCCTATTCAAAATTTCCAATAGAAGCCCTAACCACTATCACAGTTGCTATCGCTTTATCCTTGATACCAGAAAAATTAAGACAGAACACCTTATTTATAACAATTGATGATACTCTTCAAGCAAAATACGGTGCTAAATTTGATTGTTATGTTAAACATTTTGACCATACAAAAAAGAATGGAACCAAATATCTTAATGGTCATTGCTTTGTATCTGTGATGTTGAATATTCCTTTATATTACCAAGATAAAGCGAAGTACTTAAGTATACCAATAGGCTATCGCCTGTATTCAAAGGAGCAGAACAAACTTGAAATGGCATCACAAATAATTAAATGTATCATGCCTCAACTTGAGATGTTTCAAGTAATTTTATTGTGTGATAGCTGGTATAGTAAAGGATCTATCCTAGATACTGTAAAAGAATTTGATAATCTAGAAGTCGTAGGTGCAGTACGTCATGATACTGCCATATATGATCTTCCTCCAGCTCCTACGGGGAAAAGGGGGAGACCTAGAAAAAAAGGTAGAAAACTAAATGCCAGAGAATTTTCCTACACTAAGATAGGTGAATACTATGTTGCTGAGAAGAAAGTAATGACTAATTTATTTGAAGAACCTATTTACGTTACAGTAACCGCTACAGATATTAAACCGTTCTCATCCATAAGAGTTTTTATTAGCAGCATCAATCCTGATGAAATTAAAACTATAAATACCGCCCTAAATACCAAAGAAGCATTGACTGATCAAAATGAAGATGAATGTACCAGTAAAACACTGACTACTTATCGAATGAGATGGAACATCGAGGTGATGTTTTACCAGCATAAATTTTTTTGGTCCTTCGGTAACTATATGGTGAGAAACAAGGCCGCAATCGAAAGATATGTTAATCTATTGTTTGTAGCATATACTTTTGCGTGTTTGTTACCCTTCATGGACAAAAGATACGAAAAGTATCAATTCAAAAGTCCACAATTGATCAAAAGAACTGTAGGCGTTCAAATTACAAAAGAATTAATATTTGACAGTTTCGTATTGAGCTTCGAAAGTGCTAAAATTTATTCTACAATTAAAGAATCTGTTCAGGGCTTCCTCAATAAGGATTGGGTAGCTTAGTCAAACTTGTAAACTGGTGTACATGTACTAAAAACTAAAAAAAGTACGCACTTTTTTAACATAAACACAAAGCTTGAATGCTAATATTTACAATAGCTTTCAAGCTTTTTATGCTTTGCAAGTGTCAAAGACAGGATTAGCACATAATTCTTCTATGGTAAAAATATTTGTACGCCAAATAAAGTTATGGACTAGTTTATAATATAAATTTACGACAAACTGCAATTCTTTTCATTATTTTCTATTGCAAAAGCAGTATTTTCTCTACAATCGAGCAAAATCGCTACAGATATGTACTGCTATTTTGTTGTAAGGTTAAAACATAAAAGCAAAACTCCACCCGTTTTGGCACTTACCATTCACCAGTAATTCATTAGTTCTTTTAGAACACACCCAGAGTTCATTAATTTTATTATTTCTGCAAAGTAAACACCCCTGTGAAATCACCGTAAACACGCCATTTCAAAGGGTTCTATATTTATTTTGTTTCCATCAGAAAAACCATTTCCACATGCGTTACAACATAACCTTTATATAAAATAACAAATCGCACTGTAACCGGGGTAAAATTATCTTTTTCCACCCCTTTTTGATTTAATTAAGTCTCAAAGGGGTGAGCCAAAATCATATAGATTCTTCTAGTTTTTCACCCGATTCCCTACATTCTCGGTCTAAAATTAAGTCCTTAATCCATCCGGGTGCATTAGGTGCTGGCGTTCCTTTTCTTAAATGTTTAATCACTGTTTCAATATCTTCATCGCGCCAAAATCGATCGCGTATATAACATTTGTGGCAGCA
>Ga0334894_1001944_pt1 | contig 15229 bp, 11 predicted proteins | sample GraSluR3_MG_6_FD_207225 | JGI IMG/M metagenome (GOLD analysis project Ga0334894, IMG submission 207225) | Sludge microbial communities from methane-producing bioreactor in Wageningen University, Netherlands - Granular Sludge_12_05 R3 | ecosystem: Engineered > Bioreactor > Anaerobic >... | reverse complement strand
CTTCTTTTGCTATAATCTTTTCTTTCACTTTGATCACCCTGATCCTATTGACATAGTCTTACCTTTACCTGATTATTCTATACCCAATTAATTGATTTTGAGATCCCTTATGGCATTGGTAAATTCCTCAATTTTAGCTTCATCCTTTACCAGGGGAAGATTAGCTTCAATGTTCATAACGCAGCCATTGGCTCCATCCTTTGCCAGCTCGTAGCCGATAACCAGGTCCGAATGGCAATTTGGATTAGTTTTCCCGTCCAGCTCAAGACCGATTTCATATACCCTTCTACAAAGCTTTGCATTGTTCATTGGAGCTGTCGCTCCAACAATCCCTGCATTTGCAATTGCTTGTTTTCTGGCTTCCTTTTCTTCATCAGTTCCCTTGGGGAGCTTGTACGCATCAATTATTACACCGTAGGCATTCGCATCCTCAACAATACCTGCCAATAATTCATCTCTTATTTCTTCCAGCTCTTTAGCTATTTCCAGTTGTCTCTCTGGGGCAATCCCATAGTCCTTCTTTGTTGAAAGTTTGCATACCATACCTATTAATCCGCATGCCAAGGCACCTGACAAAGCAGAGGCACTTCCTCCACCTACAGTAACATCATCAGTATCCAGAATTAATTCCATAATATCCTTGTAGTTCATATTCTACCTCCTATAATTATTCTTAATACCAACTTACTAGTCAGAAGGCTCGCATTTAGCGAGCCTTCAAGCTGTTAAGCCCTTTTCTTCTATTGTTCATCCAACAATCTTTTTTCAAGAATTTGGTCTATTCCGAAATTTTCAATCTGCAGATAGTACTCTGCAACATCGAGAAGTGACTTCATCGGAATTGTTCCAATAACCTCACTACCTACTACGTTAACTCCATATCTTCTTGCTTCCATCTTTACCATTTCAAACGCCTGGTAGACCGAAGTTTTTTCATAGTTAACAAGATTCATTGATACCTGTGTCTGATTTCTCTCCTCAAGCTTAAGTCCAATTCCCTTAACAAATCTCAAGCCTCCTCCGATGTGTCTAACTTTCTTGGCAATTGCATTTGCAATTTCCACATCCGGAGTATCAAGGTTGATATTAAAAGCAACTAGAGGAACCCTAGCACCAACTGCAGTACAACCGCTTTTTTCGTTCATTTCCTGAGGACCGAAATCTGGCTTCCACTCTTCTTCCTTGATCTTGTCAAAAAAGCCTTCATATTGGCCTTTTCTTACCTTGGCAAGGTTTTGTCTTTCAGGCTTAGTAGCTGAATCCTCATACATGTAAACTGGAATTCCCCAACTTCCAATCTCCGCCGCAACTTCATTTGCCACTTCCTTACACTCCTCAATTGTAACATTTGAAACAGGAGTAAATGGTATTACATCAGTAGCTCCCATTCTGGGGTGTGCTCCTTCATGCTTGGACATATCGATTAATTCAGCAGCTTTTTTTGCAGTGTTTATTGCAGCTTCCTTAATCTTTTCTGGTGAACCAATCATTGTAAGAACAGTTCTGTTATGGTCCTTATCTGATGAGTAGTCCAAAATCGTAATTCCTTCAATTTTTCTTACCTCATCGATTATCTTCTCAACAACTTCCTGATCTCTACCTTCACTAAAATTAGGTACACATTCCATTAGTTTTCTCATTATGATCTCCTCCTATGAATTTTTAAACTAGACTTTCAACAAATGTCTTAATGAACCATATTGTCTGAGGTTGGTAGATGACGTCCACTAGAAAAGCTCCAACTATTGGAACAATCATCATTGCCTTTCTACTCATTCCATACTTTTCGTTCACAGCTGTCATGTTTACAATTGCTGAAGGAGTTGCTCCAAGACCGTGCCCCGCAAGTCCTGCAACCATTACTGCAGCATCATAGTCCTTTCCAAGAATTCGGAATACTATAAAGTAACCTAAAAGCGATACAAGTAGAACTTGAGAAATTACTACGAACAAAACTCCACCTATCAAACCGGAGAGCTCCCAAAGCTTTAATGTCATCAATGCAAGTGAAAGGTATAGGTTAAGCATTACATTTCCAATCTCATCAACCAGCCCAAAGTCAAACTTGTAAAGATGCATCTTCTCATTAAGGTTTCTTATGATAACTGCTACGAACATGGCACCTACGTATGTTGGGAATCCCATACCAATGATTCCGCTAATCCAGCCTGAGATAATCGTCCCCAATGCCATTGCTATGATGATTACGGAGACATTCTTCATAATATCAAGTGAACTCAGCTTGTCTCCTGAAGCAACGTTTATGTCGGTTACTGATGCATCAAAGTCTGAATCCTCCTCAGGCTTCAGATCATACTTTACAATCAATCTCCTTCCAAGAGGTCCCCCTATAAGAACTGCAGATATAAGCCCGAATGTTGCAGCTGCTGCTCCAACGAGAGGAGCTGCTTCATAGCCCATCTCAGCAAAGGTTGTTCCATAGGAAAGTGCAGCGCCATGTCCACCGATCATTGCTATTGCACTTGATAAAAGTGCGTAAGGTGCTTCAAGACCAAGTATCTTTGAAAGTCCAATTCCTACTGTGTTTTGTAGAATTGATACAACACCTGCAATCAACCAGTATACTACCAGCAGCTTCCCACCCTTTACAAGAAGCTTGTAGCTTGCACCAAGTCCAACGGTTGTAAAGAAGGCAAGCATAAATGTACTTTGAAACATATTGTCAAAGCTAAATGCAAAAGCCCCAGTAAGGTGACCTATCCAAGTAATAAACATAAATATAAATCCCCCGATTACTGGTGCAGGGATACAATATTTGTCCAGTAGCGTTACCTTGTTCTTGACAAAATAGCCAAGAAGCAATAATACTGCTGCAAATGCCAAGGTTACCGCTGAGTTAACATTAATAGTGGAAATTCCATCGATTAGTTCAAAATTCATGACATCCTCCTTGTTTTATGTTTTATTAAGTAAGTATTCGCAAACCTTCTTTTCCTAATACTTCCCTCCTTTAATCAAATTTCACGAAATATTTTATAATTTCAAACTTATATATTTGCAAAACTTGTGCCAAATTAAACAATATGTAAATATGTGTTTATTACTCGTTTTTAAAATTTCTCTTGCTTTATAATACAAAAATAGGCATAAAATAACCCTGCATATTTTGCAGGGTGCATATTTTGCAGGGTTATTTATAAATTATACTCCTTGATCTTATATCTCAAGGTCCTTTCTCCAATACCCAAACTTTCAGCTGTCCACTTCCTATTTCCATCATTGTTCTTAAGGGCAAATTCTATAACCTTTCTTTCAATTTCCTTCATGCTTTCACCATCATAAACCTTTAGAAAATCATTTGAGGGTTCCCCCTTCATGAATACTGATCTCTGCGGACTTATATGCAGGGAGTCCTCGGTTATATATTCAGATGTGCTGAGAAGAACTGCCCTCTGAATGATGTTCTCTAGCTCTCTTATGTTACCTTGAAATTCATAATTCATCAGGACGGAATATGCTTCATCAGTTATACCCTTAACATTCTTATCAAAAGAGAAATTATACTTTTCAATAAAGTATGGGACCAGATGTTTCAAGTCATCAATTCTTTCTCTAAGAAGAGGTGTAACTATGTTGATTACATTGATTCTGTAATACAGATCCTCCCTGAAATTTCCCTTGACTACCTCTTCTTTTAGGTTTCTGTTGGTTATACAGATTATCCTGACATCTACCCTATAGCTGTTGGCATCTCCAATTGGCCTCACCTCTTTGTCCTGTAGAAATCTCAGAAGCTTGGATTGAAGCCGTAAGTCCATTTCTCCTATCTCATCCAATATTAGTGTCCCCTTGTCCGCCCTTCTGATAACCCCTAATTCATCCCTTTGAGCTCCTGTGAATGCTCCTTTCCTGTAGCCAAATAGCTCACTTTCCAGAAGCTCTCCAGGCATTGCAGCACAGTTTATAGCTACATAGGGCTTATCTGACCTATTACTTGTACCATGTATTTTCTGGGCGATTAGCTCCTTTCCAGTACCACTCTCTCCAGTGATCAATATAGTGGCATTGGTATCCTTGACCCTTTTAATCATTTCATTTATTTCCCTTATTCTAGGAGAATTCCCAATTATATCCTTTCTTAAATGGCCCTTTAGATTACTTATCTTATTTGCCATATCCAATTTCTCATTCGCTGTGCTTAACAACAGCTTTAGCTGATCATTATCAATGGGTTTGGTAATAAAGTAGTAGGCTCCAGACTTGATTGCCTTAATCGAGTTTTCAAGGGTTGAGTATGCAGTCATAATTATAATAATCGCCCTTGACTCAATCTCAAGCAATTTCCTCATCAAATCTATTCCATTTACATCCTTAAGTCTTAAATCCAAAAGTACAAGTTTGATTTCTTGTTCTCTGAAAAGCTCCAAGGCATCATTGCCATTTTCGCTTGTATAAACCTGAAAATCATCCTCCAAAAGAAACTTAAGAGATCTCAATATTTTTGGTTCATCGTCGATAATCAACAGCTTATTACTCACTTTTTTCACCTCTTCCCAGCATGAGTATAATACTCATGCCCTTGTTCTTCCCTTCACTTTCAGCAATTATGCTACCACCGTTGTCATCAATAATCTGTTTTACTACAAACATTCCAACACCATTCCCATATTCCTTGGTGGTATAAAAAGGCTCGAAAATATATTGCAGATCATCCTTGTCCATCCCGTATCCATTGTCCCTAAACACCAACTCAACTTCACTGCCATTCTCAAGTGCAGATATTTCAATGGAAGGATCCTCAGTATCCTTGACAGCATCGTTACTGTTTAGAAGAATATTTATTATTATCTGTTTAAATTGGCTCATATCAAATACCACATAAAGGGATTTATCAATATCAACATCTATCTTTATTTCGTTGATATGAAACTTTACCAACTTGATGGAGCTCATGACCTCATCATACAGATTAATATCTACTGCAACTGGCTTCCTGGGTGAGGCATATTCCATAAACTCCTTAATCAGGCCATCTATTCTATTGATTTCCACTGGAATATCTTCTGAAGCGGCCAACATAAACTCCCGATTATCTAGCTTGTCCTTTATTTGGTCTGTATAAATCTTAATGGATGTCAAGGGATTCCTTATTTCATGTGCTAATGACGATATTATTTGGTTCATGAACTGAAGCTTGTCATAGTGTCTAAGTTCATGCATCAGAGCCTTCTGCTCCTCAGTTTTGGTATCTATTATATTTTTAAGCCTTTTATTGGCACTTTTTATTATGAAGACTATGGTAATCAATGCTCCAAGAATGCCCAGTGTCATTTTCCATAAAAACTCGTAGTTTGTCTTGGTATTTTTGATTGGTGTACCAAACCATTTTCTGTACAGTGAGTCATACATACCATTTTCCTGTATTTCCTTTATACCTTCATTAAGTTTCACCATAAGTGGTGTGTTTGTCTTATGTACCGCAATTGAGTATTTCTGCTCATTGATGGCGTCACCAACGATTTTCACCAGCTCAATTGAATTCCTCTCCTTACAAAGATAATTAACTGTCAGGGTGTTTCCAACCAGTGCATCAACCTCTCCATTGAGTAAACTATCCAATGCATCACCTAATGTGTCGTATTCGACTATCTTGGCATCATTGATATTATTTATTTCCTCAATAACTGTGTCCTCTTTGTTAAGGGCCACCAGCTTACCTTCAAGATCCTCCTCATTTCTTATATTCTGGTTATCATCCAGGACAAATATTGATTGAGAGTTTAGCAAAAGCGATTCTGAAAACAGAAACTTGTTTTTTCTTTCTTCAGATTCCTTCATCCCCTGAATAATGTCTGCCCTGCCTTGATGAACTGAAACATATGCATCTTCCCACTTCATAGGGATAAACTCAAATTCCATCCCCGTAACAAGACTAATTGCCTTAAGCAGGTCAACGTTAAAGCCCTTGAAATTTCCATCCTTATCGACATACTCATAGGGAGGAAAATCCCTGTCACCAGCGACTTTGTAAACTGTGGCATCAGCATAGGCAGGTATAATCATTGTAATACCAATTATCATGCAAAACGTCAAAACAAACTTTTTCATAAATTTCTCCTGTCTCCCAAGACTTGAAATACATACATCTTTTCAATTATATCGTTTTAAGGAATGAATTGGAAATGATTCATTTGAATTTTTTGCTAACCTCGTTTCTATACACAAAAACAAGCAGACCAAAGTTTCAGTCTGCCTGCTCTAATATTCACAGCTCAATCATAATAAAATCCTACACGTTTATTCACTAGCTATCTCTATTGTACCTCTGCCATCTTCTTGGTCAGCTTTTTCCACCTTTACGCTATGGATGCATTGTATATCTGAGTAATTGATTCTCCGAGCATATCATTGAACTCTTCATCACTTTGGTCAACACTTAAACCTTCCACCAAGGCTCTTGAAAAGCTTGCAATCAGACCTGGGTTTTCATAAAGTAGTCTAACTGCATCCTCTCTACTGTAGCCACCGGATAATGCAACCACACGCATAACCCTTGGGTGTTCTATCAACTCTGTGTAAAAACCTGCCTCGCTAGGTATTGAAAGCTTCAGCATAACCTCCTGGCCTTCCTTAAGTGCGTTCAACTGCTCCAATATTTCCTTCTTGAGTATCTCTTCAGATTCCCTTTTATCTGAACTGTTGATGTCAACTTCAGGCTCTATAATAGGTACAAGGCCCTTCGCCATTATTTGAATTCCAATCTCAAATTGCTGCTGAACAATTTTCTTTATTGATTCCGGATTGGCCTTTTTAATTACCGATCTCATCTTGGTACCAAATATTCCTCTCTCAACTGCTCGATCAAGCAATTCTCTAAGGTCTGGCATTGGCTTCATAAGCTGTACGCCATCTTCCTCCTGGGCAAGGCCCTTATCAACCTTAAGAATTGGAAGTATCCCCTTTTCCTCCCATAAATAGTCAGCAGTAAACTTGCCCTCAATCTTTCGGTCCATGGTCTGTTCAAAAAGTATCGCAGCCAATATGTGGTCTGAATTAAAAGCAGGACTTGTAATGATTCTTGTCCTCATTTCATGCACCAAATCAAACATCTCTTCATCATTCTTATACTTGTCCTCAGTTACACCATAGCCTAACAGAGCTTTAGGTGTGCTTCCACCACTCTGGTCCAGTGCAGCCACAAAACCTTTTCCATTTTTCATGATATCTCTTTTTTTATCGTTCATAGTAAACCCCCTATTTGTTTATGTTCCAGTCGTATCAATCTATTTCCATATAAGTATATATACCCGTAAAGTATAAATGTACACTTTGTACCATTGTCTACAAATGAAAACCCCTTGCAGACATAATTCTCCTCACCAAAAAGCAAGCAGAAATGTTGCGCTCTGCTTGCTCCTAGTCTTTAGTTAATATCCACTAAATTTCTATCTTCTTGAAATCCTCAACCTGTTCCCTGATTGCAACCTCGGTTGGCAACCTCTCAATGCTTGATGCACCGAAGAAACCGCATACTCCCTTGGTCCTTTCCAGGACATACTTGGCATCCTCAGGCATCGCAATTGGTCCTCCATGACAAATAACCATTATGTCAGGATTGACCCCCTTGGCGGCATCACAGATCTCCTGGACCCTTACGACTGATTCGTCCAGGGTCAAAGCTGTCTGTGCCCCGATTGACCCCTTTGTTGTCAAGCCCATATGTGCAACTACAACATCCGCTCCAGCCTCTGCCATCTTCTTGGCCTGGTCTGTGTCAAATACATAGGGAGTTGTCACAAGGCCAAGCTCATGTGCTTTTCTTATCATCTCAACCTCAAGGTCATAGCCCATGCCAGTCTCCTCTAGATTCTGTCTGAACACACCGTCAATCAGGCCAACCGTTGGGAAATTCTGCACGCCTGCAAAGCCCTGAGTCTTCAATTGATCAAGGAACTTGTCCATAACCCTGAAGGGATCAGTTCCACAGACTCCAGCAAGAACAGGAGTATCCTTTACAATTGGAAGAACCTCACTGCCCATGTCAACAACAATCTGGTTTGCATCCCCATATGGAAGCAGTCCTGCAAGTGATCCACGACCTGCCATTCTGTACCTTCCTGAGTTGTAGATTATTATCAGGTCAACTCCACCCTTTTCAGCGCTCTTTGCAGATATTCCAGTTCCAGCCCCTGCACCTATTACTGCCTTTCCGCTTTCTACCTGTGCCCTAAGCCTCTTAAGTACCTCTTGTCTATCCATCACTCATCACCCCTCTATTAGTTCCACCAACTTCCTGGCTGCTGCCAGGGCAAACTCTTCGTCATTGATATTGTTGTCCATTTCTATAAGCTCCACCTTTTTCCTGTCAATATTCTCTCTAAGTACATCAAAGAGCATCTGATCCTCTTCAGGTCCATAAAATGGCTGACCTTCTGCATCTATCATTGAAACTCCTCCAAGTGGAAGCATCAGGGTAGTTGGACCCTCAGTCATATTAAGCTTTTCAGCAATTATCTCACCAAGCTTCCTGTTCTCTTCTACAGTTGTTCTCATAAGTGTCACTGTTGGGTTGTGCTTGTAGAGATTCCTGTCCTTAAACTCCTTGGGAACTGTATCAATAGGTCCGTAGTTGACCATATCAAGTGCACCCACTGAAACCACCTGTGGAACCTTGGCCTTGCCTGCAGCCTCAAGTCTGTTTGGTCCCGCTGCTAGAACTCCACCTACAAGCTCATCGCACCACTCGGTTGTAGTAAGATCAAGGACTCCGACAAAGTATCCTTCCTCGATCAACCTTTCCATGGTCTTTCCACCGGTTCCTGTAGCATGAAATACAAGTACCTCATAGCCCTTCTCCTCCAGATACTCCCTTGCCATGTTGACACATGGAGTTGTGACGCCAAACATTGTAGCCGCAATTAGTGGCTTCTTGGCCAAGGACTTCTCCTCATGCTCCAAATTGACCATGCCTGCAAGAGCCAAGGCAGCATTTGTGAATATCCTTGTGGATATGGAATTAAGACCTGATACATCAACAATTGAAGGCACCATCATGATGTCACTGGTACCAACATACTGGGATACGTTTCCAGAAGCCACTGTTGAGACCATTACCTTTGGAACCCCAATAGGAAGGGCCCTCATTCCTGGAGTTACAAGGGATGTTCCCCCGGTTCCACCTAGGGATATTATCCCGTCAAACTTCCCTTCTGAGTACAGTCTTGGGATTGCCTTCTCCATTGCTCTTGCCATTACCTCAGTTCCCAGTGCCCTATCCTTCTTGCCTGCAATCTCCACAAGGTCCTCACCAATGTCAGCAGCAATATCAATGCTCTTGATATCTGTGTGAACCTCAGGTCTGAATACACCGCAGTTGATTGTCAGGGTGTTAAGACCTACACCCTCAAGAACCTCCTTCACAAAGGCAAGCTCCTTTGCCTTGCTGTCAAATGTACCTGCAACAGCAACTGTTTTCATCTGCACCACACTCCTTATCACATTATTACGCAAACCTAAAAAATACTCATCATTACTCATATACCAATAAATGTGTAAAACAAAACCACTTAACTGAAATATTTAATCAGCTAAGTGGTTTTTGTGGATATGCCAAAACTAGTAACCTACAGCTTGTCCTCTCTCATAAACACAGCATTAGTTCCATTTACCCTCCAAAATTCATCTGCTGCCCTTTCACCTATACCTTCTGTGTAGCCACTTACCTGGTTGAGGATCTCACTTTCATCTATGGCCAAAATCTTACCCTCTGAGTATATTATTCGTCCATCGACAACAGAAAGTGCAACCTCATCTCCTCTGGCGCTATATACAAGATTGGGAACAATGTTTCTCATTGGCTTTGTATATAAAGGCAGCATTGTTGGCTTTTTAAGGTCAATTGCTATAAAATCCGCCCTTTTCCCCTTTTCAAGGGACCCGATCGAGTCTCCAAGACCAATAGCCTTGGCACCTTCAATTGTCGCCATCCTCAATGCCTTCCAGGCAGGCATAACCTCAGGGTCAGTATATTTTATCTTGTTAAACAGTGTAACAAGCTTCATTTCGTTTATAATATTATGGTTGTTGTTCCCTGGTGCCTGGTCAGATCCCAAGGCAACATACCCACAATTATCCTGGAATACCTTTGATGGAGGAACTATGCCATCGATGATACCAATGGAACCTGGGCACACGATCATGGATGCTCCACTCCGTGCAACCAAAGCTGCCTCATTGTCATCTGCATCAGTGAGGTGAACAGCAATCAGGGTTTCATCCAAATATCCAATCTCCCTTAGCCATTCAACAGGCCTTTTGCCATATCTTTTTTCAACCTGATAGGTTTCCCTGTCTCCCTGTTGGGTATGCATATGTATCTTAGTATTCCTCTCCTTGGCAATTACCTGGACCTTCAGGAGAAGATCCTGGCTAAGAAAATCTGCACCCTGTGGCCCAAAAAGGATCTTGATTCTTCCATCCGACCTGTTGTGCCACCTTTCGTAAAGCTGGATGTTCTTTTCAAGACTCTTCTCTCCAAGAGCCCTGTCAAACTCGTAAAGCTCTCCGGGATCATAGACCCTTCTCTTAGCCTCACGAACTGTCTGGGTGATATTTCCCCTTGCCCCAACCTTGTCTATGAACTCACATGTGGAATCCATACCGTCCTCAAAATCTCCAAGTGTTGTGGTCCCAGCCCTAATGGCCTCAATAATTGCCAATTTACTGCCTGCAGACTTTTCCCTGGCGGTTGCAGCATTGTCAAAGGGCTGGAGACCATACATCATCCAGTTGTTGGTATCCTGGGCAAGACCTCTCATTATACACAGGCCGGTATGCATATGGGCATCGATAAACCCTGGAAATACCGCATGGTCCTCTAAATTAAGAACCTGGTCAGATTCATACTCCCTCTTCACCTCACCTGTCGGAGCAATTTCCAGTATCACACCCCTATCAACCACCATGGATCTTTCCGCTTGGTAGCCCACACCCTCTCCTGTCATGGTGAACATATGCTTTGCATGGACCAACATATCAACATGTTTCATATGAACTCAAGCCTCCCTTTTGAATTTATCTAATTTTTCAAATCTAGTCTCTAGCATGTTCATCTATTTTTAGCATATGAAATTCCTTATCTTAATCAATAGAACTCAATCACCACATCATTGTACCCATTTGTTGCTAAAAACGATGTCAAGAGGGAGAGTATCCTTATGTCAGCCTCATCCAAAAATCCCTGTCTGACTTTTTCTTCTTCCAGAAGCTTTTTCTCTGCATTGATCTCATCAAAGATTATTTGTGTAGGATAATCCGAAAATATATTGCCCTTAACGTCTTCCACAATTGCCGAATCAGTATCCACAACATTATCAAGGATTTTTGATTTTGGAACCCTGATAAACATCTTTTCTGTCTCCTCATTGTAAGAGATTTGAAGTTTTGATAGGTCAGTTCCTGCTTTCAGGTATCCCGAATACTCAATCAATCTTATGGCTTCCCCGTAATTGATATCAGTGACACCTAAAGATAGTGTCCTTTCCGTACGACTAATAATAACGTTGCTATAATCATACCTAAGAGTTGTCCATTCAGATAGTTCAACCAATCTATCCTGTATAAGTGCTGCTTCCGACGTTATATTTGTCTTGGTTTGAAATAGTGTATCATTGCTCATTAAAAGCGCTCCAACAAATACAAGTGCAAGTATCAAAACTACTATAATCATTGTCCTAAATACTATTTTCATTGTTCATTTCACCTCACTAATATTCCTCCAATTCGGTGTCTATGTTTATCTTTTCAAGTTTATGATTTACCCTCGTGAAAAGTGGAATTCCTTCACCTAGAAATGAATATCCTTACTCTAATGTCATACTAAATTTACTTTAAATAGCTCATATCCAAGCTGCAGATTGCCCCTTACTGACAATCTATAAATCAAATATCTCCTCTGCTTCCCTAATATCTATTTGCCTATCGCTTTTGTTCCCAGCATTCTTTAGCATATTATCCAACTTGCTTTCCATTGATTTTCTGACAAGCTCTTTACCATCAATATCCCTCAAGGTAAAGAAAAGCATTGGGTCATGATCAAGCCTTGCACCCACTCCATACAAAACAGCTGCAACATGCTTACACATTATAGCCCAGTCGGGACAGCTGCATCCAAACCGGATTTCACTAGGGGAAGGGAATAATCCATATTTCCTTTCCTTAAACAGAACCTCCAACTCCTCTGGAAACTTGCCTTCTATCAACTGTTCAAGATTCTCGATTCTATTGTTGCAGATTTCTGTGACCTGCCTCCACTTTTCATCACTAAGGGTATCAATCTCTATTCTTACAGAATACTGCTTTGAGCCACTTCCCTGAACAAGTGCCACCACCACCCCTTCACCTATCTTAAGGTCAAGAACAGCGTTATTCTTCACATAGCTTCTCCCTCTGGCAATCCTGTTGCTGTAATCAGCGTAGCTTTCAAGATTCTGGTTCCAGGCCTTACCCCACCAAGTCTTTACCAAGGCCCTTCCTTCTATGATTACAGGTTCAATGTCAGGATTCTTTTTTCTCACTTTCTCCAGAGCCTTGGTTGCCTTGGCTTTTTTCTCGGCTGCAGAAGCCTGTTTGGGGTATCCATACCTTCCCATCAATCTTCACCTCCCAGTAGAAACAGCTTCATCAGCTGCTCATTGTCATACTCAGTTATCCACTGCTCTCCAGTTGAGCTCAATATGTCCCCCGCAAGTTTTTGCTTCTCAGCAATCATAGCGTCTATCTTCTCCTCTATGGTCCCTTTGCTTATAAATTTATGGACCATAACATTCTTACTCTGTCCAATTCGGAATGCCCTGTCCGTAGCCTGGTTCTCAACGGCTGGATTCCACCATCTGTCAAAATGCACAACGTGATTGGCTGCAGTAAGGTTAAGCCCAACACCCCCAGCCTTGAGAGAAAGTACCATAAATGGAACATAGTGGTCCCCATTGAACCTTTCAACCATTTCATTGCGTTTTTTCACTGGTGTACCACCATGGAGCACCAGGCCTTCCTTTTGAAAAATCTCCTCCAGGAAATCTGAAATGGGGCCGGTCATTTCCCTGAACTGAGTGAAAACAAGCACCCTCTCTCTTTTTTCATGTATTGTCTCACAAATCTCCCTTAAAAGCTGAAATTTTCCGCTATTCTCAGGTTTGAACTCCTCCCTGCCCATGTACTGGTCAGGATGGTTGCATATCTGTTTGAATCTCATTATGCTCGATAGTATTAGTCCCTTTCTCTCAATTCCTTCGGCGCTATCCAGACCAATGGCAATCTTGTCTACCAATTGCCTATACAAAGCAATCTGCTTCTTTGATAGTATTGAATACTCATTTATCTCAATCTTCTCAGGAAGGTCGGATATTATGCTCTTGTCCGTCTTCAATCTTCTAAGGATAAAAGGTTGGATCATCTTCCTCAGCTTCTCATAGCCTCCTCCATCCTCATAAAGCTGCTTTGTGAATCCTGAAAACTCCTTGGCAGTGCCTAATAGTCCCTGGTTTAGAAAGTCAAACAGTGACCACAGGTCTCCCAATCTGTTCTCTATTGGTGTCCCAGTCAATGCTATCCTCACTCTAGCGTTTATTTCCTTGACTGACCTGGTTTGTTTGGTTCTGGGATTTTTTATTGCCTGGGCCTCATCAAGTATCAGGTAGTCCCAGATTCCTTCCCTGATTTCATCCAATCTTGAAACCATCCCATATGTTGTTATATACAGGAAAGTAGAATCCTCCTCATCCAATCCCTCAAACCCATTTCCTGCGCTCTTATGTAGTACCTTATACTCCATTTCCGGGGCAAATTTCTCCACTTCCATCTGCCAGTTACCTATCAGGGATGCAGGTATAACAAGAAGTGCCCTGCCTCCATGGTCCACTCTTGAATGTTCAAGAAAAGCTATGACTTGAACGGTCTTTCCAAGTCCCATATCATCAGCAAGACATGCACCAAATCCAAATTGTGACATCTTGTTTAGCCATTGGAAACCTATTTCCTGATATTCCCTCAGGTCCCCTTTAAATGAGTCCGACCCTTCCACCAAGTTGTATGCTTTTGGTTTGACCAAGGTTTCCCTAAGCATCCTGAGCCATTGACCATTGCTTACACTTATCTCAACATCTTCACTTGGCATGTCCATTACCTTGTCAATATTAAGCTCCATACGCATGGCATCTCCAAGGGAGATAACACCATCACCGGAAATGTCCTTAAGCCTTTCAAAGGCTTCCAACACAGCTTTTAGCTTTTCCTTGTTTATTTCCACCCATTTCCCCTTGTATTGGACCAACCCTTCTGCCATGGCAAGAAACTCACGAAGCTCTTTTTCTGTCAAATCCTCCTCTCCCACCTTCAAGGATGGGGAAAAGTCCATTATTGCATCCAATCCAACCCTGGATGGTTCCTTTTCACCTATTGAAACTGAAAGCTGGAATGAATTCCTCTTCTTCCTCCACCAATCTGGAACCCTGCACATTATCCCAGCACCTTCATAGATATGGATTTCCTTAAGGAAGGTGTAGGCCTCATCGGCTGTAAACTTCAACGGGGAGAACAGTTCTCCGCTTTCCATCAGGTCCGATATCAATTGACTACTGTCTGCAGCCTTGATAACGGTGGACATAAGTGAAAGCAGCAGCTTCTCGTCTCCTTTGTACTCAGAAAGGGCATTTTTCAGAGGTGTGTGCAGTGCCTTTCTGCTCTTCTCAGCCTTAGTCGAGTATGTTGCCATAAAAGCAAAGGGATAGTCACTGTCCTTGTTTTCAACCAGATGAAAGAATACCCTCCCTGCAACATTCATGTTTGAATTCAGTTCCGAAAAATATCTTGCAACAGTCCCCTCATATGCTCTAATCTCATTGCTAAAAACTGTCAACAGGTTATTGAAAATATGGATAATCCAATAGCGGTCCACATGTTCCCCTCCAACTACAAAGGGTACCTTCTCAATCAAGGAATCAATCTCCTCTGGACTCAGGGTTATTTCATCTATCACCAGTTCTCTGCCATACTCAATCCCGGGATATCTTAAGAGTTTCTGAATGACCATATCGGAAATTTTATAAAGGTATTCAATTGATGGAGTAAACCAGCTCCTTTTCTCAGAAAATCCCAAATGATACAGGGCTTGATACTTATCCTTATCAAACCTAATAATCCATTCCTTCAGCAGGTCCTCACACTCCTTGCCCGAAGACAGTATCTCTTCTGGTGTTTCCTCTATAACAAA
>Ga0334894_1001921_pt1 | contig 15446 bp, 10 predicted proteins | sample GraSluR3_MG_6_FD_207225 | JGI IMG/M metagenome (GOLD analysis project Ga0334894, IMG submission 207225) | Sludge microbial communities from methane-producing bioreactor in Wageningen University, Netherlands - Granular Sludge_12_05 R3 | ecosystem: Engineered > Bioreactor > Anaerobic >... | reverse complement strand
TGTTGTCGTAATGGTAGGTGCTGTTGTTTACGTCGAATGCCCAGTAGGCATCGTCACGGTTGTAAGCTCTGGCAACGTCAGTGTTCCGGTTATCGGGTGTCCAGCGGTTGTCGAAACTCCACTGGAAGTAGTTTCCGGCTTCACCACGACGGCCGTCCTGTATATTCATCCGGTAATAAGTACCCTGACCCTGTGCAAGTACAGACAGAGTCCAGTTTTTCCATGAAACATCCAGTGAAATTCCGTAGAAGATTTCCGGTGCATCGGTTTTATCCAGCAGTATGCGGTCGTCGGCAGTAATTTGTCCGTCGCCACTTACGTCTTCAAAAATTACATCGCCTGGTTTGGCGCCCGGCCAGCTCGGGTATGAGTTTACGTGGGCCTCGTCGGCAAAAATACCAATGGCATTGTAAAGCAAAGTGGCTCCATAAGGATGTCCTGTGCGTTGTTGCCATGGCACGGAACGTTCCGGTTCGTCCATAAACACCACTTCGTTGTGGTTGTAGGCAATGTTTCCGGAAAGGTCGATCCTGAAATCGTTGGTGAATTGTTTATGGTATCCGGCTTCAACTTCCAATCCCCGGTTATCCACCTCGGCAATGTTCTCGTCGGGAAGTGTCAACCCGGTGAAAATCGGAACGGAGGCATCTCTCTTGGCAAGAATATCCGACCGTTTGCTGTAGAAATAGTCGAAATCGAGTGAGAACATGTTGTCAAGTAATTGCGACTCAAAACCTATGTTGTAGGTAGTCTGTTTTTCCCAGGTAATGTAAGGGTTAGCAACACCTGATTGGCGAACCACGGTCTCAACGACTTTGCCTGAGCCGAGGGTAAGACCGTTATCCAGCACGTATTTATTCATGTACTGGAACGGATCACCCGGGTCCATACCCATTTTCCCGTAGGTGGCTTTCAGCTTGAAGTAATTAATTACATTCAGATTTTCTTTCCAGAAATCTTCTTCTGAAGCTCTCCAGCCCAGCAATAATCCGGGGAAGTTACCCCATCGGCTTTCGGGCGGGAATTTCAGCGAACCGTCGCGGCGGAAAATGGCTTCGAGTAAATATTTCCCTTCGTAACTGTAGTTGAAACGGCCAATCCACGACTTGCGGGCATAAATCCACATATTTCCCCAGTTGTCTTTGTCGGCATCGGCACCGGCGTTAATGGTCTGCACCACATCCGAAATATAATATCTCCTGAATGCCCCAAAATCGTTGGATTTATGGTCAATTTGTTCGAAAGCACCGAATAAATTGATAGAGTGGCCTCCAAAATCACGGGCATAGTTAAAGTTGAAGTTGGTCAACATTCGGATGTCCCTGTCGTAATCTTCTGCCAGTTCGGGAGCAGAATAACCACGCAGGGTGGGAGTAAGGTCCATGCTGGTGATAAATCCATCCGAATCGCGGACGGCTGAATCCCATATCGGGAAGTAAAGGGTCCAGGGTTTGCGGAATCTTTTCCGGTACCAGTTGGTGGCATCATAAGAGAATGATGCATTTAACGTCAGCCCTTCTACCATTGGCGGAGCAATGGTTCCGCTGAAGGTCACCTGATTGATGTATGATTTTTGATCGTCATAACCGCCTTCCAAAGTAGAAGTTACCACCGGATTGTCGCCGTATTCGATGTCGGGTCCCGGTTCTCCGGTTGGCCAGAACGACCACTGGGTGGGTACCAGCCGGGTTGCTTGTCCGTAAATGTCGCCTGCACTTTTTGTGGGATACAGCTTATTATTCAGGAAGCCGGCATAGTCAATTCCTGTTTTTAACCAGTCGGTAATCGGAAAATCCAATTTTGCCCTCAGGTTGTATTGCCGGTAATTGGTCGATTCCTGTTTGTAAATGGCTTCTTCGTTTCTGAAACCGAATGAAACGTAATAGCTCATTCCATTGGCTGTTCCCCCGCTCAGGTTTACGTTGTGTTTGCTGGTTGTTGTCCAGTTAGCAACCAGGTCGCCCATCCAGTCGCTGTTGGGATGTTCCCATGGGTCTCTTCCGCTGTAAAACAGTTCGATGTCCCTGTCGGAGAATGTTCTGGGCTTGTTTTCATAATCCTGGAATTCACTGAGCATGGTGGCATAGTCGCCGGCGTTGGTAACTTTGGGAAGAATGGTGGGTTGCATAAATCCCTGGTAGAACTGATAACTCAAAGTTGGTTTTCCTGTCATACCTTTTTTCGTAGTTACAAGAATAACACCGTTGGCAGCCGTAGAACCGTATATGGCTGCGGAAGCATCTTTCAGTACAGAAATACTTTCGATGTCCACAGGGTCGAGGTCCCCTAAAGAACGTCCCGGAACACCGTCAACCACAACCAGTGGAGCAGATAATGCTCTGTCTCTGCCGGAATCATCAGGATCCCCTAATGTTGAACGTCCGCGTACCAAAATCCGGGGTGAAGTTTGTCCGGGCTCACCACTTCCCTGAATGATAACAGATCCTGGCATACGCCCCGAAAGAGTATTGGCAACATCGGCTGCCGGAATGGCATCGATTTTTTCACCGCTAACAGAGGTTACCGAACCAACAATGTTGGCTTTTTTCTAGGAAGCATAACCTACGGCAATAACTTCTTCCAGGCCAATGGTTTCGGTTTCCATGGTAACATTGATGGTTGACAGGTTGCCAATGTTTACAGCCTGACGCCTCATGCCCACAAAAGAAAATACCAGAACACGGGCGTCGTCGGGTACCTGCAGGGTGTAATTTCCGTCAATGTCAGTAATTACACCAATGGTGGTTCCCTGCACTACCACAGAAACTCCCGGCAGGGGCAACCCTTCCTGATCGATGACCCGGCCGCTGATGGTTTTTTGCTGCTGTGCAGCTACTGCAGGTGTTGCTTCGGCCCGGATTTCCTCCCTGGGAAAAACAACTACCTGGCGGTCAATAACCTTGTAATCAAGGTTGTATGCCGGAAGCAGTTCGTCCAGAATTTCTTCCACGCGCGCGCCTTGTTTGTTGAAGGTTACTTTTTGGTTGTCATTCACTTCATCGTTGTTGTAGATGAATTTGAACTCACTCTGTTCGGTTATCGCTTTGAAAACTTCTTTCAGGGTTACCTGTTTCATTTTCAAATCGAATGTAACCGTCTCAGAATATGCGCTGGCTTGCGCATTGCTTACCAGCACCATCAGAAGCAACAAAGCAATTGATGCACGCCGGATTTTTTTTAGCTGTCGCAGAAAAAGGGACAGCAAACCTTTCATGTTTTGTTCCATACATACTGGTTTAGCACATTAAACAATTATTTATTAAACACTCTCTTTCATTTTTTGAAAGAAGAGCTTCCTTTCCGGCGCTCTTCTTTCCGGTTACCTGGTTCAGGTATTTCAATTTTCAGTTTACAGATTGTATTAAAACCCCCTGTTCGGTAATATTGTATTTAAATGCTTTTGCTTCGCTAAGCAGAAGCAGAATTTTTTCCAGTGGTTCATCGCTAAATTCGGCTGTAAATCTTAGTTTCCCGGCTTCACTGTCAGAAACCAGTACCCGTGTCTCAAATTTTTTTTCGAGTTGCAGCACAATGCTAAAAAGCTCTTCATTGTAGAAGTTCAGGATTCCGTTCCGCCACGCTGCAGCTGTACTTTTCCCATGCTCGCCTATCTGAAAATCGCCGTTTTCGGCATTAAACCGGGCGCGCTGCCCGGGAGTCAGAACTATTTCGTTTTCCCAGTTTTCATCCGCTTCCAGCTTTACCTTTCCCTCATACAACTCAATTTGCTGCACTTTGCTGTCGGGCCACGAACTTATATTGAATGCGGTACCCAGCACTTTGGTTGTCAAATGCCGTGTTTCAACAATAAACGGCATTTCGGCGTTTGGGGCCACTTCAAAATAGGCCTCTCCGTAGAGTTTTACATTTCTTGATTCGCCACTGAATGGTTCTACGGCAAGTATGTAAGAACCGCCGTTCAGCCATATTTTTGTGCCGTCGGACAGTTCAAATTGTTTTACTTCTCTGGTGTTGCTGTGGTATTCCATTAGCGAAGGTGAATTATGATCTTTCAGGAACAGGAGCCCCGATAATCCCAGCGACAGGAGCAGCAATACACTGGCAGCAATTTTATAAACGAACTGACTTCTGGTGAAGGAGTTCGTTCGATAGGTCAATCCCAGCTTTTTTTCCGTTCGCGCTGTTATAGTATGGGAAAAATGTTGCGGATAAGCTTTGTTCCAAAAATCCCGCAACGCGTTCACTTGTTCGTTTTCCGGTTCATTGTTGGCTAAACTGTCGTTTAACAACGCCTTTTCTTCCGGACTTAGCGTTGAATTCAGTTCTTTGGCAAGTAATTCGTAAAGTTTATCTTTTTTTCTCATTTTGTCGGTCTCTGAATTTAAAGACGCAGAGAGAAAAAAAACTACCTAATCGTATAGGAAAAAATTCAAAAAGAAAATAAACCGGCTTGTTTCATGGGTGCTATTTTCGCAGCTTTTTTTTCCTGATACCCAACGATTCGCTCAGTTTTTTTAGCGCAAAAACCAAGTGGTTGTTTACGGTTTTTTCGGAAATCTCCATAACTTCGGCAATTTCCTTGTATTTTAGTCCGTTGAATTTTGCCAGCGAAAAAGCCAGTTTGCATTTTGGCGGCAGTTGTTCAATGGCCAGGTATATCTCGTTTAGTTTTTCATTGTTAATGTATTCACTTTCCGGACATTCAACCGTAGGTGCCAAATAATCATCAAATCCATCAAGTGTAATCAGGTTTTCTTTTCGGTTTTTACGGATATGCGAAATGCATGAATTTTTAACGCTGACAAACAAATAGGCTTTCAGGTTTTCAATTTCTGTGAGATTGGAACGGGTTTTCCAGGTTTTTACAAAAACATCGCTAACTATTTCCTCGGCTATTTCTTTTTTTCTTATGAAACCCATTGCAAAAAGAAGTAAATCGTCGGAAATGAATTCCATCAGGCACCTGAATTTTTTTTCGTTTCCTTCTGAAATGAGGTGAATGCTATGTTTACTGAAAGGCATAATTTAATGATTAGTTTAAGTTACAACTTAATTCGTTTATACTAAAAACGGAATAAATTTATACATTATGTAAGTTGGCAAAAAGCAATTGGTCCCGATGGCTATTGGGAGCAAAAGGACTTGCCAACTGCACTTTTACTAACTGCCAACTAAATTTTGTTGGTACATTTTATCCCGTGCGAAGTATAATCCATATCAAAGTTATAAAAAATAGAATTGAAAAAGTAAACTTCACATTTATTTTTCTTAGAATCTTTTTAGAAAAAGTCATTTATTTTTTTAAGGGCAGGATTACAACCCCAGCACCTCATCAATTTCCTTCATAGCATTGAGCGACAGTTCGGCAAATTCGTTCAGCGGAATTCCGATTTTTTCACATTCCAGAATATTCTCCCGTTTTACGGAGGCTGCAAAAGCTTTTTGTTTCATGCGCTTGGTAATGGATTTTGGTTTTACGGAGGCGATTTTTTTGTCGGGGTAAACCAGTGCTGTGGCGGTAATAAGACCGGTAATGGTTTCGCCTGCAGCCAGTGCGTGCTGAAATTCGGTGGTCCGCTCTTTGCCGGTGGCCATTTCGTTGTGCATCACAATGGCATCGAGCATTTCATCGGTTACTTTTCCTTTCAGCAGGTTTTCGGCATACGGGCCATGGGTTTTGGGGTCGGCGTGGGTAATTTCCACGTCAATGTCGTGTAGCAGGCCGGCAAGTCCCCATTCGTCTTCGTTTTTATCCAGTTTCCGGGCCAGTGCGCGCATCACGGCTTCCGATGCATAACAATGTTTCCGCATGTTTTCCGATGCGATGTTTTCTTCCAAAAGTTTTACTGCTTCGTTTCTGTTTATCATTTTTCTCAGGGTTTTTAGTTTTGCAAAATTATTTGTTTGTGTCTGAATTAAAAATTTCAGGGCTAATTATTTCGCTGAATTCCCTGGCCGGATGTCAGGTATTTGCTAAATTTTTACTCGTTAACCCGAATTTTTCGTTCCAAAATAACATAAATACTATTTTTGCGTTTTCACAAAAAGCTGAAAAAACAATAGACTATGTATTCAGGAAAAAGAAAGCCAATAGCTCTGCTGCTCATTTGTCTTTTTATAATTAGCCCGGTCGTTGCGCAAAACACCGGCAATGAGGATGAAGATGCACGCCTGCTTCATTATGGAATCCGGTTGCTCGAAAGGTATTTCGACAGGGATAACTCCTGGCAGGTGATACATCCCGAAACCGGCGAATCGGTTCGCGGATTAATTCATTTTATTGAAAAACAACCGCTCGATTCCATATTAAACACACTTAACAGTGCTTTGAATGACAGCGCTTTCAGGTTTGTTTACCGCCTGCCCGAACATGTTCCCGACAGCCTGTATGTGCCGGGGTATTATTCATTTGTTTCGGTGCAGGAAGATTTGGCAGCGGCTGATGCGCGGCTTCAGAAAAAATATTTTCAGGATGAACTGGCCGTACCCATGAGCCTTTTGTCGGGTCTCGATGAAAGAGCCGGTACTATTCCGCCGGGGCAGGGAAGGAGGCTTTTTGAAACCGGTATTTATGAACTACCCGATAGCCTTCAGTTGCCCGATATCATTCCCGATTCGCTCATGCAGTCGCCCGCCGATTTCAGGCATTTCCTGAAACTCGACAGCATCCGCAACAGCTTGATTGAGGAGAAAAGACTGGCTTACAACGATTCGGTGGTAACGGCTTACCGCGATTCCCTTATTGAGGAATACCGGCAGCAAAACTACCGGAGAGAGCTGGCTGAACATCGGCAACGGTTGATCGATTCGGTGAAATTCAACAATTACCAGGTGTTGAAGGAGTACAACGATTTGGTGGTTTCTGCTGTAAACGACTCCATTGCTGTTATCGTGGGAAACCTGACCCAATATGCCGACTTTATCGATACCACAAGAATTTACATGACCAACTTGCTCGACGAGGAGTCAACCATTTTACTTCAGAACAACAATCCCTATTTTTCGCGGATATGGCTGAAAAACGAACAAAACGACTCGCTTCGCATTATGGTGAAGAGCCTGGATAAGCGTTCGGTGCAGCTGCTAATCGACGATGGTGTTACGTTCAGCCGTTTCAGGCCGAGGCAATCCAAAGAGTTCGATTTCAGCTCGCTGAACCGCGGCGTCAGCGGGTTAACCGGGGTAACCCAAAAGTACCAGGCTTATACTCCCTGGCGACTTGGAGGCGACGGAACCGTCGGTTTTACGCAAACGTATCTCGAAAACTGGAAAAAAGGGGGACAGAGCGCCCTGTCGCTGCAGCTGGTGCTGAAAGGCTTTGCCAACTACTCGCGCTACGATAACAAAATGAAATGGGAAAATTCGGCTGAAATTCGCAACGGATACATCCGCCCCGGGGGTGAAGGCGCCGAACTTCAGAAAAACGACGATAAATTTGAAATTACTTCGCGACTGGGTATCAGTGCATTTAAAAAATGGTTTTACGGCGTTGAGTTCAACTACGAAACTCAGTTCTTTAATGGATACAGGTACCCGACTTCCTCCCATCCCGATCCCATTTCAGCCTTTATGGCTCCCGCGCGTACCTTCTTTAAAGTGGGGCTCGACTACAAGCCGAACAACAATTTCTCGCTGTTCCTTTCACCCATTACAGCAAAAAATGTGTTTGTGAAAGATACCGTGAAAATCGACCAGACCAACTTTGGAATAGAACGCGGCAAGCGCAGTTTCTGGGAACCGGGTTTAAATACAGACATTACCTACCGGAAAAGCATCACCCCGGATATCTCCTATGAAACCAAGTTTAAAATGTTTATCAATTACATTCAGCCATGGGGCAATCTCGACTTCAACTGGGAGAACCTTGTGGTAATGCGGTTAACCGATCACATCAACATGCGTATGCTGGTTCACATGATTTATGACGAAAATGTGCTGTTCCCGGTGTACGATGCCAACGATGTGAAAATTGATGAAAAACCAAAACTGCAGCTCAGGGAATTCATCTCTATTGGGTTTTCATATAAAATTAACAGGCAGGTTACCCGCACCCGCAGGAACTGACAGATGTTCTGATACGGTAACTCAGATGCTTTCGGTTCTGTAAATAATGTTCCTTTCTTTCAGGTACTTCAGAATGTACCCCAGGTTTCCTTCTCTTTCGCCAATAAATTCAGGCGGGTTGACCCCTGTTGAAGTGAATCCGCCATCGGGCAAAAGATTGACCGCTGCCGTGCAGGTATAGCCGGTGGTGCGGGCCATGATAAGGATTTGGTTTTTACGGTCGAAACGGTCGCGCAAATGGTACTTGTACGTTTTTGTTAGTTTTGAATCAAAGCTAAATAAAAAGTGATGCTTTGCACAATCTGTTAGATAAAATTATCGGTTTGGGGACATAATTTCAGAACAACTGACCTCACAAAAAGCCCATTTTCCAAAATCATTTTTAAATGCTTATACAATAAGCAATTAAAAAGTATTAATTTTGCTTCATCAATATGAACATCGGATTTCAAACTGACACCATTTTCTGAAATTTGTAACAAAAATAATGAAAAATTATGCAAACTCAATTACCATTTTTCCCCGAAGATATTACCTTAATCAATAGTTATCTTGGAGTTCAAAAGAAAGAGGACATCGTATATTATTTCAATGGAATGATGCCCATATATCAACACCACAAAGATGACTATGACGGTTTTAGGTTATACACCAGCCAACTGGTAATCAATGGTAATTGCAAACAAATGGATATTGTCCGCTGTTTTGGAGTGAGCAAGGAAAGTGTTAAACGTTGGGTAAAGAGATGCAAAAATCAAAAGCATCTGCGAAATTTTGTTCAAAAAAAAAACAACAACCAATCGTGTACTCACCGATGAGATAAAAGCAGAGATTCAATACCTCCATTTACAAGGGGAAGATATCAATGAAATAGCAAAAACGGTAGATGTAAAAGTTGATACCTTATCAAAGGCAATTCGACAAGGACGTATCAAATTGCCGGAAGTTTCTGCCTCATCTGATAATTGCGTAGCTCTTACTAAAACAGAACGTTCTGTTATTGACAGCCAATCAGGGATGGGCAAAGCCTGTACATTTACGCTTGAAAGAGTTCTGGCAGCAACCACCGGAGAGACAGCAACTGCTTCCTTTAGCGAGCAGGTAGATGTTCATTGCGCGGGAGTGTTGTTTAGCTTACCTGCACTTTTAGCCAATGGGTTACTCAGACATAGTGAGGAATTTAAGCCTGATCAAGGTTATTATTCAGTAGAAAGCGTTTTCATCAGTTTAGCATTATTAGCATTGTTGCGTGCAAAAACATTAGCGCAATCCGAAGCCATTCCCTGTGGAGAGTTAGGCAGGGCAATAGGTTTGGATCGTATTCCTGAAGTGAAAACATTGCGAAAACGTATAGAAAGGTTTTGCGGTCGCACCGATGTAAAACAGTGGTCTTTGACATTAAGCAAAGAATGGATGGCTGCGCATCCTGAAGTAGCTGGCATATTATATATAGATGGGCATATCAATATTTATCACGGTGCCGCAACAAAGATGCCCAAACATTATGCAAGCAGATTAAAATTATGTATGAGTGGGAGTACGGATTATTGGGTAAACGACAACACCGGACAGCCATTCTTTGTCATCAATGAAGCGATTGCCGGAAGTATGATTGAAAAAATCAAAGAAGAAATTATTCCACGACTTGATAAAGATGTTCCGTCTCAACCGTCGATGGAGGCACTTGAAGAAAATCCGTATTTGTCAAGATACATGATAGTGTGCGACAGAGAGATCTACAGCCCTGAATTTTTCTACGACCTTTGGCAGGAAAGAATAGCTGTTTGCACTTACAAAAAGAATGTAAAAGACAAATGGCCAGAAGAAGAATTTACCCCTTATGAAGAAGTGCTTCCCGGAGGAGAAACAGTAAAAGTTGAACTTGCCGAGAGGGGAGTATTACTTGAAAACAGCCCGCTCAAAAGTGGGAGTAAAAAAGAAATCTGGTGCAGAGAGGTCCGCAAGCGTTCAGAATCGGGACATCAGACATCTATTATCACGACAAATTTTACAATGAATATAATGATGATAGGTGTTTATATGTTTGCGCGTTGGTATCAGGAAAACTTTTTTAAATATATGATGGAACATTTTGACATTGATGGGCTTGTGAGTTATTTAAAAGAAACAATTAGTGACACCAAATACCTGGTCAATCCTGCATACAGAAAATTAGAAAGTGAGTTAAAAAAATTCAACGGAAAGCTTACAAGAAAAAGAGCAAAATTTGCTGCACTCACTCTAAAAGAACAAGAGATTGAAGATAAAAAGATGAAAAAATATTTGGCCCGGAAAGCAGTGATTTTGGAAGAAATAGAACAATTAGAAAATGAGGTTTTAGGGGTAAAAAATAAGATGAAAGACACGAAGAGAAAAATAACCTTTGCTCAATTACCCGAAAATGAACAATTTACCAATGCCATCAATGTGCGTAAACACTTTATGGATACTATCAAAATCATAGCATATCGCGCAGAAACCGGTATGTGTAATATCATTAAAAAACAAATGGGACACCCTGATGAAGTGCGAAAATTGATACGGGAAATCTATCAAACAGATGCAGACATAAAACCCGATTATGAGAACAAAAAATTAACCATATATTTGCACAAACTCAATCATTGGAAAGATGATAAAGTAGCCCAAATTTTGTGTGATGAATTGAATAAAACAAAAACCGAATTTCCAGGTACTGACTTGGTCATTAACTACAAAATGGTGTCATCATGAAATCCTTTGAGGTCAGTTGTTCTGTAATTTATTTGTTTTGGGCTTATGTGTCATTTTAACACAAAAGTATTATATTTACCCGGACTATTCATTTCAATAATATTTTAAACGAAATCTGATGAAAACAATCCAATTCAGAAATCAATTTTTGTCAATACTTATGATTGCTGCCTTTTTTTCCTTTTCGGTCAATGCCCAACAGTCCCTGTTTGGCGGTGAGCAAATTGTTTCGCCCGAAATACACGACGATAATTCTGTTACTTTCAGAGTAAATGCTCCCAACGCCGGCGAATTAAAACTGGCCGGGGAATGGATGCCCTCCGAAGGCTGGACGCCCGGCTCTGCTGCTATGCAAAAAGGCGAAAACGGCGTCTGGAGTTTTACCACCGAACCGCTGGAGCCGGAGTTGTACAGCTACTCGTTTACTATCGACGGATTTCGTGCCACCGATCCCAACAGCCCGTTCATCGTGCGCGATGTGGCTTCGGTGATGAACATTTTTATTATTGGCGGGGAACAGGCCGATTTGTACAAAGTGAATGATGTGCCACACGGAACCGTTGCCCGTCGCTGGTACGATTCACCAACGCTTGGTAAAAGGCGCCGGCTAACCGTTTACACACCTCCGGGCTACGAAAACAGCTCCGAAAAATATCCGGTATTGTACCTGCTGCACGGCGCCGGCGGCGACGAGGAAGCCTGGATTACCCTCGGTCGTACGGCGCAAATTATGGACAACCTGATTGCGCAGGGTAAAGCCAAACCCATGATTGTGGTGATGCCCAACGGAAACGTAATTCAGGATGCCGCGCCCGGCGAAGGAACCGATGGTTTTTACAAACCGCAGTTTATGGTGCCTAAAACCATGGACGGAACCTACGAAGCTTCTTTTCCCGACATCATGAAATTTGTGGAGAGCAATTACCGCGTGAAAGCTGAAAAAGCCAGCCGCGCCATTGCGGGTCTCTCCATGGGCGGTTTTCACTCGTTGCACATTTCGCGCTACTATCCCAATACGTTCGATTATGTAGGGCTTTTTTCAGCCGCCATTCTGCCTAATCAGGATGTTTCGCACGAAGTGTATCACAACATCGATGAAACTTTGAAGCAACAGATGGAAAACGGCTATGAACTTTACTGGATTGGCATGGGGAAAACCGATTTTCTTTATGAAGCAGGGGTGCAGTACCGCGCAAAACTCGACAGCATGGGCATGGAATATACCTACCGCGAAAGCGAAGGCGGCCATATCTGGCGCAACTGGCGGGTTTATTTATCAGAATTTGTTCCGTTGTTATTTAAATAATTGGGTTTTACCAGCTCCCGCTGAATCCCTCCGTCAACGCTTTATTGTAATTTTCCAGGTTGAACTCATACAGGTAGGGAGCTTTGTAGGCGCCGCCTTTTTTGCGCTCGTCCAGTTTGTTTAAAATTTTGTAAGAAAGAATTTTTCGCTGAAAGTTGCGGCGATCGAGACTTTTGCCCAGAATGGTTTCATACAGTTTCTGCAGCTCGGGCATGGTAAATTTTTCGGGCAACAAATTGTAGCCAATGGGCTGATGGCTTAGCTGTAACCGCAAAGTTTCCAGTGCTTTGTCCAGGATTTGACGGTGGTCCATCATCAGGGTATCGATTTCTTCCAGCGGTTTCCATGCACAACGTTCGGAAAAGTAATCGGGAGCAGGGGTCACTTTTTCGTAATCTACCAATGCATAAAAACCCACAGAAATGAAACGTTGGGCAAACCAGGCGGGGTTATAAACAGCACCCGATTCTTTCAGGTCTTTAACTGCCGGATTTTCTTTCGAGCGCTGTGGGTCGCTGAATACATAAAACTGTTTCAAAAAGATATTATCCAATCCGGTTCTCTCTTTCAGCGTGCGTCTGGCAGCTTCTTCCAATGTTTCTTCTTTTTCTGCAAAACCCCCCGGAAGCGCCCATTCTTTGGAATATTTCAACTGAAGGAGTAATATTTTCAGCTGGTTTTCGTGAAATCCGAAAATAACGCAGTCGAGGGAAATGTGGTCGAGAAAGTTGCTGTAATCAATATCTGCCATAATTCTGCCAAATAATTATAATGCAAAGAAAACAAAATCTTCCCTTTTGTTTGATTTGTTAACGACAAAAAACTAATATTGTGTCGAAATGACATTTTAATTGTTGTTTGAAGAAAACCGAAGTAGAAAATAACGTAATTAAAGAAAAATGAAACCTAAAATCAATTCAGGAATTTTTTTGTTTGTTGTTTTGTTTATAACGGCAGGATGCGTTTCCAAATGGAGTGAGGAAGTAAAAGACGGCTATAACCTCGTACACAACAAAGGTGCACAAACCTTAGGATATGCTCCCGAATCGGGAGTAAGCCTCATTATGAAAAACGGGTTTGCGTTTAAGGACCTGAACAGAAACGGAAAGCTGGATGTTTACGAGGACTGGCGGAAGCCGGTGGACGAAAGGGCAGCCGATTTGGCCGCGCAAATGAGTGTGGAACAGATTGCCGGACTCATGCTGTACAGCGGGCACCAGTCGATTCCCGCAGGCAGCCGGAGAGGTTTTGGCGGGGGTACGTACAACGGCAAACCGCTGGATGATAGCGACGCCCATCCCGGCGACCTGACCGATCAGCAGATAAAATTCCTGACCGAAGATAATTTGCGGCATGTGCTTATAACCACAGTCCAGTCGCCGGGAATTGCAGCCCAATGGAACAACAACATGCAGGCACTGGTGGAAGGCCTTGGTTTGGGCATTCCCGGAAATACCAGTTCCGACCCGCGCCACGGCAGCGATTCCTATGCCGAATACAATGCCGGCGCCGGGGGAGATATTTCGCGCTGGCCCGGAACACTTGGTCTGGCGGCTACTTTCGACCCGGAGCTGATGCAGCAGTTTGGCGATATCGCCTCCCGCGAGTACCGCGCGCTGGGCATTACCACAGCCCTTTCGCCGCAAATCGATTTGGCCACAGAACCCCGCTGGAGCCGTTTCGACGGAACCATGGGTGAAGACCCCGGTTTGGCTGCCGACATGGCCCGGGCCTATGTGGATGGATTTCAGACATCGGCTGGCGAGGGACATATTTCCGGCGGCTGGGGATACAACAGCGTGAATGCCATGGTGAAACACTGGCCGGGTGGCGGTCCCGAAGAGGGCGGTCGCGACGGGCATTTTGGCTACGGAGCTTATGCCGTTTACCCCGGAAACCGGTTGCAGGACCATCTGAAACCATTCACTGAAGGGGCTTTCAAACTGGATGGCCCCACCGGCATGGCTTCGGCAGTAATGCCCTACTACACCATTTCGTGGAATATGGATACGGTTTATGGCGAAAATGTGGGAAATGCATTCAGCAAGTACATTATCGAAGATTTGCTGCGCGGGAAATTCGGCTACGACGGAGTTCTGTGCACCGACTGGGGCGTTACAGGCGATGTGGCTAATGTTTACGAATTTCGCGGGAAAAGCTGGGGAGTGGAAGAATTGTCGGTGGCCGAACGCCATTACAAAGCGTTGATGGCGGGCATGGACCAGTTTGGCGGAAACAACGACATGGGCCCGGTGCTGGAAGCTTATCAGATGGGCGTGGAAGAGCACGGTGAAGCGTTTATGCGGCGAAGGTTTGAAACATCGGCTGTACGGCTGCTGCGGAATATCTTCCGGACAGGTTTGTTTGAAAATCCTTACCTCGATGTGGCTGAAACGGAAGAAATGGTCGGAAATCCTGAATTTATGAAAGCCGGTTACGAAGCTCAGCTAAGCTCAGTGGTGATGCTGAAAAACCATAACAATGTGCTTCCATTGCAGAAAAGATTGAAAGTGTATGTTCCTCAAAAGTTTATTCCTGCTGCAACCAACTGGTTTGGGCAAAAAACACCGGAGCGTTGGGAAGACGCTGCCAGCCGTAAAATGGTGGAAAAATATTTTGAATGGGTTGAGTCGCCCGATGTGGCCGATGTGGCGCTGGTTTTTATGGACAGTCCGCAGGGCGGTACCGGCTATTCATTAGAAGACCTGGAAAAAGGCGGCAACGGTTATGTTCCCATCAATTTGCAATATGAAACCTACGTTGCAACTCATGCCCGTGAGGTGAGCCTGGCCGGAGGAAGCCCGTTCGAGGATTTTACCAACCGCTCGTACAATGGAAAAACCGGCACAACAGCCAACCGGTATGATCTGCAAATGGTAAACGATACCAAAGCCAAAATGGGCGCCAAACCGGTGATTACCATTATCGATGTTTCCAACCCGATGGTAATGGCAGAATTTGAAAAAAAGACCGATGCCATTCTGGTGCATTTTAGTGTAAGCGACCAGGCCCTTCTGGATATTGTTACCGGTGCATTTGAGCCCTCCGCATTGCTGCCGTTTCAGATGCCGGCCAGCATGCGTACCGTTGATGAACAGTTTGAAGACACACCCCGCGACATGGAGCCTTACACCGATTCTGATGGAAACACTTATGAGTTTGCTTTTGGCCTGAACTGGCAGGGTGTAATTGATGATGAACGGGTGGAGAAGTACAGGTGAGAAGGAGAGAGGGTGAGAAGGTGAGAGGGTGAGAAGGTGAGAGAGTGAGAGAGTGAGAGGGTGAGAAGGTGAGAGAGTGAGAAGGTGAGAGAGTGAGAGGGTGAGAAGGTGAGAGAGTGAGAAGGTGAGAGAGTGAGAGGGTGAGAGAGTGAGAGAGTGAG